>Ga0169931_10006309_pt1 | contig 17941 bp, 11 predicted proteins | sample Kivu_15m_20L_FD_129675 | JGI IMG/M metagenome (GOLD analysis project Ga0169931, IMG submission 129675) | Freshwater microbial communities from Lake Kivu, Western Province, Rwanda to study Microbial Dark Matter (Phase II) - Kivu_15m_20L... | ecosystem: Environmental > Aquatic > Freshwater > Lake...
TAGAGGAGTGCGATGTGTTCCTGCGGGGGGATGCGGCTGGAGGAGGCCCACTGGTTGATTTCTGTGGCGAGTTTTCGATCGGCCAGTTTTCTGCCGGCGATTTCGAAGCATTCTTCTCGCCAGAGTCCATTTTTGCAGGCGGCGACAGCGTTGAGCGCGGTGGGGGCGTCTGTGGAGCTGCAGATGCGGCTGGAGAATTCGGCAGCGAGGGCGGAGCGAACGGCGGGCAGCGATTCGGTGCCTTGTTCGATCCAGCGGAGTGCATCGGTGGGGTTGGAGCTTTCGAGTGCAGCGGCGGCACCGGCGGCGCGTCCGAGTTCGACGAGCATGGGTGGGAGTGAATTGCGGGAGGCTGGGGGTGAGTCGGTGGCGGTTGTGATGGCGTAGTTTGGAAGTGGTTTGCCTCCAGTGAGTGCAGCGAAGGCGAGTAGTCCGCGGAGTTCGTCGAGCTGGATTTCGGCCTGAAGATCGGGAGCATCGGCGAGTGTGGTGGTGATGAGATCAGCGCCGCCGGCAGCGGCGACTCGGCTGAGAAGCAGGATGAAGAGTGTGCGGCGTTCTTCGGCCAGCTGAGCGATGCTGGTGCTGCGTGCGAGTGCGGTGCGGTAGAGGGCATCGAGGCGTCCGGGATCACTTTCGCGAAGTTCGGTTTGAATTTGCTGGCGGAAGGCGGATTCGTTGGTTTTGGTACTGGCAAGGAGTGAGCGGGCTTCGCCGGTGGGGGGTGCTGCGGCGGCGAGGTGTCTTTTGAGTTCGTTGAGAGCAGTTTTGGCGTGATCGGGGTGATTGGCGAGTGTGGCGGCGCGAAGGGCTTCGGCGGCGGCGATGGCGGCGGTGAGGCTGGAGGAGCGATCGGGGATTTCTTTTTGGACGAGTGTCCGGAGGTCCGGGAGCACCCAGGGTGAGGGATCGGGGATTTGGCGGAGTGCATCGAGGCAGGCCTGGAGTGCGGATGCGTCGCGTTTGGCGGCGGCGGTGGCAGCGAGGACTTTGAGTTTGAGTTCGGGGCTGGAGATTTTTGTGGCGGCGGCTTCGATGAGGGGAGCGGCCTGAGCGGCGGCTTGTGGGCCGATGGCGAGGGCGCGATCGGCGATGGCGGTGAGTGCATCGGCGGCGGAGCGTGGATCGCCTGGTAGCAGGGCCCACTCGATGGCTGGATTCCACTGAGATCGCGCGGCGAGTGCGGCGCTGACGGCGGTGTGGAGTGGGTCAGCCCAGAGGAGGCAGTCGAGTGCCTGCGGTGGAGTGACCGCGGCATCGCGACATTGGGTGGCGATGAAGAGCCATGCGGTGCCGCTGGACTGATCGAGATTTGCGGGGATGGAGCGATCGAGTTGTCGGGAGGCGACGAGTGCAGTGGCGTCGGGCATTCGACCTTCGGCGGCGAGAACGGTGGCGAGTGCGAGGGCGGCATCGGTGGCAGCTCGGCCGGTGCGGGGGAAGGTGCGTTGACGGGCTTCAGTTTCGGCGAGTTTGAGGGCATCAGCGGCGGCTGTGTTATCCCCGGTTGCGCGGCTTCGCCAGTATTTGGCGAGTTGTGGGAGGACGCGGTAGAAGCCGCGGGATTTATCGACGACGAGGAGTTGATTGAATTCGACGGCGGATTCTTCGCTGCGACCGAGTCTGAGCCAGAGGTCGCCCGTCATTCTGCGGGCGAGTGCTTTGTCGCGCATTTCGGAGCGGGCGAGAGCGATCATGCGACGGATGTTGTCTTCGATGTCTTTGGCGGGGTTTTCGGCCGCTTTTTGTTCTGCGGCTTTGGCAGCAGCCTGGGTGGCGGCTTCTTTGGCGGCGTCTTCTTCGGCGAGTCTCTGGAGTTCGGAGAGATCGAGCGAGGCGGAGAACTGGGTGGTGTCAGGTTTGCGATTGAGTTGAGTGAGGACGAGAGCGGTGATGCCAGCGAGTACGGCGGCGCCGATGGCGTAGAGGAGTATGGGACTGCGACGTTTTGGGAGCGCTTCTTCGGCGGCGCGGCGTTGAGCTTCGGCTTCGTCCGAGAGTCGAGTGGGGCGGCGTTCGGTTTTTTGTTCGGCGGGGTCGGCGGCGATGAAGACAGGGACCATGCATTTGGGATTTGCGCAGCGCACGCTTTTGCCGATGGCGGATTTGGGGATGAAGTTGGTCTGTTCGCACATCGGACAGACGGTTTTCTGGAGTCGTCCTTTTTCGGGTTTGAGTGAGGCTTCGACGACCTGAGTTCCGCTGGAGGCTCCGATGCCGAAGGGGTCGTCTTCATCGACGACCATTTTGCTGCCGTAGCGTGGTGGTGTTCCGGATTTTGGGGGATTTGCGGAGGTGGGGTCGGCGTTTGTTTTGCCGGGTGCTGTAGCAGAACTTTGCGGGGCGGGTGCGGCGGGTTTTGCGGGGAGCGCGCGTGCACCGGGGCGATTGACTGCGGGATTCTTTTTGGGCTGGGGCGTGTTTCGGGCGCCGCGTGAGCCATCCATGGCGGCTCCGCAGAATGGGCAATCGATGGCGTCGTCTTCAAGGACTGACTGACCGCAGGAGGGACAGGTAGGCAGGGACATGCGGTGAACTCCGCGAGTGTTTGCAGAGAGGGGTGGAGAGCGGCGAGGGCAGTGGCGAATGCTGGAAGCGCCGCAGTGGAAGTTTACTGCACGGGCGTGAGGAGGGCGAGAGAATCCGGGCAGATATTGTTGCTAAACGTCGCTCTCAGCGGCGGCGGTGAATTCTTTGTGACGGGCGACGAGCAGGGCCAGCGCGAGAAATGTGGCGGTGAGGGCGAGGATCCAGCAGACGTGCTGCCAGACGGGGTCGCTGCCGATGGCGTAATTCAAGACTGGGGTGCCATCAGTATCCACGGGCAGCGGCAGCCACTGGACGAGGATCGAGCGAAGGCGGTACTGTATCGTGAAGCGGTTCACGACGGCGGGGAGTGATCCGAGGACACCTTCGATGAGAAAGGCCCAGGCCATGCACATCACCATGGCGCGACGGAGAGAGATGGTGCCGATGAACAGGAAGATGGCTGCAGCGGAAGCGGCCGCAAGACCGCTGAGACCGGTCATTGCCAGCCAGATTTGCAGTTTTGTGGTGGCAGTGGAGAGCGGGACTGAGAGTGCCAGTCCGGTCCATGCGGCGGTGCAGCCGAAGGTAACGGCGGCGAGGTATTTTCCGATGAGGAGTCTGGGGATGCCGTGGGGTCGTGAGGCGAGGTAGATCCAGCTGCGTTGTTCGAGTTCGGAGGCGACGGCTGGTCCTGCGGTGACGAGCACTCCGAGGGCTGTGCAGACGCCGGGGACGAGCATGTAGAAAGCGAGCGACCAGGCGGCGTCGATTTCCTCGGGTTTGGGCGAGGCCTGAGCGAGGCTCCAGCGGATGAGCAGTGTGATGGTAACGGGGAAACCGGCGATGGTGATCCACCAGACGAGCCGTCCTGGGGTGAGCATCCGTCGGCATTCGTAGAAAAAGACGGCAGCGACTTCCCTCACAGCTCACCCCGATGGATTTTCATTAATGAATTAAACAGCGACTGCAGGGAGTCATCTGCGGAGCGGAGTTCGTGGACGATGAAGTGTTCTTCCCTGATCCATTGGGCGAGTTGTCTGGAGAATCCGGCGGCGTTGCGGGTGGAGATGCTGACAAGATCCTCCCCGGCGGTGGCGGACTGGACACGTACGGCGTCGGCTGCGCCGTGTTCGAGTGCGAGAGCTGAGAGTCGTCGGCCGGAGGAGCAGCGGATGTGAATTTCCATGGGAACCTGGAAGAGCAGTTCGTGGACTTCGGTGGCGGTTCCGGAGGCGAGGAGTCGTCCGCCGGAGACGAGCAGGAAGGATTGGGTGAGGGCTTCGATTTCGTGGAGGACGTGGCTGGCGATGAGGACGCTTCGGCCTGCGGCGATCCAGTCTTTCAGGAGGGCGGTCATTTGGGCGCGGCCGACGGGGTCGAGTCCGCTGAGGGGTTCGTCGAGGATGAGGAGTTCGGGGTCGTGAGCGATCGCCTGAGCGAGTTTGGTGCGTTGTCGCATACCGCGGGAATAGCTGGCGATGGGGCGTTGCATGCTGTCGGCCATACCGACGCGTTCGAGACACAGTGCGGCGCGTTCTCGGGCGGCGTTTTTGCGAACACCGTGGAGCTGGAGCAGCCACGCGGTCCATTCGAGGCCGCTGACGCCCGCATACATGCCTTCGAAGGCTGGGCAGAAGCCAATGCGGCGCATGAGTGCGGCGTTATTGCGGGGCGTTTCTCCGAGCACTCGCACGGTACCGCGGGTGGGTTTGAGCTGGCCGATGAGGAGATTGAGCAGGGTGCTTTTGCCGGCGCCGTTGGGGCCCAGCAGTCCCCAGGCGCCGGGCGCGAGCTGGAGGGTCATGTCGTTGACGCCGAGCACGGTGCCGTAGAGTTTCGTGACGTGTTCGAGTTCAATCATCGAGGTCATGGGCTGAGTTTACTCCGACGTTCAGACCTGCAGCGGCGCACAGACGCGGCGGTGCAGTACTGCCAGCGACACGGCACAGAGCACACCGAGGAGCACGACCTGAAATCCGAAGCCTGGGGCGAGGAAATTCGGATCGAGGATTCGTCCGGCCACATCGGTGGTGACGTGGAACAGCGACAGGTTCCAGACAAGCGAATCGGGGCCGGCGGCGGAGAAGAGTCCGGCGGTTTGTCTGAGCATCCAGCCGAAGATCCAGATGGCGAACCATCCGGCGGCGGCGAAGCGGGATTCTGTGGTGAGTGATGACAGGGCCAGTGCGAGCAGTGTGCCGGGGATGGTGATGACGGCAGCTGCGCCGAGGATTCGTAATGGCAGATCCCATGTGGCGGCCAGCACATCGAGCCCGGGTGAGAGCAGGACACCGGCCACGAACAGGAGCAGAGCGGGGGCGAGAGTGATGAGGAGGGAGTAGAAGAGGACAACGGAGCATTTTCCGAGAATGTATTGCAGGGGGGCGAGTGGCCGTGAGAAGTAGAGCAGGAACGCGCGGGAGCGGATATCCTGGGAAATCAGAGGTGGCGCGATGAGACCGACAACCTGGAGCAGGAGGAGCGGCTGAGAGTGTCGGAAGAGGTTGAGCAGCAGGAGTGACCAGAAGAGGTGGCGTTCTTCGCCGGGGCTGAGATTTCGTCTGGACAGGACGCCGCCGAAGTCTCGGAACTGTTCGCGAGCGGACTGAGGAACTTCGAGCACATTCAGGACGACTCCCTGGATGGCTTTGGAGGACACGTCGTCCTGAGCCTGCATTTGTTCGTAAAGAAAGACGAGGAGTCCGAGAGAGACGCCGGGGAGCCATGCGAGCAGGAGGATGCGTTTGAGCCATGAGCTGCGCCAGGCGCGCTGGATGCCGGTTTCGGCGACAACCAGCCAGCGACTTGCGGCGGGGGTTGTGTGGCCCTGCCAGTTTCGATATCCGGGATCATGTATTGGCACGGCGCACCTCGCCCACAGCATCCAGAAAAATCTGTTCGAGGGAATTTCGAGCCGGTTCGATTCCGCGGATGATGCAGCCGGTTGCGGCGGCGGCTTCCCAGAGTGTCTGGCCTGCGAGTTCAGCACTGCCGGCGACTCGCAGGTGCCGACCGTCCTGACGTTCGGCTGCAAGTCCCCTCTGAGCAAGTTCGGTGACGAGGGGTTCGATGTCTCCGCCGACGGTGACGGACAACGAAGGCACGGCAGTTCGGCGCAGGTCTTCGAGACTGCCGCTGACGCGGACCGCCCCGTGAGCGAGGATGACGACTCGTTCGCAAACCGCCTGGACATCGGGGAGAATATGGGTGCAGAGGAGCACGGATTTGCCGAAATCGCGCCAGAGGATGCGAACGCGGTTGAGCATAGCTTCGCGTTCCTCGGGATCGAGTCCAGTTGTGGGTTCGTCGAGGATGAGCAGTTGGGGGTCGTGAACGATGGCCATGGCAAAGCGGAGTTTTTGTCGCATGCCGGTCGAGTAGGTTTCGACGGGGCGATAGCGTTCCTGACCTGAGCCGCAGAAATCGAGTATTTCGTGGCCGCGACGGAGGGCTTCGAGCGAGGGGAGTCCGGAGAGACGTGCTGCAAGCTGAAGTGTTTCGACACCGGAGATGCCGTGCAGGTAGCAGTCATCTTCGGGCATAAAGCCAACGAGGGAACGCACGCGGGGGAGTTGGTTGCCGAGTGGAATTCCGAGCACATGCCCGGTTCCACAGGTGACATGTGCGAGCCCCAGCAGAACGCGGATGAGCGTGCTTTTTCCGGCGCCGTTGGGGCCCAGAAGACCAGTAACCCCCGGCTGAATGCTGAGGGTAATGTCCGACAGGGCACGGAACTTGCCATAGTCCTTGGTGATGCCCTGAAGTTCAATCAACGATGCCATCTGCTGACGCTTTTAATCCTCGGGGGGAGCGATTGTGGAATGTCGGCCCCGCGGATGTTACCAGAAGAACTGCAGAAGGCCCACTCTGAAAGCTGTGTTTTTGGTGAGAGTGGTGAGTGCGGCTGGGGGGGGGGCGCAGCAGTTGGTGGTTGCGGAGCCCGATGTGATTGAATTTCACTCGATCGCGATGGAACATCACGTGTGTCGCGGGAGTCAATCCCGATTGACGCTCACGCCCAGCATTTGTCCTTCGAACATGAGTTCTCCGGCGACCCAGCCCTGAAAGTCGAACTGAGCGAGTTTTCTGGCCATAACGCGGGTGACTTTGGCGATCAGATCGAGGCGTTTGCCGGGGAAAATGGGTTTGCGGAAGCGTACTTCGTTCATACCGCCAAACCCCAGATAGTCACCTCCGATGAGGTTGTATTTGCGGGCGTAGAAGCCACCGAGCTGAGCGGCGGCCTCGCACTGCACAACCCCGGGCATGAGTGCGAAGCCGGGCATGTGTCCGCGGATCCAGAATTCGTGGTCGGTGAGCTGCCGATATCCTGCGATCAGGTGCTGTGACTGATCCACGTGGACAATTGCCGTCAACTGTTCCATCTCGAATCGCTGTGGGTTCACGGCGCGGATGGCTTCGAGATCAAACAGCGGCGGCGCGGTGTTGAAAACGGATAAATCACAAAGTGGTGCAGAGGGCATCGAACCAAATCTCCGGGGCCTGAAATATGAGCGCGCAGCATAATCAGAATTGTCGTCGGCGAAAAGTGTTCGGGATGGCATTGCGGACGGTGGGGATTTCTTATGGAGCTTCCCGTTGATAAACTCTCAGAACAGCTTCCAGCAGGGGACGCTGTGTGACATCCACCGCAGCCAGAGCCTCCTGCTGAATCGCAACAGCCTCAACCACACTGCGGCGGCGAAAATGCACCCGCGCCAGTGTTTCCAGCATTGCGGGTTGACGACCGCTCAGCTTCACCGCCCGACTGGCTGCCTCAAGGGCAATTTCCAGCGGTACCCTGGGACTGTCGGAGGCTGTAGCAAGCAGCCATGCAAGACGGCTGAGACTCTCGGGGTCTTCTCCGCATGCAGAGAGTGCGTGCTGAGCAGCGCGCGGCAGCTCACCGTACTCCTCCGCGGCCATCAGCAGATCCACAAGCAGCATGGCTGATTCCGGGTCGTCAGGGATCGCTTCCCGCAACCGTCCGGGATTTCCTCGCAGTCCGGGAAGATCGCTCTGTCGAGCCTGTCGCATCAAGGCGGACTGCGTGCTGACAGCTATCGCCGCCGACTCGGTATTCCATGTGCCCGACAGTACGGCTCGCAGCGGCCGCTCGCAGCTGAGTGCTGGTCCACACCACTGGATCACTCCTTCCCGATCTGCAAGAAATACGATGGGGAGTTCTGTGGCGTTTGCAGCCCCTTGCCATGCTTCGGTCGTCGTACGCCGCTCGTCCGTCGCAAACACTCCAGCCACCTCGTCTCCCATTTGCGTTCCCGTCAGGTCGTTCGTCTCTGCGAGGAAATCCCTGACGGCCTCGCGATTGTCCGCTGTCACATGAAGGACGGTGACCTGATCCTCGAATTCCCGCTGCAACCTGCTCAGCAGCAGCACAGCTCGACGGCTCAGCAGATTCCATGGGGCCCAGAAGTGCACCAGTCGCAGACGGCCTTCCCAGCGGTTCTCCAGCGGCTCGCCACTGACCACCTGAATACCGTCAATTGAGGGCGCGGGGGAACCAATGAGCAGCGTTCGTTCGGTGACAGGCGTCTGCGGCGGAAACACGGAGATTGAAAACGCATTCATCCCCTTCCCACCTCCGCCAACTCTGCCCTTGCCGCCTCGCTGCCTTTGGTCCACCGCGACGTCTTCAGCCGGACTTTCATCTTCGATGGGTTCTGGCGGATGTCCCGGACGCTGCCTCACCTGTGCCTGCTGTGCCGATCCAGTCGCCGTACTGGCGGTCTCGCCGGCTCCCGGTCCGCCGCACCCGAGCAGCAGGAGCAGCAGGAGCATCGGGAGCACGGCCATGTTTCGTCGGAAAACTCCCATAATCCTCGCGTCCTGATCCAGCAAGCTCTTCTTCAGCGGCACAGCACTCGCCCGGCCCCGGCGAAAGTGTATGATAATCTGCCACGAAAGTCCTCATGACAGTCCGGAAATTGCGGCTGGCTGCAGCCGCATGCCTCCCCCGAAACGTTAAGACCACACCAAGGCAGGCTGCGATGGCCCTGATCCACGATCATCAATACCCTCTCGTTCAGGCCGTCGCAAGGCTGAATTATACCAACCCTTTCACCCCCGAACGTCTGGCTTTGGAAGAACAGGCTCTGGGGTCTGATTTCACCTCGGAACCTGATACTTTCTGGAGCCTGACTCCCGAACAGACAACGCAGCGACGGCCCAACCTGATCCTCATTCTCGATCGCGCTCGCACGGCCGCCGATGAGATTCGCAGCCGACTGCTCAAGCGACAGCCGGCCAGCGACCACGAACTGCAGCTCTACGATGACCTCAGCGTCTACGTGCTTTTCTATGAACTTCTTGAAAGCTGGGGACGCCGCACAATCCCCGGCGTCAGCCGCAGCGATGTCGATCGCGCTGCATGGGAGCGTTTCACCGGCGAATTCGATCGCCGACTCAGACTCCCGGGACTGCAGCTTCCCTCGGCTCGCGACCGCGTCGGTCTGTTTGAGCTTTTCCATCAGGTCTACCGGGCGTTCTTCAGCATTTTTGAATGCGTGATCGGCCGCTCCCGGCCAGCCGCCGCACTTCGCGCTCGAATCTGGCAGTCCATTTTCACATACGACTTCCAGCGGTATCGTCGGAGCCTCCGCAGGACGCTGGGGCAGATCACCACACTCATCTGCGGTCCCAGCGGCAGCGGAAAGGAACTCGTTGCCCAGGCCATCGGCATGTCGCGCTGGATCCCCTTTGTCGAGCGTGAGCGTCAGTTTGCCGTGCAGCCGGCTGACAGCTATGCCCCGATCAACATCTCCGCATTCGCTCGCACCCTCGTTGAATCCGAACTTTTCGGCCACGCCAAAGGAGCCTTCACGGATGCCTCCGCCGCACGCACGGGCTGGCTGGAAGCCTGCGGCGAATACGGCTCCGTGCTCCTTGATGAAATCGGCGAACTTGATCCGTCCACGCAGGTCAAGCTGCTGCGAGTTCTGCAGAATCGCCAGTTCCAGCGGCTGGGGGAAACCAAAGTCCGCGACTTCCATGGAAAAATCATCGCAGCCACCAACCGTGACCTGCGAAAGGAAATCGAAGCTGGTCGGTTCCGTGAAGACCTCTATTACCGGCTCTGCGGAGACGTGATCGAAACCCCGCCACTCGCCGCCCAGACCCGGGATAACCCGGACATGCTGGAAGATCTCGTCACGCAAATCGTCGAGCGTATCTGCCCCGAAGAAAAGGAGTCTCTCACTGCCGAAGTCCTCCGCGGGATTGCCACCTGCATGCCACCAGATTACCACTGGCCGGGCAACATCCGCGAACTTGAACAGTGCGTGCGCAACATCATGATCTGCGGACGGTGTGCACCCGCGGCCCCGTCCTCGCCCGAAAACCTCACGAATTCCTCTGGCGGACTCCCGCCCGAACTTCTGTTTCTGGCCCAGCGCATGCAGACCGTGGACGCAACTGCCGAGGAGGTTCTGCAGCACTACTGTCGATGGGCCCGGAGACACACCGGAAGCTTCGACCAGGCCGCTCGAAGATTGTTGCTGGATCGTCGAACTGTGCGCGCCAAGGCGGACCTTGCCGGCCCGCCGGGCACGAAGCCCGAATAAAGAGTCCTGCCTGAGCCGCACAACCAGCAGGCGCAATCGCCGAATCCCATGCGGATTCCCGGGAGTTGCTGATTTCCTGCAGATACGTTCGCAAATTCGGGAAACACGCGGCATAATCCGGATTCCTTGGGCTCCTCAGCCCTGCTCCCGCCCACCCGTTCCCAACACCCACAGCCGTTTTCACGAAGGAGCCACGCATGTCGACTGCAGCCACGTACAGTCCTCCCGCTATCCGCCAGACTGGTATTCTGATTGGGGACGAATTCCGCAAATCGGTCAGCGGCCGCACGTTTCCGACGGTGAATCCGGCGACGGAAGAGGTGATTTGCGAAGTGGCCGAGGGCGATGCGGCAGATATTGATCTGGCCGTGCACGCGGCGCGAGCAGCCTTCGAGACAGGGCCATGGTCTCGAATGGATGCCCGCGACCGCGGCCGTCTGCTCACGAGGCTGGCAGATCTCATCGAGGCAAACTTCGACGAACTGGCCGCACTCGAAACACTGGACAATGGCAAACCCATCAGCGACTCCCGCGCGGCCGACCTGCCGCTCGTCATCGACTGCCTCCGCTACTACGGTGGCTGGGCCGACAAAATCCAGGGTCACACGATTCCCATCCGCGGCGATTACTTCTGCTGCACTCGCCGGGAACCCATCGGAGTTTGCGGGCAGATCATACCCTGGAACTTTCCAATGCTGATGGTGGCATGGAAATGGGGCCCGGCGCTCGCAGCCGGCAACACCATTGTCATGAAGCCCGCCGAACAAACCCCGCTCACCTGCCTTCGCATGGCAGAGCTGGCGCTGGAAGCGGGCTTCCCGCCCGGCGTGATCAACGTTGTTCCGGGCTACGGACCCACCGCTGGTGCCGCTCTTGTGCGTCATCCGCAGGTGGATAAGATCGCCTTCACCGGCGAAGGCACGACGGCCAAAATCATCATGCGAGAAGCCGCTGAAACACTGAAACGACTCACCTTCGAACTGGGCGGCAAGAGCCCCAACATTGTCTTCGCTGATGCCGACCTTGACGCAGCTGCGGCGGGCGCGGAATTCGGACTGTTCTTCAACCAGGGCCAGTGCTGCTGTGCCGGCAGCCGCCTGTTTGTGGAAGAATCCGTGCACGACGCCTTCATCGAAAAAGTGCTCGCCCGCGCCAGCCATCGATCCGTCGGAAATCCCTTCGATACCGCCACTCGGCAAGGCCCCCAGGTGGACCGCGCCCAGTTCGACAAAATCATGACCTACATCGATCGCGGAAATGCTCAGGGAGCCAATTGCCTGACCGGTGGACGTCGCGTGGGTCAGCAGGGTTACTTCATCGAACCGACTGTGTTTGCCAACGTGGAAGATGGAATGGATATCGCCCGCGAAGAGATCTTCGGGCCCGTCATGAGCATCCTCAAATTCCGCGACGTGCACGAAGTCATTCGCCGCGCCAATAACACCGCTTACGGACTCGCCGCCGCTGTCTGGACTCGCGACGTCTCCAAAGCTCACACGCTCGCTCAGGCCCTCCGAGCCGGCACAGTGTGGGTCAACTGCTACGATGTCTTCGATGCTGCCGCCCCCTTCGGCGGCTTTAAAATGAGCGGTATTGGACGCGAGCTCGGCGAAGCCGGTCTCGCCAACTACACCGAACTCAAGACCATCACCATGGCACTCAATTCCCGCTGAAATTCCTGCCCCTCCCGATTCCCCATACACACACCCACCGATTCCTTTTCATTTCTGCATTTCCATTCTCCAGATGGATCCCGTATGAGCACTTTGACTGCCAGCCCCGACACTCCCCAGCCCGAACCCGACGTCTTCGGCCACTCCCCCGGACTGTTTCTGTTGTTCTTTACGGAAATGTGGGAGCGATTCAGCTACTACGGTATGCGCGCTCTGCTGGTGCTGTTCCTTGTCAGCGACGCAGCGGCCGGTGGCTGGGAATGGAGCCGCAAAGAGGCGATGAGTCTTTACGGCTGGTACACGGGACTTGTTTACGTCACCCCGATTATCGGCGGCGTACTGGCAGATGCCTTTCTGGGCTACCGCCGAGCTGTGCTTCTGGGTGCCCTGCTGATGACCATCGGACATGCCTCCATGGCGTTCGAGACTCGCCCGGCATTCTATGCCGGACTGATCCTGCTGATTATCGGAAACGGACTCTTCAAACCGAACATCTCCTCCATCGTCGGACAACTCTATAAAAACAAGCCCGAGAAAAAGGACTCTGCCTACACGATTTTTTATATGGGGATCAACGCAGGAGCCTTCTTCGGGATGCTCTTCTGCGGCTACATTGGCGAGAAGATTTCCTGGAGCTATGGCTTCGGACTGGCCGGCATCTTTATGTTCCTCGGAATGCTCATGTTCCAGTTCGGTCAGTCAATCTTCGGTGACCTCGGGCTGGCTCCCAACGTTCAGAATAAATCACAGAAGACTCTGGACGAATCCACAGTCCCCAAAGAGGTCGAAAAAGATCGTCTGCTGGTGATCGGTGTGCTTTCATTCTTCACGATCTTCTTCTGGATGGCCTTCGAGCAGGCCGGGGGATCGATGAATATTTTCGCGAAGGACTACACGGCGCGAGTGCTTAAAGGGACCGCTGCAACCGCCTTCTTCTGGACGGATACGCTCCTGACAATCGTTCCACTTGTCATCGTCACGTGGGTGCTTGTTAAACTTGTCGCGGCCACTCGCCAGCGAATCGCGCTCTCCAACGCCTTTATCGTGCTGAGCTTTATCATCATCTGGGGCGCCGCCATCTGGCGACTCAATCGGGAATTCAACACGGTCTCCTACGAATTGGCGATCACGCCACTTCCCGCCGCTGCGGCGGATGCAGCCGATGCAGCGCCTGCAGCGGCTGACGCGGCGCCCAAACCGGCGACTGAGCCAGCTGCTGAACCAGAGCCGGCTGCTCCTGCCGGCCCCATCATCGCCTCGCTGCTCACTGACGTCGTTCTCACCGAAGGCCAGGAGGTCATCGTCGTCGATCTCGCAGGCAAGGGCGGTGAAGGGACTCTGCGGTTGCTTTCGCAAGACGATGCCGAAAACTATTCCAGCCGTCAGCAGGCAGTTGTCCGACGAATCCTCGGCAATGAAAACGAAGTGACTGCTTCATGGTTCCAGATTCTGAATTCCTTCTTCATCATCGCGTTCGCGCCAGTGATTGGAAAGATCTGGGAGACCCGGCTGAATCCTTCCGCGCCAGTGAAGTTCGGCCTCGGACTGATCCTGCTTGGCGTCGGCTTTGCCGCACTCGGAGTGGCCTGTCTGGGTCTGGAGAAAGGAGCCAAAACAGCCCAGCTGAGTATGTGGTGGCTGGTTGTCGCCTACCTGTTCCATACCGTCGGAGAACTCTTTGTTTCTCCGGTGGGCCTTTCCTATGTCAGCAAGCTGGCCCCCGCAAAACTTGTGGGTTTGATGTTTGGCATCTGGTTCCTCGCCTCCGCCATCGCCAACTATCTGGCCGGACTCAGCGGTGCCATGATTGACAGGATCTCGGAAGAGTACGGGCTGGCGACGTTTTTCTTCGTGTTCACGGCCGTTCCAGCCATTGCCGGCATCGTGCTCATCGCCGGCTCACGGGAACTGCGCCGCAGAATGCATGGAATCGAGTAACAGTTCCAGCCTGAGGAGACCGGAAGATGCTGCATCGCCGACGAGTCCTTGCTGCGGGCGTGGCGGCCATCGCCGCCCTGCCCTGTCGCCCGCTGTGGTCGGCAGTTCCCGGCTTCACTCAGACGCCCGAAGACCTTGCCGCCTGGCTCAATACGCAGCCAGGCGGCTGGGATGATACGCGTTACCGCCAGTTGCTTGGAGCAGCCAACGAGTGGAAGGAGGGCGATGCCATCGTCGGCGTCGCCGCTCGCGATGCGCAGCACCGTCAGTTTGCCAGAAAACTACTGGAGAAAACGCCGCTTGGTGTCATCGATCAGCACCCGCCTTACAGCGATGACCTGCTGACGTTCATTCTCGGACCGATCGATCCCGGGAAGCAGTCCGAACTCTCCTCCTGGACGCTTGGCCAGCTCAGAGATCACCTCCTGACCGCTCCCGAGGATCAGATCAAATCGCTCCTGCCGGGTCTCACCAGTGATGTCATCGCCTGTGTCGTGCGTCTGATGGATAATCAGCAGCTGATTCGGCTGGGTTCATCGCTGTTTCATCCGCTCCCCGGCACGCACATCGGTTCCCGCGGTTACCTTGGTGCCCGCGTGCAGCCCAATTCTCCAACCGACAATGTCGATGATATCCGCTGGCAGGTTTTCAATGCCTTCGCGTGGGGCGTTGGAGATGTGCTGCTGGGCACCAATCCCGTCTCCAGCGATCCTGAATCGGTGGCGGAAGTGCAGCGAACGTTGCAGGACATCACACGCGTCTTCGGCCTCGAAGATGTGCTGCCCCACTGCGTGCTCGCTCATATCGATGTGCAGGCGGAAGTTGAGCGGCGTTATCCGGGTCTGACGGCACTCTGGTTCCAGAGCATTGCCGGCAACTCGCCTGCCAACGCCACGTTCGACATTTCCGTGGCATCCATGCGGCGACATGCGGCATCGCGAACGGGACGTTTCGGCCTGTACTTCGAAACCGGGCAGGGCGCCGATTTCACCAACGGCCACGGCTACGGCGTGGATATGGTCATTCATGAAGCCCGCAAATATGGATTCGCCCGAGCACTCACGGCGATCGTGAGACAAGCCCTGACGGATTCACAAAAATCCCATCAACCGTGGGTTCATCTGAATGACGTGGCCGGGTTCATCGGCCCCGAAGTCTTTCGCACTCGTGAACAGCTTGTCAGGTGCTGTCTTGAAGACATCGCCATGGGCAAACTGCACGGGCTCACCATCGGCCTGGATATCTGCTCCACACTCCACATGGACGTGTCCCTCGATGACCTCGGCTGGTGCATCGAACAGGTCATGCCTGCCAACCCAGCCTACCTGATGGCGCTGCCGACACGCATCGATCCGATGCTCGGTTATCTCACCACAGGCTATCACGATCATGTGGCGATTCGCGAGCAATTCGGACTGAAGGTGGACGATCGCATGTGGTCGTTCTTTCAATCGCTGGGCGTGATCGACAGCGAGGGAAAACCGACAGTGCATTTTGCTGACCCGGCGTGGGTCTTTCTGCAATACAGCAGACGCCGCGGTGATCAGCGAGGTGACGCAGAGATCCTCGAAGAAGCCCGACTCCGCATGGCCGAAGTTCGCTCCCGAGGCGTGTTCCTCGCAGACGGAACCGGCAGTCGCCCATCAGAACTTCGCCCGGAACTCAGTCGCCAGCTCCAACGCATTTACGATGATGCAAAAGTCAGTATCTGGAAGGAACTTGACCCGCAGCTCGCAGCGGCCATCCCCGGTTCTGTACTCCTGAAAACCCAATCGCTCGACCGTGTCGATTACATTCTGCACCCCACGTCGGGAGAACAGCTGTCCGAAGCAGCGACGAAGCTCCTGGCCGAACTCGCCGGCCGCAGAGGCGATGACGAAAACCTGCAGATTGTTGTCTCTGACGGACTCAACGCACTGGCACTCACTGACCGTGATCAGCTGCAGCAGCTGCTGAGAACTCTGCTGCCGGCTGTGATCTCAGCCGGGTTTCGCCCGGCTCCTGAGGTGCTGCTTGTGCATGCCGGTCGCGTGCGTGCCGGATACCGCATCGGTGAACAACTCTTCGGCGGCCGCGATGGAAGTTATTCTCTGCTGCACATCGTTGGCGAACGGCCCGGCAGCGGACATCACACCCTGTCGATCTACATGACCCGCGCCAGCGGGATGCTCTGGGGACAAACCGGGAAAATCGACCATAATCACACACGCGTCGTGTCCGGGATTGCGGTTACCGCAATGATTCCGGAACTGGGAGCTGCCGAAGCCGCGCGGATTCTGGCTGAGATGCCGGTGGCAGAACCCTGATGGGCCGGGACGTTTCCGGGTGTCGGCAAACACGGCCTGCTGCGGCACACAGTATGCGGGCATGCCGGTTTTTGGGTGCAGGCTGCATGGTGCTCGTTTCGAAGAGTGAAACGCGACACTGCAGACAACAGCTACAGGAGTAATAGCGGGATGAAGACGTGGACTGTGCGGAGGCTGGATACCGGGACCGCCGTGCAAATTTCGGTGCGACAGCAAGTGATCCAGTCCCTGCTGCCGCTGGATCTGCCCGCCAGCGAACTGGACCAGCTTCCCTGGGCAGCCCCCGGATTGTTCGATCTGCAGCTCAACGGCTACCGCGGCATCTGGTTCAGCAGTGAATCACTCACAGCCGACGACGTGGAGACCGTGATCACGGACTTTGCTCGCCAGGGCATCAGCGGCTGCCTGCCCACGCTGATTACCAATTCACGGGAAGCGATTGAGCATGGCCTGAGTGTGATCAGGGCTGCACGGGACCGTTCGCCGCTCGTGCGTGCGATGGTGCCCGGATGTCATGTCGAAGGCCCATGGATTTCTCTCGAAAATGGCCCTCGAGGCGCACATCCGGCCGGTCAGGTGCGGGCAGCGGAGTGGGTGGAGCTGCAACACTGGCAGCAGGCCGCCGGGGGACTTGTCCGATTGGTAACGCTTGCTCCGGAAGTCCCCGGAGCCCTCGATATCCTGCCGCGACTCGTGGCCAGTGGTGTTACGGCAGCCATTGGACATTCCGCAGCCCCGGCATCGCTGATCCACCAGGCCATCGATCGCGGCGCGACCCTCGGAACCCATCTCGGCAATGGCTGTGCCGGCATGGTGCCGCGACACGACAACGTCTTCTGGCCGCAGCTGGCGGATGATCGGCTTTCCTGCAGCATCATTGCCGACGGCTGGCATCTTCCCGCCGACATGCTCAGATGCATCCTCCGCTGCAAGTCCCTTGAAAGACTCGTCCTCACCTGCGACGTCTCCGGCTTCGGCGGCTGCGCCCCCGGTCGCTATCACACGCCCGCAGTGGATGTGGAAGTCCTGCCGGACGGACGTATTGTCGTCGCCGGCCAGACTCAATTCCTCGCCGGTTCCGGTGCCACTACCGGTCAGTGCATCGCCCATTTTCACGCCATCAGCCAGCTGCCGCTGGCTGACATCTGGAAACTGGCCTCCTCCAACCCCCGCAGGCTGCTGAAACTTCCGCACGTCACACTGCAGGAAGGCGCAGAAGCCACTTTCACCTTGTTCCACCTGCCAGCAATCAACGGACAACCTGAGTGGCAACCCGTCGAAACCCTTATCCGCGGCATCAGTATCGTGGCACAACAGCAGCAAGGGCCTGACTCCGGTCAGATGCGGCCGCGTGTTGATTTTCCGGAGACATGATTTTGTGGCCGTTGACTGCCGGGAGAGTGCGGCTGAAATGGTGAAACGGCGCGGACGTGGGCAAATTGGGAGATTTCAGTTCCATCTGCCAGTTGACATCCCGCGGCTGGATCGAGTTACAAAACGCAGTGTGGCGTGCGGTCGATGTCAATCGGCCGGTAACGCTCTGACGCGTTCCTGATGCGGTTCTGGCCGCGTTGGCACACACTGTTACCGGGGGATTAACATCCCCCGCACGCCTTATCAAGGTGGAGCGGATCCAGAGAACAAAATCAGGTGTCTTTAATGCCGTTTCACCATCCCAGCCTCGCCCTCGGATGGTGAAACGGTGTGAATTCAGACAAACTGGGATATTTCAGTTCTGCCTGCCAGTTGACAGCTGTCACCGCGATCCCTTGTGCAGGGACTGTTGGTTTCTCGCAAAGGCGCAAAGGAAAGACAGAAGATTCAAATTTCCAACATTTCCAGCTTTGCGCCTTGGCGCCTTTGCGTGAGGTAAGAGTTGCTGCAGCAAGATGCCAGGCGGCGCGTCTGCAAGAAA
>Ga0169931_10006310_pt1 | contig 17940 bp, 13 predicted proteins | sample Kivu_15m_20L_FD_129675 | JGI IMG/M metagenome (GOLD analysis project Ga0169931, IMG submission 129675) | Freshwater microbial communities from Lake Kivu, Western Province, Rwanda to study Microbial Dark Matter (Phase II) - Kivu_15m_20L... | ecosystem: Environmental > Aquatic > Freshwater > Lake...
GCGGCCGGTACCTCGAGATGGGGAACCCCCGGTGGGACCCCGCGGCACCGGGCGCGGAGGCCCCGGCGCGCGAGGAACGCCTGCGGCCGGTCTACCCGGCGAGCGAGGAGGTCGCCAGCGCGGCCATCGAGCGCGCCGTCGCCGCGGTGCTCCCGGCGCTGGTGCCGCAGATCGAGGACCCTCTTCCCGCAGAGTACCGCGCCTCGCGCGCGCTGCCCGCGCTCGGGGAGTGCTACCGGCGCATGCACGCGCCCGCCGACATGGACGAGCAGCGCGAGGCGCGAAGGCGGCTGGCGCTCGAGGAACTCCTCCTCCTGCAGCTGGGCGTCATGATGAAGAAGCGGCAGATGCACGACGAGGCGCGCGCGCCCGCGATCGCCGTGGGCGACGCCGTGGACGAGCGCATCCGCGCGCGCTTCCCGTGGCCGTTCACCGGCGACCAGTTGCGCGCGTGCGCCGAGATCGCCGCGGACCTCGCGGCCACGCACCCGATGAACCGGCTGCTGCAAGGCGACGTGGGCAGCGGCAAGACGGCCGTCGCGCTGTACGCCATGCTGGCGGCGGTGGCGAACGGCCTGCAGGCGGCGCTGGTGGCGCCCACCGAGCTCCTCGCCGAGCAGCACCATGCGTCGATCACGCGGTTCCTTGCCGGGAGCGACGTCCGCGTCGAACTGGTGACCGGGAGCCTGGGCGCGGCCGCGCGACGCGACGCGCTCGCGCGGCTGGCGTCGGGCGAGGCGCACGTGGCGGTCGGCACGCACGCGCTCCTCATGGAGGGGGCGCGCTTCGGGCGGCTGGGGCTCGCGGTGATCGACGAGCAGCACCGCTTCGGCGTCGAACAGCGCGCCGCCATGCGCGCGAAGGCCGCGGGGACGACCGGCGAGGTGCCGCACGTCCTCGTGATGACCGCCACGCCCATCCCGCGCACGCTCTCGCTCACGGTGTTCGGCGACCTCGACGTGTCGGTCATCCGCTCGCGGCCCGCCGGGCGCCAGCCGGTCTCGACGCGGGTCGTCGGTCGCGCGAAGGAGGCGGAGGTCTACGCGTACGTGCGCACGCGGATCGACGCGGGCGAGCAGTGCTACGTGGTGGTGCCCGCGGTCGAGGAAAGCGCCTCGGGGCTGAAGGACGCGGAGGGCACGGCCGCGGCGCTCGCGGCCGGCACGTTCGCGGGGCTGCGGGTCGGGACGGTGCACGGCCAGATGCCGCGCGACCGCCGCGAGGCGACGATGGACGCCTTCCGCCGCGGCGAGCTCGACGTGCTGGTCGCCACGGTGGTCATCGAGGTGGGGGTCGACGTCCCGAATGCCTCGCTGATGGTGGTCGAGCATGCGGACCGGTTCGGCCTCGCGCAGCTCCACCAGCTGCGCGGACGCGTCGGGCGCGGCACGCGCCGCAGCCTGTGCGTCCTGGTGGGCGACCCGATCACCGAAGACGCCGCGCGGCGCCTCGAGGCCATCGGCGGCACCGACGACGGGTTCGAGATCGCCGAGCTCGACCTCTCGATCCGCGGGCCGGGCGAGCTCTTCGGCAGCCGGCAGAGCGGCCTCCCCCCCTTCCGCGTCGCCGACCTCGAGCATGACCTCGAGCTGCTGCGCCTCGCGCGGCGCGACGCCAGGGAGTGGATCGACCGCGATCCCGGCCTGGCCCGGCCCGAGCACGCGCTGATGCGCCGCAAGCTGATGCAGGCCTACGGCGACGCCCTCGGGCTCGGCGACGTGGCCTGAGCCTGCCGCACCTACACTCCGGGAACCATGGTCGATCCCGCGCTCCACGTCAAGGACCTGCGATTCACCCACGCGGGCGGCGCGTTCGCGCTCGATGTCCCCGAGCTGCGCGTCGAAGCCGGCGAGCACGTGCTGCTCGCCGGGGGCTCGGGCCGCGGCAAGAGCACGCTCCTGCAGCTGGTGGCGGGCCTCCGGGACCCGCAGGGCGGGTCGATCGAGGTCGGGGGAGTCCGGATGACCGCGCTCGAGGGCGCCGCGCGCGACCGCGCCCGGGGCCGGCGCATCGGCATGGTGTTCCAGACCTTCAACCTGCTCCACGGGTTCACCGCCGCGGAGAACCTGCTGGCCGCGCTCATGTTCAGCGACGTGCCCGCGCCGCAGCACGAGGAACGCGCGCTGGGGCTCCTGAAGGCGCTGGGCATCCCCGACCCGGACGCGGACGTCGACCGCCTGTCGGTCGGGCAGCAGCAGCGCGTCGCGGTGGCGCGCGCGCTCGCGGCGCGCCCGGCACTGGTGCTCGCCGACGAGCCCACCGCGAGCCTCGACCCCGCGCATGCGGCCGAGGCGATGGACCTCATCCAGCGCGCGTGCCGCGACGCGGGCGCCGCGCTCCTCTGCACGAGCCACGACCCCGCGATGCGCGGGCGGTTCGCGCGCGTCGAGGACATCGAGCGCTTCGCGCGGGGGGCCGCGGCATGAGCCGGACGCTCACCGACACCCGCATCGTGCTGCGCAGCCTGCAGGCCCGCCCGCTCTCGACGTGGGTCACGGTCGGCATGGTCGGCGTCAGCGTGGGGCTGCTCCTGGTCCTCCTCGGGATGCGCACGGCGTCGCGCGAGGCCTTCGACCGCGGCTCCGGCAACACGCACCTCCTGGTGAGCGCGGACCCGAGCCCCCTGGTCGCGGTGCTCAACGGCATCTTCTACGCGAACGCCCCGGCGAACCCCATTCCCTGGGCCAAGTACCAGCAGATCCGCGGTTCGTTCCCGTGGCTGTGGGCGATTCCCACCCAGCAGGGGGACAGCTACCGCGGATTCCCGACGATGGCCACGAGCGCCGACTTCCTCACGAAGTTCGAGCCGGTGGCCGGCGAGCCGTGGAAGCTGCGCGAGGGCCGGCTGTTCGAGCGTCCGTTCGAGATCGTCCTCGGCGCGGCGGCGGCGAAGGGCTCGGGCCTCCGCATGGGCCAGGAGGTCTTCCTGACGCACGGCTCGGGCTCGAGCCGCGAGGGCGGCGACGAGCACGCCGGGCACGTGCACACCGAGTACCCGTTCAAGGTGGTCGGCATCCTGGAGCCCTCCGGCAGCGCGCACGACCGGGCGCTCTTCGTCGACCTCGAGTCGAGCTGGATCCTCCACGCGTTCGACCGCCGCGAGCGCGAGGGCAACCACGCGAAGGTGGGCCCGGCCGACCTCGTCGACGCCGACCGCATGGTGACGGGCATCCTGCTGCGCCTGCCGACCCGCCCCGGGAGCGACGCGAGCGCCGCGATGCAGCAGCAGTTCGACACGCTCCGCCGCGACACGTCGATCGTGGTCGCGCAGCCCGCCCAGCAGATCCAGCGGCTCTTCGAGATCGTCTCGAACGTCGACGGCCTGTTCATCGGCATGGCGGTGGTCGTGCTCGTCTCGAGCGCGGTGAGCACCATGCTCGCCCTCTACAACTCGATGGCCGCGCGCACGCGGCAGGTGGCGGTGCTGCGCGTCCTCGGCGCGAGCCAAGGCCGCGTGTTCGGCATGGTGGTCACCGAGAGCCTGCTGATCGGGTTCGGCGGCGCGGCGCTCGGCGTGGTGCTCGCGCTCGTGGGCGGGATCGCGGCGAGCGCGTGGCTGCGCGCGTCGATCGGCCTCGTCATCGACCCCGCGCTCGATGCACGCTCGACGGTCATCGTCGCGGGCGGCGCGGTCGCGCTCAGCGCGCTCGCGGGCATGCTGCCGGCGTGGCGCGCGTACCAGGTGCCGGTGGCCGACAGCCTCCGGCCGGCCGCATGAGGCCCACCCGATGAGCGGCATGCGCGCCATCTGGATCATCGGTGCCCTGCTCGTCGGGGCGGCCGCGGCGTTGCTCATGATGGACCATCGGGCGTCGCCGGCGGGCGCCCCGGTCGCCGTGCCCACGCTCGATGCGCCGCGCGCATCGACGCCGGCGCCCGCGGCGACGACCCAGGCGGCGGGGCCCGCGCAGGGCACCCAGGCGCCCGCGACGCAGGCGACCGCTCCCGTGCCGGGCGCGCCCACGGCGGTCGACCCGCCCCGCCCCGCGCGCGCACCCGTCGTGCGCGAGCCCGGCGCGGTCGACACGGGGCTCGACCGGAAGATCGCCGGATCCACCGTGGTGGCGGGCAACATCGTCCCGAAGACGGACGCACGCACGGGCGAGCGGCTGCTGTACGCCGACGGCCGCTACGAGATCCGCGGCGAGGGAACGAAGGAAAGCCCGTACCGCATGAGCTGGGAGTGCCTCGCGAGCGCCTCGGAGACGTACGTCCCCCGGCTCAACGAGCACGACATGCCGCAGCGCGTCGCGCTCCTCGACGGCGCGTGGGTGCAGGTGGAGGGCTACCTCGCGTTCCCGCTGATGGTGAGCGAGACGAAGGAGCTCCTCGTCATGCTCAACCAGTGGGACGGCTGCTGCATCGGCGTGCCGCCCACGCCCTACGACGCGGTGGAGGTCAAGCTCCACGAGCCCGCGAAGCGGTCAGGGGCGCACGCCACGTTCAACTTCGGGGGCATCAAGGGACGCCTCCGGGTCGACCCGTACCTCATCGAGAACTGGCTGGTGGGGCTGTACGTGCTCGAGGACGCCGCCATGGTCGAGGGCGCACGACCGGAACTCTGAGACCCCGCGCAAGGACGCCCGAAGGACCCCGCATGAACCCCGTGATCGCCCTGCTCCCCGCGCTGTTCGCCACGATCCCCGCGCACCAGGACGCGCCGCCCGCCGTGGCGGCGCCCCCGGCCTTCGCGCCGGTCGAGGCGCGCGACGCCGAATCGCTCACGGCGCACCTCGAGTCGTTCGCGAAGGCGAACGCGGGCCGCGCGTCGCTGCGCGTGGCCGCGAAGAGCCCCGTGGACCGGCCCATCCACCTGCTGACCCTCGCGGAGGACGTCTCGAAGGCCGACGCGCAGCCGGCCATCCTGGTGCTGGCCGGGATGGACGGCCACCGCTGGGCGACCACCGAGGCCGCGCTGGCGCTCGCCGACCGGATCGCGCGCGATTGGCCGGCGGGGCTCGCGGGCGTCACCGTGCACGTGGTGGCGCGCGGCAACCCCGACCCGGCCGAGGCGTTCGCGCGCGGGACGCGCCGCGCGTACTCGGGCAACGGGATTTCCCACGACAACGACAAGGACGGCCCCGGCGACGAGGACCCCCCGCGCGACCTGAACGGCGACGGGCTCATCACGCAGATGCGCAAGGCGGGCGAGGCCATGCCCTGGACGAAGCCGGCGCTGGTGTCCGACCCCGCCGACGCGCGCCTCATGCGCGCACCGAAGGCCGCCGAGGGCGAGCTGCCCGCGTGGACCGTGTGGAACGAGGGCATCGACGCGGACGCGGACGGGCGCATCGGCGAGGACTGGGTCGGCGGCATCGACCCGGAGCGGAACTTCCCGCACCGGTGGCCGGAGTTCGAGGACGAGGCCGGCGTGTACCCGCTGCTCGCGCCCGAGAGCAAGTGGCTCGCGGACTTCGTGATCACGCACCCGCAGGTCATCGCGGCGCTCGTGCTCGGCCGCCACGACACGGTGGTGAACGTCCCCGACGCGCGCCAGCGCACGCCGCACGGCATGCCGTGGATGGTCGACGAGGCGGACGCGGCGGCCTACGGCGAGCTCGCGAAGGCGTATCGCGAGGTCACGGGACAGTCGCGCGCGGCCGGCGCCGACACCTCGGGAAGCTTCGTCGCGTGGATGAACGCGCAGCGGGGGATCCCGACGTTCGCGACGACGCTGTGGGGCCGCCCGGACCTCCCGGACGCCCCGAAGCCCGCCGAGGGAGCGCCCGTGCCTCCCGCGCCGTCGGACCCCGAGGAGGCTGCGTGGCTCAGGTACAGCGACGAGATGCGCGGCGGCCGCGGGTTCGTGCCGTGGACCAAGCAGCCCCACCCGCAGCTCTTTGAGGTCGAGGTCGGCGGATGGGTGCCCGGCTTCCGGGAGAACCCGCCGATCGACCAGGTCGCGGGCCTCGCCGCCAAGCACGCGCAGTTCCTCGAGCGCCTCGCCGCGGCACGCGCCAAGGTGACGCTCGCCGAACCCACGGTCACGGCGCTCGGGCCCGGGCTCTGGCGCGTCGAGACCTCGATCGCCAACACCGGCAGGCTTCCCACGGTGATGCGCGGGGGCCGCGCCGAGGGCGTCGCCCAGGCGCACGTGGTGCGGATCTCGGTGCCGATCGACCGGATCCGCTCGGGCAAGCGCGTCCAGGTCATGCGCGGCCTCGACGCGGGGGCGCAGGAGCGGTTCACGTGGATCGTCAGCGCCGCGCAGGGCGAGGCCGTGACCGTCGAGGTCGTCCACGCCGGGCGCGTCAAGGCGTCGCACGCGTTCGTCGACGGGAAGCTCGTCGCGGCGCCGGCGGCCGGCCAGGGCGCGGCGGGGGCAGAGACGTCGGGAGGCGGGCGATGAGCGCCTTGCGTGCGCCGGCGGCCCGCGCGGGCGTCGCCGTGGTCGCGGCCTTGGCGGCGTGCGGCGCCGCGCGGGCACAGCAGCAGATCCCTTCGAAGGTGGAGATCGCGTTCAACCGCTTCTCCGACGTCGAGGGCATCAACGACCAGATGTTCCGGCTCGCCGAGGCCTACCCCGCGCTCTGCCGGGTCGAGCGCTTCGGAACCAGCGCGCTGGGGCGGCCGATGCTGGCGCTCGTCATCAACAACCCGGCCACGGGCCACGAGGGCTCGAAGCCCGCGATGTACATCGACGGCTCGATCCACGCGAACGAGATCCAGGCGAGCGAGACGGTCACCTACACGGCCTGGTACCTGCTGGGCGCGCACGGGCACGTCCCGAAGCTCACCGAGCTCGTCGACCGCTGCACCTTCTACCTCGTGCCGCTGGTGAACCCCGACGGCCGCGCCACGTGGTTTGCCGACGCGCACACGCCGCACTCGGCCCGCACGGGGCAGCAGCCGACCGACGACGACGGCGACGGCGCGTGCGACGAAGACGGGCCGGACGACCTCGACGGCGACGGGCACATCACCATGATGTGGCGGCGCGACCCGTTCGGCACCCACCGGCGCGACCCGCGCGACGCGAACCGCATGGTCCCCGTGCCGGCCGAGCCGAAGGCCGACGGCACGCGCGAGTACGGCGACTGGTCGATGGCCGGCCAGGAAGGGTTCGACAACGACGGCGACGGCCGCGTCAACGAGGACCCGCCGGGCGGCTACGACATGAACCGCAACTTCCCAAGCGGCTGGGAACCGGAGAACGTGCAGTCCGGCGCGGGCGCCTACCCGCTCTGCTACCCGGAGACGCGCGCGATCGTGGACTGGGTGCGCACCAAGCCGCACGTGGCGGCGGCGCAGTGCTACCACAACGCGGGGGGGATGATCCTGCGCGGGCCGGGCTCGCCGAAGCGGGAGCCGGACTACCCGTCGGGAGACGTCGCGACGTACCGGAGGATCCAGGACGCGGGCGCGGCGATGCTGCCCTTCTACCGACCGATGGTCATCCACAAGGACCTCTACACCGTGCACGGCGGCGCCGTGAACTGGTTCGCCGAGGGCCTCGGCATCATCTCGCTCACGAACGAGCTCTGGACCGACAAGCGCATCATGCAGGACGGGCAGGACCCGTCCGAGGACGAGCGCCGCATGTGGAACGAACGCATGCTCTTCGGCCAGACGCGCGTGCCGCTCCGCGAGGTGGCGCACCCCGAGTTCGGCACCGTGCTCGTGGGCGGCGGCACCAAGCACTCGGCGCGCATCCCGCCGCCGTTCATGATGGAGGAGGAGCTGCACCGCAACTTCGCCTTCACCATGTTCCACGCCGACCAGATGCCGCTCCTGCGCTTCGAGAGCGTGGACACCGCCGAGCTGTCGCCGGGCACGTGGCAGGTGACGGTGACGGTGGCGAACGACCGTCTCATCCCCACGCGCACGGAGCGCGCGGCCGACCGCGGGATCGGGCTCGACGACGTGCTCACGCTCTCGGGGGCCGACGTGGTGGCCGCGGGAACGCTCGAGCGCCGCACCGACCGCACCTTCGAGCCGCAGGCCAGCCGCCCGCACGCGCTGCGGTTCCCGGGCGGCGTCCCTGGCAACGGCTCGGTCGCGGCCCGGTTCCTGGTGCGCGGCGAGGCCGGGCGGCCGATCACGCTCAGGCACGAATCGCAGAAGGCGCGCGACGTCGAGGTCCAGTGCCGGCTCGGCGAGTCCACGGTGCCGGCGACGGGCGGCCCGGCGCGGTGAGCGACCGGGTGGACACGTGCGACCTCGCGGTGGTGGGCGCAGGCGCCGCCGGCCTGTTCGCAGCGACATGGGCCGGCCGCGCGGCCCGCGAGGCGGGCCTCGCGCTCGACGTGCGTGCGTTCGACGGGGCCGCGCGTCTCGGCGCCAAGATCCTGGTCGCGGGCGGCGGGAGGTGCAACGTCACACACTGGCGCGTCGACGCGTCGGACTACGCGGGGAGCACGCCGCCCGCGATCCGCAAGGTGCTGCACCGGTTCGGGGTGGACCGCACGCAGGCCTTCTTCGCCGAGCGCGGCGTGGAGCTCAAGCGCGAGGACACCGGCAAGCTCTTCCCCGTCACCGACTCCGCGCGCACGGTGCTCGACGCGCTGCTCGACGCGGCGCGGGACGCGGGCGTGCGCCTCTGCCACCCGGACCGCGTCACGGGGATCGAGCGCGCGGGCGACGGGTTCCTGGTCGACGCCGCCTCCGGCACGGTGCACGCCCGACGCGTGGTGCTGTGCACGGGCGGGAGGGCGCTCCCGAAGTCCGGCTCCGACGGCGCGGGACTCGCGATGGCGCAGGCCCTCGGGCACTCCGTCACGGACCACGTCGTGCCGTCCTTGGTCCCGCTGCGGCTCGCGCACGGGCACTGGATCATGGGGTTGAGCGGGCTCACCGTTCCCGCGGAGCTCGTGCTGCGCGCGGGCGGCGGGAAGCGCCTCGCGGCGTTCACCGACAGCACGCTGTGCACGCACTTCGGGCTCTCGGGACCGTCGGTCCTGAACATCAGCCGCCACTGGACCATGGCGCGGTTCGACGACCCCGCGGCACGCCTCGAGCTCTCGTGGATGCCGGGCACCGACGCCGAGGCGCTCGACCGTGCGCTCGTCGAGGCGAAGGGACGCACCGCGGGCGCGTTCCTGCGCGAACGGCTCCCGGAGCGGCTGGTGCGGGCGTTGCTCGATGCCTCGGGCATCGACGGCGGCGCCACCGTGCAGCAGCTCCCGCGCGAGAGGCGCCGGGCGCTCGTCACGGCGTGCACGGCGACGCCGCTGCCGGTCGAGGGCGACCGCGGCTACACGTTCGCCGAGGCGACCGCGGGCGGCGTGCCCCTTGCGGAGGTGAGGCTCGAGACCATGGAGAGCCGGGTCGTCCCCGGGCTGCACCTCGCGGGCGAGGTGCTTGACGTCGACGGCCGCATCGGCGGATTCAACTTCCAGTGGGCCTGGGCGAGCGGCTTCGTCGCGGGGACGAGCGCGGCGCAGGCGCTGGCGGCGACGCCGGCCGCGTGAGGCCCGCGAACGAGCCCGCGAAGCGGAGCACGATGGCGCGCAGCGCGTGCAGCGCGGACGCGGGGTGCGCCGCGGCGGATTCGCCGACGGGAAGCGGGCGAGGTGCCGCGGTACGCGGCTTCGCGCGGCGCGCGGGCACGCGCACCACGGGAACGAGCTGCGCGAACGCCTCGGGCGCGGCCCGCCGAACGAACTCGATCTCGTTCTCGGTGGTCTCCACCTCGCTGTAGCGGCGGCGCGCGCCGCCGGCCACGCCGTGCTGCAGCGCGTGCGTCAGTTCGTGCACCAGCACGGCCGTCGCGAACACCCGCACGTCGAGCTCGATGCCGGCGGGCGGCGTGGTGAACCGGGCGCGGGCCCGGCGATACGTGTGCCAGCGCGTTCTGGCGCCCGTCGGGACCTTGACGAGGATGTGCGGCCCGGGAAAACCGTGGGCGGACCTCGGATAGAAGCCGCTCGAGCCGCGGCCGCGCCGCCACCGGAGCGGGACGGCCGCGAGCGCGGCGCGCTCCGCGTCGGCAAGCCCGTAGCGCGCCGCGACGTGGTCGACCGCGTCGGCGTGGATGCCCGCGCGCATGCGCTCGGTCAGCCGCAGGCCGCGCGCGGGCGCGGCGCCACGCGTCGCGCGGGCGGATCGTGGCGGGCGTGCGGCATCCATGCCGCGTGCATCGTAGGGACTCAGCGGTCGAGCGGCCCGGCGCCGATCGCGTCGCGCATGCGCCGCACGGCGTCGGCGACCGCCGCGGCGTCGGCCGCGGGGCGTTCGCCGCGCTCGACCGCGCGATACCAGTCGGCCACCTTCCAGGCCGCCGTCCCGCACTCGGCGTCGAACCGCGGCACCAGGTGCACGTGCAGGTGCGGCGCCCCCTGGCCGAACGCGATCGCGTAGACCCGGTCGCATCCCGTCACGGCGCGGACCGCACGCGAGACGCGACGCAGCGCACGCCCGAACCCGTCGGCTTCGGCGTCGTCGAGGTCCGCGGGGCCCTGCACGTGGCGCTGGGCGCACAGGAACGCCCATCCCGCGAGCGGGGCCGGCGGAAGGTGGTGCCGGACCACCCAGCGGCCGTCGCGCACGACCTCGTACGGCGCGCACGCGGCATCGGCATGGATGCGGCAGATGTCGCACGGGGACCCCGGCGCGTGCATCACTTCGTGCCCTTCGGCCCGCCGTCCGCGAGGTACTTCGCGTGGATCGCGCGCTCGAGGTCCACGCCCGCGACGTTGGCGAGCGTCGTGAGCCACGCCAGCACGTCGGCGAACTCCTCCTCGAGGTTGGCGCGGTCCGGCGTTCCCTTGTGGAGCTTGCCGAGCGCATGCGCGAGCTCGCCCACCTCCTCCGAGAACCAGAGGAACGTGGCCGGGGCGCCCCGGGCGCTGTCGGTCGCGTAGTAGCGCTCGTGGATCAGGCGCTGGAAGTCGCGGATCGCCATCGGCGGGAGGGCGTTCGGCGGCGGCGTGGGCGTCGGCTGCATGCGTTCGGAAGCGTTCTCGGCGGGGGTCGAACCCACAACCTCCGCCTTCGGAGGGCGGCGCTCTATCCAATTGAGCTACGAGAACATGTCGTTCACCCGGAGGAGCGAACAAACTCATTCTAGCGGGCGTCCCTCCCCTACGCTTGCGCCCCCGATGACCGATCCCGAGCGCCCATCGCATGCCTCGACGAGCCCCCGCACGGTGCCGACGTGGGCCCTGCTCGGCGTGACGTGGCTCAACTCGCTCGGCAGCGGCATCCTGTGGTCGGGCGTGCCCTTCGTCGCGGAGCGGCAGTACGGGTTCACGGAACGGGAGAACCTCACGCTCGCGCTCGCCGAGAGCGTGGTCTACGTGGTCGTCGCGCTGCGCTCGGGGCCCACCCTCCGTGCGCTCGGGGCGCGCTTCGGCCTGACGCCGCGCGGATGGCTCGCGGCGGTCCTGGCGCTGCAGGCCGCCGCGTCGACGCTCGCCCTCGCGGGGTCGTGGGGCGTGGTCGTCGCGGGGCTCGCGATCAGCGCCGCGGGCGCTGCGATCTGGCCCGTGATGGAGAGCTACGTGTCGAGCGGCCGCCACGGCAACTCGATGCGTCGCGCGATCGGGGCGTTCAACGTCACGTGGATGTCGGCCACGGGGGTCGCGCTCCTGGGGATGGGACCGCTGGTCGCCTCGGGACACGCGAACCTGAGCCTGCTCGCGCTGGTGCCGGCGTCGCTTGCGTGCATCGCGATGCTCGCAGCGTTCCCCGCGTCGCCCGCGCCGCACGAACCCGAGCACGCCCACGCGCACCTGGCGCCGCAGTACCCGTACCTCCTGCGCGCCACGCGCTGGGTGCTCCCGACGAGCTACGTGTTCATCTCGGTGCTCGGGCCGGTGCTGCCCTACCTCGTCGGCGGGATCGGTGTCGACGAGGGCCTGCGCACGCCGCTCGCCTCGCTCTGGCTCTTCGTCCGCACCGCGACCGTGGTGGCGCTCGCGTACCTCTCGTTCTGGCATGGGCGCTGGGGCGCGGTGGCAGCGGGCGTCGCGCTCCTGGTCGGCGGGTTCGCGCTCGCGGTCACCGCGCCCGACGCGGCGACGCTCGCCGCGGGGCTCGCGGCCTTCGGCGCGGGCCACGGGATCATCTACTACGCGGGGCTCTACTACGCGATGGCCGTCGGCGGCGCCGAGGTCGACGCGGGCGGGCACTTCGAGGCACTCATCGGCGCGGGGTACGTGGTGGGCCCGCTCGCGGGGCTCGCCGGCGCACGGTCGCCGTCGATGCTCGTCGCGATGACGGTGGCCGCGGCCGTCGTCGGGCTGGTCCCGGCGCTGCGCGCGTGGAACGCATGGCGCGGCCGCCAGTTGGTACCGTAAACACGACCCGATGCTCGTGACGTTCGCCATCCTCGGACTGCTGCTCGCGATCAACGCCATGCTGGCGGCGAGCGAGCTCGCGATGATGACCTCGCGCGCCTCGCGCCTGCAGCAGATGGCCGGTCGCGGCAACGTGGGCGCCCGCAAGGCGCTCGAGCTCTCGCGCGACCCGACGCGGCTGCTCTCGACCGTCCAGGTGGGCATCACGCTGGTGGCCGTGCTGCAGGGCGCGTTCGGCGAGCGCGAGCTGGCGCACCCCCTTGCGGAGTGGCTCCGCCAGCACGAGGCCGTGGCGCCGTACGCCAACGCCATCGCGCTCGCGATGGTCGTCGCGCTGCTCACCTACCTCAGCCTCGTGTTCGGCGAGCTCATCCCCAAGCGCGTGGCGATGGCGTACCCCGAGTCGGTCGCGGCGCTCATCGCGCCGGTGCTCTGGGTGATGTCCAGCGCGGCCGCGTGGCCGGTGAAGCTCCTCAGCGCGTCCACGGACGGCATGCTGCGGGCGCTCCGGCTTCGCCAGAAGGCCGACGAGGTCAACGAGGAGGACGTGCGCGCCATCGTCGCGCGCGCCACCAGCAGCGGCGTCTTCGACCCCATCGAGCACCGCATTTTCGAGCGCGCGCTCCGAGTGGGCGACATGACCGCCAAGAGCCTGATGGTGCCGCGGGCGCAGGTGACGTGGATCGACGAGTCCATGGCCGCGGACGACGTGCGCGTACTCATCGGCACGGCGCCGTTCAGCCACTTCCCGGTGTGCGCGGGCAGCATCGACCGCCTCCGCGGGGTCGTGCACGTCAAGGACCTCATCTCCTACGGGTTGCTTGCCGGGAGCGACTTCAAGGCGTCGGCGGTGATGCAGCCGCCGGTCTACGTCCCCGACACCATCCCGGCGCTGCGGCTGCTCGAGCTCTTCCAGTCCCAGCGCACGCGCATCGCGTTCGTCGTCGACGAGCACGGCGGCCTCGAGGGGCTGGTGACCGCGAACGACGTGATCCAGGCGATCCTCGGCGACCTGAGCCGGGGCGGCGAGGACGAGAAGCCCGCCGCGGTCCACCGCGACGACGGGTCATGGCTGATGGACGGCCGCCTGCCGCTGCCGGACGTCCTCGCCACGCTGGGCCTGCCGACCGACGCCGCGGACGAGCTTCCCGACGTCGCGACCGCCGCCGGGCTGTTCACCGCGCTGTACGGCGACCTGCCCGCGGTCGGCGACCACGTCTCGTGGCACGGCTGGCGCCTGGAGGTGGTGGACCTCGACGGGCGCCGCATCGACAAGCTGCTGGTCAGCCGTCCGCCGGCGCCGGGCGCCCCGGCTTCGCGCTGATCGCGGCAAGGGCCGCGAGCGCTCCCTCGCGCGCACGCACGTGGTCGACGATGGGCCTCGGGTAGTCCTCGCCCAGCGTCACGCCCGCCGAGGCGAGCGCCAGGGGCGACGCCTCCCAAGGAGCGTGCAGGCACTCCGCGGGCACGCGCGCGAGCTCGGGCACCCAGCGGCGGACGTAGGTGCCCTGGGGGTCGAACTTCTCGCCCTGCGTCACCGGGTTGAAGATCCGGAAGTACGGCGCCGCATCGGCCCCGCACCCGCCGGCCCACTGCCATCCGAGCGTGTTGCTGGCGAGGTCCGCGTCGACCAAGGTGTCCCAGAACCAGCGCGCGCCATGCATCCAGTCCATGAGCAGGTGCTTCACGAGGAAACTCGCGACCACCATGCGGACGCGGTTGTGCATCCAGCCCGTGTGCCAGAGCTGGCGCATGCCCGCGTCGACGAACGGGTAGCCGGTGCGGCCGCGCTGCCATGCGCGCAGGTGCGCCGGGTCGGTGCGCCACGGGAACCGCCGGAACTCAGGGCGCAGCGGGTCGTCAGAGGTGCGCGGGAAGTTGGCGAGAACGTGCGCGCCGAATTCGCGCCAGCCGAGCTCGGCGCGGAACTTCTCGACCTGCACGGCCGCCGCGGGCGTGGCGCCGGCCGACGCCGCGAGCGACGCGTGCCATGCCTGGCGCGGGCTGACCTCGCCGAAGTGCAGGTGCGGCGAGAGCGCCGACGTCCCCGCGACCGAGGGGATGTCGCGCGTATCGCCGTACGTGCGCACCGGCCCCGCGACGAACGCCTCGAGCCGCGCGTGCGCCCCGGCCTCGCCGGGCGTCCAGGTGGCCGCGAGCCCGGCGTCCCACGCGACGCGCGGCCGGAGCGCGAGCCCGTCCACCGTGGTCCCGGTGGGCCACGCGGCGGGTGCCGGGATGCGCGCGGGCGCGGGGAGCGGCGCGCCGGGCGCCGGGCGCGCCAAGCAGGCGCGCCAGAACGGCGAGAAGACCTTGTACGCCGTGCCCGTCTGCGATCGGACCTCGAACGGGTCGAACAGGAGGTTCGAGCCGCGCCGCTCGAACCGGAGGCCCGCGGCCTCGATCGCCGACTGCACGCGCTCCTCCTCGACCATGGCCGAAGGCTCGTACCGGCGCGAGCACGTGATCTCCGCCGCACCCACCGCGCGCGCGACGTCCGCGAGCTCGACCGCGGGATCGCCGATGCGGATGACCAGGCGCGATCCCCGGCGCGCGAGGTCCGCATCCAGCGCACGCAGCGAACGATCGAGCCACCAGGCGGCCGCGCCGCCGAGCGGCCAGCCGCCCTCGCCCGCGGGGTGCCACACGAACACCGGCGTCACCGGGCCTCGCTGGCAGGCCGCGGCCAGGGCCGCATGGTCGGAGGTGCGAAGGTCCTGCCGATACCACAGCACCGTGCCCGTCATGCGAAGGTCCCCGTCTCGAAGCGGAACGCGTGCTCGAGGTCCGGGAGCGCCCACCGGAACCCGAGCGTCTCGAGCCGAGACGGCCGGACATACGCGCCCTCGAGCAGCAGGCGCTCGCCCATCTCGCCGAACATCGCCTTCACCGCGGCCGCAGGAAGCGGCGCCACGGCCGGCCGGCCCAGCACGCGCGCGAGCGTGCGGCCGAAGTCGCGGTTCGAGGGCGCAGCGGGCGCCACCGCGTTCAGCGGACCGCGGACGTCCGCGCTCATCGCGAACCGCAGCACGCCGAGGAGGTCATCGAGGTCGATCCACGGCATGCCCTGCTGGCCGCTCCCCGTGGCGCCGCCGAGCCCCATGCGGAACGGCGGCAGGAGCTTCGCGAGCGCCCCGCCGCGCGCACTGAGGACGATCCCGATGCGCACGTGCACCACGCGGATCCCCGCCTCGCGCGCGGGCTCCGCGGCGCGCTCCCAGGCATCGCAGACGTCGGCGAGGTACCCGTCGCCGCGGGCACTCGATTCGTCCACCTGTTCCGGCGCGGGGCGGTTGCCGTACCAGCCGACGGCGCTCGCGCACACGAGGACGCGCGGCTTCGCGCGCAGGCCTGCGAGCGTCCGGGCGAGCGACTCGGTCGGCCGCACCCGGCTATCGCGGATCTCGCGCTTGCGCGCGTCGGTCCAGCGCGCATCGGCGATCCCGGCGCCCGCGAGGTGCACGACGGCGTCGAGACCCTCCAGCGCGTGCGCGTCGAAGGCGTCGGACGACGGATCCCACGCGACGTCGCCGCGCGCGGCGTCGGCGCGGCCGCGCACGATCCGGCGAACGTCATGGCCTCCCGTGGTGAGGAACGGGACCAGCGCGCCACCGACCAGCCCGCCGGACCCGCTGACCGCGACCCGCAGCCGCTCCCCGGGGAACCGCGCATGGTGCGACAGGTCGTGCCGCGTGCGCGCGTGCCGCCATGCGAACATCCGCGCGAGGTCCCGCTCGACCATGCCGCCGGCGACGGCGCGTCCGAGGATGCCGCCCGGGAGCTCGTACTCCACCCGGTCCTCGAGCATGCTCGCGGACTCGTCCTTCGGGAGGAACGTGTGCCGGTGGTCCCACGACCGGAACGGGCCGCGCTCCTGCACGTCCCGGAACGATCGCCCCGGCTGCACGTCGCAATGGCGCGCGACCCATTCGATGGACGCGCCGAACTTGCGCATGCGGAATCGCGCGACGGCGCCGTCGGCCATCGCGCCCGGGCGCTCGAGCACCGTGACGTCCTCCCACGGCGGGAGCAGGCGGTCGATCGCGCCAGCGCGGAAGTGCCAGTCCGCGAGTTGCACGGCGGGCACGGGCATGAGGCTCGATCGGACGAACGTGGCCATGGCGGTGGTCTACCCCTTCTTGGATGGTCGCGGCGCAGCACGCTTCCGCGCCGAGGCGCCGGCGGCCGGCGTGCCGGCGGCCGGGCACGCGGCCGCGAGCGATTCCGGCGTCACGCGCCCGCCGCGCACGAGCACGTCGCGCACGTGCACGAACGCCGCGGCGTCGCGGGCGCGTTCGGGCTCCGCGCGCTTGCGCACGGCCCCGAGCACCACGCCCATGCGGTGGTTGCCGCGGAGCGTCGGCTCGTGCCGGGCGAGGAACGCCCAGTACATGCGCGTGAGCGGGCAGGTCGACTTCGGGCTGAAGGCGCACGCCGCGCACGAGTCGCCCATCGAGTCGACGTAGGCGGCGCCCGCGACGTAGGGCTTGGTGGTCATGACGCCGCCCGCGGCGTAGGTGGCCATGCCGAGCACGTTCGGCTCGACCACCCAGTCCCATGCGTCCATGTAGGCCACCCAGAACCAGTCGGTCAGCTCGCGCGCATCCACGTCGAGGAGCGTCGCGATGTTCCCGAGCACCATGAGCCGCGTAATGTGGTGCGACCACCCTTCGTCCCAGACGCCGGCGACCACGCGGTCGAGGCATCGAAGCCCGCTCTCGGCGCCCCACCATGCCGCAGGCAGCGGCGTGCGCTCGCCGCCGAGGGCGCACGGCGCGGCGCCGCCGTCGACGCCTACCGGCGCCGGGGCCGCGGGCGTCCACGGCGTGCCGGACCAGCGCGCGAACCCCGCGTCGCCGGGCCGGGCGCGGACCTTGGCCGGGACGCCTCGCGCCGCGCGGAACCCGTCGGTCGCGCGGTGCACGTGCCGCACGAACTCGCGCCAGCCGATCACCTGGCGGACGAAGCCCTCCTTCGACTGCATGGGAAGGTCGAGCGCAAGCACGTCCCGAACGAGTTGCGCGGGACCGATGCGGCCGAGGTTGAGGGCCGGCGAGATCCGCGTGTGGAACAGCCCGCGGCTGCGCTCGCTCATGGCGTCCTCGTAGGGACCGAAGTGCGGGAGGCACTTCGCCAACGCCCACGACCAGAGGGCCTGCGCGTCCGGGTGCGTCGCCGGCAGCGCCTCGACGTCGAGCCGGCCCGGATGCTGCGAATAGCGCTCGGTCACCTCGCGCTCGACGTCCGCGCGCAGCGCGGTGCGCGCGAAGCGCGGGGGCTCGGGGGCGGCGGGGATCCCGTCCCAGCGCTCGCGGTTCTCCGAGTCGAAGCTCCACTTGCCGCCGGACGGACCATCGCCCTCCATCATGATGCCCGTGCGGCGCCGCACCGCGCGATAGAAGGAATCCATCCTCCACCCCTCGCGCCCCGCGCACGCGGCGAAGTCGGCGTCCGTGGTGAGCCACCGCGGGTCGGGGTGCACGCGGAGGCGGCCCGCGGCGACGAGCGGTGCGAGCTCCGCGCGCATCTCGCGCTCGGTGGGCTCGACAGCGTCGACGGGACCGTCCGCGGCCAGCGCGCGGACCGCGTCGACCATCGTTCCGTCGGTCCGCACGTGGACCACGTCACGTCCGCGCGCACGCTCCTCGGCGACGAACGCGCGGAGGTTCAGGAGGATGAGCGCCACGCGCTGGCGGTGGTA
>Ga0169931_10006311_pt1 | contig 17939 bp, 12 predicted proteins | sample Kivu_15m_20L_FD_129675 | JGI IMG/M metagenome (GOLD analysis project Ga0169931, IMG submission 129675) | Freshwater microbial communities from Lake Kivu, Western Province, Rwanda to study Microbial Dark Matter (Phase II) - Kivu_15m_20L... | ecosystem: Environmental > Aquatic > Freshwater > Lake...
TCCGCCACCATGCTCGACCATCCGTGATCTCCCCCTTTGGCCCATGCCCCATGCGCACCCAATTCTGCCTGACTTCCCGGCAATCCTCCAACATCAGATCACTTGTGTAGAACAACGAGGGCGATGCCCGGGGCTGACATGTTGCCGGCCTACGGCCGAGAGATTCGAAACAAGCGCGCTTTGAGAGTATCAACCGAGAGGTACTCGACGCCCAAGAGACCGCGTCGCATCGGCCGTGTGGGGAAAGCCAACAGGCGGGGTACCCTCGCTGGCGCGACGGGCTAAGATCCTGCGACTACGCGCTGCGGGCGACGTAGTTCGATTGACGCCAGGTGGCAAGCAGGTTCCGCACGCGCTTGCCGAACGTTGGCGCGGGCTGCTAGGGAATCAGGCGTTCGATCTGCTGGTGGTATTCGCTTGGCGCGAGCGCCTTGTAGGCCGCTAGCGCGTCGCAGGCCAGTTCCAAACCGGCCCGCTGGGGACCGTAGGCGAAGTGCGCCACCAGCGAGTCGCCCACGATGCAGCAGGGGCGCTCGGCCTCGCGCGGCACGATCTCGGTGACCCAGGCTTCATCGTCGCTTTCAAATCGCTTGGCCGCCTCAGCCAGATCGCTGCCCAGCCAGCACATCGCATTGATGCTGAATCGTTCGTAGTCCTTCAGCACCCAATCTTCCAAGCGATACTTCGAGAGCTCGCCCGCCGCGTGCAGCCGGAAGAACGTCTCGTGACAATCGCGGGCCGTCTGCCAGCGACTCCAGCTTACCTGGCTTAGGCATTCGTACTCGAGTGCCGGTGACTCGGGGAGCAGGCCCTGCTTTTGATGCAGGTGCGAGCAGAGCGAGTTGTTGACCGTGTTCGGAAATACGCACAGATACTCGGGATGCGCCAGGCGGAACTCGAGCAACCGCTCGACCGCGCCGTCGGCGATCCACACCAGGTCGTCGTCGAACTTCAGGTAGAGCGTGTCCGGCTCATCGCATTTCTGCCAGAACCAGCAGATGCGGGGCACACATTGCTTCTTGGAATAGCGAGAGCTCTCGTGCACCAGCTTGAAGAAGTCGGGATAAGCGGCGGACAGACCCTCGACAAAGGCCAGGTCGTGCGCGTCGTCCGTGTTCACCCAGAAGTGATGCTCGTCGATGAGCGGTCGCAGGTTGAGCAGGTGCCGGGCGAGAATCTCGACATAGCGATGCCGGCCGTAAGGTGTCACCGACACCACGCGTCGTCCCTGATACATGGCACGTGCTCCCGTGCGAGTGCGCTCGCAAGCGCGAAGTGACGCTAGCAGTCCTTGCTGGCGAATCGAGCGCGATTTTGGAGCAATCGGCGACTGGGGTCAATGGCAATGGACAAGTCGACTTCGATTGATCCGTTACTGCTCGATCCCCTGCCGGCGATACTTCTCCTTGTACTTCTCCCACAGCCGCTTGTGGCGGTTGTTCAGGTCGACCGGGCGGCCTTGGATGTAGGCCGCGGTGATCTGGGTGGGCGTTTCGAGCGGATCGCCGGTCGTGATGATCAGCGTGGCGTCCTTGCCCGCTTCGAGCGAGCCAAGACGGTCGGCGACACCGAGAATCTGCGCGGGATACAGCGTGATCGCCTTGAGGGCTTCGTCCGCCGGCAAGCCGTAGGCCGCGGCCACGCCGGCATGAAACGGCAGGTTCCGCACGTTCGAGGGTCCGCCGCTCGAAGCCCCGCCGAGCTCGCCGGCGATGCAGTAGCGGAGGCCGGCCTCTTTGAGCCGCGCGGGCAGTGAGTAGCCAGCGTCGTACGCCTCGTTGCGGCGGACCGCCATCCGAAACACGCCGCCCACGATCACCGGCACGTCGTGCTTCTTGAGCAGAGCGGCGCAACTGGGCGCATCGTAGCCGCCCACGATCACGGGCTTCAGCCCTTCGGCCTGGCAGAATGCGATCGCGGCCTGAATCTGCTGGATGTCCTCGGCCTCGATGAACACGGGCATCTCGCCTGCCAGCACCGGCAGCATCGCCTCCCAGCGCGTGTCGTACTGAGGTTGCGGACCCTTGCCGTCGGCATGTGCCTGCCTGGCCTTGGCGTAGGCCTTGGCATCGTCGATCGCCGTGCGAATTGTTTTTAGCGCGCGATCCCGCTGTTCGGTTTGCTGGCCGGCGTTTTCTTCGACCCACCAGGCTGCGACCGGCTGCATGCGCGGCCAAGTGATGTGGAGGCCCACGCCGCTCTTCAGGCACATGTCCTCCCAACTCCAGCCATCGAGCAGCATGCAGGCCGATTGCCCCGTGATGAGCCCGCCGCTGGGAACCGTAAGCACGGTGAGGACGCCGCCCGCGCGCGCGACCGGAATCAGTTCGCTGTCGGGGTTCACGGCCACCTCGGCCTTGACGTTCGGATTTACGAGGCCCGTTTCGCTGGTGTCGACGCTGCCGCGGACGCTTGAGACCTCGACCAGGCCGACCTGGCTGTTGGCATCGATGAGGCCCGGATAAACATGCTTGCCGGTGACGTCGACGCGCTGCGCCTTCTCAGGGATCTGAATGTCGCGACCCACGGCGACGAGCTTGCCGCCGTCGAACAGGACGACACCCCCTTCGATGGCCGGGCCGCTCACCGGATGCACGGTTCCGCCGATGAGCGCGATGGGACCGCTTTGCGGAGCGCCGGGCACTTCTGGCGAAGCGACGGCCGCGGTGGCCGCGAACAACGCGATTGAAAGCGCACTGGCAAAAGAAAATCGATTCATGATCGTGATCGCTTTAATGTTCGTTCTGATGATCGTGATGGTGCAAGTGATCGCCGTGATCGTGATGGCCACAGAACAGGTCCTCGCGCGGCCAGCGATCTCCGTCGCCTTCGCCGGGCGCGGCAGAGGGTTCGCCCGAGGCCAGCACGCGCTGCACGAGCTTTGCTTTGAGTTCGGCGGCCTGCTGGCGAAGCTGGGCGTCGTCGTTCAGTTCGAAGTACCGCCGGCCGTCGACCCAGGTTTGTTCGCAGCGTGTCATGGTCGAGAGCGGCGAAGTGCTCCACACCACGAGATCGGCGTCCTTGCCCGGCTCGAGCGAGCCGACGTGTTTGTCGATGCCGAGCTGCCTGGCCGGATTGAGCGTGACAAACTTCAGGGCCTCCTCGGCCGAGACGTTGCCATATCGCATGGCTTTGGCCGCTTCGAGATTCAAGCGGCGGGCGAGCTCGGCGTTGTCGGAATTGAACGAGACCACAACACCGGCGTTGTGCAGCAGGGCGCCGTTGTAGGGAATCGCGTCATAGACTTCGAACTTGTAGGCCCACCAGTCGGAGAACGTCGAGCCGCCGGCGCCGTGCTTGGCGATCGCGTCGGCGACCTTGTAGCCTTCGAGCACGTGCTGGAAGGTGCCGATCTTGATGCCGAAGTCGTCGCAGGTGCGGATCAAGGCCAGGATTTCGTCGCCGCGATAGGAATGGCAATGAATCAGCCGTTTGCCTTCGACCACTTCGGCCAGGGCTTCGAGCTCCAGGTCGATCCGCGGCGGCAGGCCCACTTTGGTTCGGTTCCAGGCGTCCCACTGCTGGCGATAGCGCTTGGCGGCCTCGAACGCGTCGCGCACGAGCTGTTCCACGCCCATTCGGGTTTGCGGATAGCGGCTGGTATTGCGAGCGCCCCAGTTGCTCTGCTTGAAGTTTTCACCCAGCGCGAACTTGATTCCCTGCGGCGCGGCGGCGAACTTCATCTCTTCGCTGCCCACGCCCCAACGAAACTTGAGCACCTGGTTTTGCCCACCGATGGTGTTGGCCGAGCCGTGCAGGATGTTCGAGGCGGTGACGCCGCCGGCGAGTTGCCGGTAAATGCTGATGTCGTTGGGGTCGACGAAGTCGCCGATCCGCACTTCGGCGGTAATCGTCTGGGCCGATTCGTTCACGCCGCCGTCGGTGGCAATGTGCGAGTGGCAGTCGATGATCCCCGGCGAGATGTGCTTGCCCGCGGCGTCGATGACCAGTGCGCCATCGGGAACCTGCAGACTGCTGCCAACGGCCTTGATCTTGCCAGCCTCAACGATCACGTCGGCAGTTTCGAGCTTGCCGCTGGGGCCACAGGTCCAGACCGTCGCGCCGCGAAACACGACCACTGCCGATTGCTCGGGCTGCTTCGCGCGGCCGTATGCCCCCAGCGGGAAGTTCACCGGACTGATCGCCGGGCCAAGGTCCTTTTCCGACTTCGCTTCGTCTTTCTTGTCGCCGTCTTTTTTCTCGGGCTCCTTGTCGTAGCCTTCTTTCTTGGGCTCGTCTTTCGTTTCCGCTGCGGCTGTGTCGGGGGCTTTTTGCTCTGCTGCGGACTTTGGTCCGGCTGTGCGTTGTGCGGTCACGTCCGTTTTCTGACCGTCGGCCCAGACCATGCTGCCCACTGCCGAGGGCGCAGCGTTCTCTTTGCCCGGCGCGATCGTCAGGCTGAGTTGGACGATGCCTGCGGCGGCGAGCGGCTCGCCTTTGAACGACGTGCCGAACTGCAGATGGCTGAGTTCGGGCGAAATCAGCTTGGTCGACTTCTCACCCTGCACCAACTTGCCCGATAGCTTTGTCGGGCTGCCGCCCAGCTCCAGCGAGACGGTCTGCTTCTCGGTTGGCTTTTCTGGGCCGGGCTTAGTGACTTCCATGGTCCACGTGCCGCGGATATCGGCCTCGGGTTCGGTGGCGACTTCGTAGCGCGTGCCATCGACCCAGGTTTCGAGGACCTTGGTCTTCTCGCCGAACAACTCGCCATCGGCGACGATGATGTTGGCGGCCTTGCCGGCGGCCAGCGTGCCCAGCCGATCGGCGCCATAGAGTTCCGCGGGAGCGATCGTCAGTGCGGCGAGGGCTGCTTGTGGATCGAGTCCGCGCTTGATCGCCTTGCGAACCAAGGCCAGGAAGGCGCCGGTATCTTTGAGGCCGTGCGAGGTAAAGGCAATTTTGACGCCGGCCTTGGCCAGCCGACCGGCGTTCTCCGGGGCGAGATCCCAATGCATGAGCTCTTCGAGCTCGACGTTCATGGCCGCTTCCGGCGTCGCTACGTTCGGCGGCTTCGGAAAGTTCAGCGGCACAATCACGGCCCTGCCCGTGGCTTTCACCTCGTCGAGGCGGCGATACTCGTCGCCCGAGCCGCGGACGATCACGTTGAGGTTGAATTCCTTGCCCACGCGATCGGCGCGGAAGAAGTACAGCTCGTTGCTGGTGTCGATCACCACCGGCGGAGTCTTGCCGAGGTACGTTCGCAGCGCGTCCAGGGCGTCGCTGCGCTCCGGTCGCTGGAGTTCCGGATGCTGGGCGAACGCTTCCCAGGCCTGGCCGTACCAGCCTGCGTCGTAAAAAGCCTGCCGCACCAGCGCCACTGCGCCCATCGGCGAGTTGGGATATCCGCCGGCGCCGCGATTGGTCGTGAGCTTGAGGTGCAGCGCTACCGCTTCCTTCAGGATCACGTCCTGGCCGGCGCCGTCGCCTGTGGTCACGAGCGTACTGGTGCCTTTGATAATGCCGTACGATGGTGCGACAAGCCGGGTGGTGATTCCCTGCGAGCGGAGCTTCTTGTTCGTCGCCGCGTCGCCCGAGTAAACCCGCGCGGCGCTGGCTTGGGGCACGACGTTCGCGTTCCAGTAGCCTGCCCCTGCCCCGCTTTTAAGCGCGCTCTGTGAGACCTCGCTCGAGAGTTCGCCATAGGCGTCGATCAGTCCGGGATAGAGCGTTTTGCCGCTCAAGTTCCAGACGCGAGCGTCGGCCGGTGTCTCCAGCTTCTCGCCGACGGCGACGATCACGCCATCGCGCACCACGAGCGTCCCTTGCTCGATCGTCTGCTCGGGCGAGACGACGATCTTCGCTCCGACCAGAGCGTGAACGTTGGGGGAGCTTTCGCGCAGGCCCGGCGCAGGAGCTGTCGCGGGCGCGCCCCACGCGATAGTAGCGGCATGAAAGATCGTGAGTATGGCGAGGACAAGCAGGCTTGGTAATCGCATGGCGGAACTGGGGGACCTTGGTGCATGCAAGTCGGCCGGCGTCGACTGCCGGGCCCTTGATTTACGAGAATAGTCGACCGCCGAGGGAGATGCCAGCAAAACATGCAGGCTGCGTGGCGAGCCCCGGAACGTAGGTCGAGCATTTGGGAACCCCGCCAGCTTTCGCAGATCTGCATTGAGCCCGCGCCGTTGGTTTGCTACTTTTTTCCGCCCGAAACACGGCGGCAGGCAAGATCTCGGAGACAGCTCGCAATGCTCGCTCGAATCAAACGATCGCTTGTGTACTTTGCGATCGGAACGTCATTTCTCGGCAGGCTGTGCGCTCAGGAAATGGCGGACAGCGAGCCCTGGCCTCGATTGGATTGGACAAGCAGCGACGGCGAACCGCTGGGCGCCGAGGATGCTTCGGCCGAGGATGACGTGCCGCGCATCCCGGAACCATTAGTTTTCGATCTCGTACGTCCTCTCGGCGCGAAACGTGGCGAATTCGAGATCAATACGCTGGGCATTGTACCCATCGGACGCGCGCCGAACTCGGCGGTTCCCGACGCGCTCGGCCTGTCGGGCTCGAAGTTTGAGTGGGCACCGGAGGTTGAATGGGCGGTGCGCGACGGACTGGCGATTGAATTTGAGCTGCCCTTCGAAACGACGACGCTGGCGGCTTACAAGTCTGCCGTTCAATGGACTTTCGGGACGGCATTCGACCGGCACTTTATCCATGGAGCTCAGGCGATCGTGCAGTATGACCTGCACGAAGAGAGTTGGCTGCCGACGGTGCTCTATCTGGCCGGCGCGCGTTTCGACGAAGTTTGGAGTTGCCTGGCGATGATTGGTGTCCGCGGCGACACGGGCGCGGAACAAAGCAGCGACCGCGTCCAGCGACTATTGAACCTGTCGCTGTTTGCAGACGTGTCCCCGCACGCGACCGTGGGCGTTGAGACGAACCTCAGCACCGCGATGCGTGGCAACTCGGCGCTCATGGTACTGCCCCAGGTTCATTGGGAGCTCACCGATTACTTCATGATTCAAACCGGCGCAGGCGGGCGGTTTGCTAGCGATGGCAGCATGGGCGAGGCAGCCATTCGGGTAATTCGCAGCTTCTAGGCAAACACCCGGCCGCCGTTCTTTCCGGCTCGGGTTACTTGTCGTCGTCTTTGCGGTTAGACTGCTGCCCCGCAACTTTTGTCTCGCACGAACGACGTTCAGCAAGGAGGCTGACCGTGACCCGCCGAAGCTGCATCCTGACGTTTACCCTGGCGCTCATTTGGCTGATTGGCTCAATGGCTCCCTGCCGGGGCCAGCACCCTGAGACCGCGGCCGCGCACCCAGGTCCGAATCAGTTGGCGGCCGGGCCGGTAGTTCTCGAGAAATCCCCGGCTGCAGAAAAGATCACGGATGCCGAGCGAATCTCGCGGCTGGAGCGATCGATTGAAGCCGACGACAAGCGGTTGCTTGCGCTGAGGGCCAGCCTGACGGATCCCAGCGGCGAGTATGCTCAAGCGGAAGCCACGTTCCGCCAGTTCGATGCCGAACGAAGCCAGCGACAGCAGCAATTAAAGGAGGCCGAAGAATTCGGCACTACCGAGAACTGGGCCCGCTTGCAGGACACCGCGAGCGCGCTCGACAAGAAGTGGCAACTTGCCAGGGAGCGATTCGATCTGGCGATTGCCGAGCGCAAGGCGGCACAGGACAGTCTGGGCACACTCGAACGGAAACTCGCCAGCGACCGCGAAACCCTGGCCCGGTTGCGTGGCGAAAAAGATCATGCAGAGGTCGCCGCCACGCCGCATCCGGCGGCGCCCGTGGCTCAAGAAGCAGCGCCCGCCGCGGCCGCGGAACCTGCTATCTCTGCTCCGCCATCGCTTCCGCTGGCGGCCCTGCCCACGAGCGCGATCAGCAATGCGCTTTCCAGTGAGCGAGGACCGAGAGTCAGCGCGGCCGTCTCCAAGCGTTTGGCTGCGGAGTTGACCGCCGCACGCAGCAAACTGCAAGCGAGCAGCGACGCGGCCAGCGCGGCCGAGGCGGATGTCCGTGCGCTGACCGAGCGGATCGAGTTGCTGCAGCAGGACATCGCCCAGCAGCGAATCTTCCGCGATACGGCACGTAAGAAGGTGGACAACGCGGAACAGACGCTCAAGAACTTGAACGAGGAAGTCTTCCGTAAGCTGATGGCCGGTGAGGACATCGACACGCTCAAGCAACAAGTACGCGACACGACGAATCGGCTGATCGAGGCTCGCACCGACTCGCGGGACGTCGCCACCCACCTCGACGAATTGCAATCGACGCTGGCCCTGCTGCAAACCGAGCAGTTGTCGGCCATGCAAATTGCGTCGGCGCGGCGTGCCGAAGCCCAGGCCGCCCAAAACAGCCTGGCAAGACTCGAGGATCCATTCACCTTGAGCAACATTCAGCTGTGGCTCAAGACGCACCTTCCCCGCATCGGGCTGATCCTGATTTCAATCTGGGTGCTGCTGTGGGCCTCCCGGAGCTTTGAAACTCGGCTGGTGTCCCTGATCGCCAGCCGGGGCCGTCGCGGCAGCCGCGAAGATCGTGAGAACCGCGCCAAGACACTGCTCGGCGTGTTCAATAATGTCATGAAGTTGCTGGTGATTGGCGGCGGCGTGCTGATGCTGTTGGAAGAGGTCAATATTCCCGTCACGCCCGTCATCGGAGGCGCGGCCGTCATCGGTCTGGCCGTGGCCTTCGGCGCGCAAAGCCTGATCAAGGACTACTTCACCGGGTTCATGGTCCTGTTCGAGCAGCAGTATCTGATCAACGATGTGATCAAGATCGGCGACATCACGGGCCAGGTCGAGCGCATTTCGCTGCGGATGACCGTGCTGCGCGACATGGAAGGCCGCGTGCACTTCGTCCCCCATGGCCAGATCAACTCCGTGACGAACCTTACCCACGGCTGGTCGCGGGCAGTGTTCGAGATCAGCGTCGCCTACAAGGAGCGTGTCGACGATGTAATCGAGGTCCTGAAACGGCTCGGCACGGAACTCCGCCAGGACGAAAACTTTCGCCTCTTGATCCTCGATGGACCGGTGATGCTCGGTGTGGATTCGCTCAGCAGTTCGTCCGTCGTCATCAAGTTTCACATGCAGACCCGGCCGCTGCAGCAGTGGCCCGTGAAGCGCGAATTGCTCAGGCGGATCAAGAATGAGTTCGACCGGCTGGGCATCGAGATCCCCTTCCCGCATGTGACGGTCTATCAGGGTAAGCCGCGAATCCAGGTCGACAACGTCGGTGATAGCGACGGCGAGCATTGGGCCCAGCGCGGAGTTGCGTGACCCGCGGTTTTGCGGCTGGTATAGTGAGCACCTGCGGCGCGGCCCCTTCTGGTTCGCGCCACTCGGCCACGCCAATCAGGTGCTTCCATGCCCGCTCGACGCCAGATCCTCCAAGGCTTCGCCGCCGCCGCGGCGGGTTCGTTACTCAGCGGCTCGCTCACGCGGTTCGCCTCGGCCACGGAAAGCACGGGCGAGCGGATTAGAATCGGCCAGATCGGCGTTGGTCATGCCCACGCCAGCAAGCTCGCTGCCTATCGAGCCAGCGACGACTACGAGGTCGTGGGGATTGTTGAACCTGACGCCGAGTTGCGGGCCACGGCCGAACGCGACGAGACATTCCGCGGTCTGCCGTGGATGACTCGCGACGAGCTGCTGGGTAGTTCTGGTCTGCAGGCGGTGCTCGTCGAAACGCGCGTTCGCGATTTGCTCGACAACGCCGCGGCCTGTGTCGCGGCCGGCAAGCACGTGCATCTCGACAAGCCGGCCGGCGAGTCGCTTGACCAGTATCGCCGGCTGCTGGCCGATGCCGAGCGGCAGAAGCTGCTCGTGCAGATGGGCTACATGTATCGCTATAACCCTGGCATTATTCTGCTGCGCGATTTACTCAAGCAAGGCTGGCTGGGCGAACCGTTCGAGGTTCACGCCGTGATGAGCAAAGTCATTGCGCCCGAGAGCCGCCGGGGCCTGTCCGAGTATCCCGGCGGAATCATGTTCGAGTTGGGTTGCCACATCACGGACCTGGTGATTGGCGTGCTGGGCGCACCGGCAAACGTTAGCGGCTACAAGCAACACGCGGCGCAAGTCGACGACGCGCTTGCCGACAACATGCTGGCGGTGCTCGAGTATCCGCGAGCGCTGGCCACCGTGAAGTCGAGCGCGATGGAGGTCGAGGGCTTCGCGCGCCGGCATTTGGTGGTGTGCGGCACTGAAGGGACCTTTCATCTGCAGCCGCTGGATGATCCGGCCGCGAAGGTCGCTTTCTCCAAGCCGCGCGGCGAGTACCCACGCGGCTATCAGAACGTCGCCTTCCCGAAGTTCTCACGCTACGTGGCCGATGCCGCCGATATGGCCGCGGTCATTCGTGGCGCCAAGCAATCGGACTTTTCCTACGAGCACGACCTGACGGTGCAGAGAACATTGCTGACCGCCTGTGGTCCTTACCCGGGGTAATCCATGATGAGCTCGACAGAAACTCGCCGCGACTTCTTAAAGGTCAGCGCTCAAACGGTTGGCGTCGTGGCTGCCGCGCAAACGCTTGGCGGCGTTCACACCTTGGCCGCCGCGCCCGAGGAACCCGTGCGGCTGGCGATTGTCGGCTGCGGCGGGATCATGAACATGCATGTTGCCGGCCTGGTGCAGCGGAAGGAAAACGTCTCGATTGCCTGGTTATGCGACGTTGATCCACGGCAGATTGAGAAAATCTCGCGGCACACGGCGGAGCTTCCCTCGCCGCAGCGCACCAGCCGTTATGAGGACGTGCTCGCCGACAAGAGCGTCGAAGCGTGCATCATCGCCACGCCGCATCAGTGGCATGCGCCGATCGCCGTGGCCGCGATGCAAGCCGGCAAAGATGTTTACATCGAGAAGCCGATCTCGCATTGCTACGGCGAAGGTCCCCTGGTGATCGCAGCCGCCAAGCAGTATGGCCGCATCGTCCAACAAGGCAGCCAAATGCGTTCGAGCCCCGTCACGGCCGAAGCCGCGGCCCTGCTCAAGCAAGGCATCCTTGGCGAAGTGAAAGTGGCCCGGGCCTGGACCGCGGAAACGCGCGACGAGGTGAAGGCACTGCCCGATGGCAATCCGCCTGAGGGCGTGGACTACGACCGCTGGCTAGGTCCGGCGCCGGTGCACGCCTTCAATCCGCATCGCTGGCATGGCTCGTGGCGGATGTATCGCGACTATGGCAACGGCGAGATTGGCGACGACGGCATTCACGATCTCGACATGGCCGCCTGGGGCCTCTCGGTCGATCAGCTACCGAGCCAGGTCACTGCGCGTGGCGGACGGATGATGCTTCGCGAGCACGCCAGCGATTATCCCGACAACATGTGCGTGACGTACGAGTATCCCGACGGCCGGATCCTGATCTACGAGAATCTTCCGTTCACGGCCTACGGCATGCACGGTTACGACAACGGAAACTTGTTCTATGGCACCGACGGTTACATGGTCTTCTCGCGCCGCGGATCGTTCAGCACGTTCCTGGGCCCCAAGGGCAAGCCCGGCCCGACCGAAAGCAAAGCGATTCGTGGCGAGAAAGGGTACGCCGAGCACATGCGGGAATTTCTCGCATCGGTTCGCACTCGCAAACCGACCAGCGCGAATCCGGAAGTTGCGCACCTGAGTTGCGCGCTGGTGCATCTGGCCGAAGCGGCGTATCGCACGCGCGGCCAACTCGACTTCGACGCTGCGCAGCAGAAGTTCGTCGATTGTCCCGAGGCCGACGCGCTGCTGGCCAAAACCTATCGCGCGCCGTACGTGATGCCGGTGGTCGGTTAGCACAGCGCATGCTTCTGCCAAGTCGCTCGCCGACGCGGGCCGAAAGCACCCCCAGTCGTTTCAGGCCGAAATCCACCTCGCTGTAAGCTGCATTGGCTGAGCGGTTTGCGACACAATCGCTGCGTCCGGAAGTTTGACATCCCCCCGAATGTGCCCGATGATACCGGTGGATTTTCCTCAAGCTTTGCCGGGCCGCGGCGAATGATTGGGTAGGAACCCCAAGTGTCCTCCAACAATTCGGGACGGGACCAAAATGGCATTAGTCTTCTTGATGTGCGCCATCTTCGGCGGCACGGTGCTGATCGCTCAGTTCTTTCTCGGTTTTGGCGGCGAGCACGAGGCCGGATATGACGGTCCCGAGGATGCTCCGGATGCCATCGCGGAGTTCGAAGACGACGGTTCTGAGCACGGCGACGACGTACATCACGACTCCACCTGGCTGTTCGGCATCCTCACGATGCGGACGATCCTCATCGGCATCACGTTCTTCGGGCTTACGGGCCGGATGGCCCTGGCCTGGGGATTCGAGGGTTGGCAGCCGCTGCTGGTGGCCGTGGCGGGCGCGCTGGTCTCGATGTACGGGATGTACTTCCTGATGCGCACGCTGATGAAGCTGACGGCCGACGGTACCGAGCGAATCTCCCGGTCCCTGGGAGAGGAAGGTACGGTTTATCTGACGATTCCCGGCCATAGCCAGGGGGTCGGCAAGATTCACGTAACCGTGCAGAGCCGGATGCTCGAGTATGAAGCCGTGACGACGGGCGAGCGCTTGCCGACAGGCACGCGAATCGTCGTCGTCGACGTGCTCGGTTCCGACCGCGTTGCAGTCGAACGCTTGCCTCAAACTTCCCCCACGACCGAACCTGTAGGAAAAGAAAATGTATAGCCTGTTGTTGGCTCAATCCGGCGGCCTGTTCGACAACCTTACCCAGGCCACATTTTGGACGGCTGCAACGCTGATCGTGGCGGGGATCATCTTCGTCGGCACGGTGCGGTTGCTTGCCACGCGCTACAAGCGCTGCCCCAGCAATCGCGTGCTGGTGATTTATGGTCGCGTCGGCGGTGGCAACACCTCGCGGTGCGTGCACGGCGGCGCCAAGTTCGTCTGGCCGCTGGTGCAGGACTACAGCTACTTGAGTCTGGAACCGATCCAGATCGAAATCCCGCTCCGCGGCGCGCTGTCGATCGAAAACATTCGCGTTAACGTGCCGAGCGTGTTCACGGTGGCCATTGGCACCAGCCCCGAGGTGATGCAGAACGCGGCGATCCGCCTGCTCGGCTTGAACGGCGATCAGATTCGCAGCCAGGCCGAGGAAATCATCTTCGGCCAGTTACGGCAGGTGATCGCCTCGATGAAGATCGAGGACATCAATCGCGATCGCGATACGTTTCTCGAGCACGTGCAGAACTCGCTTGAGCCGGAACTCAAGAAGATCGGCCTCGTGCTGATCAACGTCAACATCACGGACATCACCGACGAGTCGGGCTACATCGACGCCATCGGCCAGAAGGCCGCCAGCCAGGCGATCCAGCAAGCCCGCGGCGACGTGGCCCTGCAATTGCAATTGGGCGAAACGCGCGTCGCCGAGGCCGAGCGCGATCGGATGATCCAGGTGGCGAACGCCAACAAGCTGCGGGACATCGGTACCCGCGAAGCGACTCGCGAGCAGGCGGTGCGGCTGGCCGAGCTCGAGAAGGAACAGAAGATTGGCGAACAGACCGCGGCGTTTCAGCGTGACGCCAGCGTGAAAGTGGCCGAACAGCAGATGCGCGTGGAACTTGCCGATGCGGAAGCGAAGGCGATTCAGGGCGAAAACACCGCGCAGGGTACGGTTGCCAGTTCGAATGCCCAGCTGCTGGTGAAGAAGGCCGAGGCCTATGAAATCGGCGAAAAGCGCAAGCGCGAAGCCGAGGCCGCGGTGCTCGAAGCCCAGAACCGGGCGATGGCCAAGGCCGCTCTGGCCGAAGCCGAACGACGCGAAGCCGAGCAGCGCGCCGAGTTCGAAGCTCCGGCCAAGGCTCAGAAGGCCAGGATCATTGTTGAAGCCGAGGCTGAAGCCGAAAAGCGCAAGCTCGAGGCCGAAGGTCAGGCCGCGGCGATCTATGCCAAGCTCGAGGCCGAAGCTCGCGGTCAGTACGAAATACTGGCCAAGAAGGGCGAGGGTCTTAAGCTGATTATCGATGCTTGCGGCGGCGCGAAAGAAGCCTTCCAGTTGCTGATGCTCGAACATCTCGACAACCTGGCAGAAGCATCGGCCAAGGCCATCTCGAACATCAAGTTTGACAAGGTCATCGTCTGGGAGAACGGCGGCGCGAACGGCAAGAGCAGCACTGCCGGCTTTCTGCAAAACATTGCCGGCTCGCTCCCGCCGATGATGAACGTGCTCAAAGACATCGGCGGCGTGGAACTGCCCGACGCGCTGATCAAGTTGGGCGGCGACAAAGCGGAGAGTGCGAACGGCTCGGCCGAGAAAGCCCACGCCGGTGACGGTGGTCTGCCGCCCCGGGCGTAGTCGCTTCCGGTCGTGAAGAACCAACGAAGCCTGGCAGGACGACTTGCATTCGTCCTGCCAGGTTTTCTTTTTGCGCGAGCCGAAACGGTATAAGATTGGTTCTCCGCGCCGCGGGCATACCGTTCCACTTCTCTGACTTGGAAAGCCAATACGATGGCGAAGAAGACCGCTAGGAAAGCAGCGAAGGCGGCTCCCAAGAAAGTCGCTCCGACAAAGGTCGCCGTGAAGACGGCTGCTGCGAAGAAACCTGCGCCGCAGAAGGCTGTTAGCAAGAAGGCTGTCGTGACGAAGGCCAGGCCGAAAGTTCCGGCCAGCCCCACTGCCGAACCCAAGCTCCTCTCGGGCGGCAACCCGCAGATCGCCAAGGGTTATGGCGAGGCGCCCGTGCAGGCGTACATCGCGGCGATGCCGGGCTGGAAGAGCGCGCTGGGGCGTCGGCTCGATGCGATCATCACGCGCACGATTCCCGGGGTGAACAAGGCGGTGAAATGGAACTCACCGCTGTACGGCGTCGAAGAAGGGCACTGGTTTCTTGGGATCCACTGCTTCAACAAGTACATCAAGGTGGCGTTCTTCCGCGGGGCGTCGCTGAGGCCGCTTCCGCCCGGCACGTCGAAGCAGAAGGAGGTGCGGTATCTCGATATCCGCGAGGACGACAAGCTCGACGAGAAGCAGTTCGCCGCGTGGGTGAAGCAGGCGAGTGAGCTGCCGGGGGAGAAGATGTGACTTTAGAGGAATTCGTTGTGCCGTCGTGTCGTCGTGGTTGCTTTTGCCTTGGATTGATGATGGGATGCAGAATGACCACAACGGCACAACGACACGACGGAATGCAGAGGAGTAGTTGATGAAGAAGGCGACGAACAGGAAACCAGCGATCAAGAAACCCAAGCCTAAGCCTGCCGGTTCGCCTGCGCAACTCATCGACGGCCGGATCAAGGAACTCGGTGATTGGCGGGGTGAGATGCTCGCTCGGATTCGCAAGGTCATCCACGAGGCCGATCCCGAGGCGGTAGAGACGTGGAAGTGGCGGGGCGTACCGGTCTGGGAACACAATGGGATTCTCTGCACCGGCGAGACCTACAAAGAGGTCGTGAAGATGACGTTCCACAAAGGGGCGTCGCTGCCGGATCCTGCGAAGTTGTTCAATTCCAGCCTCGACGGCAACGCCCGCCGAGCGATCGACATCCGCGAGGGCGAGAAGCTCAACGAGAAGGCGCTCAAGACTCTTATCCGCGCGGCGGTAAAGCTCAACACGGCGCCGAAGCGAACTGGGAGGGCAAAAGCACCGAAGTAGAAGTGATCCACTACACTCCCTGCGGCGTGCCCCAGTGGCTGCGGTACTCACGCCGCACGAGGGCGTTGGCCTCGTCGTCGTTCGTCACTTTTTCGCTGTTTGGATCGAACTGGAGCGAGCGGCCGAGCCGCGTGGCGATGTTGCCCAGATGGCAGAGGCTGGTCGAAAGGTGGCCGGTCAGAGCGTCGGCCGTGAGTTTGCCATCGCCGCGGATCGCGTTGCAGAAGTTCGCCACGTGCAACACGTCGTCCTGGCCGCCGGGCTGAACGCCGATGTCCTGGCGGCGGTTCGCGTCGTTGTGCACTTCGATCTTGCCGCGCCGGCTGAGGAACATCTGCCCGCGCGTGCCGTAGAACTCCGCGCCGCTGTCGGTGTTGTGCGGATAGTTGGTCGACCACAGCCGCTGCTCGTAAGTGAGCAGCTTCGACTTGCCACCGTTCGGGTCCACGTATTCGAACGTGACCTGCTGTGTATCGGGAAACTCCTGGTCATCTTCCCAGACGAGTTTGCCGCCGGCCGCCCAGACTTTGTTCGGATGCACGTCGACACCGAGTCCCCAGCGGGTGTAGTCGATATCGTGCACACCGTCGTTGCCCATGTCGCCGGTGCCAAAGTCGTACCACCAGGTCCAGCGATCGTGGACGCGGTTCGTCCGGTAGGGAACCATCTGCGCGGGACCGACCCAGTTCTCATAGTCGAAGCCGGCGGGGGGAGCGACGTCCTGCCCGCGGCCGATGCTGCCGCGGCGCTGGACATTCCAGCACTTGGCCACCAGCACGTCGCCGATCACACCTTCGCGCAGCTGCTTCACCGCTTCGATCATCATCGGGGTGCTGCGACATTGCGTACCGTGCTGCACGTGCGTCTTGTTGCGCTCCGAAGCTTCGACCAGCAGCCGGCCTTCGCGGACGTTGTGCGAGATCGGCTTCTCGACGTACACGTGCTTGCCGGCATTACAGGCCAGGATCGAAGCGGGCGAATGCCAATGGTCGGGCGTGGCCACGATCACCGCGTCGACCGTCTTGTCGTCGAGAACCTTGCGCAGGTCGTCGACGGCTTGCGAGGGCGAGAGCTTGAGTTGCTCAACCGCCCTGCCCCGCCGCTGCTGGTCGACATCGCAGACATAGGCGAGCTTCACGCCGGCCGTGTTCTGAAAGCGACCGGCGTCATGTACGCCGCGTCCGCCGCAACCGATCAGCCCGACGATGATGTCTTCGCTGGCGCCTTTGGCGCGGGCTGTGCGCGTGGAGACGAGCGCGGCAGCCGTGCCGACAAGTGCGCCCGAAGTGGCAAGGAATTGTCGGCGCGTCGAATCCTGGTTCATCGCGAAGATCTCCTGGGGGCGGGAAGGTTGGAGGCGACGGGCGTCGCCATGGCCGAACCGAACGGGGCGCGAAGGGGGACAGTCCCATTTTGCTCCCAAGGCAGCCACAAAATCGGGACAGTCCCCTCGCCGGCATTCTAACCCACCACAATCGGCGCTTCCAACAAACAGCCGAACTCGCGCGGAAAGTCGACCGAGATGCGGGCGTGCACCGCTCCCTGGCGATCGAGGAATCGCTGCGTGCCGGCCGCGGTGAACACGCCGTCGTGCCAGATGTTGGGATGGATGTACAGGCCCTGCTGGCCGCTGAAGCGGAAGCAGACGAACCGCTCGGGCGTGACGTCGTCGCCCGGCAGCGCGAGCGGGACGAAGAATGGCTTCGGCTCGAGCGGATAGAACATCTGGCCACCGTCGGGATGGTAGTTCGCGTGCCAGAGCATCATTCGCGCGGGCGGACGGTGATGCGAGGTATCGGCCTCGGCGGGTTCGACGCCGTAAGCCAGGATGTAGTGTCCGTCGACGGCTTCGTTGCGGCCGTAGAGGATGTCGCCCTGCCACTGGCTGATGAAGATCCCTTCGGTCGTGCCCCCTTCGTCGCCGCTGTCGGTGTCGACGGGTCGCCAGCCTTGGGCCGGCCAGCGCACAATCTCGATCGGCTGCGACTCGAGATCGTCGAACAGATTGCCGTAACCGATGAGCGACTCGGGCGTGGCATCGACGACGGGCATCACCACGCGCCGGAGATTTGCGGGAACGTTCGGATGGAGATAGTCGGTGGCGTGCATGAAGTTCTCGTCCTGAACAAAGAGTAACAACGCTCGCGAATCGTCTGTCATTGTCAACATATGGTAGCCCGCGAGCGAGGGTACCCTGTCGAAAAGCAAAGGGATTAAAGTTGTTCTGACTCGGTGCGATAAGGTTGACAGTAAAACCGTGAGGAAGGGCGTTGTTGCGGGGTACCCTCGCTCGCGCTCTTTGAAGTTGCGCCAGCGTGATAGCAGTGGGTAAAAAACGAGACTCCGGCGGTGTGAACGCGAATAATTCTGGAGCTGGTTAGGCCCGTTACGCGTTACTGCA
>Ga0169931_10006312_pt1 | contig 17939 bp, 20 predicted proteins | sample Kivu_15m_20L_FD_129675 | JGI IMG/M metagenome (GOLD analysis project Ga0169931, IMG submission 129675) | Freshwater microbial communities from Lake Kivu, Western Province, Rwanda to study Microbial Dark Matter (Phase II) - Kivu_15m_20L... | ecosystem: Environmental > Aquatic > Freshwater > Lake...
ACGCCGCTGCTCTTCACCGGCGACACGTTGTTCCCCGGCGGACCCGGTGCCACCAAGTTCCCGGGCGGCGACTTCGCCACGATCATCGACTCCATCGACAATCGACTCCTCACCTTTCCGGCCGACACCATCGTGTTGCCCGGACACGGGTTCGGCACCACCATCGGCGCCGAACGACCGCATCTGCCCGAATGGGTCGCCCGTGGTTGGTGATTCCGAGCGCCCCGCGCTGCGCTACGACCAGCGCCCCGTGGACCGCACGCCCATCCACACCGAACAACTACCCGACACGCCGGTGCGCGATCGCAACATCGTCGCCTCGGCGTGGATCGAGGCCCCCGAATCGCTGCGTCGACTGGGCGACGACCTCCCCGATGCTCCCGAGGCCGAATACAAGCGACGCATCGGTTCGTGGTTGCTGTGGCGCGCCGGTCCGGCCACCGACGCCGACGCGATCTACTGGGCGGCCCGGGCCGATCGGCTCGACGAGCAGATGGCGTTCCAGTTGTTTCCCGACGGGTCGGGCGACGGCGTGGGCCCGAGCGGAACGCGTCATACGCGTTTCCGTTCGTGGAAAGAAGACCTGCGAGACCATTCGTAGGCTCGGAGTGTGGTGATGACCGGCGCAACGAACGTTCTGGGCGGAATGGTGCCGGCCACCGAACTTCTCGCTCCGGGGCGCGACACCGCCACCGTCGGCCCCGACGGTCGACCCAAACCCGCCGTGCGTCCCGAACTGCGACGCATCCCGTCGTGGCGCAACGCGTTCACGGTTCTTCTTCTCCTCGTCCAGACCGGTGCCGTGTTGTTCGGCGCGGTGACGCTGGGGCCGTGGTCGTGGCCGATCGCGTTCCTGCTCATGGGACGGGCGCACGCCCAGTTCCTCTCGCTCATGCACGAGGCCGCCCACCGACTGCTGTTCCGCGACAAGACCGCCAACGACGTGGTGGGACGGTGGCTCATCGGATACCCGTCGTTCACCAACACCGACGCCTATCGCCGCGTGCACATGGCGCATCACCGGCGCGAGTTCGGACCCGACGAACCCGACGTGCCGCTGTACGCGCACTATCCGATCTCCCCCGCATCGTTCCGCCGCAAGTTGATGCGCGACGCGACCGGCCGCACCGGACTCAAGCTGTTGCGCGAACAACTGGGCGCGCTCCGCGGCGACAATCGTCTCGCGCGAAACACACAGATTCGCATCGTTGCGGTCCAGATCGTCATGCTGGCCGCCGCGATCGCATCCGGACACTGGTGGGTGTACCCGCTGCTCTGGCTCGCGCCGTACCTCACCGTGTGGCGCGTCATCAACCGGTTGCGCTCGATCGCCGAACACGGAGGTCTGCGCGAGTCCGACGACCGCCGCGTGGCCACGCACAGCGTCGCGCAACATCCGCTGGCCCGTTTCTTCATGGTGCCGTACGCGATCGGTTTCCATCTCGCGCACCACGTCGACGCCGGCGTGCCCTTCCGCAATCTCCCTCGCTACCACCGCATGCTCCGCGAATCGGGCTACGTGAACCCGGGTTACGAGTACCCGAACTACCGCGCCATCTGGCGCGCCCTGCGCACCGGAAATCCGGCCTGACCAGCCCCGACCGGTGACCGAATTTCCACTACACGAATAGTGCTAATCCGTCGCCGGTCGTACAATCTGTCGCCGTGAACGCCGCCTCGACACCCCTCTTCCAGGTCGAGAACCTCCACGCCCGACCCTCGGTCGACGACCTCGACACCAGCACCCCGGCCGACATCTTGAAGGGACTCGATCTCGTGGTCGGCGAGGGCGAGGTGCACGCGATCATGGGCCCCAACGGTTGCGGCAAGAGCACGCTCGCGTCGTGCCTGCTCGCGTCCCCCGAGTACGAGGTCACCCAGGGTCGCATCCTCTTCCGCGGCGACGACATCACCGACTGGCCCACCGACGTGCGCGCCAAGGCCGGACTCTTCCTCGGCTTCCAGTACCCACAGGAGATCGCCGGCGTGTCGGTGATCCAGTTCCTGCGACAGGCACTGAGCGCGCGCAAGGGCGTCGACCTGTCGGTGCTCGAACTGCGCCTCGCCACCATGGACTGGATGAAACGACTCGGCATGGATTCGTCGTTCGTCGATCGCTACCTCAACGAAGGATTCTCGGGTGGCGAGAAGAAGCGCAACGAGATCATGCAGATGGCGATCCTCGAGCCCGACCTCGCGGTGCTCGACGAAACCGACAGCGGACTCGACATCGACGCCCTGCGCATCGTGGCCAAGGGAATCCGCGAGGTGCGCGCCGACCGACCCACCATGGGCGTGGTGCTGATCACCCACTACCAGCGCCTACTCGACGAACTCGCCCCCGACCACGTGCACGTGATGGTCGACGGCCGCATCGTCAGAAGTGGCGGCATGGAGATCGCAGAGCAACTCGAGCGATCCGGCTACGAGGCCTTCCGCCCGTGAGCGGATCGGCATCCGACTGGACGGCCGTTGCCGCCGACTTCCCGGTGCTGCAACGCACCATCGACGGCGGTCGACTGGTGTACCTCGACTCGGCCAACACGTCGCAGAAGCCCGACGCCGTCATCGACGCCATGGCCGATGTCATGCGCCACTCCTACGCGCCCATCAACCGCAGCGCCTATCGACTCGCCGCCGAGGCTACCGACCTCTACGAGGGAGCCCGCGACAAGGTGGCGGCCTTCATCAACGCGCGCCGCTCGCGCGAGATTGTCTTCACCAAGAACGCCACCGAGTCGCTGAACCTCGTGGCCGGCACGTGGGGGCGGGCCAACCTCGGCCCTGGCGACGCGGTGGTGCTCACCCACATGGAGCACCACGCCAACATCGTGCCCTGGCAGATGCTCGCCGCCGAACGCGGTATCGAGATCCGCTGGGTGCCCCTCGACACCGATGGTCGTCTCGACCTCGCCGATCTCGACCGACTGCTCGACGGCGCCAAGGTGTTCTCGTTCACCGCGATGAGCAACGTGCTCGGCACCATCAACCCCGTGCAGCATCTCTGCGCGGCGGCCCATCGTGCCGGTGCGATCGCCCTCGTCGACGCGTGCCAGCACGTACCGCACGACGTCACCGACGTTCAGGCCTGGGACGCCGACTTCATCACCTTCAGCAGCCACAAGATGTGCGGACCCACCGGCATCGGGGTGCTGTGGGGACGCGAACAACTGCTCGACTCGATGCCGCCGTTCCTCGGTGGCGGCAACATGATCTCCGACGTTCGCCTCGACGGTTTCTCGTGCGCCGAACTACCGGCCAAGTTCGAAGCCGGCACGCCGCCCATCGTCGAAGCCATCGGACTCGGCGCCGCCGTCGACTACTTGTCGACCCTCGGCATGGACAACGTTCGTCGCCACGAGATCGACCTCACCGCCTACGCGCTCGACACGCTCGACGCGCGATTCGGCGACGACATCACCATCCACGGGCCGCGCAACGTCGAGGTGCGCGGTGCAGTGCTCAGTTTCGCCTTCCGCGGAATCCACCCCCACGACATCAGCCAAGTGCTCGACCAGAGCAACGTGTGCGTGCGCGCCGGCCACCACTGCGCCAAGCCGCTCATGCGCCTGTTGGGGGCCAACGCCACCGCCCGGGCCAGCTTCTACCTGTACAACCATCGCCGCGACGTCGACGCCCTGGCCGACGCTCTCGACGGAGCATCCGACATCTTCGGCGCGTAGCCGACAGACTGTCAGCGACGAAAGGGACGACCTCCATGCCCGGCCTCGAAGACCTCTACCGCGAGATCATCCTCGACCACTATCGCTCGCCGCGCAATCGCGGCGAACTCGAGACTCCCCCCGCCGTGAAGGCACTCGGTCACAACCCCCTGTGCGGCGACGAGATCTCGGTGTTCCTTCAGGTCGAGGGCAACCGCGTCGTCGACGTGAAGACATCGGGTCAGGGATGCAGCATCTCGCAGAGTTCGGCGTCGATGATGAGCGCGGCCGTGAAGGGCAAGACGATCGACGAGGTGCGCGCCCTGGTGCATCGCTTCAAGTCGATGATGTCGATCGAGACCGACGACGGCGCGCCCGACGGCGAGGTGAAACTCGGCGATCTCGAGGCTCTCCAGGGTGTGGTGAAGTTTCCGGTGCGCATCAAGTGCGCAGTGCTCGCCTGGAACACATTGGTCGAGGCCCTCGCCGAGGCCTGAGTCGCTCCACGACCGCCTCATCTTTTGTCAGAACTGATGTCACTTCGTGCCATGATGGTGCGATGAAGATCGTCCTCGTCGGTACCGGCAGTCCGCTTCCCGACGCCAACCGCGCCGGGCCGTGCACGCTCGTGCAAGCCGGTGGCCAGAACGTGCTCGTCGATTGCGGCCGCGGGGCACTGATGCGACTCATGGCCGCCGGCGTGTTGCCGCCCATGGTGTCGACCCTCCTCGTCACCCACCTGCACAGCGACCACATCACCGACGTGAACGATCTGGTGACGACGCGTTGGGTGATGACTCCCGTGCACGTGCCGTTGCGCGTCATCGGCCCTCCGGGCACCCGCGCCATGATCGACGCCTTGCTCGCGATGCTCGCGCTCGACCAGCAGTACCGACACGATCATCACGACGACCTGCGCGCGGGTGGCGAACTGACGGTGAACGTGGAAGAGGTGACCCCCGGTGATTCGTTCACCATCGGCGACATCACCGCCACCGTTCACGAAACCGACCACCGTCCGGTGCGCCCCACCATCGGTTTCCGCCTCGAGCACGACGGCAAGAAGGTGGCGTTGGCCGGCGACACGATTCCGTGCTCGGGACTCGACGAGATGTGCCGCGACGCCGACGCCTACGTGCAGACCGTGATCCGTGCCGACCTGGTGTCAGCGGTCGCCGACCTCATGCCGCACGGACAACGCTTCCGCGACATCCTCGACTACCACTCGACCGTCGAGCAGGCCGCCCAGACCGCCGCGCGTAACAACGTGACCAACCTGGTCCTCACCCACTACGTGCCACCGCTTCAGGCCGGGCAAGAGGACGATTGGCACGCCAGAGCCGCCGAACACTTCGCCGGCAACGTGGTGCTCGGCCCCGATCTCACGTCGCTCGAGATCTGAACCCGCGGTCGATCTACATCCCGTTGCCGACCGACACCCCGTACGTCACCCGCATGGGCGAGGAGGCATCGGCGAGGTCGCGCTCGAGGACGAGATCGAAACCGTGCACGCCAAGAGTGGCGAACGACGCCACCGGCACGTAGTCGGCGGTGCTCGGGTCGTCGGGAACGAACGAACCCTCCATCACCAATCCGTCCTGCACCCAGTCCTGAGCGCCGAAGAAGTCGAGCAACTCCGCCCAACGCGAAGCGTCGGCTTCGAACTTCATGTCGACGTCGATCGTGTTGGGGCCGCCCTCGTACAACGCGCTCCAATAGGCATAGATGCCGGTGAACTGGAGATCGGCGTCGATCGGCGCCTCGGCCACCCAGCCACGCAGGAAGAACGGCACGTCCAGTTCGGCGAAGTCGTCGACGTACCGATCGAGCGAGAACTCGACCTCGGTGAGCCCGGTCGCTCCATCGATGTCGGTCTCGGGACCGACCGTGATGGAGAACGAGTACCAGCCGTCGGCGTCGCCGGCTTCGGTGACGTCGAAGTTGTAGGTGAAGAAGTCGCCGGCATTGAGGTTGGACTCGACCATCCACCCAGTGCTGAACAGATCGTTCTGGTAGTCGGCCACCAGCGCTCGCGCCTCGTCGACCGACACGTCGCTCACCACGCTCAGCGAGAAGTCCTCGCTCCACTCCATGTCGTACGGAGAGATGTCGACCACCGCGTACGACATGCGCGAATCGTCGGGCATCGGTACTTCGAAGGGCCACGCGAAGAGTCGTTGCCACGCCTCGTTCAGCGTGGCCGATCCCGACATGGTGTCGAAGTCGGCGAAGGTGCCGTCGACGACCTCGGACCAGAGTTGTTCGTCGCGGGCCGTCACGATGTCGAAAGCCGAACCACTCGGCGCCGGCTCGGTGACCGCCGGAGCCTCGGTGGTCACGTCCTCGTCCATCGGCGCCTCGGTGGAGACCGGCGCCTCGGAATCCGCAGGCGCGGCAGAGGGAGTGGAATCGGATTCCCCTCCTCCCCCACAGGAGGCGAGCAACGAGAGAACGGCGACGGTGAATGCGAGACGCTTCATGCCCGACTGTCTACCATCTCGTCACATCCCGACCGTCCACCGAAACAGCGGAAACCGTCAAGAAACAAACACTCGCCAAAAGAACCGAACCTTCATAGGTTGACGAGGCCCACGCATCGTGGGACGTCCCCTCGACAGGAGAAAACTATGGAAACAGTGATGTTCATTGGGCGGATCCTCTTCGCCGTCATGTTCGTGCTCTCGGGAGTGAACCACTTCACGCAGGCCGAAGCCATGACCGGCTACGCACAGCACAAGAGTGTGCCCTCGCCCAAGTTGGCCAATCTCGCCTCCGGAGCAATCCTGCTGGTCGGTGGCCTCTCGGTGATTCTCGGTGTCTTCGCCGATCTCGGTGCGTTGGTGGTCAGCATCCTGCTCGTGATCATGGCCGTGCTGATGCACGACTTCTGGAAGCAGAGCGAGCCCCAGGCCAAGCAGATGGAGATGATCGGCTTCCTGAAGAACATCTCGATGGCGGGTGGTGGACTCTTCATGTTCGCCGTCATGTCGCTCGAGTTTTCGTCATATGGCCCGGCCATCACCGACAGCCTCTTCAAGACTTCGCTCTGATCAACGATTCCCCGAAGGGGGTGCCGGTCCTCGGATCGGCACCCCCTTCGTCGTTCTCGGGTTCCGTTTGTCAGGGCCGCCGGAGAACCGGCGGCCCTGTTCCTTTGCTGCACCAGTCGAACCGAGTGCAGGCGATCGCCACATCGATCGGCGCCACACCTACACGTGCGTTCGACGAGACCGACGCGGAGTTTCCGTGAATCCTCGGGTCCGATCGGGCGACACTTCGGTGTCGCCCGATTTGGTGTACGGGCCTCGCCACGAAAATCCCCAAACTTTCGGCGTTCTCGGGTTCCGTCCGGTTTCAGAGAAGTTGCATGAACTCCACTCGGTTGCCGAACGGATCGAACACGTAGCAACGCACGTAACCCTCGATCGCCACGTCGTCATGCACCTCGACCCCGGCCGCGCGAAGGGTGACCACGGCCTCGTCGAGCGACGCCACCAGCAGGGCCGGATGAGCCTTGCGCGCCGGACGGAAGTCGCGCTCGCCTCCGACGTGGAGTCGAATGCCATCCCCTTCGAACCAGCAACCGCCGTGACTCGCCAAAGGTTCGGGCTTGGGCACTCGTCGCAAACCGAGAACGCCTTCGTAGAACGCAACGGCCTCGTCCTCGCCGCCCACGGGAATGGCGATCTGCACGTGGTCGTAGCCGGTGATTCTCATGACGCCGATTCTGTCCCCTCGCGCGTGAAGAGTACCGCCGAGGCGCCGGTGGCGCGATGGGTGCGCAGGCCCAGTTGACGCGAGAGGTAGTGGAACACGATCGCCGCGGCGATGCCCGCCACCGCGGCGACCCGCGAGCTGGCCACCTCGGCGACGCAGTAGACGCCCGATGCGAGCACCGCCACCAACGCATTCGGCGTGCTGGCCAACAGGATTCGCGGCACCTCGTCCTTCAGCACCGACACCAACACGCCCCCGCCGACGGCCGACACCGTGCCGACGAAGAGCGCCGACACCACCGGAAGACCGGCGCGCAACGCATACGCGGTTCCTGAAACGGCGAAGAGCCCGACGGCCAGGGCGTCCAACAAGTTCATGAGGGCGGCGATGCGACGCAGACGCGGACCCACCATCAGCACGAGAGCGATGCATCCGAGAACGGTGACCAAGTACCACGGCGTTCGGAGACTCTCCACCGGGGTGTTGCCGAGAAGAACGTCGCGGATGAATCCGCCCCCGAGCCCCATCAGCGTGGCGAACGTTGCCAGACCCACGATGTCCCAGTGCTGTTCGTCGTCGACCGACGCCCGAACGGCACCCACGGTCGCGTTCACTCCGACGGTGAGAAGCGCGAGCCAGAGCGGTGTCTCGGTGGCGAGGTCGGGCAGGAAATCCATGGCTGACGCAGGGTACCCACGCGTCGGCTTCGGCTTCTCGAATGGATCGGACCGCGCCAGCCGGGAGATCGCAGCGGATGGATGTCGTCGGTCGCGAAAACTTTTCACTATTGGTTCCGGCTGTCCGTACTTTCGGTACAGAAGCGAGGTCCCTGATGTCCAATGTCAAGAACCGTCTCGTTCGTCTCATCGGCGCGGTGGCCGTCGTTCTCGCGATCGTTCCCGTGATGACCGCCGAGGCCGACGGCATCAACTGGACGTTCGGCACCCCACCCTCCGGTCTCACGGGAGCCTTCTGGAGCGACATCGCCTATCACGACGGCTTGTTCGTGGCCGTCGGTGCCAACGACGCGGTGATGACGAGCCCGGACGGTGTCACCTGGACGCAGCGTTCGACCTCGGTGACGACCGGTTGGAACGGAATCACCTACGGGAACGGTCTGTGGGTCGCCGTTGCGGGTGGTCCGGGAAGCACTCTCGTGGCGACCAGCCCCGACGGCATCAACTGGACGCCGCGGACCTCGCCCATGGGAACGTGGTACGACGTCGCCTACGGCGGGGGTCGATTCGTCGCCGTCTCCGGCATGTCGGGGAAAGCGATGTGGAGCACCGACGGCATCACCTGGACCGAACAGAACACCACCCCTGGTTCCGACCTCCTCTCGATCGCGTACGGCAACGGAACATTCGTCGCGGTCGGCCAGAGCAACCCGAGGGTGATGACGAGTCCCGACGGCGTCACGTGGACGGCCCGAATCCCCGCGCAGAACAACAACTGGAGAGCAGTCACGTACGGCAACGGTCGATTCGTGGCCGTCGCGGATTCCGGAACCAGCCGGGTGATGACGAGCGCCGATGGCAACACGTGGACGGCCGGCACGATCTCCACGGGGATCACCGACGGTTGGAACACCGTGACCTACGGCGGCGGAAAGTTCGTCGCCCTCAGCGGACAGGCCGCCACCAGCACCGACGGCACCACCTGGACCAGCCACTCGCTCGCCGACACCGACCAGTGGAAATCGGTGGTGCACGGCGACGGGATCTTCGTGGGCGTGCGCGATCTCGGAAACAGTCGCCTCATGAGTTCGGGGACATGGACGGCACCCACCACGACGGTGGCGGTCACCACCGTTGCCCCGACGACGGTTGCCCCCACCACGGCCGCACCCACCACCTCGGTGGCACCCGGGTCGGCCACGGGTAGCGGAAGTGGATCCACCACCACCATGGCGCCCTCGGCCCTCCCGGAGACCGGATCCAGTTCATCGAATTCCACCGGAACCACCGCACTCGTGTTCCTGACTGCCGGTCTCGGCCTCGTGATCTCGTTGCGTCGAAGCGGCACGATCTGAGTCACCGATCCCCGGTCGATCCTCACCGCAGCGAACGACCTTTTTGGTCGTGCATTACGACACTTGACAGTGTCACGTCCCGGGACTAGACACTGTCAACATGACGACGTCCTCGATCGCCCACCCCGATTCCAGAGTCCAACGCCTCCGTTGGTGGATTCTGGCCATCCTCAGTCTCTCGGTGTTCCTGGCCGTGGTCGACAACCTCATCATCAACGTGGCCATCCCCACGCTGGCTCGCGAACTCGATGCCACCACCAGTGGCCTGCAGTGGATCGTCGACTCGTACGCGCTCGTGTTCGCCGGACTGCTGTTGGCCTGCGGTGGACTCGGCGATCGCTACGGACGACGACTCGTCATGCAGATCGGCCTGGTGCTCTTCGGCGTGTTCTCAGCGTGGGCCGCCTTCCAGGACTCCACGAGCGGACTGATCATCGGCCGCGGCCTGATGGGGATCGGCGCCGCGCTCGTGTTTCCCGCGACGCTCGCCATCGTGATCGACGTCTTCCGCGACCCCACCGAACGTGCCAAGGCGATCGGCGTGTGGTCGGCGGTCTCGGGGGCCGCCGTCGCCTTCGGTCCGGTGACGGGTGGATTTCTCCTGGAGTACTTCTGGTGGGGGTCGGTGTTCCTCATCAACGTGCCGATCGTGATCATCGCTCTCGTTCTCGGCTGGCGGTTCGTTCCCGAATCCCGTGATCCGGAAGCCAAGCGCATCGACGTGCCCGGATTCCTGCTGTCGATCACCTTCGTGTCGCTACTCGTGTACACGATCATCGAGGGACCTCACCAGGGATGGACCAGTGGCGCATCACTCGCCGGATTCGTCGGAGCAGCCCTCCTCGGCACGGGTTTCGTGATTCGCGAGCGCACGACCGACCAACCACTGCTCGACGTGCGCGTCTTCCGCGACATGCGGGTCACGGCCGCCACATCGTCGATCTTCATCGCCTTCTTCTCGCTTTTCGGATTCACCTTCCTCATCACCCAGTACTTCCAGTTCGTCCGCGGTTACGACCCATTCGAGTCGGGCCTGCGCACCCTTCCCTTCGCGGTCGGCGCCGGCATCACGGCTCCCATCGCCGCCCGACTGGCCTTGCGCTTCGGTCCCCGTCGGGTGATCCCCGTCGGTCTGCTGTTCATGGGCACCGCTCAGATCTGGGCCGGCACCTTCGCCGTCGACTCGGCCTACTTCGGTCCCGTGATGGCCAGCATGGTCCTGATGGCTTGCGGACTCTCGCTGATCACCAGTCCGGCCTCGGAGTCGGTGATGGGATCGTTGCCCCGCGAGATGGCCGGCGTGGGATCGGCCATCAACGACACCGGACGAGAAGTCGGTGGAACGCTGGGCGTCGCCATCATCGGCAGCATCTTCGCCTCCACGTACGGGCCCCGAATCGTCGACCTGCTCAACACCCTGGCACTGCCCGAAGCCGCAGTCGCGTCGGCCGAGGAATCGGTGGGCGCCGCCTTCGCAGTGGCCGAGCAGGTTGGCGAACCCTCGTTGGCGAACGCGATTCGCGACATCGCCGGAACATCGTTCCTCGACGGATTCCAGACCGCGTGCACGACGGTTGGTGTCGTTGCGATACTCGGATCGTTGATGGCCCTGCGGTTCCTGCCCGAGCGCATCCCGTCGGCATCTCCTTCGGTCGAAGTCGGGCTCTGACCCGAATCCCGCCACCAACCTCGAATCGGACACAATGAGCTCGTGAGAGATCGTCGTTTCTGGATCACGTGGCTCCGAATCGTTCTCGCGCTCTTGTTCGGCTACGCACTCGTGCTGGTCTTCGCCGGATCGGTGGCCGGCGATCTCTTCGGAGCCCTCGGCTTCGGGCCACCGGAAGCCTCGGACAACCCCGCCACCAGCGAGTACCTCGAATTGCCATTCATGGTGCTCGGCGCCGTCTTGGCCGGATGGTCGATCACGATGTTCCGGATCGTCGGCGGACCATTGCAGCGCGGTGAATCATGGGCCATCACCACGTTGGCTCAATCGTTGACGCTCTGGTTCGTTCTGGACACCGGAATGTCGCTCGTGCTCGGGTTCCCGGCCCATGCACTCTTCAATCTCCCGTTCGGCGTCGCCCTCGCGACACCACTCATCGCGCTGCGAACCGTCGCCAACCCATCGACGATCTCCACCATCTTCGCCACGGAGCACGTCGGATCGATGAACCGACCCGACGAGTAACAGAGCGAACACCATCGCTCGCTCGGACCACCATCCGTTTCGGTCCCACGGCAATCGCCACCCTTCTGGGTGCGCAACGGCATTCCACAGCTCTGGCACTGCTTCATTCGCTCAGGTTCTCCATTTCGACGACGTCGATCAAGCGACCTTCGTCCCAACGCGAAGTCTCGACCCCCGCTCGCCATGAGATCATCGACACGAACCGCCTGCCGCGAATCCGTCGGGAGTTGTGTTACGAACCAGTCGCGTTCAGACTCTCGAGATGGTCCGGCGTTTCGCGCAACTCGATGTGTTCTCGAAGGTTCCCTACCGAGGCAATCCCTTGGCGGTGGTCGTCGACGGCGAAGGTCTCGGAACCTCCGACATGCAGCGTTTCGCCAACTGGACGAACCTGTCCGAGACCACGTTCCTACTGCCTCCGTCCCACTCCGACGCCGACTATCGCGTTCGCATCTTCACTCCCACCGAAGAACTTCCCTTCGCCGGTCACCCCACCCTGGGTTCGGCGTCCGCCTGGCTGGCCCACGGAGGTCGACCACGAGCCAAGGACTCCATCGTCCAGGAGTGCGGCGTCGGCCTGGTGGAGGTCCGGCGGGATGGTGACTCACTGTCGTTCCGGGCACCATCACTACTCCGGTCGGGTTCGGTGGACCAAAGCTTGATCGTCGAGATGGCCGAGTCGCTGGGCATCGACCGTCGCGGAATCGTCGACTCGGCGTGGGTCGACAACGGTCCGGGTTGGCTCGGCATCCTGCTCGAATCGGCCGACGAGGTGTTGGCGATCCGACCACGAGCGACCAACCTGTCGATCGGAGTGGTGGGGCCCCACTCCGCCGGGGGACCCTTCGCCTACGAGGTTCGGGCGTTCTACTCGGCCGCCGGTACGACTCTCGAGGACCCGGTGACCGGAAGCCTGAATGCGTCGTTGGCCCAATGGCTGATCGCCACGGGTCGGTTCACTGCCCCCTACCTGGTATCCCAAGGGACCGCACTCGGGCGCGCGGGCGTGGTGCGGGTTTCCTCCGACGAGACCGGCCATGTGTGGATCGGCGGCGACGTCACCATCTGCATCACGGGAACCGTCGAGATCGACGGCACCCACGCCGATGTCGAGCGGTGACGACCCAGCAATCGTCCAACCCGAGTGCCCCGGGCGCATCGTTCGCGGCACCGACACCCATGCCGTGGCCGAGCAACAGCAGTCCGTGCCGAACTGACATCGTGAACGCCACGGGATACATCGGGGCGGCCATCTCGATCATCGCCGGTTGTCTCGGTCTGATCTGGCCGAGGCAGGTGAGCCGAACGATCGGTCTGCAGATCCCCGGCAAGCTGGGAGTGTCCGAAGTGCGCGCGACCTACGGTGGACTCTTCATCGGAGCCGGCGTTGCCGTCGCGTCGATCGCCAACAGAGATGCGGCGCTGGTGCTGGGCGCAGCATGGGCCGGAGCATTCGTGGCGAGAGCCATCTCGCTACTGATCGACGGGTCACGTGCGAAGGAGAACATCGCGGGCCTCGTGATCGAAGGCGCGATGGCGATCCTTCTGTGTCTGGCCTGATCACATCGGGTTGCCTAGGGTGAACGTCATGTCGCCGATCGCCCGACCACTCGCCGTCACGATCGACTGTCACGATCCTCGCCGCCTGATCACCTTCTGGCGAGAACTCGTCGGTGGTCACGAGTTCGCCGATTCGCCCGATGATTACCTGATTCTCGAGGGCGTTCCGTCGCTCGGGATCATGGGATTTCAGATGGTTCCGGAGGCCAAGCAGGTCAAGAATCGTGTGCATCTCGATCTCGAAGTGTCGGACATCGAGGAAGCGGTTGCGCTGAGCACCCGGATCGGAGCCACCAGAATTGGGACGATCCACGAGGAACCCTCCAACTACTTCCAAGTGATGAACGACCCCGAAGGAAACGAGTTCTGCTTCATTCTCCAGAAGTGACGTAGCCCCGAGTTTCAGCCGCACACGATCGTGGGCGACGAAGGCGCCACGACGCCACAATCAGCCTTCGTGCGGTGCGAGCCAGTGAGCGGACTCTCGCCCATGTATTGCAGTTCGATGCCGTCGTGTTGCGTCGCCAGCACCTCCTCGAGGTCGGAAGCAAGCCGAGCCTCGGAGTACCCACGGAGCACCCGCGTTGTCTCGGCTCGGTCGGCCTTTGCCGGAAAGTGGTGTCAAGGGTGGGTCCCCGATCGAGTGTCAACACGATGACTGCCCCATCGACGACGCGCAACACGAGCGATACGACATATCAGACCCAAATGCCGTGCAAAATGTGCACTCGAAGCTACAGATCGCTGCATCTCCTGCATCGGTGAGGATCGTGATGCACCGCTCGCATCTCCAACATCAGGCTCAACACATGAAACCTAAACTCTCGCTGGTGACATTGGGAGTAGCTGATCTCGATCGCTCACGGCTCTTCTTCAAAGCGCTTGGATGGACACCGCAAGACTCGCCCCCGGATTCAAATATTGTTTTCTTTGACCTGAGCGGAGTCATGCTCAGTTTGTACAGGCGCAGCGACCTTGCTGCAGATGTCGGTATAGATGCAACTCCCCACGCAGGATTCCCATCATTCACATTGGCTCACAATGAACCTTCGACAATCGATGTCGACCGCGCATATTCCGAGTTCATAGCTGCAGGGGCAACTGCGGTCAAGGAGCCTCAATTGACCGAATGGGGTGGGTATTCGGGTTACGTCTCCGACCCAGATGGACACCTCTGGGAAGTGGCTTTCAATCCTTTCGACAATTGGACCAAATTAGTCACGCTTCAGGTCAGTGAAGACTCCCCCGCTGGCTTCCACCAACTCGTGCGGCTCGATGCCGAACACATCGTTCCACGTTCCTGCTGCAGCCCACACCTCGTCGTACTGCAATAGATCCGGATCGATGAACACCCGCAGATGCGTCTTGTGCCCGAAGGGCGGAACGCCGCGTTTGGGTTTGGAAACCCAAGGCCCAGTTCAGAAGATCAACCACTCGGCATCAACATCCCAGAGACTGCTCTTCCGTTGTTCAAACTTTGTCACAGAGCTGTGCCCTGTGTACGGAATGCATTAGGCCGGGTTGAAGTCAACAGAGATCACGCGCTACATCGACCATCTGCTCTCTAAGCCATCGATGGGCCGAGTCATCGTCTTGTCGATCATGCCATGTGAGACACACGTCAAATGTCGGCAGTGTCAGAGGAATCCCCATCAAAACAATTGGCAACGCTCGTGCCATCGTCGTTGCAATCGCGCGAGGAACTGAGCCAAGCAAATCAGTAGTCGAGACAAGATGCGCTGCCACAACGAAACTGGTCACCGTTGTGATGTGCTCGCGGTCAAGTCCAACCTCAGCGAGAGCGGTATCGATCGGGCCGGTTCTCTTGCCAACGGGAGAGACAGTCACATGATGTGCCTCAGCGAAGCGGCGACGAGTCAATCGATGCCCTGCAAGCGGATGATCCTTGCGAACAATCGCAACGAAGCGATCAGTGAGTAAAACCTCAGACGTCATATCCCGGTGTTCCTCCACATGAACACCGATTCGTACATCTATTTCGCCGTTCCGCAAATGGGTGACGTAGTTGGGATCATCACGAAGGAAGTCAATGTCCACCGCAGGGGCTGCAAGACGCACCCGTTCCATGAGTGGCAGAGCAAGGACGGCAATGATCGAGTCATTAGCACGTATGGCAAAACGCCGCTTGAGGTTGACCGGATCCGATGGCGCCGACGGTCGAAGTACCTTGAGCGCTTCCCCCAATGCAGCTCGAGTGGGCCCGCGAAGACTTTTGGCAAGTTCGGTTGGCACAAGTTCGCGCCCTGCTCGCACGAACAAGGGATCGCCGAGAACCTTGCGGAGCCGACCAAGAGACCGGGACACCGCCGGCGGTGAGAGGTGCAGCCGCGCGGCGGCGCCCACCACCGAGCCCGTATCGAGGAGCGCGTCGAGAACCCGTAAAAGATTTAGATCGACGTCCGCCGAAGTCATTTATGGAATATTAATTGACGCCATGGTGTCACGCCTACTGAATGGACCGTTCTCGACGATTGGAAAAGCTTCCGCGAAGTAGCCGGCTCAGAGTCCGCCGGTGGACCCAGACGTGCGGCAGCACCGCCACGGATGCGACGATGGAAATCGGGCCATGGCCGAGTGAGTAACTGCCACCCGCTCCCCAGAACACAAGACCCGTCACCGTGGCCAGCGCCATCGAGAGTGCCGTCGCTTGGTTCACCACAGCCTTCGACCGTCGGGGCGGGCGGCGGTAGGCCCGCCAGTTGTGCTTGACGTGATGAAGCACGATCACCGTGAAAGCGAGAGAGACAACGGAGTGAAGGAGGGCTCCGCTTTCGTGGGTGAGAAACGATGTAACAAGTCCAATGACGAGAAGTACGTCGGATACCACGCGTTCGGTACGGTCACTCATCCGAGAAACACGCTCACTTCGAGTCCATCGTCGAGGGGCAGACCAACTGAAACGTAGGAATTGCTTGCGCCACGCACGTAATCCACATACTCAGCGCAGAGGTCTGGAAGAAGGAGTGTGTCGTCAGCGACAACGATGGCTCCGGCCACGAAATGCCGTTCGAGTGAGCGCAACAATGGGAGATACAGGCCCTTCCAGCCGTCCAGGAAGAGGAGTGCGACACCATCAGAAAGATCCGTGAGCGTGTCGAACGCATCCCCGACTCGGAGGTCAATCCTGTCGGCGAGACCTGCGTCGTCAAAATTCGCACGTGCAAGGTCGATCTTGGAGAGCTCCATCTCGGTTGTTATGACCGGCGATTCTTCAGGGCCGACTGCGGCGGCAAGATAAAGCGTCGATAAACCATGAGACGTACCAAACTCGATGATTCGCCCCACTGGTCGCGACATCGCAAGGAGATGAAGAAGTCGTCCTGCATTTGGATGTATCGGCATAAACGCACCTGCGAGCAGGTCTGCCATCTCTTGGTCCGTCGACGCACCGCGTTCACCTGCTGCGGCCAAGACGTCCGGAATAACCGCGGCATCATGCGCATCAGCAAGTTCGTGGAGTCTCATGAGTACTTGGGAGACCCTGGGGTCATTCAGTCTGGATGTTCTCTTTGCAGTCACAACACAAGTGTGCATCCGTGTGTCTACATCGGAAATTGAAAAGATCTGACTACACCATTGCGTCAGACGCAACTCCTAACAAGCGCGACAGATGCATATCTTTGTCTTCGACAACCCTTCCTCACTCCAAACGATTCAGCGGGGTACATTGAGGCCTGTGTAAAACTGAACACATAAACGCGATAGGTTATGTCGGTGCCATCGTCTCCATCGTCGCCGGATGTCTTGGACTCATCTGGCCGAAGCAGGTGAGCCGAACGATCGGACTGCAGATTCCGGGGCGGCTCGGGCAGTCTGAAGTGCGCGCAACCTACGGCGGACTCTTCATCGGCGCTGGTGTCGCCGTCGTGCCTGTCGCCAGTAGCGATGTCGCGTTCGTACTCGGAGCGGCATGGGCTGGAGCCTTTATTGCACGAGCGATCTCATTCGTTGTCGATGAATCACATACGAAAGAGAACATCGCAGGCCTCCTCATTGAAGCCGTGATGGCAACACTGTTGATTCTCGCCTGAGCAATCAGGCGCGCTTCAGGCCAGTGTCCACTGAACCACTGGCACGCACGAGATCGTTCGGCGCAATAGGGAAAACTTCGTTCCACGTCCCGGCGGCAGCCCACACCTCGTCATACTGCAACAAGTCCGGGTCAACGAACACCCGCAGTTGAATGCTGTGACCGAAGGGTGGCACGCCACCGATGGTGTAGGCAACCTTTTCAGCAGTTTGGTCAATTCACCTTTTGGCGCTCCACCTTCGGGATTCCAAGAGTGGTGTCGACGAGTCCCATTCAATGATCAGTGTCGGCGAGATGCCAAAAACACTATGGGTTCAATTTGTTCGTGCTTCCGAACACGGCCGCTTCAATCGCGGTGATAGCGAACCTGGTCCACTCTTCCCCGTCATAGCGGGTGCTATCCATTTCGAGAACGTAGCGTCCGAGAATCTGACCGCGGGTCCACACCGCTCAGGTCAAAGGCGACACATCGTCGCGTACCCAACCATGTCGTTGCGCGTTTTCGATGACCGCGGCAAGCCTCTTGTTTGCCTCGAATGATGCGTCGTTGATCTCTCGGAGCAGTTCGGCGTTCGTTTCAGCTTTCACGAACAAAGCGAGTCGTGTCGAACGGGCGACTTTGCGGGCCTCATCCATCGCAAACCGAAGGCCGAGCGATGACGCCCGCATGAACTCCTCGCGCGTCGTTGCTGTGGCGACCAGGACGTCATAAGAGACGATCGC
>Ga0169931_10006313_pt1 | contig 17938 bp, 11 predicted proteins | sample Kivu_15m_20L_FD_129675 | JGI IMG/M metagenome (GOLD analysis project Ga0169931, IMG submission 129675) | Freshwater microbial communities from Lake Kivu, Western Province, Rwanda to study Microbial Dark Matter (Phase II) - Kivu_15m_20L... | ecosystem: Environmental > Aquatic > Freshwater > Lake...
GGAAATAGCAGACAGGATATAGGATTTAGGAGCGTCTGAGGGGAAAGCTCTGGGACGAGAGAATTGGGTCTGGTGGCCGCTTTCCGGCGGCGCACTCGTCTTAGCTGCTGACGAATTTCCGCCTCGTTAGTCAATAACGGCTTCCGTTCCTACCTCCTGCTCCTGATTTTCCTCGGGAAATCATCGAGCCACAGGGGCAATCCGCCTTGAAAGACCAAAAACGGAATGTAACAATTTTTCGTATGGGCGAAGCAAACTCATTCCATCGGTTTGGCTTTGACCTTTTGCTTGCAGAAACTTTTCTCATGACCTCATGAGGAGCCGTTCCGCCCTTTCTGTTTCCCCGAAGCGTCGTGGCTCTCCTGATCTTTCCACTGCTCAAGACGGCCGGGCAGGGCGGTCCCCGCGGTTTGCCGGTTGGCGTCTGGTGGGTGACTGGCGCGTCCGGATGGAAAGCTCCGCGGGAGAGGAGTGCGATTTTGATATTCCGCCCCCCCAAGAGGTCCGGGTGCGGGACGAGTTGGCGCCGGATGGCTTGCCTGAACCCAAGGAGAAAACGGATGGATGGCTGAGAGGTCTGGCTTTGTCCGGCGTGCGGGCGGAGGAGTGCACCATTCCCGGGGCCCTGCTGCCTGGCAGCTTGGTGGTAAAAAGTGCTCCGGGCCGGGCAGGAACCGTTTTGATACGGGGCCGGGACTACGACTTGGATTCCGGGTGGGGGACCGTTTGGCGTTTACCCGGGGGAAACCTCCCGGTCGGGCAGCGGGTGTGGATGGACTACACCCATGTTCCGCAGCGGTTGGATTCGGTTGTCGGCACCGCCTCGGGGCAGGTGACGCTCCGCGGGGGGACGCCTCATACGGCCATGCCCCTGCCGCCTCCTCTGGCGGACGGGGAGAAACGGCTCGCCAACTTTTATTTGCCCGGCCCCATGAATCGGTTGGAGCCCAACCACCTTTTTCCGATTTTGGAGACCCTCTTTCCGCAGCCGTCCTGTTCCGGGCCCAGCCCCGCGCAGACATGCCTACCCCGGACGATGGCCAAGCTTCGTTCAGGGGAACCCCTCCGGATTCTTGCCTGGGGAGACAGCGTGACGGAAGTCGGTCGCTACCAGCCTCTGGTTTTGGAGGGACTGCACACACGTTTCCCCAAAGCCAAAATCCAACTTCTGACCGAGGCTTGGCCGGGCAAAAGCACGGTGGACTATTTGGCCCAGCCTTCCGGCGGGGCTCATTCGTTCGCGGAGAAGGTATTGGCGTTGCGGCCCGATCTGATCCTTTCCGAATTTGTCAACGACGCCTCGTTGCGGGAAGAAAGGCAGGAAACCCAAACCCGTTATCAACAGATCCGGGAGGCTTTCCGGGGTATCGGCGCGGAGTGGGTGCTGTTCACCCCGCATTACGTGAAGCCTGACTGGATGGGGTTGGACGGGCAGCGCGACATCGATGATGATCCGAGGCCGTATGTCCGTTTTTTACGGGAATTCGCACGGAACCAGGGACTGGCCGTGGCCGATGCGGCGAGCCGTTATGGGCGGCTTTGGCGGCAAGGACTCCCGTTTTTGACCCTGATGGAAAACGGGATCAACCACCCCAACCGGGCGGGTCACCAAATCCTGGCGGACAGCCTGCTGGCCCTCTTTCCCGAAAACCCCCGATGAAGCCGTTCTTTTTTTCAAGGGGGGTCGTGGCCCTGTGCGTTTTCCTGGTCCCGGTGTGGTTGGGGCGGGGGGAGACGAATGCCCCGGTGCCGGCGGAGACGCGGGTCGAAGCGGGAACGGGGGCGGGACCGGTTTTTTCGGAGGAGGACAAGGATTTGCAGCGGGCGGCGGCCCGCAGCCTGCTGGCCAACCTGCGGGCGGAACTTGCCGCCGGCCAGAAAGTCATCACCCTGCCGCCCGGCGACTATCGCTTTGACCGGGGTGCCGGCGTGCTGATCCAGAAGGCGGAAGATGTGGAAATCGAGGCCACCGGGGTGACCTTCTGGTTTGGCCCCGACAAGGGAGTGGTCTTGGACCAGTGCCGGAACGTGAAGCTCCGCGGCCTGACGATCGATGCCGACCCGCTTCCCTGGACGCAGGGGGTGATCGAATCGATCGATCCCAAGGAGAAGAAGATGGTGATCCAGCTCGACGCGGGATATCCGGCTTTGGAGGGAAAGCAGCTGACCCAGCCGGGGCGGATACTTTTTTTTGACGGGGAGAGCCGCCGCGAGTTGCCGGTGTTCGACGACCAAGCCACGGCGTTCGAGGCCTTGGGGGAGCGCCGGTATCAGATCACCCAGTTTGTCTCCCACCGGGTCTTTACCAACCCGCTGCCCGGCCGCCCGGTCCGGGCCGGTGACCGAGTGGCCTTTTTCATCATGTACGGGGGTGGCTCCAACCTGCACCTGCGCGGATGCGAGGGGGTCACCGTGGAAAAGGTGACGAATCATGCCGCTTCCTCGTTTGCTTTCCACGAAACCAAGGGCAAGGGAGGGAACCAATATCTCGGGTGTCGGCTGATCCGCCGGCCGGGCACCGATCGCCTGATGGCCTCCCGCTCCGACTGTTTTCATTCCTATCTGATGGAAAAGGGGCCGCGGATCGAAGGGTGTGAGTTCTCCCACTCGGGGGATGATCTCATGAACATCCACGGCTTTTTCGGTATCGTGGTCCGGGCGATCTCACCGAAGGAGGCCATCCTGGTTTCCCCTTTTGGGGAAATTCTCGGGGCGGGCTCCCGGATCAGAATCAGCGACCCGGAGACCTCCACCCAGCCCCGCGACGGCATCGTGCAAACCGCGGAACCGGTGAGCGATCCGGAGGTTCTGGCCGAGGTCAAGGCGCTGCCCTCGGTTCTGCTGGAGAAAAAAGGCCTGCGGATCCGCGATCTGGCCGGCTGCCAGTTGGTCCGGGTGGGATTGGAAGGGGAGGCGGGCTGGCAACCGCACGACGTGGTCTCCAGCCCGGACCGCTGCGGTCGGGGTGCGGTGATCCGGAAGAATCACCTGCATGACGGCCATATCCGCGGCGTCCTGCTCAAGTCCCACGACGTCTTGGTGGAGGAGAACCGGATTGAACGGACCGGCCACGGGGGAATCGTGGTGGAGCCGGAGTTTTTTTGGCTGGAGGGGCCGTTTGCCAAGAACGTCCGGATCGTGGGAAACACCCTGGTCCGCAACGGTTGGGCCTCTCTGGACGCGTCCGGCTTCGGCGTGAGTCATGCGGCGATCCAAGTGGGGGTTCATTTCGGCAAGCGAATGTTTCCCCGGACCCTGGGGGTGGGCATGGTGAACGAGCAGATCGAAATCAGCGGCAACCGCATCGAGGAACCGGCTGGTTACGCCATCATGTTGATGAACACCCGGCAGGCGACCGTGGCCGACAACCGGATCACCGCCCCTTTTGCGGCGGGGGAGTGGCCCGTGTTCTTCAACTTTTCCAAGTTACCCCAGGGGGCGGAGCTTCTCAGCGAGGAGCAACGGGAGGCTTTGCGGGCCCCGCAGAACGCCATTTTTGTCCATGGCTGCGAGGAGGTCACTCTCCGGGGGAACACGGTGGACCAAGCCCCGGCCTTTTTACCCAAAACGGGCCTGGCAAAATAACGGGGCGCTTCCGACAACCATGAACCCGCGAAAACATTCAACCCTTGGCTCGGATGCGCCTGAAAAAAAGGATTTCGCCCGGTCTCTGGGCCTGGGCGCGGGCGGGGCGGTGGAAAACTCTTTCCAAAACGCCCCGCTGGGCTTGGCCAACCCGATCTTCAACGTGGGCATGGGGATCAGCCCTGTGTTGGTGGGCTTCGCGATGGCCTTTCCCCGAATCTGGGAAATTTTCCTGGATCCCTGGATCGGCACGGTCAGCGACCGGACCCGTCACCGTCTGGGGAAACGGCTTCCCTATCTCTTGCTGGGCTTGGCGGGGAGTCTCTGCTTTTTCGTGGCGATGTGGTGGGCGCCGGCGGGTTGGTCCAAGACGGCGCTGGGCATCTGGCTCCTTGTCACCGCCTTTCTTTTCTACACCGGCTACTCCTTTTTTGCCGTTCCCTACGCGGCGCTGACGCTGGATGTGACGAAGGCCGGCCCGGAACGGATCGGGGTGATGACGGCCCGGGCGTTTTTTGCGAATGTGAGTGGGATCGCCATTCCCTGGCTTTATTGGCTTTGTCAGCGGACGTGGTTTGCCTCGCCGGTGGAGGGGATGCGCTGGGTAGGATTGGGCTTCGGCCTGGTGGTTTTCCTGTGTGGCGCGGTGGTGGTGGCGACGGTGCTTCGGTGCGGTCTCCATGTCCATGCTGTCCATGGACAGGGTGAACCCATTGCCAAGGGGAGTGCTTGGGAGCTTCTTCGCCTGGGTTCCCTGCGGAAGATTTTGGTGGCGCTGCTCAGCACGATGCTTGGTTTCACGCTGGTCGGTCATCTTGGCTTTTATCTGGTCAGCTTTTACGCCTGCCAAGGGGATCTTAAGCTGGGTTCGCTGGTTTTTGCGGCAAGTTCCACGGTTTCGATCGTGGCGGGGCTGGTGGCTTGTCCGTTGATTGGCGTGGCGGCCAGACGTTTCGGCAAACCGGCGGTTTTCCAGTTTCTGCTTGTTGTGACCGCCGCCGCCAGCCTCTCCAAATTTTGGACGATCACGCCGGTCAACCCCTACCTTTATTCCTTAAGCAATGCGGGTATTTCTCTCGGCTTGGCAGGGTTCTGGTTGCTGATGCCGGCCTTCCTGGGGGATATCAGTGATGCCTATGAAAAGGCGACTGGACAGAGCTGCCAAGGGACCTTGGCCGCGCTTTATGGCAACGCTGTAAAAATCGGTGCGTCCCTCGCTCTTCTGGTGACCGGTTATATCTTGGTCTTATGCGGATTTCAGGCGGAAATGCCCCAGGCGGAGATGGCCGGTCCGCTGCGGAACATGTTGATTCTCTTCGCGGTGGTGCCGGCCGGCGGTTCGGCGATTTCCTATTTTGCGATGTCCCGGTTTACCCCGGAAAAAGATCTCCGGGGGTGAGGAGCGGCGCTTCGGAAACTTCAATCCCCCTTTGACGGTGGGCCGGTGGGCTGGCTCTGGGTGGTGGCTGGATGCTTTTCTCCGTATCCCAAGGGGCTGAGAGAGAGTGGATCGAGACCTTTCGATATGAACTAAAGGAAGGAAATCTCCCGGCTCGGACGAAGCCCTGGAAGGTCTGGGGGGGAATGGGCCACCAGCCCGGCGGAGGGTCGGTCGCCGTGATCCGTTTAGGCGGGCCGATTTTCTGGGGTGGCTCGGGAAGCAACTGTGGGGTCGGGCAGAATTTCCGCGGAGACCGTTTGGGTCTCGCCGTTGACGCGAACCGTGGCTTGGCGCGGTTCGGGGGAGGTGAGGCGGAAGTGGGTGACCTTCCCGGCCTTCCACTCGATATCGACGGTGAAATTTCCACGAGCTTTGAGGCCGCTGACCTTTCCGTTTGGCCAAGCTTGGGGCAGCGCGGGGAGGAGCTCAATTTCCCCGGCGTGGCTTTGGAGGAGCATTTCGCAAATGCCGGCGGCGTATCCGAAGTTGGCGTCGATCTGGAAGGGCGGGTGGGTGGCGAGGAGGTTCGGTGTGAGCGAGGTGCGGATGAGCCCGTTGAGGATTCGATACGCGCGGTTGCCGTCTTGGAGGCGTGCCCAGACGCTGATTTTCCAGGCGCGGCTCCACCCGGTGGAGGCGTCGCCACGGGCGTTCATCGAGACCTTGGCCGCATCGGCGAGTTCCGGTGTGGTCGAGGGAGCGATCTGGCGGCCGGGGAAGACACCGATCATGTGAGAGAAGTGGCGGTGGGTGTCCTTGGGATCATCGATGTCCTCGGCCCACTCCTGGAGCTGGCCCCACTTGCCGATCTTCGGACCGAGCAGGCGCGAGCGCATCGTTTCCACTTTTTTTCGGAAATTCTCGTCCACCCCGAGGACGCGCGAGGCGTTGATGGTGTTCGTGAAGAGATCGTGGGCGAGTTGCTGATCGTAGGAATTTCCTGCGGTTACGGGGCCGTGCTCGGGCGACTTACCAGGAGGCGCCACGAGTTTTCCATCGGCATTTTCCTTGAGGATGTCTTCCCAGAATTCGCAGAGTTCTTTGAAGATTGGATAGGCCTGGGTGCGCAGGTATTCCTTGTCGCCGGTGAAGGCGTAGTGGTCCCAGAGGTTTTGCGCGAGCCAGGCGGCGTCGCCCATGCTCCAGGGGCAGGCGGCTCCGCCGAAGATGCCATTTTCCCAGCGGGTGGCCCATCCGCGAAATCCCAACTCCCGCTTGGTCTCCTCGCGCCGCACGGGAACGATGGAATTCAACCACGCGCTGAAGGGCAGGAAGCACTCGCCGAGATTCGCGGGGTTGGTGAACCAGTAGTTCATCTGGATGTTCACATCCGCGTGATAATCGCAGCGCCACATGGGGTTGTTGCTTTCGTTCCAAATGCCTTGGAGATTCGCAGGCAAGTCGCCGGGGCGCGAGCAGGAGATCATGAGGTAGCGGGCATATTGGGAAACAAGGGCCTCGAGTTCCGGGTCGGGCTTGCCTTTCAGATTGGGGTCGTCGCTTTGCCCGTCGTAGATCGAATCCGTGGATTTCCCCAACTCCCCACCGCGATAGGAAATGAGGCGCTGGTTGGTGGGCAGGTCGGCAATCCCGGGTGAGGTCTTGCCGAGATCCAGCGCGACGCGGTTGAAGAGCGATTGATAATCCTTCACATGGTCGGTGAGTAGTTCGGCGTAGGGCGTGGCGGATGCCTTGGAAAGGCGTTCCGTGATGGCGCGACGCGGATGCTCACCGCGCCATTTTTGATCGCGCTGGTTCACATAGTTCGTCCCGGCGTCGAGATAGACCGTGAGGGTATCGACATTTTGAAAAGCGAGCTTGCCGTCCTTGGCCTCGACGCTGCCGCCTTCGTGGCGAACGAGGGCGCGAGCTTCGTAATCGAGGGCGATGTCGTAGGCGGTTTTGTTCTTGGATTGGGAGTGCACGAACCCGGCGAGATTGCCTTGAAAAGCGAGTCCGTTGGAATTCGCTGTGGTCGTGCCGTTGCGGGAATCGGCGAGGGAAATCATGCCGCTCAACGAGCCGGGCTTGTCGGCCGTGAAGCGGAAAACCATGATGCCTGCAGGATGGCTGGTGAAATACTCGCGGCGGAAATTCACGTCATCCCGCGAATACCCCACTGTCTGCACGGCACGGCCGATATCGAGTTCGCGGCGATAGTTTTTTGTCTCACCCTTGGTGTCGAAATCAATGAACAGATCGCCGAAGGCTTGGTAGGCCCCGGGGTCGGTTTCGTCGCCGAGCCAGAGACTTTCCTCGTTCAATTGGATCCGTTCGCGGGCGATGCCCCCGAAGATCATCGCGCCCAGACGTCCGTTTCCGATGGGTAAAGTTTCTTCACCCCATCGTTCCGCGGGTGTGGCAAACCAGAGATTCATGTCGGGAGGGAGAGCTTTCTCAAGGGAACTCCGAGATGGGGCTCCCGCCGGATCTGGGAATTCCGGCAAAACTTTTACGGAGCCGTGGTGATGACCAGTTCGGGTTTGAAGAGTTGCATCCTCCCCCCGTTAAATTCGTAAACATTCTTGCCCGTGGCGGAGGCGTAGTCTTTGACGTTGTCGAGTTGCAGCCGGAAAAACGCCACGCGGGAACCCGCCGGATCCTTGGCGTAGTCCTGCGTGATCCACGAGGTGACGTCCACCTCGCAAAAGGTGCCCTTGCCGCTGTTTCCATCCGCCACGGTCCCCACTTTTTTCTGCCCGGTACCGGCATAGGCCAGGGTGGCATCCAGCGGGGTGGAATTCTGGTAAACGCCGTGCCAAAGCGATACCGTTCCGGGTGGGGGCAGTTTTGGGTCCTCGTGGAAAACATTTGCCAGATACAAACGCAGTTGAGCCTTTTTTAGTTTTTTGGATTGGAGATCAGGTAGTTTAAAAAACAGCACGGCCTGGCGGGCGATAGGGTGGGAGTTTTCCGCGCTGGAGTTCCTAATTTGGCCGGCGGAAAGACAGTTGCCGTTCACCCCTTTTTCTAAAGCATCCGGATCTCCAAGGGATGAGCCCGTGGCGGATTGAAAATCCTCACTGTCCATAAATCCGTCCCGATAGGACCCCGCAGGGGAATCACTGCTGATGACAAAGGTCTTTTGTCCCGATGCCGGACTTACAGCCAAAAACGCCAGTGTTCCCAAGCAAAAGGCAGCGCGAGTCATAGAAGTAGGATTCCATCTTTGGAATAGTTGGTCAAGTGGCTGGTTTATTTTCGCCAACCGGGGCCAAACATATTCGCCGCATCAGGCGGGGAGAGCTGTTCCCATACCATTTAGGGAGGCTTCGGCTTACCGGGGCCAACTGTTGTTTGGCTCGCCGGGGAACCATTTGAAATTCCAGCGCCGGGCGCTAATGATAATGCCAGTGTGTATCGTCATAGTTCGCGCTCTTGCTGGCAGGCTAGCCCAGCCAAACGGTGGAGGGTCCATAGCTAGGGGTAGCCTTTTTTCTACGTCTCCAGGAAGAACTCCGCTTGGATCCAATGACATCTTCTTCTCACCCTCTCGCCAACACGCTTCCCAGCCTATCCCTATCCCTTGAGTCCGCGCGCGGTTTTTGGAAAAAGAAGGTGGGGTGAATAAAAACGATGCACCCTCCCGATCAAAAATTATGGTATGCAGAGCCAGCAACGAAATTTACGGAAGCCCTGCCGGTCGGCAATGGCCGTTTGGGCGCGATGGTGTTCGGAGGTACCCAGCAGGAGCGGTTTCTCCTCAACGAGAAAAGTGTCTGGTCAGGAAATCGCAGCCATTACGACCGCGTGGGCGCGTACCATTGGTTGCCGGAGGTGCGGCGACTGCTTTTTGCCGGACAGCACAAAGAGGCGGCGCAGCTCGTGGATCGGGAAATCCTCGGCGAGCGCCCGCTGGGCTGCTACCAGCCGCTGGGCGACCTCGTCTTGCTTTTCGAGGAAAGCGGCCCGGCGACCGATTACCGCCGCGAACTCGATCTCGACTGCGCGGTGGCGCGCGTTCAGTTCCGGGTCGGGGACGCATCGTTCACCCGTGAGGTCTTCGCCAGCGCGCCGGATCAGGTGCTGGTGGTGCGCCTGACTTGCGATCAGCCGGGGCGCATCTCTTTCATCGCTTCGCTCAGCCGCGTCGAGCACGCGAGCCTGTCGGCGCCGGAAAAAGACACGCTGGTGCTGCGCGGTCAGACGGATCAAGACCAACCGACTGCCGGGGTGAAGTTCGAGGCGCGCGTGAAAACACGGGTCGAGGGCGGCGTCGTGCATGCCACCGCGGCCGGTTGCCGCGTCGAGCAGGCCGACGCAGTCACGCTGCTGCTGGCTGCCGCGACGGATGATGGCAAGATGGAGCCTGCGGAACTGTGCGCCCGGCATCTGGCGGCGGCGGCAACCAAGGCTTATGCGGAGCTGCGCGAAGCGCATCTGGCTGATTACCGGAAGTTATATCGCCGCGTGTCGCTTGATCTCGGGAATTCGACGTTCGGATCCCTGCCCACGGACCAGCGGCTCCTGCAGCCGGATCCGCCCTTGGCGGCGCTTTATTTTCAGTATGGCCGTTATCTGCTCATTAGTTCCTCGAGATCCGGCCATCTACCGGCGAATCTTCAGGGGCTGTGGAACGATCAGCTCCAGCCTGCCTGGTTCTGCGGCTACCATTTCAACATCAATCTTCAGATGAACTACTGGCCCGCCGAGGTCTGCAATCTGACCGAATGCCACGAGCCGCTGTTCGATCTGGTGGAAAAACTTCGTCCCCTCGGCCGCAAGACGGCGCGCGACGTTTACGGCTGTGGCGGCTTCGTGGTCGCGCATCGCACCACCCCGCATGGTTTCACCAGTCCGGTGCGAGGCCTCAATGTTTGGCCGGTCGGGGCCGCATGGTTATGTCAGCATTTCTGGGAACACGTTCGCTTCCGTGGCGACCGGGAGTTCCTGGCCCAACGCGCTTATCCTTTGATGAGGGAGGTCGCGGAGTTTTTTCTCGATTGGCTGGTCGAAGATCCCGCCACCGGCCAACTCGTCAGCGGCCCGTCCCTGTCGCCCGAAAACTCCTTTGTGGCCCCGGACGGTTCCGCGCAGTTGCTGTGCATGGGACCGGCCATGGACCAGCAGATCATTGCCGAGTTGTTCGACAACTGCCTGGCTGCCGCCGCTTGGCTCGGCCTGGATGACCGCTTTGTCCGGAGCGTGGAGCAGGCGCGGCGCCGTTTGATGGGTGGGGCGCGCATCGGTGCCGACGGCCGGTTGCTGGAATGGGCCCGGGAGTTTCAGGAATGCGAGCCCGGCCACCGGCAGACGTCGCATTTGTATGCGTTGTTTCCCGGCTCTCAGCTCACGCCACGCGGCACGCCGGAACTGGCGGCGGCGGCTCGCAAATCGCTGGAACACCGCTTGCGAATGGCCGAAGCAGCCGGCCCGCCCGACAACGGGAAGCATTGCGGTTGGAGCCACGCTTGGAAGGCCAACCTTTGGGCGCGATTGGGCGATGGCATCCGCAGCTACCGCTCGCTCGGCAGCCTGATCTCCGATTGCACGTATCCAAACCTGATGAACATGTGCCCAAACACCATGGACTCCTCCAACGTTTTCCAGATCGACGGAAATCTGGGCGGTTGCGCCGGCATCGCGGAGATGTTGCTGCAATCGCATACCGGCGAAATCCAGGTGCTGCCGGCACTGCCCGAGGCGTGGCCGACCGGCCGGGTGACCGGTTTGCGCGCCCGGGGCGGTTTTACGGTGGATATTGCATGGCACGAAAGCCGAGCGAGGAAGGTGACCATTGCGGCCACGGTCGGCGGAACGCTGCGCATCGTGGATCCTTGGACAGGCCAGCTCGTGGTGCGCAACCTTGCCGCCGCGGAGGTCTTCCGAATGGAGCCATGAAGCCCGTCTCCACGGGAATCTGACCGCCTGGTAACGGTCAATCCAGTGGAAGCAGGGTGGGGTGCGTCAAGTTTTGCCCAAGGGGGTGGGGTCTGGCTTGGGGAGCAGTTCTACGGGTGACCGGACGTGTCGGGCCGCGCTCTTCCTACCGCATCTATCCCTATCTGCTGCGTCGCAGTTTTTTTAAAACAGTCTGATTGCCATGGTCCCAGTATAATAGTATTCCATTCACGGTATGAAAATCTCCACCGACGACCGATCCATTTGTCCAAAGCCCCACAGCATGAAAAAAATACCGAGCCACGGTGACCCAACTGTTTGGGGAGAAGGGGGACGCTTTCGGCGGCACTCTTCGAAGGAGCATGTCCGCTGCTTTTTCCTCTGGATGCTTTTACCGTGCATGCTGGCTTCCTGTTCCCGGCCGGTATTGCCAGCGGAAGGGGCCGAAGATCTCTCTCTCCCGCCCCGCTCCAAGTCGGTGCGTGCCGATTTTTCCGTCGGCCCGAACCCTGCTGAGCTCCAATTTTCCGATGAGGAGAAGGCACAGCAGAGGACGCGCGGCGCGGAGATCCAGTCCGCTCTGGATGAGGCGGTCCGGTCCGGGCAGACACAAGTGGACATCCCGCCGGGCCATTACCGGTTTCCCCAAGGTCTCCACATCCGCAACGCCCGGAACCTGGAGGTGAACGGTCAAAATTCGACCTTTTGGCTGGAGAAGCATGGGGTGAAGTTGGAGAACTGCGAGAAGGTCAGACTGCGCAATTTGATCATCGATACCGATCCCGTGCCCTTTATGCAGGGAGAAGTCGTGGCCATCGACACGAATGCGCGGACGGTGGATGTCGAATTGGATCCGCGTTTTTTGACCCCCGCCACCGCCGGGGCCGATCCCCGGGGATTTTACCATCTGACATACTTTTCCCCGGATGGAGAGCGGGTCATCCCCATGCAGTGGGACGGGGTGACCGAATGGCAATCCCTCGGGGGCAATCGCTATCGGGCGGCGAAGTTCCTCAACAATCGACTCTTCACCAAGCCCGATCCCGAACATCCGGTCTACCCCGGCTGCCGCGTGGCCTTCTCCGTGAAATCGGAAACGTATGGTATCAAATTGATCCGCAGTGCTGGGTGTGTGATGGAGGACGTCCATGTCTACAGCTGTTATGCCTACGCGTTCTTTGAGAAGTTGGGGGATGGCGGGCACCAATACCGGAGATGCCTGATCGGCCGGCGTCCCGGAACAGGTCGCTTGCTGGCCAACGCACGCGACGGCTTGCACTCTTACCTCGTGCGCCAGGGTCCGCTCATCGAGGATTGTGATTTCTCCCGGGCCATGGATGACCTCATCGCGGTGCACGGTTTTTTCTCCATGGCGGTGGATTGGCAACCCGATGGGCGGAACTTCACCCTGGTGACTCCTTTCGAGCCCGATGTGTCGGAGGGCTCGCAGTTGACTTTTTTTGATTTCCTGAGTGGCCGGATCCTGGGCCAAGCCGCAGTCGTCAAATCCACCGCGCTTGATTCCGAGCAGTTCAGGGCCATGAAAATGAAATGCATGGAGCTCTCCAAATCGGCGGGTTTGCCGCAACGCGATTTTACCGGCGAAGGGGGCGCCTTCCTCGTTGTCTTGAATGGCCCGGTCAAGCCAGAGGGTCTGGTCGGGGTAATGAGCGAGGACCTTGTTTCGAAAAACACCGTCATTCGCCGAAACTACCTCCATGATACCTTGGCTCGCGGCATCTTGCTGAAAGCCCACGGTGCACGGGTCGAATCCAACCGCATCGAACGTATCGCCCATAGCGGCATCGCCGTGATCCCGGAGAGCTACTTCATGGAGGGGCCCTTTGCCCGCGACGTGCGGATCGTCGGGAACCATGTCGAGGACTGTGCGACCCTCTGTTACAACGACCATTTGCTCGAGCCCTTTATCGGGGCCATCCAAGTCGCCAACTGGATGGGGAAGCGCCTGTTCGACCCCCCGTCGTTTTTCTCCGCAACCCCGAACGCCGGGGTGGTGATCCAAGGCAACACGATCGTCCGCCCGGCATCGGTCGGCATCTTTCTCGCCAATACGGACGGGGCCGAAATCGTCGGCAACACCATTGACCGTCCGCTCACCCGCCTTGCGGGGCTAGGCCGTTTCAACCTCGCCGAGGGTTGTCTCGGGGAACCCCCGCCGGAAGCCGACCGGCTGCAAAATGCCCGCCAGCCCTTCTACGCCATCTTCCTTCTGGCCAGCAAGAACGTGCTGGTGGAAGGCAACACCGTGACAAACCCACCGCCCCACCTGGTGGGTGAGGTCGGCATCGGTCCATGGGTCGAGGGGCTGCGCACCGGCCGAGGGCGGTGAAAACAACTTCCCTGGAATTTGATTTCGTGGTGGCAGGCGGAGGGCTCGCGGGGCTAGGGGCCGCCTTGGCCGCCTCCCGCCATGGACTGAAGACCGTGCTGATCCAAGATCGTTCGGTTTTGGGGGGCAACGCCTCCTCAGAAATCAAGATGCACGTGGTTGGAGCCGACTGCCATGGGTGCCGCCCTGGCGCCCGCGAAACCGGGATCATCGAGGAACTGCGATTGGAGGATGCCTTCCGAAATCCCGGGCGATGCTACTCCCTTTGGGATTTGCTCCTGTATGAGAAAGCGGTTGCCGAGCCCAACTTGACCCTGCTCTTGGATACTGCCTGCACGGGGTGTGTCGTCGAGGAGCTTGCGGATGACCGCAAGTACATCCGACGAATCCATGCGATCCGCACTTCCACGGAGGAACAGTTTGAGATCGGGGCGCGGTTTTTCGCAGATTGCACCGGGGATGGGGCTTTGGGCGCAGCCGCCGGCGCGGAGTTTATGCGTGGGCGAGAGGGGCGAAACACGTTCGGCGAATCGTTGGCGCCTGAAAAAGGGGACGAGAAAACCCTGGGAAGTTCCATTCTCCTGACCGGGCGTCTCGGGGAGGCCCCGCAGACTTTCCGGCCGCCCCCATGGATCCGGAAATTCCAGCGAAAGGATTTTCAGCATCGCCCGATCCGTAGCTACGAGTACGGCTACTGGTGGTTTGAATGGGGCGGCCAGCTGGATACGATTGCCGATAGCCCGACGGTCATTCGTCATGAGCTGCTGCGGATCGCCCTGGGGGTCTGGGATTATGTCAAAAACTCCGGCGATCATCCCGAGGCGGCCAACTGGACGTTGGATTGGGTCGGCAGTCTGCCGGGCAAGCGCGAAAGCCGGCGGTTTCGGGGGCGCCATGTGCTGACGGAACAAGATGTCATGTCCGGCCGCCTTTTTGCGGACACGGTGGCCTATGGTGGCTGGTGGATTGATCTTCATCCCCCCTTGGGGATCGATGCGCCGGAGGAGCCGCCCTGCCAGCAGGTTCACTTTCCGCACCTTTTCACCATCCCGCTGGGATGCCTGGTTTCGCAAAACATCCAAAACCTTTTTTTCGCCGGAAGAAACATCAGTGCCACGCATCTGGCCTTCGCCTCCACGCGGGTCATGGCCACCTGCGCGGTCATCGGTCAAGGAGTGGGCGCGGCTGCGGTGTTGGCTGTCCGTCGCCGGCTGGCCCCCGCGCAACTTGCTTCGAACCCCGATGCGCTGCGCGACATCCGGCAACTTTTGTTGAAAGATGATGCGTTCTTGCCCGGGGTGCTGAACGAGGATCCGCTCGATCTGGCCTGCGGCGCCCGCGTGAGTGCAGACAGCGGCGATGCGGCCCCGGTTCTCTCGGGGCAGACCCGCAGCGTGCATGGCGAAGGCGGGGTGCGCCCGGAACGCACTGTTCCCGGCGTCCACCGCTGGCTCAGCGAGGCCTTGCCCGCGACCCTGACTCTGGAATGGGACGCGCCGCAAACGTTCCGCGAAGTCCGCCTTGTCTTCGACACCGGCCTGCATCGCGAGTTGACCTTCACGCTGTGCGATGCGGTGGCGCGACGCTTGATCTGGGGGCAAGCGCAACCGGAAACGGTGCGCGACTATGTCATCGAAGCGTGCGTCGGCGGGACGTGGATGCCTTTGTGCGAAGTCACGGGCAATTTTTTGCGCCAGCGGGTCCATCGCTTTCCGGCGGATGTCACGGCCGGCGCGCTGCGCGTCCGCGTGCTGGCTACCAACGGCGATCCGAAAGCACGGATTTGCGAGTTGCGGGTTTACGCATGAAGGCGATCGTCTATTTGCTTTGCCTGACGGCTGCACCGGTTTTTTCTGCCTCGGCGGAGCCGGAGCGCTTCGAGGCGAAGCTCGAGAACGTGGATGTCACTCCCGGACAATTTGCCGCGGAGCTGGTCTTTGCTCTGCCGGATGCCGGTAGGGAGGCCATTGCCTATGCTGGCATGACCGTGCCGCTCAAATTGGCGGGTTATCCTTTTCTCCAGCTGCAGGTCGCGGGCGATGACGGCACCGAGGTTGCGGTGGCGGGCACCACGCCGAACGCGGGTCACGGTGTGGCCACATTTTCGCTGACGGATGTTTTCAACCAGCGGCAGCCAAGAGGGGCCCTGAAATTCCGCATCACGCAGGCCCCGGGATCACCGGGCACCGTTGAGGCGGATCCGAAGAGTCGGGCCGTGCTTCGGCTCGTCGCGGGATCCGCCCCGGGCCAAGACCTCGAAAAATTGCTCGCTCCCGTCTGGGCATCCGACCAAGTGGTTGACGAACCTATCCTGCCGGTGGCCCGTGCCGGGGGCGCCGCCGAGACCACTCTCCTGTTCGAGCCGGATGGCGACGTGGTGGTGCGCGATGGCGCGCTCGGCAGGACCTACCAGCCGGGTGTGGATTACGAAATTGAAGGCAGGAAGTTGAAGCTCCTGCCGGGTTCCTCCATTCCATTCCTCACGGAGGCCGAATTGCAGCCCTCGGGCAAGGGTCCCGGCGTTGTCGAGACTCATGATGGTGGTTTCCTTCTCGGGGCTGAGGTGCTTGATAAGCAATCTGTCGTCTCCTACCGGCGTGCCGCGCCCTGGGACGGCCCCGTCCCCCCTGCATCCGTAGGAAAGCTGGCGGCCACGAAGCGCAAGTTAGCGGCGGGCGAGCCTCTCAAGATTGTTCTCTTGGGAGACAGTATTTCGTTTGGTGCGGCCGCCAGTCGTTCCAAGCCGCCTTACTTGCCGGGTTGGGGTGAGCTGTTGGTCCGCGGCTTGCGCGCGCGGACGTCCAGCCCCGTGACGCTGGTCAATCCGTCCCGTGGCGGCGGCAACTCTGCTTGGGGACTGAAGATGCTCGACTCGGTCGTGGTTCCGGAGAAGCCGGATCTTTGTCTCATCGCCTTCGGCATGAATGACGCCAACGGAACCAGCGCGGAAAACTTCCGCGCGAACATCAAGAGGATGATAGATGAAGTCGCGGCGGCGAATCCCGACACCGAGTTTGTGCTGGTGGCTCCCATGCCGCGCAACGAGAAGTGGCGACCCCTGCAGCCCATGGATGGCTATGCCGATGCGCTCAAATCCCTTGAGTCGGACAAAATTGCGGTGGCCGATGTCTGGTCGGTCGCTCGCCATTTGCGCCGCGACAAAGGAGCCCATGAGTTGACGGACAATATCAACCATCCGAACGACTTTGTCGTCCGCGTTTACGCGCAAGTGGTCCTGGCCTTGCTTGGGTTCGGTTCATGAGTCTGTCGCCCGGGCAGGCGGTGGCGGAAACCTTGGAGGTAGTCTCCACCGGCGAGGCCAAGCTACTGGTCCCCCCGGATCCGGGCACCGCCAACTTTGCCCAGATTGCCAAAATTGATGAGCGCACCCGGAGGGGCTGGGCCTCTCCATGAAATTGGGCTTGCGATTTTTTCTTCGGGCTTCGGGGCGAGGCTTTACCCTAGTGGAGCTCCTGGTGGTGGTGGCGATCCTGGGGCTGCTCGTGGGCTTGGGGGTTCCGGCCATCAACAACGGTTTGGAAGCGGGTCGCTCCGCCAAATGCGTGGCCAATCTGCGCACGATCGGCACGGCGGTGCAGGCCTTTGCCGCTGCCAACAATGGTCGAATCCTTACTTGGCAATTATTTCCTATCGGCCGGGATGGGATTTATGACCAATGGTTTCAGGGGTTAGCTCCTACCATTGCCGGCACGAACCAAGAGATCCAAGGGAACGGCCCTGAACTGGATAAGATTTGGAGGCGGCTCGCCTGTCCCAAGGTCGGCGAAAAATATTGTAGCTGGCATAAGGCGACTTACGCCGCCAACTCCTTTCAGGATCCGCCCTGGGGTCATTCGCTGGTGCTCATGCAACGAATCCAAAAACCTTCCCAGACCCTCTATCTGGTCGATGGTTGGGTGACATTTGCCGCTTATCCGGGAGTCGACCTCCCGGATCCGGGCTGGCCGCCCCCGGGGAATTGGCCCGGGGGTCCCCCCAAGGGCAACCTAGATCGGTGGATTTTTTTCCCACATCGCGGCAAGTGCAACGGGCTATTCCTTGACGGCCACGTGGAGTCGTTTTCCGGCAGGATCCCCGCCAGCGCGATTCGGCCCCCGTGATCCAAAGCGAACGGTGCTGGCGATCTGTCGAGGCTGAAATGTTTTTGTCTATGCGTTGCCCGGGGCCCGGGCGGACTGTGTTCTGCTCTTCAGCCTCAACCCGTAGGGGAGTCTGCGGATCAACACGTGCTTTTCGCTTGGATAAAGCAAGGAAAGAGTAGGCAGGGTTGTTCTAGGTAAAGGGTGGGGAGGTGGGAGTGCCGACGGAGCGGTCCCCGTTGCGGGATGTGGCCGGCTATTTTTTGTTATTAATAACAAAATACTAAAAAGTATGTTAGTTATTGTAAATCAAGATGATAAGATAAAAATATAGCTTTTGCACCCATTTGTTTTTTTGAAAAAATTCCTCTTGCAAAACAGCTTTTCTATATTATATTCCAAAGGTGGATGATAACACTAAACTCTTTACTTAAAGAAAGAAATTCCATGAACAAAATCCCTTGTACCCGTGTCTATGACCCAGTGAGTGGCTCTAAGGTTTTTTGTTCCCTCCTAGTAGTTTGTCTGGGTCTGGCCTTTGGCTCGGTCCAAGCGCAAACGACCAACACTTGGAGTGGCTCAACCAGCGCTTTATGGGGGACGGGCTCGAACTGGACCAAC
>Ga0169931_10006314_pt1 | contig 17936 bp, 16 predicted proteins | sample Kivu_15m_20L_FD_129675 | JGI IMG/M metagenome (GOLD analysis project Ga0169931, IMG submission 129675) | Freshwater microbial communities from Lake Kivu, Western Province, Rwanda to study Microbial Dark Matter (Phase II) - Kivu_15m_20L... | ecosystem: Environmental > Aquatic > Freshwater > Lake...
GCATCAATATTCAAGAGTATCTCACCGATGTCCTCGGTTCGTTAAACGACAAGCCTGCATCCGAACTGACGCCGATCGCATGGGCTAAGGCGCGTCAGGCAAACTAAACCTATCTTGGTGCTTGGAGCTCGGGTCAGTAGCGCCCCTTTTTGAGGGGGGCTTAGTTACGGGCGCTTACTCTTGTGTTAAGCGTGAAAATTCTTTTGTATGGATCGTCCTCCTCGCTTTTCGCTGCCCCACACAGTGGTGATGCTTACCTCGCGTGCCCAGCAGGGACTGCCGTTTGTCTGCACACCATAGATGGCGCTGCTACTCTGGAGCGCTGACGCCAAGTAACCGTGTGGTGCGAGGGGTACGACTCTCCCCCAATTCTCACCCTTGAGGACTTCGTGGAGAAGCTCGCCTATGTCTACGCTAACCCCGCCAGAGCGTTTCGCGCAGCCTTGGTCGGTACATATCGGGGGGTGTCTAGCTGGGAAATGTTCACCTCCGGACAAAACTACCAAGAGGTTAAGAGGATTCGAAGAACATTTCTAGTTCGAGTAGCTAAGGGAAAAACCCCAGCCTCCGCGAGACGGTACGACTTAAATGGATGCACGGTGATTGGAGAGAGTCCTTACCCACCGACTCTTTCCTCCGAGTCACCCGATGCATGCAACTGTACTACCTGCTGATCTCAAGCGTTCGCTCGCAGTCATCTGATACACGCTCCAGAATGCTTCTCACTTCGACAGCTGGAAGGCAACCCCGGACCAAGAAGGCCGTTGGTCGAATTTCTACCGCTTTACCGCAAGAGATAGGATACCGTATATTCGTTACGGGCTTTACGAGCAGGTATGGTCATGAAAAAAGAGAGCGTCTTCGTCTTACTCTTCAGTATTCTCTCACCCACCAGTGCTTTCTCCCTCGATGAGACTTCGGAACCGCTCCAAGCTCATTCTCTTGAGATCGACGGGCAGGTTCACTCGATTGAGCTAGGAAGACCTCTGGTACTATCAGGCTCCTTTACCAATCCGACCGTTAAACTGATTGCAGCCTCTACCAGGCACTTCGAAAAAGCAGGCGTAGAATTTAACTACCCGGCATCATTCACCTGGGAAGCAGACGTCGAAGACCGAGAGGCAAAGTCCTGGACCCTTTCGGGAAATGACTTCAAGATCATGGTTTTTAGTCTAGGGACAAGGATGACAGCTGACTCCTACTCTAAGCTTCTGGCAACGAAATTTGGTGTTGAGAACACGAAGGTCTCACCTGTCGAACGAAAGCTTGGAAAGAATACATATGAAGGGCGCCTCTTAAGGACGACCTTGGTAGGTACAGCTATTTCACAGGAGGTTTTTGAGTTTACGTCCGAATCAGCCTCGCGATTGATTGTGTTCTCCGATACCCTTCCGGACGGAAAAAATGCTAGCTCAGAAGCTCAAGATGCTCTACACATGGTCACACAAAGCTTCAAGATTCAGGAATGAAGATTCTAAACGTGTAAAGGCATGAGCGCCTCGTACACGCAGACTAAGCCGGCCGCTCGTATCAAGAGGCTGGCCAGCAGAGGGGTAGACGCCTCGCATGAAGTTCGGTCCCTTGAGGAAACTATCTTTACTACCACCTCTCCTCGCCGCAGCGACCGCTTCGGCGCAGCCCTTTGAGTCGGTCGATTCAAGTCTCCCTGAAATCGTGGTGACCGGCTCGTATCGGGTCGCAGAGCAGCACCCCTTTTCGTTTACGGAGATCTCCGCGCAGGATTACAATCCAAGAATTTTTGGGCAGGAGCCCGCATTTGTCTTCGCTCGCACGCCAGCAGTAACTTTTTACTCAGACTCCGGAAGCTACCAAGGATACTCCTACTTCCGATTGCGAGGGATAGACCAAACCCGTATCAACTTTACCCTCGACGGTGTTCCTCTCAATGAACCGGAGGATCAGGGGGTATACTTCTCAAACTACCCCGACCTCCTTAACTCAGTGAGTAGAACGCAGCTGGTGCGAGGGGTTGGTCTCTCCCAGAACGGGACTGCTAACTATGGCGGTAGCGTTGCCTTTGAATCGTTTGACCTATCGGCCCCAGGCTCTCACGAGATCGGAATCTCCGGGGGCTCGTTTGGCTCAGGCCGAGCTTTTGTGCAGTATCTCTCAAACTCACCTAAAGACGATATCGCTGTGTATCTCAGGGCTGCTGAGATACACTCTGACGGATATCGTCGGCGCTCCTCCAACGATTCGCAAAGTTTGTTCTATAAGGTTGGCAACACCGACCGCCGCAACCAGTGGTTTATCTCTGGGTTCGTTGGGCATCAGGTCAATCAACTCGCATGGCTTGGTGCCACCAAAGAGGAGATCGCGCGTGACCCGCGCTTCAATGCAAACACAAATGAAGATGATCGATTCCTGCAATCCCTCACGCAGATACAAAATGTCCGTGTCGACTCGTTCGGCAACACACTCACATCCAGCGTCTACTACAATCGCTTGACGGGAGACTACGATTTCGATCTCAACAACTTCCTCGGTATGCCTTCGACCGACGAGCTATACAATTACGACTTCACCTCAAACTTCCTCGGGACTTTTTCGAACTATCAGATTAAGGGAGCGCACACCGATGCAACGATCGGTGTGCATGCTAATACGTATGAGAGGCAACACGTCGGGAGTGAGCAGACGGTGGGAAGACTCTATCGAAACATCGGCAGAAAGGACGAGGTGAGTGCTTTCTCACGACTTGAACACCGCCTTGGCGATCTTACCCTTCTGAGCGATCTGCAAGGGCGATACACTGAGTTTCGCTACATAGGCGACGTGGATATAGCTCCGACAAACTGGGCTTTCTTCAACCCTAAAGGGGGTGTTACCTTTGCGGCAACGGCCTCCACGGATGTATACTACAGCGTTGCTCGTACTGGCCGAGAACCGACCCGCAACGATATTCTGGTCGGCAACGACAATGCGACGACTGATCAGAACGGAGAGGTACTGCTTGGTCCCACCTCTGCCGAACAAGTAATCGACCACGAGCTCGGCATCCGAGCTCGTGGTCCGGAATGGCATGTAAAGGCTAACGCCTTCTACATGGATTTTGATAAAGAGATCGTACTCAACGGGGATATCGGATCGAACGGCCTACCTCTTACGCAGAGCGTTAGTACCAGCTATCGCACCGGCTTTGAGGTAGAGCACGACTATTCCATCCTGCCAGGACTAACCCTCTACGGAAACGGTGCCTTCACCTACGCAAAGATATCGCAGGGTAGCGAGTCCTTCACCCCGGTCATCACGCCACGTTGGATCATTAACCAAGGAGCAGAGTACCTATACAACCGGCTTCGAGGTCGTATCGACATGCGCTATCAGTCGTCAGCCTTCATCGATTTCGCAAATTCAACGACTCTGGACCCCTATATGACCACCGATATCCTGTGTGGATATTCCTTCGGAGATATCGAACTAAACATCTCGTTAAATAACGTTTTCTCCGAGCGATACTTCTCAAATGGGTATATCGACTTTAGCGGTGATGCCCGATATTTTATCCAGGCTCCTCGAAATGTCTTCGTTTCACTCACATGGAAGCTGTAGTTGGATACCTCTCGATAGACTATGTTGTCCTACGATGGCTCGGCTTTGAACTGAGCTTGTTAGAGCTCCTGGCGATTACGAGTGGCCTCGTTTCGGTCTATTGGGCGACGACCATGGACACTCGAACCTGGGTATCAGGTCTTGTCAATGAAGCGCTCTTTTTCTCGGTATTTTACCAGGTTCAGCTGTATTCCGAGATGCTGCTGCAGGTATTCTTTGCGCTCTCAACGGTCTACGGCTTGCATACCTGGAAAAAAACCTCTAGTGGACCACGAACCCCTCTGTTTCTGAAGCGCCCACAACGAACTCTCTTCGTCGCATGCATACTCGTTACGACGATCGCGCTCGGAGCGACTATGTCATCGATACATGAGGTGTTACCGTCCTGCTTTCCAAAGCCAGCTGCGGCTCCCTACGTAGATGGCTTCACCGCAGCCGCTAGTATCGTCGCAACGATTCTTATGGCACACCGAGCCATTGACACCTGGTTCCTGTGGATTTCGATCGATATCGTTAGTATCCTCTTATACATCGAACGTAAGATCCCCTTCATGGCGCTTCTTTACTGTATCTTTTTCATGCTCGCGCTAAGAGGGTACCGTTCCTGGAGGATGCTTGCCAAGGATGCGTAGGGCTCTGGTTCTCGGCAAATTCTATCCATTTCATATCGGGCATGAAAAGCTGATCGAGGTAGCCTGTTCGCAATGCGATCATCTGACGGTCCTGGTATGCGCATCCTCTCGCGAGACGATCCCCGTTGAGCAGCGTGTCGCATGGCTCAGGTCGGCCTATCCGGATCAGGAAACGGTATCGGTGGTAGGATTAGCCTACGACGAAGACGAGCTCCCAAACACCTCAGTATCGAACCGAGAGGTCTCACGCCTATGGGCTGAGCGCTGCAAGGAGCTTCTTCCGCCGCTGGATCTCGTCGTTACGGGAGAGCCCTATGGCGATTTTTTAGCGGAGTTTATGGGTGTTTCACACTTCCGGATCGAACGGGAGCCGTGTCTCTCATCGACCGCTGTGCGCGACGATATCATCGGGAAGTGGGATACCCTTAATAGGCATTGCCGCCGGGATCTTGTGAGGAAGATTACGATCACCGGCACTGAATCAACCGGGAAGAGCTTTCTCGCCCAGCGGCTTGCAGAGCATTTTGAAACCTCATGGGTGTGTGAAACAGCTCGAGAGATCGTATCTCACACGGACTCATGTACTGCACAGGACCTGCACCTCATCGCAGAGGCCCACGCTCAACGAATTGAGGAGGGTACAGCCTCAGCACGCAGAGTGCTATTCATCGACACTGACGTTAATACAACGATCTCTTACGCTGCCTTCCTATTCGATATGAAGCTTGAGGTCTCCAATAGGGCTCGTGCCGCTAGCCGAGCGGATCTGGTCTTGTACCTCGATAGAGAGACCCCATACGTTCAGGATGGTACCCGGCTAGAGAGAACGAGGCGCGATGCTCTTGATCAGTTCCATCGTTTACAGCTTGAGCGCGCAGGGGTACCGTGTACAGTCCTTCGCGGCTCGTATGATGAGCGGTTCACTGAGGCGGTTCGGATTGTTGAGGGACTGATACCGTTTTAACACTCCGGCTATTGATGCTTGCTGTGGGCAGGAGTGGGTGTTGCAGGCCTTACGGGGGCGGAGCTGGAAGCTCCACGGTCCGGCTTGACACTGGGGGTAGTCATGCTTGCCTGTGGGCCGCAGATATGGTCACAGGCTTTACGGGGCGGAGCTAGAAGCTCCGCGCTCCGGGGGTGTCAGCCAGGTGAGCACTCGATCGGAAACGGTTGTTTTACCTTGTCTCACCGAATTTTGTCATTTAGCTTTACTGCATGAAGTTTTATTTCGTTCCACTTCTCGTTACGCTCTGCTTACCATTTAATGGATGGTCAGATCACCATTGTATAGCTCCTGACGGAGCCCCTGAGGAGGTCTCTATCGCTGTGCTCAGAGGAGAACCATCCCCGACCTTAGGAATCTTGGGTTGCGCTTCAATGTTCGCACCGGCGGAAAATCCTCAATCTATCGCAGACTTCGGCGAGCTCAGTCGATTCGCAGAAACATCCTCGGCTATGATTCGCGGCAATCGAGCTCGCGCGGCGGATCGGTTAGTGGCGCAGGTCGCCCAAGGAGCTTGGCGATGATCTTCTCAACGTGAATGTGGCTCGTCTCGATAAACTCTTTGCAGCCCCCAAGCTGCGAGCCCGCCGACCCGGTTCCTGCAACGAAGATCCCTGCCACTGATGTTTCCATCGTATCTGGATTGTAGACCGGCTTAAGACCCGGGCCTTCGAGCGCTATACCCGCATGTCGATACAACGTTGGGTCTTGTCGATAACCGGTAAGGAGGAGCACGAAATCGGCGGCGATATTTCGTGCCTGTCCAGCGCTTGTGATCCGAACCGTTTGTTCTGAGATCGAGGCTATCTCCGTTGAAGGGTGGAAGTCTATCGCGCCTGCCGCTATCAGGGAGCTGAGCTCCGGATAGATCCAGTACTTGATCTGTTCACTGCGAAGCTGCGCTCCTCGGTGTACGAGCGAAACGTGGGCACCGATTCGATACAATCTAAGCGCCGCCTCCGCGGCCGAATTCTTGCCCCCACAGATGAGGACACGCTTGCCGAAGTAGGTGTGCGGATCAGCTAAGAAATGACTCACATGAGGCAGCGATTCCCCCGAAACGCCGAGCACGTTAGGGTGATGCATATCTCCCAACGCGAGCACAACGGAACGTGCTCTAGTTTGAATACGCTCTACACCTGACTCAAAGCCCGTACACTCTTTCGGCCCCCCAATTCCGAAACTACTCCGCTCACTCTCCACCACAAAAGATCCACCATCTTGACGCACAATCCCTGTAACCCTGCGGTAGCTGTGAATCGCCAGCTGATGGTGTTGCACAACCGTGCGTAGGTAGTTGAGGTACTCCTCTCGGGTAGCTTTTCGCTGCCCCACAATCTGCAGGGGCACCCCAGAGATTGCAATCCGCTCCGGCGACGAGAAAAAGGTCGTCTCTGGAGCGAACCATCCTATCGTCCACCCGATCGAACCGGCTTCAAAGTGAAGGTACGGTATCCGATGTTGCGTGAGTGCCACAGCCATCTCGATACCGATCGGGCCGGCCCCAACGACGACAACCTCCGTCTCGTGCTCCATCACCTCTCCACCTACGACGATCCCTTCTCTACCTACGACGATCCCTTCAAGTATGAATCCACCGCTGCAAGCTTCAACCCCTCTGCGAATTTCTTGAGGAAGGGACCATCGATCCTATCGTTTCCTGTTATCTGTAGCAGGGATCCACTCTCGAGAAACACAGTAAGCTCAGGAGCGCCCTCGTTCTTTAACATCGCCGTTCGACCATCAAGTCTAAACTGATCGACCCCTGGCTGCGCACCTCCGAACATCATACCCATCTTCGCTAAGCCGGCTAAGCCACCCAGTCCACCCTCGCCTCCCGATCCCCCCGAGATGGAGACCTTGACCTCTTGTTCCCCTTGGGAGTACCGACGCTCAATATTCGTGAACCCGAGCGCCGATTGAATCTCCGGCTCTGCTCCCTTAAAGCCGTTTACCTCAGCAGGCAAGAGTTCGCCTAAACGCGTTTGGTGGAGCTTTGTGAGCTCCTTTTGAGCCCATGACAGCTCTTCAAGCGCCTTGGTGTAGTTTTTCGCCTGCGCGTAGTCGTTAACTTTCTTGAATATCTCATTGATATCCTCAGCCACAGCGACCTGCGCAAAACAAAGCACCGATACACTGGCGAGGGAAAGGATCTGCTTCTTCATACCTATCTCCATTGTCGTGAGCCAGAGACCTACACAAAGATGCGATCGCTCTCGTGGACAGAGCCGTCTAGCTCATCGTATTACCGTTAACGGGCTGCGCGAGGGCGGTGCACCTCTCTAATAAACCACCCCAAGCCCGCTCATATTCTCACATACCAGCGCCCCGGATGCGAGCTTAAATCAGGGCTAGCCACCTTCCATACAGACTATCCTACCTACCGACCCCACCCGCACGGAGCGCCCTGTGCGCTTCCAGGACAAGCTCCTCAGTAGCATCCCACGAGATACACGCGTCGGTAATAGATACGCCGTATTGGAACCCTGATGATTCCAGATCCTGCCGACCTTCACATAAATTACTCTCAAGCATCCAACCAACTGTGGGCGATTCACCACCCACCACCCGCCCTACTGTATCTCGGAGTACAAACGCCTGACGCTTGTGGTCCTTATTGGAGTTACCGTGGCTACAATCAATCACAATGTTGGGGACTACCCCATGCCTCTCCATCAGGCTCGCGGCGTTAGCAACGCTTTCGAGGTCATAGTTGGGCACCTTACCACCTCGAAGAACGAGGTGCCCGTATCTGTTACCTCGGGTGTGAACAACCGAACACTGCCCGTGTTGGTTAATCCCCAGGAAACGGTGCGGACGCGCTGCCGAAAGGATTCCGTTGATCGCCACGAGCACACTCCCATCAGTGCCGTTCTTGAATCCCACGGGGGATGACAGTCCGCTTGCCATCTCCCTATGGGTCTGACTCTCAGCGGTTCGAGCTCCAATCGCCGTCCAGGTAACGATATCGCCGATGTACTGAGGAACGATCGGGTCGAGCGCCTCAGTTGCGATCGGAAGACCGAGCTCTGCGATCGATACCAGGAGCTGCCGAGCCACATACAGCCCCTCTTCTACGTGAAATGAATCATCTAAACGGGGATCGTTTATCAATCCCTTCCAACCAGTCGTAGTGCGCGGCTTCTCAAAATACACGCGCATCACAACACACAGGGTATCGCGGACCTGATTCGCAAGCGCCTTTAATCGATGCGCGTACTCCAGCGTTGCCTCTCTATCGTACACTGCGCACGGGCCCACTAACATGAGCTTACGCGGATCACGGCGATCGAGGATCGCTTCAACCGTTCGGCGCGATTCAGTTATTTGGCTCTCCAGCTCCTCATTGAGTGGGATTTCACCCTTTACCATCGCTGGCGTGGGTAAGGCATGCAGGGATTCGACGTGAATATTCTCGGTGGTGACCATACACTAAGGCCCTTTTCGACGAGCACTAAAAACAACAGAGATGAAGGGAAGGAAAAGAGTATTACCCGCGGAGCGGGAAATAGAAGAAGGAGCAAAAATAGTATCGGCTGGCGACGACCATACACCGAGAGTATAGCCGCTAAGAGATCTAGTCAAGAGACATGTGAGCAGCAACGCTGCTCTGTCACGCCTTTTTTCCAATCCAGCGCAGAGATCGATTCAGATCGCTCACAGTGATTCCAGAAGCGGCTCACTATCTCGAGCCAGAAAATGTTCGAGCCCTAGCAAGCGTTCGGTAAGTTGAGCCACCGCATATGCAAAGTTCGCTTGAAACTGCTCTGGTGTCTTGGCTGTTGGATCGTCAACTACATCTGTGACGGCCTTAAAGGTGAGGAACGGTACCTTCAATGTGATCGCTACTCGAGCCACCTCGGCAGCCTCCATATCCTTCACTGATGCTCCCAAGAGGTCGATCTCCGCGGCGTCCTCCGCCGAACAATCGAGCGAGCCCCCAGTCGTCACGACCCCCTGCTTGAGCTCTAGAACGCTCTGAATGGCAGAGGTGCGCGTCGTCGGGTAAAAGCCCCGGCCGTATTCGCGGTAGTGAGGAAGTGGAATCCTGTGGTCGTGGAACACCGCCCCGGTACCGAGATAGACGTCACCCACCCCACCCCCTCGTTTCATGAATCCCCCAGCGGTTCCTGCATTTACGATCAGATCCGGCTTTACTGAGATCGCTGAAAGGAGGACCGCTGTCCCGGAGGGTCCGGTCCCAACTTGAGCGACTCCGAAACGATCATCCACACCGTTGGTGGCTATGAAGTACTCTACTGATCCGCGCGTGTAGGTGTAGATCCTTGGCATAGCCCCTCCCTCTGCACCAATTCGATCAGGAGTGATACTCGCTCGTCGAGCCCCGGTGGCTACTAGGAATGGCTGAGCTTCTTCATCCATAGCAAAATGGATCAGAATTCGACGGATGGACCCCGATGCCGGGATCTGGAGCTCTCTCTGAATTGCAATAGGATCCTCGTTTCGATTGAAGAAATTGAAGGCCGGATCAAAGTGGTTTGGTTGCTCCAACTCGGGGGTCATAGATCTCTCCTTAGGAAGAGGAGCGATGGGAGAGTTCCCCGAAACGCATCATGTACCGAACGTTACAGCTAGTCGGTCTAATCCTTCTCGAGCTGCGATGACGTCCGGCGGCGAAGATAGTGTGTATCCCGCTTCAGACATCTATCAACAACTCAAGCATGCGCTTGGCACCGTGATCACCACTCTGATGATTCGGTTGCCGGATGGGTCTTCGAGGCACGCCTCTCTCCATCGCTCGTGATTACTCTCTTAAGGTAGAGCGCTCGCGGGAAATAACCAAGAAAAAAATGGCGCTGAAGATGACTACGAGGTGGCATGTGATACGAGAGCCGCACACAGGCTCCCCACTCACTCTCCTAGCCTCTTCGACGTAATCGACTCAGGAGCTCCTCGCTCCGCACTTAAGGATTTAAGTCCTGCCTACGGTCCTACAGGAACCGTCCTATAATTTTCCTATTGAGAAAAAACGCCAAATTAGATTGGATTGCATCCTCTCCAACTGCCCAAGAAAGATGGTAGAGGTCTTGCAGATTTGCAGACTCCGCGTGAGAATTCATCACCGCTCGAGTTACTTCATAAAGTCGCATCGGCTTCCAAAAGTCATCTACGAATACAATTCCACCTGGTGAGACAACTCTCGAAGCGGACTTTAGGTCTCGCATCGTCGTGTCGTATGAATGGTTCCCGTCAACAATTACGACATCACACAGCCCACGTAATGCCACGTACAGCTCTAGCGTATGGTCATGGGTAGAGTCGCCAGCAAAGCCGATAATTCTATTGGCATACGGTGCATCAGATGTTCGCCAGATAGAGCCTATCTCTTCGTCCGTGCAGTTGTTTCTGTAGATCTGATTGATTTCATCCAGCGGGGCCACGCCTTCTAAGTGGGACATCCATCTCGGAAGATCGATAGTAACGATAACACAGTCGTCACGTGTGCACCGTGCTACGTAATCCGTCAATGCTCCCCGATGCTCACCAATAATCAGGACCGAGCAGGGCTGCATGGCCTTAATCATCGCACCGGTGTATGCCGCCTCTATACCCGGCATAGTACCGTAGATCTCCTTGCCAACTGCCACTCTGGCCGCGATCTCCTCTACCGAGGGTTTAGAAAAGCCTGGGAACATGGCTGCTAGGTTAGTGGGATTTACTAAGACAGGACCGACGTCCCTGTAATCGATTCCAGCATAGACCTTGGCATGCACACTGTCCTTTTCCTGCACATCAAGACGCGAAGGTCTATTCCAGTGGTGTTCACCCATAATAACTTGCACGGTCTTGCGGATGGTTTGTACCGCCTCATCCCTGGTATGCGAAGCGCTCATCATGTCGGGCAGGGAGATAAACCCCGCAGGGTGGTCGTTATATTTTCGCCCCTCAAGCATCAGTCCTAGCTGCGCCAGCTTCGTCTTAAGCTCGCTTACGAGATACTCGGTGCGAGATGGTCCAGTAGGGAGAGCCCCGCCAGTATCTTTGTCAGCGGAGAGGAATGGACAAGCGTTGCGAAGAGCTTGGTTGTCGAAATTGGTCACGAGAGACTCCTGTTATCATTACCGCACGTTCTAGAAGGAATGATGTATTGAGTGCCGACAGGTAGTCAATTAACCGCAGGGTAAGCCTTTTAGGCTCGCGCTCATGTCACCCGGTTCCTACAGATGAGATCAGCTTTTTGTCTTCTAAGGCGCAACGTGGGCAAGCCAAGATTGCGCTCGCCCGGCTCCTAGCTATTTTTCCTCCTAGCTATTTTTCTCAGTGAGCGCGCGGGATGGCAGCTTCCTCTCAGTGAACGCATTCATATAGGAACGGGCTCATATACACTAACTACTTGATTTTATTTCGTTCGCCCGGTCACTGAGAAAAATATCTAGGTCATCATAGTTTTCGCGACCCGCTAGATTTGAGAGGAGCAACCCGTCAGTCCGTATGATACGTTTTGCCTACGGCATCGCCGAGTCTTTTTCCATCCAGAAGAGTATCGCCGCAGCTCATGAAGCCGGCTTCGGCTTTAAGGAACAGTTCATGATGAAACTTCAACGAGCACGGCGATTGGACTGGTACCTCGGGACGCTCGGAAGTCTTCTCCTTGCTCCCCTGGCGCGCTTGCTCGGTGCTCTGATGCGCCGGGATCATCGCTTGACGAGACCGCGCGAGATCGTCGTCATCAAGCTTTTGGGCGGTGGTAATTTTGCGATCGGGTTGTCCGCGTATCTTGGAATCAAGGAAAGTTTTCCGGATGTTCCCCTACGTCTTCTCACTACCAGGGGACTCGAACCATTTGCCCAGTCCATCGGTGTTTTCGATGAGATTGTATCAATCACCCTGAGGAACCCATTCACGTTAGCGCGGGACATACTCTCTGCGTGGTACCGTTTCTTCGGCTGCGATTACCTCCTCGATTTCGAAATTCACAGCAGGCTTGTTCCCTGCTATACGCTTCTGCTCTGTGCCCGAAATCGATTTGGATTTTTTTGCGAGGATTTGTTCCTGCGGCAGCACATGTATACCCACCAAGTGTTCTTCAATCCGGCATGTAATCGTGCTGCCTTGTATCGTCGAATGGCACGCTTCGTCGGGGCAAGTCCTGTTTCGTCAGACCGTTGCCAGCAACATCTTTCACGTCGCCTGAGTCCAGAGAGGAATGAAAAAAAATCGCGCACGTGTGTCGGTACCGGGTGCTCGGATCTTGCGAAGGAAAGAATGCTTTCCGAGAGTCAATGGTTCACTGTGTTGAAGTCTCATTTCGAATCCAATCCAGTCGAAGAGATGTGTTTTCTTGGCGGGGCGGAAGACTTCCGATTCACGGCTTCGATTATTGAGTGTTTCAAGGATACTCCTCAGGCTCCCGTCATGCGTAATCTTTGCGGAGCCCTCCGTTTCGAGGAGTCTTTGCGCACCATACTGGACGGTCGTTATTACATTGGGATCGATTCGGCGCTTTTACATTTCTCTCGTTACCTCACTGACCGTGTCACCTCGTATTGGGGGCCGACTGATCCGGCGCGTCTGCTGAGTCAGATCGATGGCATTCGAGAAGAGATTCATTACCGGAAAATTGCCTGCTCACCTTGCGTTCACCTTGCCGAAGTGCCCCCCTGCCGCGGAAATAATCTCTGCATGAAACAATTTTGCCGTGAAACGAGTGTCAGTGAAGAAGAGGCATTGGAGAATGTTTCACTGAAGCCGTAGTGAAATCCGGGAGCTGTTACTCCTACATCTTCCTGGCGGATATCAATAATGATCCCGCGATCTCGCGGAGAAATGTTCGCGATAAGAAGCGTTCCAAAGCATCCACACTTGGAATCAGGCTACGGGGAGTGTTCGGATGCATAAATTCGACGGGCTCTACCTCGATTTCCGAGTAGTGGCAGGCAGCCAGTTCCCGGGCTATCTGCCAACGAGTGAAGGCGTACTCATCCGGTGAATCACCAGATAATCTCTTGAGGAACGGAATATTTTTTTGGAGAAAGATTTGAGGATTGACCAAATTGGGTTCCGAGAGCCGCAACAGACCCCCTGGGCGTAAAACGCGATGCCACTCCCTTAGGGCCACCGAACAGTCAAGATGATGGAGTATCGACACGCCCACGACTGCATCGAAGTACCCGTCCGGAAAAGTAAGACGGTGTGCGTCCATCTCGAGCAGCTCCGCCCGTGGAGCTCTCGCTTTGGCCATCTCGAGCAATTCGGGCGAGACATCGATCCCAATCAGTCTCTCGAAGTGCTGTGACAACTTTTCCGTTTGAGTACCAATCCCAGCGCCGACTTCCAGCACTTTTGCAGAAGGTGCCAAGTCTTTCGTCATGAACCTGAACCTGCGTTCACGCCGAATCTCACCAGCCGGGGAACACCAACCTTGCCACGCCTGACGCGAAGCGATTTCGGAGGCTCCATGGAGCCGTTCTCGGTTGACTCTTTTCGCCAGTTCCTCACTCATTTGATTCACCAAAATTTCTGATTGGAAAACGATCCAAGAACATTCCATTGTTGGGCACTTGTGGTGTGGGAGAAAGAAGGCTTGCGAGTGAATCGCTGGTCACTCCGAGCCGTAGGCCCAAGAACTCGAGCACCTGCATTCCGCGAAATGCTGCAACCATTGGGATTGGTACCACAAGCCTGCGACGTCCGATCCTGCGTGCTAGCTCATCGATCAGCTCTTTCAATGTCACCGTCTTTTGGGCAGAAGCAACGATAGGTCCGCGGGCTTCAACAGGAGATGCGATCAGTGATTCAAGACAGCGAGTGAAGTCCTCGATGTGAATCGTCCCGAGCTGCACACTCATGGCGCCTGGCAACGGGATGACCGGAACGCGATGGACGACTTTTTCGAGAGCCCCGACAATTCCGCGATTATCTCCTCCCCAAATGGTACCGGGACGAATTACCATGGCACCGGACTCGGCGAAGACTTTTTCTAGTGCGAATTTTGATTGCCCGTACCACGAACGGGCGTTGGAATGTGCCGCCAAGCTCGAAACAAAAATATGCGATCTGACACCAACTTCCAAACAGCGCGCGAGCAATTTCTCCGTGCCAGCGACATTGACCTCGAAATAGTCGCGCCGGTTACGGGGGCTTCGGTCCCAGGCCGTATGTATCACCACCTCTGCGGCGTCAATGTACTCCGGAGGCATGTCACCTTGGAGGCGATACTCCTGTGAGGCAGGGCCGATTGCCGTGTAGCCATGGCGGTTCAACGCAGATACGAGCGCTGCCCCAACATAGCCACTTGCTCCAGTGACGAGAACACTCCTCATCCGAAGTCACTCCTGCAGATGGCGTCGACGATCCGGGTGGCATTCGCCATAGTCGTAAAAGTAATGTTCGGTGCTGGGATTGACGGCAAGCAAGTCGCATCGACAATGTGCACGCGCTCCAATCCAAGCGGACGGCCAAGAAGGTCGCTGGACATGCCCGAGGGATTCTTGCGCATCGGGAGCACAGCGCCGAGATGATAGCTCTTCCCGGTTGTCCCATGCACCGCCGAAAAAAGTGGCACCAGCGCCTTGATCTTCCAACTGAGTCGGCGAATCTTCGACAGTGTCGATGAGACTATGTGAGTACTTACAGAATTTTGCCAGGATTTCAAAGAGAGTTTGCAGTGTCTGGCATCGATTCTAGACAAGCTGAGCTCGATGGAGTTGGAGTCATCGGAATGGAGGTATCCTTGGAGAATCGAGATATGCGGAACCACGGCGTCCAGGACCTTCAAATTCGCAAGCCACGCCGGAAAGCGATTTCTGATGGCGCTTTGCAAGTAGAGCGTCGACGGATAGAGGAGGAGATGTACGAGATTTGCCGTCTCGGGTTGTTGGAGAGAAAACATCACCTGAGACAGAGAATGCTCGAGTGCATTCGGCGTTCTTGGGCCCGAACGTGCTTGAAAAAAAGGTGCCAAGAAGTATTGGTTTTCACGCACCATAAGGCTGGTGTCGAAAATTCCAGCCGACTCCAAGAGTATCTTCGAAGTGTTCAAGGCACCGGCCCCCAAGAAAATGCGGCTGCCCTCGAACTGAAGCATCTCGCCAGTCTCCAGATCGAGTCCGTGAACATAGATTCGATCGTTCTCATGGCGAAGCGTTCGAACCATAACACCGGATCGATACATGAAGCGGGGATCGAGGAGCAAGTTCTCTAGCGTTTGGTTCGAGCTGTAGATCAAGTCCCAGGGGCACCCGCTTAGGCATAGGCCGCAGAGGCTGCAAGATTTCGTGTGTACGGCATGGTGAGCTGCTTCGATGGCGAGTCCATCTGCAAGCAGAGACTCTTTTGCTCTCCCGAATGCCTCCAGAACTAGGCGCGCCTGATCTGAGAGCCCCAGAGGAGTACTCCGTGGCCAGTCGTCATAGAACCGATCCTGGGCCATGGGGGCAGGTGCAGCCCGGGGAACGTATTCCAGAATCTCTCGGTAAAATGGTTCGAGCTCCGAGCGGAGAAAAGGCCAATTCCTGAATTCTGAAGCAGGCAAAGCCAGGAGATTGGCGCCCCATATTCTACTCAAACCACCCCTTGCAAACGAAGCGCATGGACTCACGCCGTCGTAGGCAACTTCGGTATTCCGATCGATCCAACGGAGTGCGAAATCAGAGCCAAAGTAACGCTTTTCCGGAATACCTTCTGCTGTTCGCGACCGAGGTGCGACACGAAGCAACTGAGATCCTCCCTCGTGCACGAGTTCCCGCTGACGATCGTATACTTCGGCCTCTGGTTCGAGCGCGGTATCGAGCATCAACACTTTGCGATTACGTTGCAAGAGTGCTCGGGCTGCGGCAATTCCGGCCGGTCCGGACCCTACGACGATGTGCATAACTGACAAGACTCAATCATTTCTTTCATCGCAACTATTCACTGGGCCAGACACTTGGGGCAATGAAAAGGGATACGAGGAAGGGAAGAATCAATACGAACAAACCAATCCATCGCCCGAGAATCGGAGCATTTATCCGAGCGGAGTAGTTGTCACCGGAACGGACCTGGCTTGCCGCTACTGCAAGCAAAACACACAGTGCATTGAAATACATTTGCCTAGGAATGAAGTGCGTATGGACCATGGCATGGGCTGGCATAATGAGCGGCCAGCCCATCGAGACGATGAAACCGACCAACAAGCCTATGCGTGTGTCGCGCGTGAATCTCAAGTCGAATCCGGCTTGTTTCCAAAAACGCACCGTGACGGAGCTGGTTACGAAACACAGCGATGCCAGCCCGATGATAATCCACCCTTTAGAACCCAAATATCGCTCGTCCAGGAATAGTTGTCCTAAATATGTCGGGATTACATACTGAAGCCCTCCGATGTAACTGGATTTGAGTGTTCCGGTGAATCGGTGTTCCGCAGATGCGCTCAGGTCGCGTAGCGCCGCGCTGATGCTTCCGTGATAGAGGATCACCTGCAACAAGTGAACGATGTGGGCGAGGACGAAGCCTGTTCCAGAAAGGAAGACTGCGATAGCCAGCTCTCGAGCAGGCAGCTTCGTGCGATGACGAAAAATCAGCCAGATGGGGATTGGGCAGAATGTCGCCAGAAAACAAAAATCAAAGCTGAAAAAACCCTGGAGAATGCCGAGGGTCAAGAATCCACCTCTCAGGAGCCAGGAGAGCTCTCCTCGTTCCAGAGCAAGCACCGTGAGCCCAATCGAAATCAGGAGCAGATGAAAGATCGTCCCATGATAATGCAGTCCGTGGGACACATTGCTGAAAGACGGAATGAGGCAGAGGGTTGTCGTAAAGAAGACCAGCTCTACGCAGGAAAGAATGCGTGAAAGGGATGCGAGCAGGAAGGCCGTAGCCGAAAAAAAGATCAGCAAATTGTAAATTCGGAACCGCCCGAGCTTAGGTTCACCCAGCAGTCTCCAGTAGATGCCTAGTAAAATGTTCGGACCCGGTGGGTAATGAGTGTAGGCCGCCGTGTCGGGATTTTGGAATTGGCCAACACCCGGAAAATCCTCTCCGTACCCAACGAGCGGTAGTCCGTAGTTCGACCAAAAGCCTTTCTCGAAATAGCCTCGGGCCGAACGTACGGCATCGGCTTCGGAGTAAGAGTCGATCGACAAACCATCGGCGATTTCCCGTACCCGTATGATTTGGGCCTGGAATATCAAGGCCAAGGGAACCAGGACCCCCACGAGCAGGAAAAGATTTTCTGGGAAGCCGAGCAGCGTCCCCAAGCGGCCCAAGTGACTTTTTGCTGTCGAGAAGTTGGTCATGGGGAGCAATCACTAGTACCTGGTAAACCCAACTCCGACGACGAGAGCAACCTCGACATTTCAAACCTGGGGGCATTCATTGCGCCGGGCACCTCTCGATTGCAAATTGTATCTAGAAGTTGCCGGTTTGACCATAGAGTGCCAGTCTCCGGGCCGGATCGCCGCATGAAATTTCATCTCCGCTCAGTGTGCCGGGTGTATCGGAGGCCCGGAAGGACCAAAGAAAACGTCATTTGCTCCATAGTAGTAGTGGAGTTGGGGAGGTAAGGGTTGCATCTCTGCCGCAACCCAGGCGCCGTTATCCAGGGAGGCGATTTCTTGGGGACGGATAAGAAAACCAATTAATTATTGAGTTATATCAACGAGATAGGTAATACCTTAACTGCGGCATCCTCGCTCACGGGGCCGCTAGGGTATACTGCAATAGCTGCAAGCACTCGCTCCTTGTGGCGTTCTCGTGTAAACGACGAGGGGTGTGCCCCTCATGCGGAGCCA
>Ga0169931_10006315_pt1 | contig 17934 bp, 17 predicted proteins | sample Kivu_15m_20L_FD_129675 | JGI IMG/M metagenome (GOLD analysis project Ga0169931, IMG submission 129675) | Freshwater microbial communities from Lake Kivu, Western Province, Rwanda to study Microbial Dark Matter (Phase II) - Kivu_15m_20L... | ecosystem: Environmental > Aquatic > Freshwater > Lake...
GAAGGGACTGGTGGGGGCCTACGCCACGATCAAGGGCTACCGCGAAGTGGGTGTGAGTGTCGATCCGATGATCCATCATTACGCCACCGACTTCGGCCATGGCGGCCGCCAGGACTATGCCCTCAGCGAGCTGCGGGTCTATTACCGCACGCCCTTTCTCACCGCCTTTCTGCAGTGGTTGATGCCGCTGCTGATCGTGATGGCGGTGGTGTTCCTGGCACCCAGCCTGGAGGGGTCGCTCGGCGATCTGCGCATCGCCATCCCCTCCACCGCCCTGCTGACGCTGGTGGTGATGCAGCAGACCTACCAGGCGGAGCTGCCGCCGCTGCCCTATCTCACGTTCCTGGACAAGATCTATCTCTACAGTTATCTCGTTGCCATTGCCCTCTTCATCCTCTTCGTCTGGGGCTCGAATGCCTACACCGCTGCTGATGCTGCCAGCCTTGAGCGCGTGAAGCGCCGCGTGGCGCGCGCCGACCTGGGCTTCCAGGTGATCGCCACCGCCGGGCTGGTGGTGGTGGCGCTGCTGGCCTGGAGCACCTGAGAGGGCGTGTGAGCGAGCGGCCGATCCTCTGGAGCTTCAGGCGCTGCCCCTACGCGATCCGCGCCCGCCTGGCGATCGCTGCTGCCGGCGTGGCGGTGGAGTTGCGGGAGGTGAACCTCAGCTGCAAGCCGCCGGAGCTTCTGGAGCTCTCGCCTGAGGACACCGTGCCGGTGCTGCAGACCGCGGATGGCATGGTGCTCGGCGAGAGCCTGGAGGTGATGCGCTGGGCCCTGGCGCAGCGCGATCCGCAGTGCTGGCTGCAACTGCCGGCGCAGGGCGAGCCGGCCACCGCCGCGGATCAAGGCAGCACAGCTGTGCTTGAGGGTCGGCCGGAGGCGGCCCGTGGCCTCCTGCCCGAGCCGATCGCCGCCCTGATCGCCGAGAACGACGGCCCCTTCAAGCACCACCTGGATCGCTTCAAGTACGCCAGCCGCCATCCCGGAGCCGACCGGCAGGAGCACCGGCTCAAGGCGCTGGCCATCCTGCGGCGTTGGAGTGGGCTGCTGAGCGGGTCTGCGGAGCGGCGGCGCTCCGGTGCCGCTCCAGGTGCCTCCGCCGCCACCGGCGGCTGGCTGCTCGGCCCCCGGCCCTGCCTGGCCGACATGGCGCTGCTCCCCTTCGTGCGTCAGTTCCGGCTGGCGGATCCAGAGGGCTTTGCGGCGGAGCCGGATCTCGAGCCGCTGCGCAGCTGGCTGGAGCGATTCGAGCGGGGGCCCGAGCTGGCGGCCGCCATGGCCCCGACACTGGCCAGTCGCCAACCCTGGCGATCGCCGCGATGGATCTATCACCTGGCTCTGGCGGAGGAATGGAGCCAGGCCAGGTCCGAGGGGATCTACCGCCGCTCCACGCGTGGCCTGAGCCTGGAGGAGGTGGGTTTCATCCACGCCAGCCACGCCCACCAGATCGCGGCGAGCTTCGGGCGGTTCTATGCCGATGCAGGAGAGGTGCGACTGCTCACGATCGATCCGCTGCGGCTGCAGGCGGCGGGGGTGGCGGTGGTCGAGGAGCCGGCCGCCGATGGAAGCGGCGAGCTGTTTCCGCATCTGCAGGGCCCCCTGCCCCTGGCGGCGGTGCTGGCGTCCGAGCCCTACCGGCCCGACCCGCCGGCCATGACCCCTGAGCAACGGGAAGCCCTCCCAGGGCCGCAGGCAGGCCCCGGGGGCCAGCCATGAACGCTGCCTGCACCGATCTCGAGCCAGCCCTCAGCAGCCTGGCTGCCCTGGCGGATCAACGCGGCCTGAAGCTGGGCCTGCGGGCACCGCGGCGGCTGGGGATCTGGAGCCTGCAGGTGGCTGTGGCACGGCCGCTGGCGGCGAACCGCGCCGAACTGCTGGCGGAGATGAAGGGCTGGGCGTTGCCGCAGCCCCGCGGCCTGCAGCTCGACACCCTGCAGGTGCTGCCGGGCAGCGATTCGCTCGTGGGCCCCCTGATCTGGGCCGCCACCATGGCCTGGGCGCTGGAGGCGACCCCCTGCCGCCGGGCCCGCTTCCTGGCCATCCGCGATGGCGACCACCAGCATCGCCGCCTGGTGCGCTACTTCCGGCAGCTGGGCTTCACGCCCATCCGGGAGCTTGGTGCAGCGCCGCTGGACCTGCCGCTGCGGCTGCTCTGGGGCGGTTCGGGCCTGCTGATGAGCGGTGACTGCCGCGAAACCCTGAGGCGCTGTTCGAGGAGATTGCGGCGCTGATCGGCCACAGCCCTCCCGCGGACGCGCTCAGCGCTTGCGCAGATACCCCAGCGCCGAGCTCAGGGCGAGCAGCAGCGAGGGCCAGAACAGCCACCAGCCGATCACCCGCAGCACGATCGGCAGGGCCAGATCAGCGCTGGCAGCCTGGCTCAGGCCAAGGGTCCAGGCCGTGGGCCAGAGCAGCAGCAGCAGCGAGGCGAACTGCAGGATCGTTTTCGCCTTGCCGCTCCAGGACGCGGGCCCGCCGCTGCCCTGGCCGGCGCGCCAGCCCGAGATCAGCAGTTCGCGGGCCAGCAGCAGCCACACCGCCCAGAGGGGCAGAAAGCCACGGCTCGCCAGCCAGAGCAGCGGCGCGAGGATCAGGATCTTGTCTGTCAGTGGATCCAGGCGGGCTCCCCATACCGATCCGCCGCCCGCTCGGCGGGCCAGCCAGCCATCGGCGGCATCGCTGAGGCCGCCGAGCAGCAGCAGCAGCCAGGCCAGGCCTTCGCGGCCATCGGCCAGGGCGAGCAGCAGCGGCAGGCCGAGCGCGGCACGGCCCAGGGTGAGCAGATCGGCGAGACGGCGCAGCACGGATGCACTCCCCGCGTTCAGGCGTGTGTCCATCCTGCACCGCACAGCAGCGCCGGCCCGGCTGGTGTCCAGAATGCGGGCTGCGCGGAACTGGAGTGCTGATGGTGGTGGATCGCAGGGTGGCGGAGGTGATGAGCAGCCCGGTGCTCAGCGTGCGCACCGATTCACCGCTGCAGGAGGCGGTGCAGCTGATGAGCGAGCACCATGTGAGCGGCCTGGCGGTGGTGGATGCGGCCGGGGTGCTGGTGGGCGAGCTCACCGAGACCGACCTGATGGTGCGGGAGAGCGGCTTCGATGCCGGCCCCTACGTGATGCTGCTCGATGCCGTGATCTACCTGCGCAATCCCCTGCAGTGGGACAAGCAGGTGCATCAGGTGCTGGGCAGCAGCGTGGCGGATGTGATGAGCCGCGACACCCACTCCTGCGAGGACGCCACGCCCCTGCCGGCGGCCGCCCGCCAGCTGCACGATCGCTCCACCCAGCGGCTGTTCGTGCTCGACGCCGAGCGCCGCCCCGTGGGGGTGCTCACCCGCGGTGATGTGGTGCGGGCCCTGGCGGCGGCGGGCTGAGCTTCCGGCCTGAGCTTCTCGCCTGACCCGCTGATGTGTGCTGGGGCGATGGCAGGGTTGCTGGAGTGATCTATCAGGCTGCGAGGGAGGCCTGCCACGGCACCACGCTGCCCTCGGCCAGCAGCCAGATCGCATCGGCGCCCGTGCAGGGATGGCCGCCGGTGAGCGCCCCGAAGGCCGGTAGCAGCAGCTGCTCCTGCCGGCGCCGGTAGGCGAAGCAGGGCAGCCGCAGCCGGTCGGCGCCGCGGCCCACCACCGCCACCGGATGCAGGTGGCCGCAGAGATTCAGCAGGCCGGGCCGGGGTTCGGGGGCGTGGCTCAGCCACAGTGGCCCGAGGGCACTGGCGGGTTCGCGAACCAGGCCCTCCAGCCAGCTGCCGCGTTCGTGGTTGCCCTCGATCAGCCGCAGCCGGCAGCCCAGCAGCTCCGGCAGGGCACGGATCTTGGCGCGAAGCGCGGCGGTGAGGCCGGCGCGGCCGTGCAGCAGGTCGCCGAGCACCAGCACCTGCTCCGGCCGCAGGCGATGGGCCAGCGCCAGCAACGCGTTCAGGGTGGTGGCATCGCCATCGCTGGGCAGGGCGATGCCCTGGGCCTGAAAGCATTCCGCCTTGCCCAGGTGCAGATCCGCCAGCAGCAGCGTGCGCTGGGCCGGATCCCACACGGCCCGCTCGGCCAGCAGCTCCAGCTGGTGGCCTTTCCAGAAAAACGCTTGCGCACCCTGCATCCCGGCCGTCCCGGCCATCCCCGGGACGGTAGGACCGGCGCTGTCGCTGGCCACGCTCAAGCCGCCCCCATCGCTTTCTGGTAGCCGGGCCGCTCACGGGTGGCCTCGATCGTGGCCTGCACCGCTGGGTAGGGGCTGAGATCCAGCTGGGGGCAGAACAGGGGGATGTAGGCCAGATACGACTGAACCACGCAGTCGGCCGCGCCCCAGCCGGGATCGCCCCAGGTGCCCGCCAGCAGGTGGGCACCAGCCTTCAGGCGCGTGTCGAGCACCGTGAGCAGCCGCGCCATCTCCTCGGGACGGGCCTCCAGCTGCACCATCGCCGGCCCGAGGCTGGCGTTGGCGAACAGCAGCCACTGGGCCGTGAGCGAGCGCCGCGCGGTGGCCGCCTCGCTGCCGCCGGCTGCGCCAGGGTCGAACTCCTCGCCGTAGCGCTCAGCGAGGTGAAACAGGATCGCGCCGCTCTCGAACAGCTTCAGCGCATCACCATCGGGGCCCGCCAGGGAGTCGTCCACCAGGGCCGGCACCTTGCCGAAGGGGTTGATCGTGGTGAAGGGTTCATGGCGGTGCTCGCCGCTGCTGAGATCAAGCCGCACGAAGGCATGGGGGATCAGCTTCTCCTCCAGGTACCAGCGCACCATCGAGGCCCGGCTGCGGGCGGCGCCGTAGAGGGTGAGGGTCATCGCCTGGGAGAGGTTTTCGGGCCATCATCGCGTCGGAGGGAAGGCCCGATCGATCCCGGTTCCCCTCGCCAGGCGGGCGGGAGCCCCAGCCGGCGGCTCACGCTGAGCAGCGTTGCGGCTCCGGGCGATCCCGCCCACCGGCGAGAATCCCCGATCGGGCGGGCAGATCCGTTCTGCCGCCAGCTCGCCCGCAACCGCCCTCCATCGCTCCGGCAGCCTTGCCCCCTTCACCGGACGCTCCCTCGCCGATCGAGCCGACCAGCGCTGCTCCCTCCTCAGCCGCGGCCGAGGATCTGCGCCGCCTCGCTCCCTTTCTGCTCGGCCGCGTGCGGCGCGGCATCGTGGGCAGCAGCCGCTACGCCCAGAGGCTGCGCGAGGCGATCCGAGAGGCCTCCAGCGATCCCCTGGCGGCACCGGTGCTGATCAGCGGTGAGCCCGGCCTGGAGAAGGACAACATCGCCGCCCTGATCCATTTCGGCTCGGCGGCCCGCAAGCAGTTGCTGGTGCGTCTCAATGGTGCCCTGCTGCGGTCCGATGGCGCCGACCTGTTTGATGCCGGCCCTGATGGCCGGACCCTGATCGAGCGTATCGGTGCCGGCGGCCTGCTGATCGATCAGGTCGACCGGGTCGATCCGGCCCTTCTGCCGCGCCTGCAGCAGCTGGCCCTGGAGCGCTCGTGGCTGGGGGCTGACGGCCGCCGGCATGGTTTCCCTGGCCGCCTCTTCTTCACCACCGAAACCACCCTGCCGGCCCTCGAGGCGCTGGGCCGGCCGATCCGTGTGCCGCCGCTGCGGGTGCGGCGACAGGATCTCGGCGAATGGCTCCGCTACGGCGTGCGCCAGAAGGCCCGCAGCCTCGGCTGGAGCCCGCCGCCCCAGGTGAGTCCGGCGCTGGTCAAACGCCTGCAGACCGCCGACTTCCCCGGCAACCTGCGCGAACTCAGCCAGCTGATCGACCGGGCCCTGCGCCAGTGCGACGCCAGCCGCCCTGCTGAGCTGCCCGAGGATGTGTTCTGGATCGAGCCGAGGCCCCAGAGCCGGCCCCGCTTCGAGCTCTGGCGCTGGAAGCCGCCGCTGCGCAACCTGATGCGCTCCCCCCGGCTCTGGAACACCCTGCTCTTCGGGCTGGTGAGCTGGCTGTTCGTGCTGGTGAATCTCTGGCTCTGGTTCGGCCCCCAGGATCGCGCCCACAACGGGGCCCTCAATCTCTTCTGGGCCTGGTGGTGGCCGCTGATCCTGCTCAGCTTTCCCCTGGTGGGGCGGCTCTGGTGCTCCTTCTGCCCGTTCATGGTGTGGGGGGAACTCGCCCAGCGGCTGGCGCGGGCCCTCGGCTGGCAGCCCCGGCCCTGGCCCCGTGGCGACAGCGACGCCTGGGGGGCACCGCTGCTGGCCGCCGGCTTCGCCGCGATCCTGCTCTGGGAAGCGGTGTGGAACCTTCAGAACACCGCCTGGCTGAGCAGCTGCCTGCTGCTGCTGATCACCGCCGGCGCCGTGATCGGCTCGCTGCGCTTCGAGAAACGCTTCTGGTGCCGCCATCTCTGCCCGGTAGGCGGCATGAACGGCCTGTTCGCCAAGCTGGCGATCAGCGAGCTGCGCGCCCAGATCGGCACCTGCAGCGGCAGCTGCAGCAGCTTCGCCTGCTTCAAGGGCGGCCCGGCCGAGGGGGAGGGTTTCGCCACCGCCGGCTGCCCGGTTGGCACCCATCCGGCCCATCTGGCCGACAACCGCAACTGCGTGCTCTGCCTCACCTGCGCCCAGGCCTGCCCGCACCGTTCGGTGAGCCTGCGTCTGCGCCCGCCCGCCGCAGACCTGCAGCGCTCGATGGATCCACCGGCCGGGGAGGCGGGGCTGATCCTGGTGCTCGCCGGAGGGGTGTGCCTGCACCATGGCGAGGCGCTGCTGGGCTGGCTGCCGGCCTGGCTCGAGGGAGTCACCTCCTCGGCAGCGATCGCTCAGACCGGCGGTCTGTCGCTCTCCGCGGGGCCCCTGCTGCCCCGGCTGGCGATCGCGACCCTGGCCCTCGCCCTGCCCTCCGCTCTCTGGCTGCTGGTGCGCCGCAGCGGCGCCAGGCTGCTGCCGAACCACCCTCGTTCCTGGCTGCTGCTCTACGCCCTGCTTCCCCTGCTCTGGGCGGCGATGCTCGCCGATCACCTGCGCCTGGGCATGGCCGAGGCCGGCCTGCTGCTGCCCGTGTCGCTGGAGCCTCTGCTGGGGGCGGCCGGCCTCTCCCTTCCTGCTTGTCTGCCGCGCTGGAGCGCCGATGTCCACGTGATCGGCTTCTGCCAGAGCCTGGTGCTGGCGGTGGGCCTGGCGGGGGCCTGGGTGCTGCTGCGGCGGCTGCTGCTTCCCGATCGCCGCGCCTGGGTGGCGCAGGGTGCGGCGCTGCTGGGGCTGGGGGTGGCTGCCCGGCTGCTGGTGGGGCTGGCCTAGTCCGCCGCGGCAGGGCTTCCCTGGCGATCGGACCTGCTCCCACGCCGGCTCCGGCTGCGACCGTGCCAGGCGCCATCGGGCAGCTGCGGCGCATGGCGCACCTGGGCGGCGCGGCCCACGTACACCCAGGCCTCCCTTCCATCGGGCAGCGGGCGGGTCTGCCGGGTGTAGAGGCGGGGATAGCCCTCCAGCACATCCAGCCGCGCCAGCCCCGCCGCATCCACTGCATAGAGCTCGCCCCGCACCGTTCCCTCCCCCTCCACAGCCATCGGGAAGGGGCCGAGATCGTGGAGCACGAGCCCCGCCAGCACGATCTCGCCCTGCCAGCGGGCACCGCTGAGCCAGTGGTGGTTCGCCTGGCCCCGCTTCAGGGTGCCGTACACAAACACCAGCTCGGCGCTGGGATCCATCGGCAGCGCGGATGCCAAGCCAGGGGCTGGAGTGGGCTCCCCCATCCTGGCGGGAGACGGGCTCCGCCAGGATCACCCTGGTTGGCCCGGCAGCCCTCGATAATCAGTGCCGTGTTTCTTCTCCTGCGATGACCATCGCCCTGCTGATCGCCCTGGCGGGCTCGCTGGCCCTGATGGCCTACATCGTGAAGCGGCTCGAAAACGCCTGAGGGGCCATCAGGCCGGCCCCAGGCCCTCGGCCCGTTCCGCTTCCGCCCGCAGCCGTGCCAGGCGCTCCAGCACCGATTCGTTGCTCATTCGGTTGTTCAGCCGCTCGGCGAGCAGGGGAAAGGCCAGGGGCCCAGGCCTGGCCGTGCGCTCCAGCAGCACCGAGCCCTGCCGCAGCCGCTCCAGGGCCGCCGCGATCCGCTCCACCTCCAGCTGCTCGCGGAGCACCTCATGCCGCGCCTGTGCCAGGAGGCGGTTGCCCGGTTCATGGCGCGTGAACACATCAAACAGCAAGGCTGCGCTGATCTGCAGCTGACCGCCGCTCTTGCCCTTGCCGGGGAAGCCGTTGTTCACCAGCCCCGCCACCTGGGCGATGGCGCGGAAGCGGCGGCGGCAGAGCTCCGAGAGGTTGATCGCCTTCTCCAGATCCGCCAGCAGCGCTCCGCCATCGAGCAGGGCCTCGCTGTGCTCCTCAAACAGCTCCGCAAACGGATACCCCCGCGGCGCCAGCAGCTCGAAGCCGTAATCGTTCACCGACACCGTGATCGTGCCGCGCTGCAGCCGCGCCAGCCGATAGGCCCAGAGAAAGCCCAGGCCCTCGTGCACGAAGCGACCCTCGAAGGGATAGGCGTAGAGATGGCTGCCCTCGCGGCTGCGGCACACCTCCACCAGCAGCTCGCCCGGGGCTGGCAGGCGTGAGAGGTCGTCCTGCCTGGCCAGCAGGGGTTTCAGGGCGCTCAGCTCCTCGGTGTCGAGCTGGCCGTCGGCGCAGCGGCTCAGCTCCAGCCGCAGGTGGTGGCTGAGCAGATCCGAGAGGGCCATCTGGCCGCCCGCCCAGGCGGGCACCGTGCTGCTCCTGCGGCTCGATGCCTTCACCATCGCGGTCATCTCCCGCAGCCGCACCAGCTCCAGGCCTCTGCCGGCGAAGAAGAAGGTGTCGCCGGGTTTGAGCCGCGAGATGAACAGTTCCTCCACATGTCCCAGCACGGCGCCGCGCACGAAGCGCACGGTGACCGCGCGGTCGGCCGTGATCGTGCCGATCTGCAGGCGGTGCAGGCGGGCGATGCTCGCCTCGCGCACCCGGTAGCGGAAGGGGGGCGCCGAGCAGGGGGGGGCGGGATCGGCCCCGGCGTTCAACGCCTCCCGCTCCAGCTTGCGGAAGCGCGGGTAGGCCGCCAGGCACTCGCCCCCCTCCTCCAGGAAGCGCAGGCACCATTGCCAGTCGTCACGGCTGAGTTCGCGATAGCTCCAGCACTGCCGCACCGTCTGCCATTCCTGTTCCGGCTCGAACCCCGGCCCGCAGGCAAGGCCGGTGAGGTGCTGCAGCAGCACATCCAGCGGCGCCAGCGGCGGCCGGCGGTGCTCCACCAATCCCTCCGCCAGGCCCCGCCGCATCGCGCTCACCTCCAGCAGCTCGAGGGCATTGGTGGGCAGGAACAGCACCTCGCTGCTGCCGCCAGGGCAATGGGCCGAACGGCCGGCCCGCTGCAGCAGCCGCGCCAGATTCTTGGCACTGCCGATCTGCACCACCCGCTCCACCGGCTGGAAATCCACCCCCAGGTCGAGCGAGCTGGTGCACACCACCCAGCGGATCGTGCCGGCCTTCACACCCGCCTCGATCGCCTCCCGTTCAGCCCGGTCGATGGCGCTGTGATGCAGGGCCAGGGAGCCCTCCATCTCAGGGCACACGTAGCGCAGGCACTGGAACCAGCGCTCCGCCTGGTTGCGGGTGTTGGTGAACAGCAGCGTGGAGATCGCCGGATCGAGGGCCGCCACCAGCTGCTCATGCATGCGCAGCCCCAGGTGGCCGGCCCAGGGGAAGCCATCGATCGCTTCCGGCAGGAGGCTGCGGATCGTGGTGCGGCGCTCCAGCCGGGCGCTGATGATGCGGGGCTCGCTGCCGCAGCCCACCGCCGCCCGGGCGGCCTCCTCAAGGTTGCCGAGGGTGGCGCTGATCGCCCAGGTGCGCAGCTCCGGCTGCAGCCGCCGCAGCCAGCCCAGGCAGAGCTCGCTCTGGCTGCCGCGCTTGCCGCCCATGAGTTCGTGCCATTCATCGATCACCACCCCGCGCAGACCGGCGAACAGGCGCTCGGCGTGGGGGCCGCTGAGCAGCAGAGCCAGGGATTCGGGCGTGGTGATCAGGATCTCCGGCGGCTGGCGCAGCTGGCGCGTGCGCTCGCTGGCCTTGGTGTCGCCGTTGCGCAGGCCCACCCGCAGCGGCCAGCCCATCGCCTCGATCGGTTCGCGGATCGCCAGGACCAGGTCACGGCTGAGGGCGCGCAGGGGGGTGAGCACCAGCAGGCCGATGCCGCCGGACCCCTGCCCCCCGGGGCTGCCGGTGGCCCTTCCTGCCCCCGGGCCGCCGGGCTCGGCGAGCAGGGCGGCGATCGGGCCCATCACGGCGGCGTAGGTCTTGCCGGAGCCGGTGGGCACCTGGATCAGGCCGCTCTCGCCAGCCAGCCAGGCCTGCCACGCCTGCCGCTGAAACGCCATCGGGCGCCATCCCTTGCGCGCAAACCAGGCGTCGATCGGGGCGAGCAGGTGCGCTGCTGCTGCCAGGGGTGCATCAGGCGACGAGGCGCTTCGCCTGCCCAGAGCCTCGGTCGCTGCCGGTGCGCCACTCCTCTGGCCCCCGTCAGGTTCCGCCGCTCGGCTCAGGCGCTTCATGGCGGGATCAGGGCCAGGGCCGAGGCGAGGGTATCGGCCTCGGCGGCCGGCTTGTCGCGGCGCCAGCGGGCGATGCGGGGGAAGCGCACGGCGATGCCGCTTTTGTGGCGACTGGAGCGCTGCACCCCCTCGAAGGCCAGCTCGAACACCAGCTCCGGCTGCACCGCCCGCACCGGCCCGAAGCGCTCGCTGGTGTGGCGGCGGATCCAGCGGTCCAGCTCGACCAGCTCGGCATCGCTGAGGCCGCTGTAGGCGCTGGCAAAGCTCACCAGCTTCCGGCCGGATCCGATGGCGCCGGCTGGGCCGGCCGCTGGTTCCGCGTCTGCTGCCCCGAGGGCCTCGGCATCGCTCCAGAGGCCGAAGGTGTAGTCGGTGTAGAGATTCGCCCGCCGGCCGCTGCCGTTGCGGGCATAGAGCAGCACGGCATCGAGATGGAAGGGATCGAGCTTGTGCTTCCACCACAGCCCCCGCCGGCGGCCGCTGGCGTAGGGGCTGTCGAGCGCCTTGAGCATCACCCCCTCGGCTCCCACCGCACGGGCTTCGCGGCGCCAGCGCTCGAGATCGTGCCAGCCGCCGAGCGGGAGCAGCGAGGAAGGCCGGATCCAGGCGCTGCGGAGGTCTGCCAGCAGGCTCTCCAGCCTCTGCCGGCGCAGCGCCAGCGGCTGCTGCCGCTGGTCCACCCCGTCTGCCTCCAGCAGGTCGTACACCACGTAGGCCACCGGAGCCTCGCTCAGCAGCCGGGCGGAGGGGCGTCGCTGCCCCAGCCGCTTCTGCAGCGCCGCAAAGGGCTGGGGGTGAGCCGCCGCCGCTGGCCACACCAGCAGTTCGCCGTCGAGCACGGTGCCCGCCGGCAGGGGATGGGCAGCGCCGAGCAGATCGGGAAAGCTGCCGTTGATCAGCTCCTCGCCGCGGCTCCAGAGGAAGGTTTCATCGCCCCGGCGGATCAGCTGAGCGCGGATGCCATCCCATTTCCATTCCGCCAGCCAGCCCTGCGGATCCCAGGGCGGCAGGCGCTCCGGCTCCAGGGGGCAGGCCAGCAGGAAGGGATAGGGGCGGCTCGGGGGAACGGTGCCGCTCTCCGGTGGGGCCAGCAGCGCCGCAAAGGCCTCGGCCGATGGGCTGAACCCTCCCATCAGGCGGTGCTGCAGCAGGCTCTCCTCGCGTCCGCTGAACCGGGCCAGCGCCTTCACCACGAGCCCCGGGCCCACCCCCACCCGGAAGGCGCCGGTGAGCAGCTTGTTGAGCACCAGCACCTCGTCGCACCCCAGGTGGCGCCAGTGGGCTTCAAGGGCTGCGGCCTGGGCGTGCTCCTCAAGCCCCGCCAGCCGTGGAATCTCCTGCTCCATCCAGTGCTGCAGCGAGCCGGCGAGCGCCGCAGGGGCAGGATCCGCCGCACTGGCGCCAGCACGGCCTTCACCACGGCCTTCACCACTGCCGCCATCCCGTCCGCGGGCTGGCCCGCTGCCCGCCAGGAGCAGGGCGATCGTTTCGGCCGTGTCGCCCACCTGTGCATGGCTGGCCTCCAGGAGCCAGTCGGGCAGGCCGGTGACCCGCAGGGCCAGCAGCCGCAGCCGCCGGGCGGTGATCAGGCGCCGCCGCTGCTTGCCCAGCAGCAGATGCAGCGCCCAGGCGGCGTCAGCGGGGTCGGCAGCCTCGAAATGGCTGGCCAGGGTGGCGATCCTGGCCAGGGTGCCTGCATCGCGATCGAGCTGCCCGTAGAGCTGGCAGAACTGGCGCATGGGGCCATTCTGCCGCCCGCCTCATTCCACCGGCACCTGCTGGGCGGCGCTCTCGGTACCAGGCCGCTTGTGGAGGGTCACGGTGAGCACGCCGTCCTGAAAGGAGGCCTTCACCTGCTGCGGATCGACCGTGGGCGGCAGGGTGAAGCTGCGGCTGAAGCTGCCATGGAAGCGCTCCACCCGGTGAAACTGCAGCCCCTGGCTCTCCTCCTCCTCCCGGCGCTCGCCCTGGAGGGTGAGCACGCCATTGTCGATGGAGACACGCACATTCTCCTTGCTGACGCCGGGAATCTCAGCCTTGATCAGATAGGTGCCATCGGCCTCACCGATGTCCACGCGTGGCGCCCAGTCGAGTTCATTGAGCCATTCACGGCTGCGCCAGGGTGCGAGACTGAATCCACGGCGTGTGCGCTCGAGCTGATCATCGAGTTCCTGAAGCGGTTCCCATTTCTTGAGGGCCATGGCAGGCAGGCAGTTGGAACCCTTCCGGTGTACGTCTGCCGGTTTGCCTGTGGTTGTCCGGGAGGCAGCAATGCCTCCCGGCTGCGGCAGATGTCAGCGATTGGCTGCCAGCGGCCGAGGTGGAGATCCAGCGCCAGAGTCTGCCTCAGAAGGGTGAGCGCTGGCGCACCCGGTTGTCTGGCGAGGTGTGCACCCCGTTCATCAGATTCATCGCCGGCAGCGTCGTGATCGGCTGACCGTTGTGGCGCAATGCATCTTCGAGCAGAAAGGCGCAGAGATTCGACATCGAGCGGCCTTCCTCCTCCGAGCGCTGCAGCAGGGCTTCGTGAACGTGATAGCTCAGGGTGATCGAGATGCGCCGGGGCTGGCGCTGCAGGATCCGCAGGCGGTCGTTCATGACGTGATTCGGTGTGGGTGAATAGAGAGGAAGCGTGATCGGCACAACTGGCGCCTTGGCTTCACCTCAGTTGCCCTCAGATTCAAGGCTCAGCCAATCATCCCGACGCCGCTCTTCCTCCTTTCTGCGGCAACACCGCCGCGGCTTGCCGCTGCCGCGTGCGCAGCTCAGCATTCGCTTCCTCAGTCGTCGTCATCTCGCCTGGTCTCGGCCGCAGCGTTGCCGCTGAGAACGTCGCTGCTGATGCCTTCCACCTCCCGTAGATAGCGGGCGATGGGTTCAGCGTGGCCATGGGTCCAGTACACCTGCTGCGCTTCAGACTGGCGTGCCGTAGCCAGCAGGGCGCCCCAGTCGGCATGGTCGCTGAGCACAAATCCGCGGCAGCCTGTTCGGCGGCGGCGTGCGCCGCGCACCGCCATCCAGCCACTGGCGAGGCCGCACTGGGCCCCGCGCAGCCGGCGCATCCAGGGGCTGCCCTGGGCTGCCGGCGGCGCCAGCACCAGGCGGCCTGCCAGGGATTCCGTCGTCGAGAGCTGCGAGAGCGGCTGTGTGGGTGGCATCGGCACTGCGGCGATGCGGTAGGGATCGATCAGGGCCTGCACGGCACCGTGCAGCAACACCTCCTCCTCCACCCCGGCGGCGTGCAGCTCAGCCAGCAGGCGCTGCGCCTTGCCGAAGGCATAGCAGAACAGCACCGACGGACAGTGCGGTGCCTCGCGCCACCAGGCGATCATCTCGCCCACCACCTCGCCGCTGGGCCGCCACTGGTAGATCGGCAGACCGAAGGTGGCCTCACTGATCAGCACATCAGTGCGCACCGGCTCGAACGGCGCACAGCTCGGATCGCTCTGGCGCTTGAAATCGCCGCTCACCAGCCAGCGCTCGCCGCCGGCCTCCAGCAGGATCTGCGCCGACCCCAGCACATGGCCGGCACTGTGGAAGGAGATGCGCACGCCATTGCGCACCAGGATCTCGCCATAGGCAAGGCCATGCAGGGTGATCGAGGCCCCCAGGCGGCGTCGCAGCACCCCCTCCGAGGTCGCCACCGCCCAGTATTCGCCGCTGCCCGGCCGGGCGTGATCGGCATGGGCATGGGTGATCAGGGCCCGGGGCACGGGGCGCCAGGGGTCGATCCAGACATCCGCCGCCGGGCAGTGGAGGCCCTCAGGGCTCAGCTGCAGCAGACCATCCCTCGGCAGTGTCGCCATCACCGGCAGTCAGCCTCTGGCACTGGCGCCAGTCTGGGGGGATCCAGGGGGCTGGCGGACAAACCGCGCAGGGCCACCAGCGGCGCGATCAGCGGCTCATCGCCAGCATCCGCTCGATCGGGGCCAGCGCCCGGAGCCGCAGCTCCTCCTCGAGTTCGATCTCAGGGCTGAGATCCCGCAGGCAGCGCCAGAGCTTGGCCGGCGTGCTGAGGCGCATGTAGGGGCAGGCGTTGCAGCTGCAGCCATCGGCTCCCGGCACCTCATGGAAGGTCTTGTGAGGCAGCCGCTGGCGCATCTGGTGCAGGATGCCCGGCTCGGTGAGCACGATGAAAGCCTGGGCCTCGCTGGCTTCGGCCCGGCGCAGCAGGGCGCTGGTGGAGCCGATGAAGTCGGCCAGATCGAGCAGATGCTCCTGGCACTCGGGGTGGGCGAGCACTTCGGCTTCCGGATGTTCGAGCTTCAGCTGCAGCAGCGCCTGCTCGCTGAAGGCCACATGCACCTGGCAGCTGCCTGGCCAGAGCGTCAGCTCGCGGCCGCTGTTGGCCTGCACCCAGCGGCCGAGGTTCTGATCCGGGGCGAACAGGATGGGGCGGTCGGCCGGCAGCTGGCGCACCAGATCCACGGCGTTGCTGCTGGTGCAGATCAGATCGCTCTGGGCCTTCACGGCGGCTGAGCAATTGATGTAGCTCACCACGATGTGATCGGGATGCTCGCTGCGGAAGCGGGCGAAGGCGTCGGCCGGGCAGGTGTCGGCCAGGGAGCAGCCCGCCTCGAGATCGGGCACCAGCACCCGCTTGCCGGGATTGAGGATCTTGGCGGTCTCCGCCATGAAGTGCACCCCGCAGAACACGATCACATCGGCATCGGTGGCCGCGGCTCGGCGGGAGAGTTCAAGCGAATCACCGATGAAATCGGCCAGATCCTGGATGACGGGCTCCTGGTAGTAATGGGCCAGGATCACCGCCTTGCGATCGCGCGCCAGCGCCCGGATCGCCCCCGGCAGCTCAGCCTCGGCGGGTGGCAGGTCCACCCCCGCCGAAGCCGGCGCAAGGGGGGGAAGCGAGGAGGGAGGAGCTGGAAGGGGCGGTGCTGATGGGTGCGTCAACCGTCCCCCGGTGTCGGTCAGGATGGAGGCAGCCTAGGCAGGTGCCGTCGGAGGCTGAGCTGCAGATCGCCATCGCCGGAGACCTCCACGACCAGTGGGATGCTTCCGATCAGCGGCTGCTGGAGCAGCTGCATCCCGATGCCCTGCTGCTGGTGGGCGATCTGAGCGAGGGCGGCGGTCGCATCCCGGCCCTGCTGGCCGGGCTGTCGCTGCCGCTCGCCTGCGTGCTCGGCAACCATGATGGCGGTCGCGATCCCAGCGGCACCACCCTGCGCCGCCAGCTCGATCGCCTCGGCGACCTGCACTGCGGCTGGGGGTTGCGCAGCCTGCAGCCTCCGGGTCTGGCGGTGGTGGGCGGCCGGCCGGCCACGGCGGGTGGGGGCCACCATCTCTCCCGTGCGGCGAAGGCAGTGTTCGGCCCTGTGGGCCTGGAGGAATCGGCGGAGCGGATCCGCCGTGCCGCCCTCGCCGCGGATCCCCACCTTCCCCTGGTGCTGCTGGCCCACTGCGGCCCGGCCGGTCTCGGCGGTGAGGCGCGCGATCCCTGCGGCCGGGACTGGAAACGACCGGCCTGCGACTGGGGTGACCAGGATCTCGCCCTCGCCGTCGAGCGGATCCGGCGGGAGAGGCCGTTGCCGCTCGTGGTCTTCGGACACATGCACCACAGCCTGCGCCGCTCCCAGGGGGAACGCATCAGCTTTCTGCGCGACCGCCGCGGCACCGCCTATCTGAATGCAGCCTGTGTTCCCCGCCATGGCCGCGATGCCGGTGGCCGGGAACTCCGCCATTTCAGCTGGATCGAACTCGATGCCTCAGGCCTGCGCCATGCCAGCCACCGTTGGTACGGTCTCGATGGCGTCCTTCACTACGAGCAGCGGCTCTGGCAGGCCCCGCCGCCGCCGTGCAGCGAAGCACCGCCCAGCCAGCTCCAGACCCGATGCTGAAGCCAGCGAGTCCAGCCGCCAGGCAGGAACGATTCCATCCGCTGGCCCCATCACCCCTGCCAGGCTCCTCCTGAACCTGGAGGGCCCGTGCTGATCTACGTCTGCCTCAGCAGCCACGGCTACGGCCATGCCTCACGCACGGCCGCGGTGCTGCAGGAGCTGGCGCGCCTGCGGCCCGGCTGGCGGCTGATCCTCGCCACGCGGGTGAACCCCGCCTTTCTGCGCCTGGCCCTCGGAGCGCTGTCCTGTGAGCTGCGCCCCTGCCTCTGGGATGTGGGCGTGGTTCAGGCCGATGCCCTCGGAGCCGATCCTGCCGCCACCGGCGCCGCCCTCGAGCGTCTCGACCGGGAGCTTCCCGCGCAGATCGCCCGGGAGGCCGCCTGGCTGGAGGCCCAGGCCGAGCCCGCTCTGCTGCTGGCCGATGTTCCCCCCTCAGCTGCACTGCTCGCCGGGCGGCTGGGCCTGCCGCTGGTGTGGCTGGCCAGCTTCGGCTGGGACGCCATCTATGCCCCGATGGGGGGGGCATTCGTGGCCAGAGCCGAGGCCTGCCGCGATCTCTACCGCCGCGGTGATCTGCTGCTGCAGTGCCCCCTCGATCTGCCGATGCCCTGGAACCTGGCCACGATTCGCATCGGCCTCACGGTGTCGACTCCGCGCCTCGATCCGGAGCGGCTCGCGGCAGACCTGCAGCTGCCCTCCGATCGGGAACGCTGCGTGCTGATCAGTTTCGGAGGGCTGGGCAAGACCTACGACCCTGCCCTGCTGCGCCTCTGGCCGGAGCATCTGCTGATCGGGCCGGATCCCGCTCTCGCCGCGGAGCCGAATGGCCGTGTGCTCCCCGCGGGGGTGCGACCGCTGGATCTGATGCCGCTCTGCTCCCGGTTGATCACCAAGCCCGGCTACAGCAGTTTCGCGGAGGCGTTCAGCCAGGGGCTCGGCATCCATCTGGTGCGCCGCAGCGGCTTCGCGGAGGCGCCCGTGCTCGAGCAGGCGCTGCAGCGCCATGGCCACCACCGTCTGCTGGAGCCGGCCGCGTTTGAGGCGGGCCGCTGGGAGCTGGATCAGAGCCTGCACCCCCCCGGTGGCGCGCCCCTGCCGCTGGATGGTGCACGGAAGGCGGCAGAGGCGCTGGTGCAGCTGGCGGAGCAGCGATCAGCAGTGCCTATCAATGCCAGCGAAGGGGTTTGAAATTCTGTTGTTTTGCCGGAACAAAACGGAGGCTGCAACAGTGATCAGAACCGTTTACGTGATTCTCGCTACAAGTGGACGGTTTCTTGATCGTCACTGATGCGATCGCGTTGTTACAGATCGCTGAGCATTCTGGGCCGATCTTTTGCACGCTTCTTGCGTTCACGAGCCCATCTTTCCTGGCTCTGATGAAGTCATCCTGCCTCTTCTGCGCGGTTGCACAACATCCAGCCAGGTCCCGGGTTCCCACTGCCGCCGCTCTCATGGCCCTTCCGGTCCTGTCCGAGCCCGGTCCTGTCCTTCGCAGCCTCTGTTTTGACGATCCTTCAGCGTTCCCGTGCAGCCCTCCTGGTTGCCGGCCTCGGTCTGAGCTTCGCCAGCCCCGCGCTTGCCGCAGA
>Ga0169931_10006317_pt1 | contig 17923 bp, 22 predicted proteins | sample Kivu_15m_20L_FD_129675 | JGI IMG/M metagenome (GOLD analysis project Ga0169931, IMG submission 129675) | Freshwater microbial communities from Lake Kivu, Western Province, Rwanda to study Microbial Dark Matter (Phase II) - Kivu_15m_20L... | ecosystem: Environmental > Aquatic > Freshwater > Lake...
GCTCCAGTATCGTTTAGTAGATCATTTAAGTTGCCATCTAATGCAGCTGCGTATACCAAAATTCCTCCTTACCAGATTTTAGAGGGAATGACTCAGTGTGGATCACTCAGATACATTGATAACTAGTGAGTTGGCTCACCTTTAGTGCGAAATTGCGCATATCCGTGCGGTAATAATTCAATAACACTTAGCGCAATCATAATGCCAGCAACAACTGTTAGCAGTTTTGCTATTACTAATTGATTTAGTACTTGAACCTCAACTAAAACTACCAAACTGCCAAGCATTTCAGCAGCTGCTGCAACAAATACAAAAACGAGTGCTTTTTTCTTTGTAAATCCAGCTGCTAATGCAGCAGCAGCAATGGCTAATCCCTCTGGGATATTATGAATTGCAATAGCTATTGAAGTAGTAATTCCAGCAGATAAATCCTGCACAGATGTTGCAATTGCCGCTGCTCCTTCAGGCAGATTATGCGCGGTAACCGCAGCTGCAACTAACAAGGCAGATGATTTAAGAGAATCTAAATCTGAAAATGAGTTACCAAGATACCTTAGTAGCACCACAATCAAAAAGCCTAAGCCTAGCCAGATAATCAAATCTATATTTGATAAATCATTATCAAATGCTTGTGGAATCAATTGAGTGAAGCTGACATAAAGCATTGCAAGTGCTGCAATAATTAGCGCTACCCCAATTGCTTTTTCTGAAATCTTTTTTCTTCCAGCAACAATTACCCAACCAATTAAAGTTGCACTAGCAGCAGCAATTGCTAGCCAAAAACCAATAAGTGCATTTGCGGTATTCATTAATCCCGCTTCTTTTCAATTGGCACTATTTGAGTTGAAATATGTCGGAAGCCATGTTTTTGATAAAGACTTAACGCTGTCGTGTTTGGGGCATCCACATAAATAATTGCCTCATTGAATCCTTGTTGATAAATATGATTTAAGCCATGAGCTAAAAGTGCTTTGCCCATTCCTTTTGATTGGTATTTATGAACTAACCCAATTAAATAAATTTCCGCATCTGGAACCATTCGTTCAATGTGTATCTTCACCCAAACAAATCCCGCAATACCTCCTGCTTTATCTCTAAGTAAAAAGAAGTCTGCTGGCACAAACCAAGGTTCAGCAAGTCGATTTAAAAGATCTGTTTCATCCCAAAGTCCTTGTTCTGGATGATCGGCAAATGCATCTGCATTTGCTGCTAAAAACTCTGCTTCATCTTTATTAGGATTAAAGGTGTGCCAGGTGAATTCTGCAGGCACAGTTTCAGTAAAAGGCTGATTTAACTCAGTTCGCATCAACCAAATTTCTCGAGTCTTTGCTGATGCCATTTTGTTCCTAAAAATTGGGGTGAGTGACGGGACTTGAACCCGCGACATCCGCGACCACAACGCGGCGCTCTACCAGCTGAGCTACACCCACCATGACCTTTGCTGCAATCAGCCAAGGATTGCGGAGTCTATCCAAGCGTTTCACCCGGACTGCGCCTAGTGTTGTATTGGTCAGCAACATCACGCACTTTATCCAAAGTAGGACCTGGATCTGGCAAGAAAATCAATTCTCGATAAAACCTAAGTTCTTCAATTGATTCTTTGATATCACTCAGTGCTCGGTGGTTTCCAACTTTTGCTGGTGTGCCGAAATAAACTCGTGGATACCAACGTCTGGCAATTTCCTTTACTGATGAAACATCAAGCAAGCGGTAATGCAGATGATTATCTACTTTAGGCATATCTCTAATTAAGAAACTGCGGTCAACATAAACACTAGATCCAGCTAGCGGAGATTTTCTAGGCTCTGGAATATGACTTTTGATATAGGCAAGTAGCTGTTCTTCAGCTTGACCAAGCGGGATTCCGTTTGGAATTTCAGTGATTAAACCTGAATCAGTGTGCATTTGTTTAACAACTTCAACCATGCCATCGAGGATAGATAAATCATCTGGACGAATTACAACTTGAAAACCTTCATCTAACTCAGTTAAATCGGCTTCGGTCACTATGCAAGCCACCTCAACTAAGACATCCTTAGTTAAGTCAAGGCCAGTCATCTCGCAGTCAATCCAGACAATGCGCTCACTGGTTCTAGAGGTGTTATTCATATAGGTGAACCTTATGGGAGCGGGCTCAGTTCACAGAAACCCCACAGGAATCTGACAGATGCTTAGCAAGATGTAGGGGCAACCTTCAGCCAAGCGGGCGACATCGCTCGCTATGACGGGAGATCGAATGAATCGAAAAATGACAGTGGCAGCAGCGCTGGTGGGTGCAGCCGCCCTGTTCTTTGGTGTCAACGCTGCTGCAACTGCGCATAGTTTGGGCAAAGTAGTAGCTGGCGCAAAAGCCAAAGGGCCGATTAACCAATTGGTTAAAGCAGGCACAATTACCCAAGCAGAAGCAGATGCATTTACTTCAGCAATTAAGCCAGCTGCAAAAACTGCGCTAACTGCAGCAAAAGCAGAACGTGATGCCAATTTGATTGTTCAAGAAACAAATGTGCGGGCTCAACGTTGCGGTATGTGGCGGTTTGTTAATCAAGATTTTGATTTCACCGTGCAGTTAGTTAACGTGCAACCCGATTTCACGATTGCATTAGTCAAGAATCGAGGATTTAAGCCTTAGTGGCCCGCTCGAAGGGACTCGAACCCCTAACCTGCCGGGTAGAAACCGGATGCTCTATCCATTGAGCTACGAGCGGTATGCGTATTGTGCCTTAACCCCAAGGCGGATTAATCCACAACCTTGACTTCGATTCTCATCTCATCGCAAACAACCAGCATTATCTACTCAACCAAGGGGGCCGTAATGCATGAAGTTCCAGTAACGCTAATTGGAAATGTGGTATCTGATCCGCAAGATCGAACAACAGAAACAGGGGTGGAGATGACAAGTTTTCGCCTAGCAATCAACCCGCGAAAATATGATCGATACAGCGCGCGCTGGGTAGATGGTCAAAGTATGTTTTTTAATGTGATTTGTTGGCGAAATTTAGCCAAAAATGTTGCAGCCAGTATCACTAAAGGTGATCCAATAATTGTGCACGGCAAACTCAAAATTCGGCGTTGGGATACTGGCGAGCGCCAAGGCACAACTGTCGAGATTGAGGCTGTTCATCTTGGCCATGATTTAACTCGTGGAGTTGCCAGTTTTACTAGAACCAAGCGAATTATTGAAGATGCTAATTTGGCAACAGCTAATCAAAATGATTACTGGGAACCCGAAGGCGGTTCAACTGCCGCCTAGTTGGTAACAGGTACGATAGGGCATATGGCCGAATACATATACACCCTGCAAAAAGCCCGAAAAGCACATGGCGACAAAGTAGTTTTGGATAACGTCACGTTGATGTTTTTGCCAGGTGCAAAAATTGGTGTGGTTGGACCAAATGGTTCGGGTAAATCCACACTTCTTCGCATTATGGCAGGAGTAGAAACAGTTTCAAATGGTGAAGCATTTCTTTCACCCGGTTACAGCGTTGGCATCTTAGAACAAGAACCAAAGCTTGATGAAACAAAAACTGTTTTGCAAAATGTGGAATTGGGTATGGGCGAAACCAAGGCGATGTTAGATCGTTTCAATGAAATTTCAACCGCCTTAGCAAATCCAGAAGCAGACTATGACAGTTTGCTCGCAGAGATGGGTAAATTACAAGAAGCGCTAGATCACAGAAATGCTTGGGATTTAGATTCGCAAATTGAACAGGCAATGGATGCACTTCGCTGTCCGCCAGGGGATGCTGATGTCAAAGTGTTATCCGGTGGCGAAAAACGCCGAGTTGCTTTATGTCAATTATTACTTAGAAAACCAGATCTGTTACTTCTAGATGAGCCAACTAACCATTTAGATGCCGAGAGTGTGCTTTGGCTGGAGCAACACTTAGAGAAATATCCAGGAACAGTAATTGCGATTACTCACGATAGATATTTCCTAGATAATGTTGCGCAATGGATATTGGAATTAGATCGTGGTCGCTGCTATCCATATGAAGGAAATTACTCAACTTACTTAGAAACAAAACAAGAGCGGTTAAAGGTTGAAGGCGCAAAAGATGCCAAACTGCGCAAGCGTCTACAAGATGAGTTGGAATGGGTACGATCATCTCCAAAAGCACGCCAAGCAAAAAGTAAAGCGCGTTTGGCGAAATATGATGAGATGGCCGCCGAAGCAGATAAGTTCCGCAAACTTGATTTTGAAGAAATTCAAATTCCACCTGGCCCAAGACTTGGTTCTGTTGTAGTTGAAGTTAATAACCTAACTAAAGGTTTTGGCGAGCGAATTTTGATTGATGATTTATCTTTCTCGCTTCCTCGAAATGGAATTGTTGGCATAATTGGACCAAACGGTGTTGGTAAAACAACTCTTTTCAAAATGATTAATGGACTTGAAACCCCAGATAGTGGTCAAATAAAAGTCGGTGAGACTGTTTCAATTGCATATGTGGATCAAAACCGCGCTGGTATTGATGCCAAGAAGTCAGTTTGGGAAGTAGTTTCTGATGGATTAGATCACATCAAAGTGGGTCAAGTTGAAATGCCATCAAGAGCGTATGTAAGTGCGTTTGGTTTTAAGGGGCCAGATCAGCAAAAAGCCGCTGGAGTTTTATCTGGCGGAGAGCGCAATCGACTTAATCTTGCGTTAACTTTGAAGTTAGGTGGCAACTTATTGCTGCTCGATGAGCCAACTAATGACCTAGATGTTGAAACACTTGGGAGTTTAGAAAAAGCTTTGTTGGAGTTTCCCGGGTGTGCAGTAGTAATTTCCCACGATCGCTGGTTCCTAGATAAAGTCGCAACTCATATATTGGCATATGAAGGTGACTCCAAATGGTTCTGGTTTGAAGGAAATTTTGAAGGTTATGAGAAAAATAAGATTGAACGACTTGGTGCAGAGGCGGCAAGACCACACCGCGCAACATATCGAAAGTTAACTCGTGACTAACTATCCAACAATTGCCCAACTTGAGCCAAGTGATGGCACACGGTTGGCAGCGTTGTTAAAGCGGATGATGCGTTGGGATCCAGGTGCTTATGTTCGAGTAGTAACAAAAGATGACACCATTAGTTTCTACCTAGAACCACCATTTAAAGTAGTTGCTCACTTTGTTTTTCCAGCAACCGCAGTTACACCGCTGATTGATAACAATATGCGCGTAGATGATTTGCTCTCGCAATTGCTAATGCAACCTGAGCCAACTCGAATTCCATTAATTACTGAATTTGAACCATTTGGTTTGGGCGCAAAACCACCAGAGGGCCCATGGCAACAAGGAGAGCGCGGCATAGCAGGCGATTTAGCACCAAAAGTAGTTACCGCGATTGATGAATTTAAATCTCGAATGGCAACTTTAGGGAAAAATCCTGCTCGCGAAGTATCAGAGAGTGTGGCAATTGAAATTTGGGAACGTCCAGGTTGGGGCGGATTGCATTTAAGAGTTTTACATGCTGCTTATTTATTAGGTTTGCTATCTGTGCCAATGGCGCAAGTTACAACTGGCACATGTGCTGGTTGGAAGAGATTACAAAGTCCAGGCGGAACGCTTTATGTTCGTCCAGGAGATTCTGGGCCAAGATTGCCGTTATCAGTTGTACGTTAGTTTGAAATTGTATTCACCATTGCTAGTGCTGCCTGATTGAAATATTCTTTCATCATTGAATATGGTGGATCAATTGGCGATAACTCATCAAGAGCACCAAGCATGCAGGCTAACCATTTTTCACGCATTGTATGGTCAATTGGATATGGCTGATGTCGCATTCTTAATCGAGGATGACCACGTTGTTGAGAATAAGTGTCTGGACCACCCCAATATTGAATCAAAAATAACGCCAATCGCTCTTGTGCAGGCTTTAAGTCCTCTTCTGGATATAGGGCTTTAAGTTCTGCATCTAGCGCAACTCGTTGATAGAACTTATCAACTAATTCAAAGAAAAATTCTTCCCCCAGATATTCATAGACGCTTATTTCAGCCATAAATATTAACTCCGAGCCTTCTCAACTTCTTCAACTAAGTGTTTTGCCATTCCTGGGAAAACAAATCCATGAATTGGTGCAATGCTCCACCAATATAAGTGACCAAACAATCCTTTTGGCACAAACAAAGCACGTTGCGTTAATTTGCAACCAATTCCAGTTGGTTCCAAACTAAATTCCAACCAAGCAAGACCTGGTAATTTCATCTCGGCTCGCAACCGCAGTAGTTTTGGTCGATCGATTGCTTCAACTCGCCAAAAATCTAACGCTTCACCTTCACGCAAATGTTCTGGATCTCGTCTTCCACGGCGCAATCCAGCACCGCCTACTAATCGATCAAGCAGCCCTCGCAACTCCCAGGCCCAAGTTGCGCTGTGATATCCGTTATCGCCGCCAATACTTTCTACAAATTTCCACACTTGGTCAATTGATGCAATTGATGTAACTTCTCTGGTATCCGAATAAAGTGTTCCGCCTGCCCAATCAGGATCTGTTGGTAGCGGTTCGGCCGGAGCTCCTGGAGTTGATGCGTTACTCCATCTGGTTGCCACATCAGCTTCTTTAATTCGAGTAAGTGCTAATTCAACGGCATCGTGGAATTTTGTTAAGCCGCCAGGTGGATCGGGAATTAATCTACGAATTGAATCATCTTTACATATTACTTCATTTCGTAAACTCTCAACTAATCTGCGAGCCAATGTCAGCGGAACTGGAGTTACTAATCCAACCCAACCACTAGATAAATTCGGTGTTAAAACTGGCACCGGGACAATTATTCGCTTTCTTAGTCCAGCAGCTTTCGCATATGCCTGCATCATTTCTCGATACGTGAATACATCTGGTCCACCAATATCAAATGCACCACTAATACTGCTATCAAGCGAAGCTGAGCCAACTAGATAACGCAGCACGTCTCTTACCGCAATTGGTTGAATTCGAGTATTTACCCATTTTGGAGTGATCATCGCAGGCAATCGCTCAGTTAGATAACGAAGCATCTCAAACGATGCTGATCCAGAGCCAATTACAACTCCTGCGCGCAGTTCAATAGTTGGCACTCCTGAATCGCGCAATATCTGACCAGTTTCAATTCTTGACCTCAGGTGTTTTGATAATTCTTGATGCTCAGGAGCAAGGCCACCTAGATAGACAATTCGCATAACATTTTGCTCTTTTGCGTGCTTAGCAAACAACTGAGCAGTTTGATTCTCTTCTTGCTCAAAGTTAGTTGCACTCATTAGGGCATGTAGCAAGTAGTAGGCGACATCAACCCCAGTTAATGATCGCTTGAGCACTGATTCATCTCGAGCATCACCATCAACTACTTCAACGGAATTAATCCATTCATGTTCTTTAAGTCGATCAGCACCACGCGCAAGCACACGCACTCGATAGCCATGCAGCAATAATTCTCTAATCAATCGGCCACCGATATAGCCGGTTGCACCAGTAACAAGGCAAAGTGCAGGTTCGCCAGCTGAACTCTTAAGAATGGGCAGATCAGCGGCGCAGGGAGTTCGCATGGCTTAAGTTTGGACCGCTATTGGCAATTGCGCTATTTGATTATGCTGGCGAAGGATTGGAATCGCTGATAGCACTATGGGAAAGCAAAATCCCGCTTTGTAATAACGCTTTAGTTAGTTCTTCCCGAAGTGCGCGAGCAACATTGGTAGTGCCATCAGGCACGGTGCGAACAGAAATTCGAACGACAATGGCATCTGAGGAAACTGATTCCACACCTGCATAATTAACTCGGCCAAGCAACCAATTGCTTAATCGAGTATCTGTTGCAAGTTTTGCACCTACGGCTTCTACTACATCTCTTACTCTTGCCAAATCAGTATCAATTGCAATTGGTAGGTCAACCGTTGCCAACATCCATCCTTGTGAACGATTTGCGACGCGTGTGATTTCACCATTTCGAACATGCCAAATCACTCCTGCAGCATCACGCAATCTCGTTGTGCGTAGGCCAACTTCTAATACCGTTCCTACTGCTGGACCTAGATCAACATAATCACCGATACCAAATTCATCTTCTAAAATTATTGATACGCCACTTAATACATCACGAATTGAATGCTGCGCACCAAACGATACTGCTGCACCTATAAATCCAGCTGAAGCAATTAGCGGTAGTAAATCAAAACCTAAAATTTGCAGCGCGAGAACCAAAGTCGCAATCCAGATAATTAGAGATGTAATTGCAGTAAAGAGCGATCCAATTGCTTGTGCTCGCTGCTTGGTCCGCTCGCTAACCCGCAACACAGAGAGTTGCTGGGTGGATGCACCAACTGGCTCAATTTCTTCGCGCCTAGCTTCAGCTCGAGATACCGCCCGCTTAACTGCTCTGCGCACTATTCGCCGGATAACCAAATCTAGGAAGAAAGCGCTGATAATTAACGTAACTAACTGAAGTGGGGTACTTTCCACAATTCGCTCAATAAAGTCAGACATCTCACACCCCCAACGAATATTGTGACAATGGTAGAGCAAATTCAAGACAACTTGATACGCTCCCACCTATGAAGATTCGCACTGCAATATCTGCCGCGTTTAGCACACTGCTATTAAGTTGGACGAATATCGCACCATCTTTTAGCTTGACCAAGAGAGATGATGGCGATGACCCTGGAACTTTAATGAGTGCAGGAGACGCTGTATTAATTTTTGCCGGTATTCCGCTGGCTGTCACTGCTTTAATGGTTGTGCTGATTTATGCACCGAGTCGTGGCCGATCAAAAACAACTGGCATCAGCAAATACTAATTCGCCAATCTGCTTCTTAGGTAAGGGGAAAGTTTTTGGTAGAAAGTATCAACACTCATATTGTAGGTTTTTTCAAATGCAATCTTCCACGTTGTCTCAGTTTCAGTAAGCTTTAGGAAATCCATAAAAGTTTCAACGCCTGCTACTGCAACAAGTGCTTCTGTTGCAAGCCACCCAGCTGTGTAAGCACCCCAGGCTGCGCAGTTTTTTGTAGAGCTTGCGGTTGGAAACTCGAGTTCTTTCATAATAGAAATCGGGCCGTTTTCAGCTAATAGTGCATCTCGCATAGTCGAATTTGGATGCTTTATTTCTTTTACGTTTTGCGGGTTGTAGTTATAGGCTAAATCACGTAAAAATTTGTCAGCTGACACTCCCGTTGGATCTGCTGGTCCAATTCCCAGTGCGACTCCGAAAAATGTTGCCGTGCCTTCCAAAATCCAGCAAGGCATTTTTTCTAAGCCATTATATTCAAATTGAAGTAAATGAAAATATTCATGAATCGATGTTTGTTTATCTGCAATTCCTCGTCCCGTAGTTTGCAAACACATATAAAAAAGTAACTCGCCATTGTCATGTCTAGTTGCCGCAGCCCAGTTGCACCAAGCAGGCGCATCCTGAATTGATTGTTTAAGAGAAGATCTATTTCTGAACTTAGGTTCTTGATTGGCTTCAAGCCAATCAACGTCTTTTTCAGAGAAAAGTAATACGTGAAATTTCTTTGGCTTAAAGTATTGATAAAAAAAACGCTCACCAATTTGGAGTAATCTCTTTTCTTCAATCAAGATGTCTTCCCGAACATTGGGTCCAACATAGTAAATAGCAGTAGATTCAACTGAAGTTGTCTTTAGAAATAATTCATTGACCTTTCGCTTGGCTTCTACTGACGTTCTGTTTCGATCAAGGTTGTCGAATGTAATTGGCAAGATTGGTTGAGCTGGCTGTTTATCACCTGGGTTTGGCTTAGGCGTTTTGGTTTTTGGTTGAGATGATTTCCACTTTAATTGGTTACCAGATTTGGTACAAATAAACTTGACACCCTTTATGACTTTCGATTCACCTTTCTTAACGCAAATCGATCCAGTCTTGGGTGCAACTGCCGAATTTGCAGGTGCGATTGAAGCGCTAAATCCAAATAAAATGATAAAAAATAGTATCTTCACTTTTGGCATAATGAGACTATATCTGCACTTGATTGAGATGTCAATCATTTCCACCAGCAATTTAACAACACGATTTCTTTTTGCCAGCAATATGTGCCAATAAACAATTCTGTTACTAGATGAAGTTACATTAATTCTTTTCGTCACTTAAAAAATTATCAAATCTGCGTTTAGATTCTTCTAAATATTTAGGAATCATCTTTTTGTGTTCGGGATTAGTAGTCTCAAACAAATAATTAAGCAGAACTAGACGCCTTTGCATCAATAAAGTTTCTAGATCTAATTCACTAAAAACAGGGAGCGGTTTTATTTGCTCATAACCTGATATAAGTGCATCTCGCTGTTCCTGAGTATCAAGATAGTAAAATGCCACTGCTAAATCTTGCACTGTTAGGCCGAAGCCACAATCATCAAAATCAAAGATTGCAATCTCATTTTTGTGCCACATCAAATTCCAACCATGTAAATCTGCATGAATAACTTGAACCCTATTGGCAGAATAAAGTTGATTGGTTATTCGTTGTATTTTTTTTAAATGTCCTCTCTAATAAATAAAGTGTTTTTGAATCCAACAAGTTGTTATTTGGAGTTAACTGATTTGCTGTTTGCCAGAGTGGGTCTTGAAAAATCGGAAGATTTGCTTCAACTGGAAGTTCAAAATACTCGGTAGCAATATGCATCTTTGCCATTGCTTGGCCCAGGGAAACTAATTGTGACTCGGAAGGATTATCACCAACTTCCTCACCTTCGAGCCATTTATAAAGAACACAGAGTATTTTTTTTGGAATCTGGGTTATGGCAATACTCGGTTAAAAACGATCCAGCTGAATTGGCTATTGGAGTTGGAAGATTGACATCTGTTTCCGCTTGTAGATGCCGAATAAATGAAATCTCAGCCAAGCCATTAGCTTTAGATCGATTAGAATTTATATTCATACGCAATGCATATGAGTTTTGATCCTGATCTACTACTTTAAAAGTAGCGTTATATTCATAATTCACTAACTCTAAACTCTGAAAGGTTATGGAATAACTCTCCATCACCTTGTGCGCAAATTGCTTAAGGATTTTAATTTGCTGAGCTTTATCTTGATTAGCATCAAAAGGCAGCATTTATTCACCTTGCCAAAAACCGAAAGAGTCTCGCTGGCTAAGCATCAATACTTCGAGCAGCAAGGGCACGTTTCAAGTTTGCAAGTTGTTCACTTACAAATCTCCTAGCACTTGGCTCAATTTCACTTTGTGAAAGATAGGTTTCCGTAGCAGTAACTAACTCAGTGCTAACCAAAGGTATTGGATAAAGTCCAATGGTTATGTTCTGTGCTACGTGATAACCACGATCACCTTGCCAAAGTTTCGACAACATTGCAAAGTACTTGGCTACATATTCCTGATGTAATTGGGAATTTTCATAGTCATTAAAACCTGCAATTGTGTTTTCCACAATAGCGTTTGATGCATCTGCCTTTTCAATAATTGAATTCCAAGCAGCCTCTTTTGCAACTGCAGTAGGAATTGCAGCCTTGAGCCGTACTGACTCTTCGTGTCCCTTTGAAGAGTTGTCGATGGCTAATTCAGCATCAATTTCTTTATGCGCGGCAACTCCTTTTCGCACCATTCGACTTAGCAAGGTCCAGCGCAAATCAGTATCTACTTGTAATCCGTTCGGCACATTCTTATCTTGATACCAGTTTGTGATTTCTTCCAAACCATTTCCAGATGAGGCAAAAGCGCAAAGTCCACGAACAAAAGCTAACTGGTGATCTGATCCTGCTTGCGCTAAAAGAGTATAATTTAGTAATTGTCCAGCAATATCATTTCGATACTTTGTTTGGTTGCTTGGCTTTGCATACAGATCAACAGCAGTTTTTAAGTTACGCACAGCAATTGCAATTGTCGATGCATCAGGTTCACTGGCAAGACCATTTAATGCCAGCGCTACATAATCTCCAGCGCTACCCTCAGCATCTCGCGTTAAATCCCAAGCAGCATCCCAAATTAACGCTCTGGGTAAAGTGTCTGAAAGTTTTCCGAAGTTGGTAATCACGCTTTGCCAAGACCTTTTATCTAGTCGAATTTTGGCGAATGTAAAGTCATCATCATTTAGCAACAGTAATTCAGGTGCTTTTTCACCTTTTAGCGAATCAACTGTCTTGCCAGTTCCTTCTAATTCAATTAAGTCTTGTTTCGTTCGAACTAATTTCTCGTTTACCAAGTTGTAATAACCAAGAGCAAATTTGTGCGGCCGAAGAACTGGTTCAATTCCAGCTGGCGAGCTAGGTGGCTCTTGGTTAATTATTACATTTAGGTACTTATCATTATCTAGTTCAGTAGTTGTGCGCAAAGTAGTAACACCTGCTTTACGAATCCAAACTTCCGCCCAACTACTTAGGTCTTTTCCAGCAGCTTCACCAATTGCACTGAGTAAATCTTCAAATCTGGCATTTGCCCAAGCATGCCGGCGGAAATAAATCTGCAAACCTGCCAAGAATTTTTCTATACCAACTGCAACTGTTAGCTGGCGCAATACTGATGCACCCATCGCATAAGAAATTCCATCAAAGTTATCCCAAACTGATTCCAAGTCCGATACATCAGTTGCAATTGGATGAGTGGAAGGTAACTGAGTTTGTCGGTAACCCCAACTTTTGCGAGTAGTTAAGAAATTTACCCATGCGTCAGTAAAGCCAGGTTGTTCTTGCTGCGCGTGATAAGCCGCCCACTCGGCAAATGATTCATTCAGCCACAAATCATTCCACCATTCCATCGTTACATAATTACCAAACCACATATGGGCCAACTCGTGCAACACCACATTGGACAGCCAATGGTGTTCAAATGAGGTTACCTTCCCACGCCAGATGTAATCATCTCGAAAAGTTACGCAACCGGCGTTTTCCATCGCACCCGCATTAAATTCAGGCACGAAAATTTGATCATATTTTCCAAATGGATAGCCGACATTGAAGTCACGTTCAAATACTGCAAACCCATGTTTGACGGTTTCAAACATAAATGGTGCATCTAAGTAATCTTTTAATGATTGACGACAAAGTACTCTAAGTGGATATGTGCCAAACTTTCCTTGATACTTATCAAATGTTTGATGGTAGTTTCCCGCAACAATTCCAGTTATATAAGTGGACATAACTTCGGTTTTTGGGAATCGCCATAACTTGTATTCCGATTCATCCCTGGGTTCGCATTGGGTGTTTGAAACTACTACCCAGTGCTTAGGTGCTTTCATACTAAAAGCAAAACTTGCCTTGATATCTGGCTGATCAAAACAAGCATATGCGCGACGCGCATCTGCTGTTTCAAATTGGCTGTATAAATATCGTTCGTTATCAACTGGATCTACAAACCTATGCAATCCCTCACCGGATGTTGAATAAGCGCAGGTAGCATCAACGGTTAGTTGATTTTCTGGTTTGAGGTTCTCAAGTTCAATTCGAAATCCATTAAAGGTTGAATTTGAAATGACTTCGCCATTTAACTCAATTCGATTTACTTTTGGAGCAATCAAATCAACCCAGGTGCTACCACCATCTTTTGCGGCAAATGTAATTGTCGCTCTGCTATTAAATTCAGTTGCGTTGTGATCAACTAGATCTAGCTCAATTTGGTAATGCACGTTACGCACTAATGTGGCTCGAGCTTTCGCTTCGGCTTGGGTAAAATTGGCGAGCGTCAAAGTTGACCTTTCTGGTTCAAGTCGCGGATAAGGTGGAGTAAACCTTAAGGTGTCCCTGTATTTGGAGGAAACTTATGCAGGCAGATTTTTGGTTTGACCCGATGTGCCCTTGGGCTTGGATGACATCACGATGGATGCTGGAAGTTCAAAAGGTGCGCGATGTTCAAGTGGCTTGGCATGTGATGAGTTTGTCCTATTTGAATGCCAACAAAGAGGTACCAGAAAACTACAAAGCAAAAATGATTGCTGGCTGGGGACCGGTGAGAGTGATTGAAGCTGCTCGGGCAGCACAGGGCGAAAAAATTGTTCTTCCACTTTATAATGCATTTGGCACGAGAATACATTTGCAGAAACAAGAGATTAATGATCAACTAATTGCTGATGTGTTAAATGATCTGAACTTACCTGCAGATTTGATTAATGCGGCATCGGATTCCACTTGGGATGAAGCAGTTAAGAAGAGCCATCATGCTGGAATGGATCAAGTTGGGAAAGACGTAGGAACACCTGTGATTGCGGTGTCCGGTTCTGCTTTTTTTGGACCAGTTATCTCGCCCGCGCCTAAAGGTGATGCAGCTGGAAAACTCTGGGATGGGGTTGTTGCTTGTGCTCAATATCCTGGTTTTTTTGAACTTAAACGTTCAAGAACTGTCGGACCAATTTTTGATTAAAAAATGAGAATTCATATTGCATCTGACCACGCTGGTTATCAAGCCAAGGCGACTTTGATTGAACATTTATCTCTGGCTGGCCATGAGTTAGTAGATCACGGTACAAACTCTGAAGAATCATGTGATTACCCTGATTTTTGCATTTCAGCAGCAAAAGCAGTTGCAAATGACTCTGATTCGCTAGGAATTGTGCTGGGCGGATCTGGAAATGGTGAGCAGATTGCTGCAAACAAAGTAGTAGGTGTTCGCGCGGCATTGGCTTGGTCTGTTGATACGGCAAAGTTGGCTCGAGAGCATAACAACGCTAATGTGGTTGGCATTGGTGCTCGAATGCACGACGAGAATACCTTAAAAGAAATCGCACAGACATTTATTGAAACTCAATTTCCAGGCGATGAAAGACACGTTCGGCGAATTAGTCAGATTACTGAATTTGAATCAACGAGGTAATTGGAGCGGGTGACGGGAATCGAACCCGCACAGCTAGCTTGGAAGGCTAGAACTCTACCATTGAGCTACACCCGCATTAGCGCAAAATCTACTAGGTCAATTTTGACCCTGACCGCCCAGTCACGACCAATTGGCTCATCCGACTACGATTACGCGGTCTTGGAACCGATTTGACGATTGTTAAGTCATCGGGGCGTAGCGTAGTGGCTAGCGCGCCTGCTTTGGGAGCAGGAGATCGGGAGTTCGAATCTCCCCGCCCCGACCAATTCAAGAATTAGGAGCAGGTGTGAAAGCCGATAAGGAAGTTTTAACTCCAACCCGAATTAAATTTACGGTTGAAGTTCCATTCGATGAACTAAAACCAGATTTTCAAACGGCTTATCGGGAAATTGCTAAACAAGTAAACATTCCAGGCTTTCGAAAAGGAAAAGTTCCACCATCAATTATTGATCAACGCGTTGGCCGAGCAGCAGTAATGGAAGAAGTTGTTAATGCGGCAATCCCTCGCTTTTATACTCAACTAATTCAAGAGCATTCACTGCAGCCATTTGCATCTCCAGAGGTGGAATTAACTGAACTAAAAGACGGCAAGTCAATTACTTTTACAATTGAAGTTGATGTTAAGCCAGAGTTTGATTTACCAGATTTTGCAAGTATTGAAGTTAGTGTTGATCCAGTAACAATTGATGAGAAATTTGTTGCCGAGCAATTTGATTTGTTGCGCCGCAGGTTTGCCACAATGAAAGTTGTTGAACGCAGTGCAGCACTCGAAGATTTAGTGATTTTGGATGCAAAGGGCACAGTTGATGGTGAAGAGTCAGATGATTATTCAGCGACAGCACTTAACTATGAGTTAGGTACAGAAGGTTTAGTTCCAGGTGCTGATGAAGTTTTAGTTGGAATTAGTGTTGACCAGACGCGAGAAGTTGAATTCACTACGGAAGAAGGACCGCACCAAGGAAAAAAAGTTAAAGTATCTTTCACTTGTACTGGAGTACGCGAGCGAGAACTTCCTGAAGCAAATGATGAGTTCGCGCAAATGGCATCTGAGTTTGACACTGTCAAAGAATTAAAGGCCGATTTGGCAGAGCGAATTCGTAAAGTTCAAGTTGCCGAACAAGCAATTGCGGCTCGAGAAAAAGTTTATGACGCACTTTTAGAGAAAACAGATGTAACGGTGCCAGATAATATTGTTGAGCGAGATATGAACCAACACTTTGCTGATGGTCACGGCGATGATGCGTACCGGGAAGAGTATCGAGAAAATGCAATTAAGACTTTAAAGAGCGGACTTATCTTGGACAAGGTTGCAGATCAAGAGAACGTTCAAGTTAATGAAATGGAACTATCCCAATGGTTGGTGCAAGCAGCACCGCGCTATGGTGTTACGCCAGAGCAACTTGCTGATGAGTTAGTGAAGAATGATTCTCTTGGATTTGCACTAAATGAAGTTAGACGCGGCAAAGCGCTCTCTGTTGTAGTAGAGCGTGCCACTGTTAAAACTACTGATGGTGAAGTTGTTGATTTATCTGAATTTACTGGAGCGTTAGCGCAGTAGGTTCGCCCTTGGCGAACAAGCAAGGTGCGAAAACTTCTGTTGCCACTAAAGTCTGAGCATCAAATGAAGGGAAACTGGGTGAGCGAGTCAACTGAGCCAACTATGCGAGCTGCCGCAAGTGGACTGCCAGGTGCTGAGGATGTATTGCAGCGTTTATTGCGTGAACGAATTGTTTTTTTGGGATCTCAAGTAGATGATCAGATTGCCAACCTAATTTGCGGACAAATTTTGCTGTTAGCTGCTGAAGATCCAACTCGAGATATTTATTTGTATATCAATTCGCCAGGTGGCTCAATTTCAGCTGGAATGGCTATTTATGACACTATGCAATACGTGCAAAACGATGTGGCAACAGTTGCAATGGGTCTTGCTGCATCAATGGGTCAGTTTTTATTAACCGCAGGTGAGCCAGGTAAGAGATATGCATTGCCTCATGCTCGGATAATGATGCATCAACCATCTGGTGGAATTGGTGGAACTGCATCCGATATTCGAATTCAAGCAGAACAGATGTTGTTTGTTAAAAATCAAATGGCTGAGTTAATTGCAAAGCACACCGGTCAAACCGTTGAGCGAATTAAAGAAGATTCAGATCGTGATAAGTGGTACAGCTCAGATGAAGCAAAAGCATATGGATTTATTGATCATGTTGTAACTCGCGCATCAGATGTAACTGGTAGCGGTGGCACTCGAGGAAAGGCAGGCAAATAATGACTTTCCAACCACAGGCAAGATACATTCTGCCCGAGTTTCGTGAGCGAACACCAAATGGCGAGCGAATTCACAATCCATATACCAAGTTGTTTGAAGAGCGCATTATTTTCTTAGGTGTGCAAATTGACGATGCATCTGCTGATGATGTAATGGCACAGTTACTTGTGCTTGAATCACTTGATCCAGAGCGAGATATCTCAATTTACATCAACTCTCCAGGTGGTTCATACACTGCGATGACAGCAATCTATGACACGATGCAATTTGTTAAGCCAGAAATCCAAACAATTTGTTTAGGACAAGCAGCATCTGCTGCAGCACTTTTGCTCGCTGCCGGAACACCGGGAAAGAGATTTGCACTTCCTCATTCGCGGATCTTGATTCATCAACCATATAGTGAAGGTGGCGGTCAAGGATCTGACATTGAGATTCAAGCAAATGAAATTTTGCGAATGCGAGATGAGATGGAAGGAATTCTTTCTCGTCACACTGGCCGAACAAAAGATCAAGTTCGAGAAGATATCGAACGTGACAAAATCTTGACCGCGGAAATGGCTAAGGAATATGGCATTGTTGACCAAGTCATTGCTTCACGCAAGGTATTGGCAACTAAATCTTAATCAGTTACAAGCGACTAATCTGCGAGTAGTTAATGGAGATTAAGTTTTATTCAGGTGACTTTTCTGAATTGGAACTTGAGGATATCCACAAATTACTAATAGAGGCATTTGACCAAGACTTTAGTGATGCAGACTGGCAGCACACATTTGGTGGCACAAGAGTAATTGGATTTATAGATAACAAAGTTATGGCACATGCCGCTTTGGTTGCTAGAAAAATCTGGCTAGATGACATCGCGCATCAAGTTGGTTATTTAGAGGGTGTAGCAGTGTTACCTAAATTTCAAAAGCAAGGTTTTGGATCTGAACTA
>Ga0169931_10006318_pt1 | contig 17922 bp, 18 predicted proteins | sample Kivu_15m_20L_FD_129675 | JGI IMG/M metagenome (GOLD analysis project Ga0169931, IMG submission 129675) | Freshwater microbial communities from Lake Kivu, Western Province, Rwanda to study Microbial Dark Matter (Phase II) - Kivu_15m_20L... | ecosystem: Environmental > Aquatic > Freshwater > Lake...
CTCCCCAACACGTATCTGGTCGGTCCCCTTCCCGGTGATCAGCATCAGGAAATTGTGTTCCCGATCCTCGCGCCCGATCCGGGTTCTGACAGTTCGATTCATTTCGGCAAGTACAGCATCCACGTCGGCGGTAACCGCGGTCGCGGTCAGGTGTACCCCAGTGGTGAAAAGTCCAACAACACCGTGTACACCGCCCCTGCAGCAGGAACCATCGCTGCCGTCGAATCCGGTGATAACGGTGCCACCGTTGTCACCATCACCACCGCCGAGGGTGGCAGTGTCAGCGAAACCATTCCCGCTGGCCCGACGCTGACCGTGGCCGTTGGTGAAGCCGTTGCCGCCGGCGCTCCTTTGACTGACGATCCCAATGTCGGCGGGTTTGGTCAGATTGACACCGAAATCGTGCTTCAGAATCCGGTGCGGATCTATGGATTGCTGGCCTTCTTTGCCGCAGTCGCTCTGGCCCAGATCATGCTGGTCCTCAAGAAGCGTCAGGTGGAAAAGGTCCAGGCCGCTGAGGGTCTGATCTGAGTCAGGCGATTCTTCCCTTGCTTGCTGCGTTTGTTTCTCCGGGGCCCCTGGTTTTCCAGTTGGGCCCCATTGCCTTGCGTTGGTATGGCCTGCTGATCGCCCTAGCGGTTCTGGTGGGGCTGGCCCTGGCCACCCGTCTGGCCAAGCTCAGGGGCCTCGATCCAACCTTGGTCGCCGATCTGTTGCCAGTCCTGGTGTTAGGGGCAGTGATCGGTGCCCGCCTTTATTACGTGCTGCTCGAGTGGCGCCAGTACAGCGGCGATTGGCTGGCAGCCCTGGCGATCTGGCGGGGAGGCATCGCCATCCACGGCGCGTTGCTCGGTGGCATCCTTGCCACGGTGTTGTTCTGCCGTTGGCGGCGCCAGCGCTTTTGGCCCCTGCTCGATGTGCTGGTCCCTGCCGTCGCCCTGGGACAGGCCATCGGGCGTTGGGGCAATTTCTTCAATTCAGAAGCCTTCGGCCTGCCGACCGACCTGCCCTGGAAGCTGCGCATTCCGATTGACCATCGCCCGCCAGAGTTTCTCGCTGAGCTTTACTTTCACCCGACGTTTCTCTATGAATCCCTCTGGAATCTGGGTGTTTGCGCCCTGCTGCTGGCACTGTTCAGAGCAGGACAGCGAGGACGCATCCCGTTGCCCGCCGGGTCCCTCAGCTGCATCTACCTGATGGCCTACAGCTCTGGCAGAGTCTGGATTGAGGGTTTGCGTCTCGATCCCCTCTGCCTGATCGGGGTGCCCCCGTTCTGCAGTGGTGGCCTGCGCATGGCCCAGTTGATGAGTCTGCTGCTGATCGCCCTGGGGGGGATCGGTCTGTGGTGGTTGTACGGCCGCCACCGTGCGTTGCCCGATCCCAGTGGGGTTTCTCTTTGAGCCACAGTCATCCCGTTTCGATTGTTGGTGCCGGTCCCGGCGCTCCTGATCTGCTGACCTTGCGTGCCGCTCGGCTGATCGAGCAGGCCGAGGTCCTGGTCTGGACCGATTCGCTGGTCAATCCACACATTGCTGCGCTGGCACCTGAGGCCTGCGAACGCCTGCGCACCAGCACCCTCACCCTTGAAGAGGTGATGGCGGTCGTGGTGGATCGAGCCCGGGCCGGCAAGCGCGTCGTTCGGCTTCACGATGGTGATCCCTGTCTCTATGGCGCCCTGGCTGAGCAGATCAGCTGGCTGGCCGATGCCGGTCTGGCGGTTGATGTGGTGCCGGGCCTCAGCGCCTACCAGGCGGCAGCGGCGGCCCTCAACCAGGAACTGACCATTCCAGGTCTGGTACAGACCATCGTGCTCAGCCGCGCCAGCGGCCGCACCGGCACCCCCGAGCGCGAGTCCCTGGCCCGTCTCGCCTCGTTGCAAGCTTCGCTGTGCCTCTACCTCAGCGCTCGCCATGTCGACGAGGTGCAGGCCGAACTGCTGCAGCATTACCCGCCCGAGACCCCGGTGGCCATTGGTTACCGCATCAGCTGGCCTGACCAATGGTTGACGGTGGTCCCCCTCAGCCAGATGGCCGCCACGAGCCAGGAGCGCGGACTGATCCGCACGACCCTGTATCTGGTCAGCCCCGCCCTGGCCGCCTCGGCTGAGGCCCGTTCCAAGCTGTATTCAGCCAGCCACAACCACCTGTTTCGCGGCGGCGCCTGAATTGTCGCCGTACAGCTCACGGGCCAGTCGCTCCCGATCAAAACGGCAACCCAGGCGGTCGGCAATCGCCGCAACATCGGTGGCGCCGTTGCCCAGGCAGCAAGTGCCTCCTGGCGAGGGGGTCACATTGAAGACCAGACCCGGGCAGGCCTCAATGCGGGCCTCCCCCAGCATCAGCCGCTTCTCGCGTTTGTTGATCAGCTGGGGACGCACACCTCCGTAGCCCTTGGCAAAGCTGAGGTCGTCGAGGCTCATGTCGGGAACGATTTTGCGGGCATCGGCCAAAAACAGCCAGCGCCTGAGCCAGGGCACTTCGAACAGCAGGTTTTTGACGATGTAATTGCGGATGTCCGCCACCTTGAACAGCTGCCAGAACACGGTCAACACGGCCCAGTCGAGCCGCAGCACCTTCAGAAATTCCCAGAACGAGGCAGGCTTGTAGCGCTCCAGCAGGGGCAACAGCAGGGCTGTCGGTCCAAACCGGGTCTTGCCAGGAGCGCGCACATCCGGATCGCCATGGATTGCGGCAAAGGGAAGCTTGTCATTTTGAACGGTGTAGACCTTGCCCTTGAGCAGGTCTCGCGTGAAGTAGAAGCTGCCTGCGACCGGCAGGCACGAAAAGTCGAGCCCGTAGCCCATTTGCTGCGCCATTAACAGGCTGTGGGCTCCCGCATTGACGACCACATGCCGAGCCCGAACCTGGCGCGTTCCGCCCTGGTGGCCCAGGCTGGGGCTGGTGTTCAGGGTCACGAGAAAGGTGGTGTCGCCATCTGGATCGTTGGCGTCTCCCTGTTCGATGCTGATCCGTTCAACCCGGGTGCCCAGTTTCACGTCGAGGCGGCGATCGCTGCTCGCGACGGCGGCGTGGGCCTGCGTGACAAACGAAGCGGCCAGGGCTTCGTAGTCGACGGCGGTGTAGGTGCTGCGAATGCCGATGGCCACCAGGTCCTCCTGGCGGAGCCTCCCATTGTGCTGAGCAACCCGGGGCTCCCACTCGGCGATCTGTTCTTTCTCGAGCAACTCCATCGCTGGAAAATGGGGTGAGAAACTTGTAAAGCGCTCTCGCAGAAAGCGGCATTCGCGTTCACCGACTCCCAGCACCATCTTGGGCGTGCGAAACACACAGCGCTCCCGGGTCTGTGGATCCAGCAGTTCGGCATAGTGCACGATCATTTCCGCTGTGCGCTTGACCCGGATTGCTTTCTCCAGGGTGTAGTTGGTCTCGATATCGCCGCAGTGAATGGTCTGGCTGTTGTTGGTGGCCCTGGAGTTGACCTGGGCCAGCTGGTCGTACCGTTCAACCAGCAGCAGGTGCTGCAGGTCCGTGTAGCGGGCCAGTTCGAACAACAGGGCCGTGCCGCAGACTCCGCCACCGACGATCAGCACGTCCACGTGTGGCGTGTCGCTCGCCGCAGCGCTGTCGAGGGTGGTGTTCGTGCTGGTGTCGCTGGCTCCCACGCCGTCCATGTTGTGATTCAGCACACCATGCTCGCCTGCCAGGGGGCAGGGGCCTCGGTGTTTTATGGTGGGTCCACGGCGCTCAGCGCCGAGTCAGGGCGATTAGCACAGCGGTAGCGCACTTCCTTCACACGGAAGGGGTCACTGGTTCGAATCCAGTATCGCCCATTTGAGCGTCTCGACGGCTCTGGACAGGCCCGTCACAATTGGCGCAAGCTGCGCATCATCTGGGTGACAGGCCAGGACGCCACCAGGTCCTCAGGAGCCGAGTCGGCGCCGCTTGACGCTGTCCCGTCGGAGCTGACCGACCTGGCCGAACAGCTTCGTCGGGCCCGTGAATCCCAAGGGATCACCCAGGCCGACCTGGCCCAGAGGCTGCACATGGGTCTGCAGCAGTTGCAGGCCTTGGAGCAAGCAGACCGCGATGCCCTGCCCGAACCGGTCTTTGTGATCGCCCAGGCCCGCCGGGTCGCTGCGGCTCTGGGGTTGGAGATCGGTGAGTCCATCGATCGGCTGCGGCGCTGCGGCAGCTTTGGCGCTCAGGGTCCAGAGCTGCGGCCTGAGGCCTTTGCGCGCCCCTCCCCCACCCCATCGCAACCGTCACCCCCAGCGGCTTCAGCGCTGCGGCGCGTGGCCCTGCTGGCGCTGGCTGCTGGCATCAGCCTCGCGGCCTGGCAGTTGCAGCGCCGACCGGCAGCCATTGGATCGTCCTCGCCACCTGTGCGTCCTTCGGCGCCGGCCCAGAGTCCCCAACCCCAACCCCAGCTCCTGCTTCAGGCACGCCAACCCAGCTGGGTTGAGGTGCGCCGTCAGGCCGATGGGGTTGTGCTGTTTCGCGGCACGCTGCGCGGAGAGCGGCGCTTTGACCTGGATCAGGACCTGCGGGTTCTGGCGGGGCGTCCCGATCTGCTGTTGGTCAGCCAAAATGGCAAGCCAGCACAGGCTTTGGGACCGATCTCGGCGGTTCGTTGGGTCAGCTTTGGCGCTGCTCCGCTGCCGTCACGCTGAGTTCATAGCCACAGGCTTCCTGCACGGCACCGCTGCAGGCCTGCAGGCTCCAGCGTTCGAGGCTCAGATCGACCGCCGCGTGTCCGTTCTCGGGCTGGATCGGTTGCAGGACGATCGGCAGTCGGCCGTTGCTCGGCTGGGAACCCTGCGCTGCCTGCACCTGCAGGCCTCCGATCACCGCCTGCGGACGGCGATCGAGTGCGGCTGCCAGGCGCAGCAGCAGGGCCATGGCGGCGACCGTTTGCCGTGCGGGCCGTCCCTCGATCAGCTGCCAGGCCTCGTGCCGTTTTTTGGGCAGGCTGCGGCGGTGGTAGCGGGCGATCGCCGCGACCATCAGATGTTCGGCCTCGGTGTAGCCCAGCAGTTCGCCGTGGCGGATCAGGTACCAGCTGTGTTTGTGATAGGCGGCGATGTTGATGTGTTTGCCGCAGGTGTGCAGCATGGCAGCAGCCCACAGCAGCTGCCGCCCTTCGCCGGTGTCCCCGTGCAGCAGACCCTGGGTCTGGTCGTACAGGGATAACGCATGGGCGGCGACCCGCTCGGCCCTGGGCAGGTCCACCCCGAAACCCCGGGCCAGATGCAGCACCGTGCGCTCGCGGATCGTGCTTTGAAAGGCCAAGCGGTCGTCCAGCAGCTGGTTGCGCAGCATCCAATCGACGATCAAACCCTCCCGCAGGGCGCGATCGCAGACCACCAGATCCGTGACTTGCAGCATCGCCATGGCGGTCTGCAGGATCAGAGCACCAGGGACAATGATTTCGGCACGGCGTTCGTTCAGCCCTGGCAGGGCTTTGCGTTGCTCGGGGGTCATCGCCACCAGGCGGCTGACCAGCTGGTCGACGCGCTCGCGACTGAGGCGGTAGCCCTGGAGCTTGAGCGGGGGTCTGGGATCATCGGCCGCTGCCAGGCTTGCCAGGGCCATCGCCGTGCCGCTGGTGGCCACCAGCTGGGGCCGTTCGCCGGGGTTGAGGGCGGCCTTGATCTGGGCCACCGCCGGATCGATGGCCCCCTGGATGTAGGCGATCAGGAACGAGCGTCGGCCGGCCGGCAGGGGATCCTGCTGGCAGAACTCCCGTTGCAGCCGGACGGCGCCGATGCGGCTGCTGCTGAGCACCCGAGCATCGTGGCCGTCCGCCAGGATCAGTTCGGTCGAGCCTCCGCCGATGTCAATGATCAGATGGGGTTGTTCGCCGAAGCGCATGCCCGACAGCACGCCCAGGTAGATCAGACGGGCCTCCTCGGGCCCGCTCACCAGATCCACGTCCAGCCCCAGCTGCTCCTGCACGGTGCCAAGAAAGTCGCGGCCGTTGGGGGCTTCGCGCACTGCGCTAGTGGCGGCGGTCACGATCTGTTCAACGCCGTGACTCTGGGCCAGGTCCCGGCAATGGCGAAGGGTCTGCAGGGCCCGTTCGATCGCCACCGGGGTCAGCTCGCCCCGCTCCTCCTCGCGTTCACCCAAACGGGTGGTCGACTTTTCGGCCACCACGACATTGAAGCTGCCCAGAGCAGGGTCCACCGCTGCAATCAGCAGGTGGGTCGAATTGGTGCCGATGTCGATGGCGGCGACCCGACGGATCTCGGTCTTGGAAGCCTGGGGCATCGCAGCACATCCGCGCGCGCCACTTTGCCACCCCCCCCCGTTCAGCCGAACCCGCGGGACCCGGTGGTGTGACGCTCGGCACTGGCGCCGGCGGCTTTGCCGCCGAATCGCCGGGTTTGCCAGGGGGTGGGCTCGCTGGTGTCCGTGGGGTCCCGCTGGCGCCAGCGCAGGCACAGGCTGCGGGTGCCGGGTTCAAACCGCACCGACCAGTCGAGCAGGCGGTCGGGTCCCAGGCCTGCGGCCAGGGTCTCCAGCGCTGCCAGCAGGTCACGCAGCTGGGCCGGGGTGGCACCGGCTTTGAGGGCGTCCCTGAGTTCCGCTTCTTTGACCGAGCTGCGCAGCCGGGTTCGGCCCAAAACGGCGCTGCCGTCCTCGGGCCCATCCTCGAGGGGCTCCGTGGCCTCGAGCGAGCCATAGCGATAGGTCGTGCTGCCCCCAAAGCTGCTGCGGGTGCTTTTGCGGGTGTGCCAGGCCATCGTTCCAACCTAAGCGGGTTGTCCAGGGCGGTAGCTTTCGCCCAGCAGGCCCGGGCCCATGCAGGAGCGATCAGCGCGTGTCTGGTTCGAGCTGTTGCGCTGGCACAAGCCCAGCGGCAGGTTGATTCTGTTGATTCCCGCCGGCTGGAGTCTCTGGCTGACTCCTGCGGTGCCCCCATCACTCCCCTTGCTGGTGCTGTTGCTGGTCGGTGCGCTGGCAGTTAGCGGTGCCGGTTGCATTGCCAATGACCTGTGGGACCGGCGCATTGATCCCCAGGTCAGTCGCACCGCCACCAGGCCCCTGGCCGCGGGGCGCATTGGCGTGGCCTCAGCGATGGGCCTGCTGTTGCTGTGTCTGCTGGTGGCTCTGGCCGTGGTGCTGGCGCTGCCCTCGGGGTCGCGGGGGCTGTGCCTGGCCCTGGCGGTGGCAACCCTGCCGCTGGTGTTGCTCTATCCCTCCGCCAAACGTTGGTTCCCCTTCCCCCAGGTTGTGCTGGCGCTCTGCTGGGGCTTTGCCGTGCTGATTCCCTGGGCGGCTGCCACAGGGTCACTGGCCGGGGGCTGGCCCCTGACGCTCTGCTGGTTCGCCACGGTCGTCTGGACCTTCGGATTTGACACGGTTTATGCGATGGCTGATCGGGCTGACGACCGCCGACTGGGCGTCCGCAGCAGTGCCCTGAGCCTGGGCTCCCGGGCCGTGCCAGCGGTTGCGTTCTGCTATGGCCTGGCCTGGTTGGCCCTGGCGCTGGCGGCCGTCGCTCTGCCGCTGCACCCCCTGTTCTGGCCCCTGTGGCTCCTGGCCGGGTTCGGCCTGTTCCGTGAGGCGTGGCAGCTGCACCGCTCTGAGCAGGGCCCCCCGGACCAGCCGCGCAGCGGCGGCTCTTTTTACGGCCGCCAGTTTGCCCATCAGGTCCAACTGGGTGCGCTGCTGCTGTTGGCCCTGATCGTCGGCAGGGCCTGAGGGCAGCGATGAACCTCTGCGCCGCCACGCCGCCCCAATGGCCCTTGCCGTTGCAGCCCGGTGATCGGGTGCGTCTGGTGGCAGCCAGTTCGGCCCTGACGGACCAGAGCCTCGAGCGCCTGCAGGCCGGCGTGGCGCTGCTGCAGCGGTGGGGCCTGCAGGTGCAGCCGTCGGCAGCCCCCCAGCGCCGTTGGGGCTACCTGGCCGGCCGTGATCGGGACCGTGGCGCCGATCTGGCCCCCAGCGCCGCGTTGTGGGCCTGCGTGCGGGGCGGCTGGGGCGCGGCGCGGCTGCTCGAAGACCCGGAGCTGGTCCTGCCCCCTGGCTGGCTGCTGGGTTTTTCGGATGTGACCAGCCTGCTTTGGGCCCGTCTGGCCCGTGGTCTGGGCGGTGGGGTCCATGGCCCCCTGTTGACCACCCTGGCGGCCGAACCGCTCTGGAGTCAGGAGCGTCTGCGCCAGCTGCTGTTCGGCGAGCCGACGGCCGACCTGATCGGGCAGGCCTGGACCCCGGGCGTGGCCAGTGGTCCCCTGCTGGTGGCCAACCTGACCGTGGCCAGCCATCTGCTTGGCACGCCCCATTGCCCACCCCTGGCGGGGGCGATCCTGGTGCTTGAGGACGTCGGCGAGGCCCCCTATCGGCTCGACAGGATGTTGACCCACTGGCGGCTCAGCGGTGCCCTGGGCCAGGTGGCCGGCCTGGCCTTGGGTCGGTTTGACGCCTGTGAGGATCCCGACGGCGAAGGCTTCAGCAGCCTTGAGGTGCTGCGCGAACGCACCGCCGACCTGGGCATCCCAGTGCTGGCGGGGTTGCCGTTGGGCCACGGCCCTGAGGGCAATGCGGCCCTGCCGGTGGGGGGCATGGCCCGCCTGGACGCTTCGGCCGGGCGTCTCAGCCTGCTGCCCGTGGACTGAGCACCGCCGCGGCGATCGTCAGATCAAAGGGGGTGGTCAGTTTGATGTTCGAGGCCGGGGCCTCGAGCACCTGCACCGCCAGGCCCAGCCGTTCGAACAACGCCGCATCGTCGGTCACCTGCCAACCCTCACGGCCGGCCCGGGCATGGGCGTCGCGAAGTTGTTGGACGGGAAAGCCCTGTGGCGTCTGGGCAGCCCAGAGCGTGCTGCGCTCGGGGGTGGCCAGGATCGTGCCATCGTCAGCGACCTGTTTGATCGTGTCGGTCACCGGTGTCGCGGCGATCACGGCATGGCCGGCCTGCACCGCTGCGGCACAGCGGGCCAGCAGCTCGGGCTCCACCAGGCAGCGGGCGCCATCGTGGATCAGCACGCCGCTGGCGTCAGGGGGCAGTGCTGCCAGTCCGCAGCTGACCGAGTCCTGCCGGGTCTCGCCGCCGACGATCCAGTGCACGGGTTTGCGCGGTGCCGCCGCCGTAACGAGCGCGGCAATGGCCGGTGCATCCATGGGTTGGCCGACGATGCCAACCCAGCTGATCGCGTCGCAGCGCAGTGCTGCTTCGAGGGTCCAGGCCAGCACCGGACGCCCGGCGACCTCGAGCAGCAGCTTGTTGCCGCTGGCCCCCATGCGTCGCCCGGAGCCGGCGGCGGCAATCAGCAGATGCACAGACAACCTCCCCTTGGCATCACCGCTCACAAGACATTCGATTTGCGCTCCATACAATCAGGCCAACGAGCCGATCGCCTGGACCCATGCGCGCCCTGTTCCTGATTCCGGGCGATGCCGTGCGCCAGCTGCAGGCCCTGCCGGCCGTTGCCGCAGTGGCCGACCAGCTCTCGGCCCAGGTCCAGGTGGTCTGCGCGCCATCGGCGGCGCCCTGCTGGGGGTTGCTGCCGGCAGTCGAGAAGGTGATCCCTTTCGATTTTGCTGCCGCCACCCTGGCCGACTGGGCCAACCTGCTCGGTTCGGTGCGGGAGCCGGATTTTCAGCTGTGCATCAACCTGGCCCGCGGCCGTCAGGTCGACCTGATGCTGTCGATGAGTCACATCCCCACGCGCATCGCGGCAGGCGGGTTTTCGGCGACGGAGACCGTTGCTGCAGCGACGTCTGCGTGGGCCGATCAAAGCCTGGAGGCCTACCTCAGGCCGATCGGAGTGGGCCTGGACGCGGCGGCGTTTCGCCTGACCGTTCCCCGCGCCGACCTCGACAAGGCTGCGGCCCAGCTGCCTGCGGGCGATGGCCCGCTGCTGCTGCTGGCCCCCCGCGGTGATGCCGGCGACTGGCCTGCGCAGCAGTGGCAGGCCCTGCCGGGGCTGGTCGCGGCCCGGCTGCCGGGGCTGCGCAGCCTGACCCTGCCAGCCCTGGCGGGTGGTAGCCCGCGCACCCGTGCCGCCCTGCTGGCGGCTGCGGATGTGGTGCTGGCCAGCGATGGCCCCAGCATCGAGCTCGCTCTGCTGCTGGGGATTCCGCTGGTGGCCCTGGGCCGCTCCGCTGACAGCCTGCCCCAGCGGCAGGGGGTGCAGGGGCTGGCCAGCGCCGACAGCCTGTCCACGCTGGAGCCCGGGCCGGTGCTGGCTGCCCTGGGTCTGGCTTGAGCGGCCCCATCGATGCCGTGGTCCTTCCCTCGGGTGCACCTGGAGCGCCGTCCTCGGCTTCCCCGACGCGTCAGCCGCCGACCGCCATCGACCCGCTCGCGCTGGCCCTGGGTCACGCCCCTGCTGGCCCTGGTTCTGGTGGTCAACGCCTCGGCTCTGGGCTACCGCCTGAGCGAGGGCTGGGACTGGGGCGACTGCTACTGGATGGTGGCGATCACCATCCCCACCATTGGCTACGGCGAGGTCGAACCCCTGTCGACCGCCGGTCGCTTTGTCACCGTGTTCTCGGTGGTGGGTGGCCTGGCGGTGGTCCAGCTGTCGGTGCAGAGCCTGCTTGGTCTGTCGGAGGCGGGTTATTTCCGACGCCTGCGCCGCCGGCGTTTTCTCAACTGGGTTCAGACCATGAATGACCACGTGATCCTCTGCGGGTATGGCCGCATCGGTCGCGAGATCGGCGAGCAGATCAGCCGTGAGGGTGTGGAGCTGTTGGTGGTGGAGATGGATCCGGAGCGCAAACAGGCCGCTGAAGAGGCCGGTCTGCCGGTGCTGATGGCCGATGCCACCCTCGACGAAACGCTGGTCGAGGCCGGCATCCACCGGTGCCGCAGCCTGGTTGCGGCCCTGCCGAGCAACGCGGCCAACCTCTACGTGGTGCTCAGTGCGCGGGGCCTGGCACCCCGCTGCCGCCTGATCGCCCGTTCCGACAGCGACGAAGCCGCCCGCAAGCTGCGCCAGGCCGGTGCCGACCAGGTGGTCAGTCCCTATGTCGCAGGGGGCCGCACCATGGCCGCCACCGCCCTGCGGCCGCTGGCGGTCACCTTCATGGAGCTGCTGGCTGGCACCGACTGCAAGGTGGAAGAATTCCGCCTCTCCGATGACCCCCACAAGCTCGGGGCACTCAATGGACGCAGCCTGACCGATCTCGAGCTCAGGCGCCGCACCGGGGCGCTGGTGCTGGCGATTCGCAATCCTGAGCCGGACCTGATCAACCCGTACACCTACCGCGGCAGCACCTACAACCCCGGCGAACCCAACCTGATCGCCAACCCGGGCGGCGAGGTGACCCTGGCTCCGGGCCAGCTGCTGGTGGTGATGGGCAGCCAGCAGCAGCTGGAGGCCTTTGGCACCCTGCTGGGATCAGCCCTGGTCAGCATTGATGCCATGCGGGAGTAGGTCCGGCCGCGCGCATACGATCGCCTCCAGCGTTGTGCGATCCGACCTGCCATGTCCAATCCTGCTGCCGATCTGACGGGCCAGGTCGCGCTGGTCACGGGCGCCAGCCGCGGCATCGGTGCTGCGATCGCCGTTGACCTGGCCGCCTGCGGCGCCACTGTGGTGGTCAACTACGCCAGCTCGCCCGAGGCCGCGGCGGCTGTTGTCAGCCAGATCGAAGCGGCCGGAGGCAAGGCCTGGAGTCACCAGGCCAATGTTGCCGACGAAACCCAGGTCGAGACCATGGTCAAGGCCGTGCTTGCGCGCGAAGGGCGCCTTGATGTGCTGGTCAACAACGCCGGCATCACCCGCGATGGCCTGTTGATGCGCATGAAGAGCACGGACTGGCAGAGCGTGATCGACCTGAACCTGACCGGTGTGTTTCTGTGCACCCGGGCTGTCAGCCGCGGCATGCTCAAGGCGCGTGCCGGGCGCATTATCAACATCACGTCGGTGGTGGCCCTGTTCGGCAACCCCGGCCAGGCCAATTACAGCGCCGCCAAGGCGGGGGTGATCGGCCTGACCCGCAGCAGTGCCGCCGAATTTGCCAGCCGGGGTGTCACCGTCAACGCCGTGGCCCCCGGCTTCATCGCTAGCGACATGACCAAGGATCTCGACAAAGAGCCGATCCTGGCCTCAATACCCCTGGGACGCATGGGCACAACCGCTGAAGTGGCTGGTGCGGTGCGGTTTCTGGCAGCCGATCCGGCAGCGGCTTACATGACCGGCCAGGTCCTGCAGGTCGACGGCGGCATGGTGATGCGCTGAATCAGGTGCTCAGCTCGTCCCGCAGCCGGCGGATGCGTTGCAGAAGCCGCAGCCTGCGGCTTCTGGCTGTGATCGTCAGAAACAACCGGATCGGGACATAAACCAGCGCCATCGCCAGGCCGACCGCCGTGATCGCGATGAACACCAGTGGGTTGGCCGAGGGCATGGCCTGGCCCATGGCCTCCTCGGCGGCACTTTCGAGGGCGTTGTGCAACAGGTCCTCCATGGCCTGACCTTATTCAGGGGAGGCCGAGTCTGCACAGTGTCTTGGCCCTTGATTCGGCTTTCCCCACCAGCCAGCCGTCGCCTCGCCATGGGACGCTGTGGCTCAGCCGTTTGTCACGCCGGCCCATGGCCAAACTGATTCGTTTCTCTGACCAATCCCGCGCTGCCCTGGAGCGGGGTGTGAACGCGCTCGCCGATGCGGTCAAGGTGACGATCGGTCCCCGCGGCCGCAACGTGGTGCTCGAGAAGAAGTTCGGAGCGCCCGACATCGTCAACGACGGGGTCACCATCGCCAAGGAGATCGAACTGGAGGATCCGTTCGAAAACCTGGGCGCCAAGCTGATGCAGCAGGTCGCCAGCAAGACCAAGGACACCGCCGGTGACGGCACCACCACCGCCACCGTGCTGGCTCAGGCGCTGGTTCGCGAGGGTCTGCGCAATGTGGCCGCCGGGGCCAGCCCGATCGTGCTGCGCAAGGGCATGGAGAAGGCTGCAGCTCAGGTTGTGGCGGGCATTCAGCAACGTGCACAGGCAGTGGCCGGCGAGGCCATCCGCCAGGTGGCCACGGTCAGCTCCGGTGGCGATGCCGAGATCGGTCAGATGATCGCCGAGGCGATGGCCAAGGTCTCGGCCGATGGGGTGATCACGGTCGAGGAAAGCAAGAGCCTGGCGACCGAACTCGAGGTCACCGAGGGCATGGCCTTCGATCGTGGCTATGCCTCGCCGTACTTCATCACCGATCAGGACCGCCGCGAGTGCGTGTTCGAGAACCCGCTGGTGCTGATCACCGACCGCAAGATCAGTGCCGTGGCCGATCTGGTGCCCGTGCTCGAGGCTGTGACACGTAGCGGGCGTCCGCTGTTGATCCTTGCCGACGACATTGAAGGCGAGGCCCTGGCCACCCTGGTGGTCAACAAGAACCGCGGCGTGCTGCAGGTGGCGGCTGTCAAGGCCCCTGGTTTCGGCGACCGCCGCAAGGCCATGCTCGCTGACATCGCGATCCTCACCGGGGCCTCTCTGGTCAGTGAGGACCGGGCCATGACCCTCGACAAGGTCTCCCTGGCCGACCTGGGCAGTGCACGCACGATCACCATCACCAAGGACGACACCACGATCGTCGCTACGGGTGAGCACCAGGCCGCCGTCGCGGATCGGGTCGCCGCCATCAAGCGTGAGCTCGAGGCCACCGACTCCGATTACGACAAGGAAAAGCTCAATGAGCGCATTGCCAAGCTGGCTGGTGGCGTTGCCGTGATCAAGGTGGGCGCCCCCACCGAGACCGAGCTCAAGAACCGCAAGCTGCGCATCGAGGATGCCCTCAATGCCACCCGCTGCGCCATTGAAGAAGGGATCATTGCCGGCGGCGGCACGACCCTGCTCGAGCTGGCTGCGGGTCTCGATGGCCTGGCCGCCACGCTCAGCGGTGACGAGCGCACCGGCGTGGAGATCGTGCAGCGGGCCCTGAGTGAGCCCGTGCGTCAGATCGCTGCCAACGCCGGGGCCGACGGCGCCGTGGTGGCCGCCGAGATTCGACGGCTGGGCAAGGGCTTCAATGCGGCCAGCGGCGTCTATGAGGATCTGTTGGCCGCCGGCATTCTCGATCCGGCCAAGGTGGTGCGCCTGGCCCTGCAGGATGCGGTTTCGATCGCTGGCCTGCTGATCACCACAGAAGCGGTGATCGCTGACAAGCCCGAGCCCCCTGCCCCTCCAGCCGGCGGCGGCATGGATGGCATGGGCGGAATGGGCGGCATGGGTGGTATGGGCGGCATGGGCATGCCCGGCATGATGTGATCAGCCGAGGGCCTTGCAATACGCCATCACCTGCAGGTCAATGCCGGTGATGGCGGTGCCCACCACCACTGCATCCGCCCCCAGATCCCTCGCTCGGCGGGCGTCGTCAGCACTGGCGATCCCGCCTTCACAGATCAGGCTCAGCCCATCAGGCAACGCCTGACGCAGCTGGGGGATCAGATTCCAGGCCGGGGGCTTCTGGTCCGCTGTGGCTTCGGTGTAGCCATACAGGGTTGTGCCAATCCAGGTGCAGCCCAGTTCGGCTGCCCTGAGTCCATTGGCCAGGCTGTCAACGTCTGCCATCAAGGGTGCTCCCAGCTCGCCATGGGCACGGCTGATCAGCTCAGCCAGGTTCTGACCCTGGGGCCGATGGCGGGCCGTGGCATCCAGAGCAATCACGTCAGCTCCGGCCGCCCAGACCGCACTGATTTCGCGCCAGCCCGGGGTGATGTACACCGGGCTGTCGGGGCTGCTGACCTTCCACAGGCCGATGATCAAGGCATCGGGGCAGCGGCGGCGCACGGCGCCGATGTGCTCGGGGCTTTCCAGGCGCACACCGGTGGCGCCGTTGCGCAGGCTGGCTTCAGCCATGGCGGCGATCACCTGCGGATCCCGCAGCGGCGACCCCTCGGGGGCCTGAACCGAAACGATCAGCCCTGTTGCCGGGTGCTTGAGGGACATGTCAGGCCGCGTCGCTGTGCAGCCAGGCCCGCAGCCCAGCCAGGTCAGCGGGCGCAGGTGCGCCCCCAGGCGACGGCAGGGCGGCAGGGATCGTCGATGATTCGCTGGGCAACTGCCAGGGATCGCTGGCCCCCAGAACCGGCTGGGCCGTCTGCTGGTCTGTGCTGTCCTGGCGCAGGGGCTCCAGGGCCTCACGCAGGGCCTCGCGGATCAGGCTGCCGAAGGGCATGGCTGGCGGTTGCGCTGGGCTCACGCTGCCATCCCCGGCAGCCTGCAGACCAAGCTGGTCCTGCAACCACTGCAGTCCGTCTGCGCCGCAGGTCTGCAGCACCCGTGTGTCGCTCAGGGTGGCAAAGGCCTGCAGACCGTGCCGGTGGATCCACTGCTGGCCCAGGCGCTGGGCGAGTTGCTGCTGGCGGTTGATGACAGCATCGATCAGCAGCACGGCCGGATCGGGGCGTTCCGGCGGGGCTGGGCGGTGAATTGGGGGCACGGCCTTGGGTTCAGGAGAGCTTGCGATCCAGCAGAGGACGGATCGCCAGAAACAACCCGCTGGCCAGGGCGGCAAGCAGTCCGAGGCAGGTCGCGGTTGTCAGATCCCCGTAGGGAGCCTGCAGCACCATCGCTGTCAGGGACAGGTCACCGTTGTAGGCGGCGCGGATCGGTTCAATCGCGAAGGTAAGGGGATTCACGGCTGCTAGCCACCCCAACCAGGGGGGCATGAAGCTGAGCGGTGCCAGGGCCGTGCTGGCAAACAGCAGGGGCAGGTTGGCTACGAAGATCACGGCGATCAATTCGATGTGCCCAGGCAGGGCAAAGGCCAGACCCAGGCTCAGGGCGGTGACGGCAAACACCAACAGCAGCAGGGTCACCAGCACCAGCAACAGGCCCGCAGCCCCCGGCCAGCCATAGCCGAGCAGCGCCGCGGTGGCCATGATGGCCAGGCTCTGCAACAGGCTCAGGGCGGTGATGTACAGCACTGAGGCCAGCACGATCGAGCTGCGCGAGCGCAACGGTGCCACCAACAAGCGGTTCAGAAATCCGAATTCACGGTCAAACATCACCGGCAGGCCCGCGTTGAGGGCCCCGCTGAAAGCCGTGAACACGATCACTCCGGCCCCTAGAAAGCGGCCGTAGCTCATGCCGCCGGGCAGCAGGCCTTCGGGAGCGTTGGCAAACAGGGCGCCGAACAGCACCAGCCAGATCAGTGGCTGGAGAACGCCGGCTACCAGGGTGGAGGGGCGGCGGGCCAACTGCACAAACAGGCGCCGGGTCAGGGCCAGGGTCTCCTGGCTGATCTCGGCCAGGGCGGAGGCCTCCGGGGCGTTGGCGACGGTCTGGGAGAGGGAGGGATTGGCGCTGGTCATGGGTTAACGCATGCTCTGTTTGCGTTCGGCCTTGGCGTCGCGACTGCCCGCAACCGCCAGTTCGGCATCCATCAGGGTGCGGCCGGTGGCCTGCAGATAGACATCATCCAGGCTGGGCCGGCTCTGGGCCAGGGCAAAGACCGGCAGATCTGCCGCAGCCAGCTGGCGCCTGAGCTGCTCGACCACGCCGTCGTGCTCGATCACCAGATTGAGGGAGAAGCCCTGGGCTTGGTTGACCACCACCTGCCGCACACCCGAGCAGTTCTGGAGGAGAGCCTGCACCCGCAGGGCCTCCTCTTGATCGCTGAATTCGCGCACCCGCAGCGTGACCCTGTCACCGCCCAGGGCGTCCTTGAGGGCCGAGGGGCTGCCTTCGGCGATCACCCGGCCGTTGTCGATGATCGCCAGCCTGTCGGCCAGGGCTTCGACTTCTTCGAGGTAATGGCTGCTGAGCAGCACGGTGGTGCCGCCATCGCGCAGCCTGCGCAGCACCTGCCAGATGGCGCTGCGACTTTCGATGTCCAGGCCGACGGTGGGCTCGTCGAGCACCAGCAACCGAGGGCTGTGCAGCAGACCCGCGGCCAGATCCAGGCGCCGGCGCATGCCACCGGAATACCCACCGCAGCGGCGATCAATCCAGGCCTCCATGCCCAGCAGGGCGATCAGCTCGTCCATGCGGGCGTCCCGCTGCGGGCGAGGCAGGTGGTAGAGATCGCCCTGAAGGGCCAGCAGTTCACGGCCGCTCAGGATCTTGTCGATCGCCACCTCCTGGGCGACGTAGCCCAGCAGGTTGCGCACCGACCGCGGGTCGGCCAGGGCATCGATGCCGCCCACCCGCACGCTGCCGCTGTCTGGGGCCAGCAGGGTGCACAGGATGCGCAGGGTGGTGGTCTTGCCTGCTCCATTGGGTCCGAGCAGGCCGAACAGGCAGCCCTCAGGGACGCTCAAACAGAGGTCATCCAGGGCGACGATGGGGGCGCTCGCGCGAGGGCCGCCGTAACGCTTGTTGAGGTGCTGCAGCTCGATCAAGCCGGACGGTCTCCTGCTCCTGGCGTCGGCAGAATCTAGGAGAATCCAGGCCAGGCCAGCAGGGTCAGCTGCAGGTCCACGGCCTGGGGTGAGCGTGCCAGCAACAGCAGCAGGCAGATGCCGAACAGATAGAGAATCGACCAACGGAACAGGCCCCGTTGGGCGGCGGGATCTTCGGGCCGGCTGGCCAGACTGTGGCACTGCTGCAGCAGCCGGGCGTTGAAGGGGATCACGAGCAAGCCATAGAGCAGCCCGCCGCTGGGGAGCACCATCACCCCCAAGAGGCTGATGGCCACCGTGAGCCAGGCGTAGGTGCCAATCGCCCGGACCGTCACGGCCACCCCTTTGACGACGGGCAGCATTGGAATGCCGACCGAGCGGTAGTCGTCACGCAACAGCAGGGCCAGCGCCCAGAAATGGGCAGGGGTCCAGACCATCACCAGGGTGAACAGCCACCAGGCGCCGAGGCCCAGATGGCCGCTCACGGCCGCAGCGCCCACCAGGGGAGGGATCGCCCCGGCCACCCCGCCGATGACGATGTTCTGGCTGGTTCGGGGTTTGAGCAGGGCGGTGTACAGCAGCACATAGCTGCACAGTCCCAGCAGCGACAGGCCTGCCGCCAGGGGGTTGACTCCCAGACTCAGCACCAGCACCGATGCCCCGGTCAGGACGATC
>Ga0169931_10006319_pt1 | contig 17922 bp, 17 predicted proteins | sample Kivu_15m_20L_FD_129675 | JGI IMG/M metagenome (GOLD analysis project Ga0169931, IMG submission 129675) | Freshwater microbial communities from Lake Kivu, Western Province, Rwanda to study Microbial Dark Matter (Phase II) - Kivu_15m_20L... | ecosystem: Environmental > Aquatic > Freshwater > Lake...
CAGTTGAGTTTGATGGATGCGCAATGGCGAAAAGCTGATTTTCGAGTGATGGTCTCGGGAGCACAAACAATGGTGCAAGTAACTTGTAGTTTTAACCCCAGTATTGCTTTTTTAAATGAAAAACACAGGCTGAATCAAGCGAGAATGGATCAGCAGCATATGATGAGGGCAACGGGTTTGTATCCATCTAATACGGTGAAACTGGCCAATTTTCAAATTAGTAACCTGGTGGATTCAGCTTATTTTCATTTAGAATATCACCCGATTGCGCCAGATAGTTTTTCGCAGAATCCCAATGGTTATAAAATTTCCAAAAGAAGATACTGGACGGTAAATGGGGTGTGGAACCCCAATCTGGATGGTGATTTCAGAATAGAGCCTGATTTTACCCTCGATGCTGACCTTTATGCCACAGGAGGTTTAGACAGTATGGTACTTTTGTATCGTTCCGGTGTAGGAGAGGAATGGGCAGAACATCCGGATTACATGAAATTTGTATTGGGTTCTTTTGGTTTTGTCAAGGTACAAACAATATTGAAAGGAGATTATGCCCTGGCAACCGGAAGAAGAATGACAACTGCAGTTGCAAATTCACATAAGAATGAATTGCTGTTTAAGATCAGCCCCAATCCTATTCGAGATATGTTGGCAATTCAATTAGAAAAGGAAATGCAAGGACATTTGGAAATTTACAGTATAGGTGGTGACTTGATGCAGACTCAGTCGCTGGTTCAGGGTGTGCAGGAATTGAGAATATCTGTTCAGGAATGGGCTGCGGGTTCTTATGTGGTAATGATTCAGGACAAAGAATCGGGGCAATGGGCAAAACAGGTATTTCAGGTGTTGAGATAGAAAGTAGGATCAAATCCAAAATATAAATAACCATCCTCCGCAAATCGAACAAATGCAAAGAAGAAGAATCGCCTGCAAGGCCAGAGGTATAGGCGTTTTGGTAGCCTGATCAGATTCTTGCTGAAATGCGTGCATAATCAGTTGCAGGTAAAAATAGGAGCCAATGGCTGTGCTGATCAACCCCGCTATCACAAGCGCCGGAAAATGAGAAAATGCTTCGTAAAATAAAAAGGTTTTTCCGAAGAATCCTGTAAAAGGGGGTAAGCCTGTTAATGAAAACAAAGCGCTGACCCAAAGCAGACCCAAAAGTGGATATTGTAAACCCTTTCCCTTGATTTGGTCTATCTGATCCTCCGTATTCCGCATAGCAACCTGTGAACTTACCAGTCCAACAATTGAAAAACCATAACCTATTGTAAAAATAAACAAATGTTGCAGTGAGCTTTCTTTAAAACAAAGTAGAGAAAATAAGGCGAAAGCAGAATGGGTAATACTGGAGTAGGCGAGCAGTCTTTTAAAATAGGTTTGGTGTAGGGCAACCAAATAACCCAAAAATAAAGAGATGAGTATGGCAGCCTGAAGCAGGGGAATCCATGTTTTACTGATGGGTTCAAATAAAAGAGAGAAAAATGTATAAAAGGTAAAAAGCATTGCGATTTTTATCGTGGAGGCCATATATGCTGTTATATAATTCGGGCTACCCTGGTATACATCCGGACCCCAAAAATGAAATGGAGCCGCACCCACTTTAAACAGAAATCCAATGGCAAGCATGATTGTTCCTACCTGAAGCATCGGAAGATTGACCCTGGCTTCCAATATGACCTGTTTCATTTCAGCCAATTCAAAAGTACCTGTAGCTCCATAAATGAGCGCAATGCCTAAGAGGATAAAACAGGTAATGAAAGAACCCGTAAAAAAATATTTCACAGCAGCTTCTCTTGAGAAGGAACTGTTTTTGTCAGACCCCGCCAACACATACAGGGGAATAGACATGATTTCCAAACCCAGAAAAAACATGAACAGGTCTTTGAATCCGATCAGAATCAAAACACCACATAAAGAAAACAGATACAAGGCGATGGTATCCGACCCATTTTCCTTGTCCTGCAATAACCGGAGGGAATCGCCCCAGATAATTAAGGCTGTCAATGCAATACAAAGAATTGAAAAATGAATTTGAAATCCCTCAAAGGAAATTCCTTGGTACTGGGATGCAAACTGAAACAATGGGGCTGGTGCCATCATGAGGAAAATAGCCCCAACCATGCCCATTAGAGCAGCAGCCAAGGCGAGTTGGGTTTTCCCAAACATAGAGGCTGCCATAGATATCATACCTGAAAGAAACAGAAGAAGTAAGGCTTCCATATTTATTGCTTTGAATCTTGAATGCTTGAAATAATGTCCTGAAGTGCAGGCATAACCAACTGTGAAACCGTGTCAGGGAAAAGTCCTAACAGAAGCACAGCTACAGAAACGAGTAACAAAACAGCCAGTTCATTCCAAGTCAAATCTTGAAAAGAGGAAATTATAGGAAATCCAAACATACTTAATTGAAAGGCTCGTAACATAAAAACTGCACCAAGTACAATAGTGCTAAGGCCAAGGATACCCATGATGTTATTATGATGAAAAAGCTCTAAAAGGATGATGAATTCACCAATAAAACCTGCTGTAAAAGGAACTGAGACAGATGCCAGCGTGATAATGGCACACCAAAAACCAAAACTGGGTGCTAGTTTGGCAATACCTCCTATCTGTCTGATATCTTTTGTCTTTAATCTGTTTTCAAGAATATCGGCAATTAAGAACATGCCAACAGAAAGTAAACTGTGATTCAGAATTTGAATGGAAGCACCAAATAACGCGGCTTCTGTAAGCAGGGCCAATGCTGCTGTGATTATCCCTAAATGACTCAAAGAGGCAAAGGCATATAGTTTTTTGATATCGTATTGTCGCATAGCCACCAAGGCCCCGTAAATGATTCCTATCAGGCTTAAAATCAGTAATAACCATTTGCTTTGATATAATACTTCTGAGCAAGTAGGCAACATCCATTTTACAATACCAAAAAGAGCCATTTTAAGCATCAGGGCAGAAAGCAGCATAGTTCCGGCCATAGGTGCATCAGAATAGGTCTGCGGCTGCCAATAGTGAAAGGGGAAGAGGGGAATTTTAACCGCAAAGGCAATAAAAAATCCCATCATGACCCAAAAAGAAAGGGTGGGATCTAGTTGTACTTGTATTAAACTTTGATGCGAGAAGTCGCTGGCAAAAACACCTAAGGCCATAAAAGATGCCAACATCGCCAAGGATCCGGCAAAGGTGTAAATAAAAAAGGTAAAGAGGGGCACCCGAGAACTTCCTGTACCATACAGATATAATATCAGAAAAATAGGGATGAGGGTAAATTCCCAAAAAATATAGAAAAGCATACCATCTGCCGCAAGGAAAACACCATTCATGCCAAACTGCATAAAAAAAGCCAAGGCTGTGAAGTTGTTACTTTTGGCAAGATTCCTGTTGAAATTGCTCAGAAATATCAAAAAACTAATGGAAGAAGTCATGAGTAGCATGAGCATTGAAAATCCATCCCATTTCATTTCAAAGGTTAAACCCAAAGGCATTGCCTCATGGGCCTTCCACAATACAATTGTACTCTGCAGGTCAAAATTGGGCAGCAGGGTAATCTGATGAATCAGTACCAAGGCAGACCCTAAAAGAGCAAACCAGGGAAGTATATTTTTAGGAATCAAATAGGACAAAATTCCTAATAGCAAGGGTATCAGTATCAGTTCCAAAGATGTATAGTTAAAGTAGTATATAAGAAAAATAACAGCGTAGCGAAAATCATCCAGAATATATACTGATTGACAGTGCCTTTTTGAAAACGTATAAGCAAGCTTCCTGACCATTGCAGGCTGGTTCCAATCCATTGGATGATTTGTGAAAGTATAATTTTTTCAATAAGATACTCTCCCCTGGCAGCTATTTTTTCAGTAGGTTTTACAATTATGGCATTATACAATTCATCAATATAAAGGCGATTCGAAGACAGTGATTGCCATATTCCAGCTTTTGAGCCAATGATTTCTTTGTTTGTTTTTCCCCATTTTAAATAACTGAAATAGAGTGCAAAGATGGCGATGGCAGCAGACGAGGCCATGAGTAGCATGGAAATAGAATTACTGAGGGAATGGTGTTGTATTTTGTCCAATCCTTCCACCTGATGTTCCAATAAATGAGAAAGGAAATGTGCATGCCCGCCTCCCATAAAAGAAGGAAGGTTGAGTAAACCACCCAGCAAGGCACCTACAGCCAATAAAGAGAGTGGTAATGTCATTGTCCAGGGACTTTCATGTAAATGAGATTTGGTATGTTCATCTATATTTTCATTACCCCAAAAAATGCGATAATACAGTCTTGACATATAAATGGCAGTCATTATGACAACAAAAAGGGTGAGTATGAAAACAATGGGATGATGGCTGTAGGCATGGGCTATAATTTCATCTTTGGAGAAAAATCCGGAAAGAAAGGGAAAGCCTATAATTGCCAGCGTACCTATCAAGAAGCAAAGGTGCGTGATTTTCATGTAGGATTTCAATTGTCCCATTTTACGAATGTCCTGCTCATGATGCATGGCATGAATGATGCTTCCCGCGCAAAGGAATAAAAGCGCTTTAAAGAAGGCATGTGTAGTTACATGGAAAATAGCAACGGTATAGGCTCCACATCCCAGCGCAACAAACATAAGACCGAGTTGAGATACTGTAGAGTAAGCGAGTACTTTTTTTATATCATTTTGTTTGAGTGCAATGAAAGCTCCAATCAAAGCTGTTGAAAGACCAATCCACAAGATGATTTCCTTTACATCTGGCGCCAGTTCGAAAATAAAATTTGAACGAACTACCATAAAAATACCTGCAGTAACCATAGTAGCGGCGTGAATCAGAGCTGACACAGGAGTTGGACCTGCCATGGCATCGGGTAACCAGGTAAACAGTGGGATCTGGGCACTTTTACCTGTTGCTGCAAAAAAGAGACTGAGTGCTAATCCAAAATAAAATGGATGAGACAATTGATGTTCACCGCTTTGGATGAGTTCATATATTTCTCTATATTCCAAAGTCTGAAATTCCTGGAGCAATAAAAATAAAGCCACCAGCAAGCCAGCATCTCCAATTCTATTCATGATAAAAGCCTTACGTGCGGCCATTGCATTTGCCAATCCTTTTTTTGCATCACTGTAATTGAAGCCGATTAATAAAAAAGAACAAACACCAACACCTTCCCAACCAAAAAACATGACAAAATAATTGCTTCCAAAAACCAGTAATAGCATTGAAAAAATAAATAGATTCAGATAGGTAAAGAATTTGTAAAACTCATTTTTATCTTCTACATAACCCATGGAAAACAGATGGATCAGACATCCGATACCCGTTATGATGAGTGACATCCAGGAAGACAGGGCATCTATTTGAAATCCAAATTGAATGCTTGCTTTTTGCCAGCTAAAAACATTGTAAATCGTGTAATGTACAGGTTCTTGTAAATTAAAAAAAATAAACAAAGCGATACAAAAAGATAGAAACACAGAAATACTTGCAATACTTCCGGAAAGCAGATAAGGTAATTTCCTTCCAATGATACCATTGATGCCCCCAGTAATTAGCGGAAGAAATAGCATGGCAAGAAAAAGTTGGAGAGACATATATTTTATCCTTTTAATTGATTGAAGAGGCTGATATCGGTCGATTTATTATTCCGAAAAGCCATGATTATAATGGAAAGTCCGATGGTTGCCTCTGCGGCAGCAACCACAATGATGAAGAAAACAAATATTTGTGGATCAGATTGTTTGTAAAAGGCAGAAAAAGAAACCAACAAAAGGTTTACTGCATTGAGCATCAATTCTATGCACATGAGTAAAATAATCATATTTTTTCTTGTTATCAGACCTACAATTCCAATACAAAAAAGAATAAGAGATAAAATGAGGTAAAAATTCATAAATGTTCATTTGTTTTTTTGTCCTTTCTGGCAAGAAGCAAGGCACCTACCATGGCAGAGAGGAAAAGGATGGATGAAATTTCGAAAGGCAGAACATATTTTGTAAACAATAAATTACCTAATTCCTCTACCAAACCAACGGAGCTCATTTGAGGCAGTTCTTGAAGGTGCAATCCTTCTTTCAATACAGAGAGAATAACTAAAAACAGGGCACCGCCAGACAGTACGGAAATCAGACTGATGTAATCGTTTTTCCTGGGATTTTCCTTTTCATTGAGGTTTAAAAGCATGAGGACAAAAAGAAAGAGGACCATGATGGCACCGGCATAAACAATAATATTCACAATGGCTAGGAATTGAGCATTGAGCAGAATATAATGGCCGGATATCATGAAAAAGGTAAGGACCAGATACAGCACACTACGAACAGGATGTTTGCTCAGGATAACCAGTAAGGCGCTTGCAATTGTCATTCCTCCCAGTATATATTTTAATAATTCTATCGTCATCATTTTAATCTTTTTCCGGTGTGTTGCCTTTTACTAATATCGATCGGATGCTCTATACTTTCAACTAATTTATCTTTACCGTAAACGAATTCATTTCGCTGAAATTCAGTTGGCACGATCCGATCCGTTAAAAATATGGCTTCTTTCGGACAAGCTTCTTCACATAGTCCGCAAAAGATACATCTCAACATATTAATTTCATAAACAGCAGCATATTTTTCTTCCCTGTACAAATGTTCTTCTCCTTTTTTTCTTTCAGCAGCCGTCATCGTAATGGCTTCGGCAGGACAGGCAACGGCACATAATCCGCAAGCTGTACAATTTTCTCTCCCATTTTCATCTCTTTTTAGAACATGCATGCCTCTGTAAACCGGAGCAAATTGTCTTTGTACTTCAGGATAACGGGTTGTGTTATGTCTACCCATCAGGTGACGTAAGGTGATGAGCATACCATTCAAAACAGCAGGAAGATAAATTCTTTCCATGAATGTCATGGGTTTATCTGATACGACCTTTTTTCTATTACTCAAGTTGTACATGATACGAAGTTTTTAAGAAGAAAAAAACCAACCCTGATAGAAGGCGATAACAAGTCCTGTGATCAATAAATTGACAATGGATATGGGAATTAATGATTTCCATCCCAGATGCATGAGCTGGTCAAAGCGAAAACGAGGTAGGGTCCAGCGAATCCACATAAACAGGAATATGAAGAAACCTATTTTGATTAAGAAAGCTACAATTCCTAATACAGCGAGCAGATTGCCACTAAAGAAATCCATACCTGGAAAGTTGTACCCTCCTAAAAACAATACAGACATCAATGCTGAGGAAATGAAAATGGATACATATTCTGCAAAAAGGTACATCCCTAATTTCATAGAGCTGTATTCTGTATGATAGCCTCCGATAAGTTCAGACTCGCACTCAGGTAAATCAAAGGGAGCCCTGTTGGTTTCGGCCAGAGCACAAACAAAAAATACAATAAAGCAAACGGGTTGGTAGAAAATATTCCAATTCATCCCATGTTGTTGCTTTACAATTTCAGTGAGGCTCAATGATCCTGTCATCATAATGATTGTAATGGCAGAAATGCCCATGGCAAGTTCATATGAAATCATTTGAGAAGAAGCTCGAATGGCACCAAAAAGAGAATATTTATTATTCGAGGCCCAACCGCCTACCATGATGCCATAAACACCTACAGAAAGTACGCCGAAAATGAATAATATACCAAAGTTAAAATCAGTGATTTGAAGCTCCACTACGCGACCAGCAATTTCAATAGAGGGTCCCCAGGGAATAATTACACTGGGTATGAGGGCAGTAAACATAGTTATGCCGGGGCCAAGAATAAAAAGCCATTTATCTGAAAATCTGGGTATGAAATCTTCTTTCATAAACATTTTAACACCATCTGCTATGGGCTGAAGAATTCCAAAAGGACCAGCTCTGTCCGGGCCGATTCTGTCTTGAAACCAAGCAGCAACCTTCCTTTCTAAAAAAGTAGTATAAGCAGCAACGAATAGAGATAGTATAAAAATGAGAACTACCAATATTGTTTTTTCTATGATGAAGTAAAAGTCCATGCTTAGCGATCTATTTTAGGATTTTGTTTGTTATGGGTAGCATATTTACCCTGAGAAATGACAGAATGACGATCTACCTTGTAGGGACCTTCCAATTGCCAATGACTCAAATCTTTTTTCTCAAAACGGCAATGGTTGCAAATCCAAGCATCTTTCCCATCAATGGTTTGAACTTCATCATAGCTATCTTTTCTGGTTGTAACCCTGTATACTTCGTTTCCAAACATCCATAATACGGCTTTACCTGAGCAAGTTTCACAGGAACAGGAGGCCTGCATAGGTCTCAAAAACCAAACCCTGCTTTTGAATCGAGCTGTTTTGTCAGTAAGAGCGCCAACAGGGCAAACGTCAATCATATTTCCTGAAAAATCGTTTTCAACAGCTTTTTCGATATAGGTGCTGATTTCTGCATGATCACCACGGTGTAGCACGCCATGTACACGCTCCTCAGTCAGTTGGTTGGCCACATGAACACAACGATAGCAGAGTATGCAACGATTCATGTGGAGTTTGATTTTATCTCCGATGTCTATGGGTTCAAATGTTCTTCTTTCCTCTTCATATCTCGATTTGGCAGAGCCATGTTCATAGGCAAGATCTTGTAAATGACATTCACCTGCCTGGTCACAAACCGGGCAATCGAGAGGGTGGTTGATTAATAAAAATTCTACGATACCACCTCTGTTTTCAAAAACTCTTTCACTGTGACTGTTTTTTACTACCATTCCGTCAGCAACCTGTGTGGAGCAGGAAGGTACCAGTTTTGGCATAGGATTGGGATTTTGGGCTGAGGAGGTACTTACTTCTACCAGGCAAGTTCTACATTTGCCCCCTGTTCCGGGAAGTTTGCTGTAATAGCACATGGCGGGAGGAACAGTTTCTCCTCCGAGTAAGCGGGCAGCTTGTAGAATTGAGGTGCCGGCTTCTACCTCAATGATTTGATCGTCTATTGTTACTTTCAATTTACTCATATCAAACAAATGCTTTAACGGGTGCTAAGCCAAAATTTCTCTTTTGTGATTCTTCTTTGTGAGTCACATGCCATTCAAATTCCTCTCTAAAATGTCGGATAGCGGCGGCAACTGGCCAGGCAGCAGCATCTCCGAGCGGGCAAATTGTATTACCTTCAATTTTTTTATTGATATCAGCCAAAAGGTCGATATCTCTAATATTTCCAAGACCATGCTCAAGTCTGTTGAGCACTTTTTCCATCCAACCCGTACCCTCTCTACAGGGAGAACATTGACCACATGACTCATGTGCATAGAAACGGGCAAAATTCCAGGTATTTCTTACGATGCATTGATCTTCGTCAAAAACAATAAAACCTCCTGAACCCAACATAGAACCAGAAGCGAAACCTCCATCGGCCAGGCTCTCATAAGTCATTAATCTCTTTTCCCCTTTGGCTGTCTCCAAAACAAGATAATGGGGTAGAATGGGTACAGAAGAACCGCCCGGAACACAAGCTTTTAACTTTTTACCTTTTGCTATCCCCCTGCAATAATCATCACCATAAATAAATTCTTCAACGCTTAATCCCATTTCTATTTCATAAACGCCGGGTCTTACCAAATTACCGCAGGCAGAAATAAGTTTGGTTCCTGTACTTTTTCCAATTCCAATTGAGGCATAATGATCGCCACCATGTAAGAGGATTGGTACGACTGCGGCAATTGTTTCAACGTTGTTTACCACTGTCGGGCAACCCCAAAGTCCTTTAACCGCAGGGAAAGGGGGTTTCATCCTTGGATTACCTCTTTTCCCTTCCAAAGATTCGAGGAGGGCTGTTTCTTCCCCGCAAATATAAGCCCCACCACCGGGAGCCACGGTTAGTTCAAGATTATATCCTGAACCTAAAATATTTTTCCCTAATAATCCGGCAGCATGAGCCTCCTGAATTGCTTTTTGAAGGATGTTTAGTATCCACATATATTCCCCTCTGATGTAAATAAAGGAATGGGCAGCCCCTAAAGCATAGCTGGAGAGAATCATACCTTCAATTAACAGGTGGGGGATTTTTTCCATGAGGTAACGATCCTTAAATGTTCCAGGCTCAGACTCATCAGCATTGCAGACTAAATATCTTGGAACTCCTTCTGGCTTGGCTAAGAAAGACCATTTCAAACCTGTGGAAAAACCTGCGCCGCCTCTGCCTCGCAAACCTGATTTTTTTACCTCTTCCACTATTTCTTCGGGAGCAAAATGTTTCAAAGCTTTGGCGAGTGCCTGATAACCTCCATTTTTACGGTATACCTCAAGAGATTCAATTCCCTCTATGTGAGCCTTGTCTAGTAAAAGCATTGTGTTTTTCATGTTAAACTAGATTTTGTGAGAGAATCAATCAAATGGTCTATTTTTTCTTCATTTAAAAATTCGTGGTTCTGGCCTTTACATTGCAACATAGGGCCGTATCCGCAAGCTCCGAGGCATTCTACTGTTTTGAGTGTGAATAAACCATCCTGGGTAGTTTCTCCCACTTTAATTTCCAACTTATGCTCCAGGTACTGAATAATCTGGTCACTTCCAACAAGCATACAAGGACCTGTTCTGCATACTTCCATGACATGTTTCCCAACAGGTTGCAGATGAAACATAGTATAAAAAGTAGCAACTTCATAGACTTCAATAGGTTGAATATGAAGAAGATCTGCAATGTAATCCATTGTACCGACACTTAACCACCCTCTTTCTTCCTGAGCAAGATGGAGAAGCGCAATCAAAGCACTTTTGGATTTTTCTTCAGGATATTGTTGTATTATTTCTTTAGCCTTGCTCAGATTTGATTCTGAGAAAGGTATTTTTTCTTTAAATATGAGATGTTTTTCTGTGTTCATAGTATTTAGGCATCCAATTCTCCTGCGATAACATTCAGACTACTCAGCGTTAGTACGGCATCGCTCAGTGTTTGTCCTGTAATCATTTCGGGATAGGCTTGATAATAAATAAAACAGGGTCTTCTAAATTGAAGTCTGTACGGAGTACGGCCACCATCGCTAATCAAATAATAGCCCAGCTCTCCATTACCACCTTCAACAGCATGGTATACTTCGCCAACGGGAACTTCTGTTTCGCCCATAACTATTTTGAAATGGTAAATCAGTGCTTCCATTTGATGGTATACCTCTTCTTTAGGGGGAAGGTAAAATTCAGGTATATCAGCTTTGTATGAGCCCTCGGGTAAATTATTATAGGCTTGGTGTATGATTCTCAAACTTTGACGAATTTCTTCCTGCCTTACCATAAAGCGATCATAAGTATCACCTTGCACACCTACAGGAATATCGAAATCAAAGTCTTGATATGAGGCATAGGGATTCATGACACGCACATCATAATCGATACCCGCAGCTCTTAGATTGGGACCTACAAAGCCATAATCTACAGCTCTTTCTGCTGATATGGGACCCACACCTTTGGTTCTGTCCATGAAAATTCTGTTTCTGGAAAGTAACTGATCAAACTGATCAAAGGTTTTGGGAAATTCAATGAGAAAAGATTTAAGTTTCCGATGAAACTCTGGAGAGAAGTCTCTTTCGAATCCACCGATTCTGCCAATATTTGTAGTTAACCGAGCACCACAAACTTCTTCGTAGAGTTCATAGATTTTTTCTCTTTCCTGAAAGAGGTAGGTAAATCCAGTAAGAGCACCTGTATCTACGCCTACTACAGAATTACAAATTAGGTGGTCAGCAATTCGTGCCAATTCCATAATGATAATTCTCATGTAGTCAACTTTTTTAGGTATTTCTGCCTGAATGAGTTTCTCTACGGTCATGTGCCAACCCATATTGTTGATAGGGGAGGAACAATAATTGAGTCTATCTGTTATCGGGGTAATTTGATTGTAGGGTCTACGTTCGGCCAGCTTTTCAAAGGCTCTGTGGATATAACCAAGCGTTTGCTCTGAAGAAACAATTTTTTCTCCGTTTACTTGTAAAATATTCTGGAAAATACCGTGTGTAGCCGGGTGTGTTGGACCAAAATTAATAGTGGCCAATTCTCCGTTTAAATTTTCAATCTCTTCTTTATATTTTGTTTTGAATTCCATTGTTAACGGTTGTGCTGGGTTCTGCCAAAATATCTGTCATCCTTGTCTTCTCTGCTTTGATCTTCCAAAGCGTATTCTTTTCGCATGGGGAAGTAATCCATGTCATCCTCATTAAGAATCCTTTTCAGGTTGGGATGGTCATTAAAATGTATGCCGTAAAAGTCGTAGGTTTCTCTTTCCATCCAGTTGGCACAAGGGTAGATAGTAACCACAGAATCTATTGTTGGATTTGTTTCAGGTAGAAATGCTTTGATGCGAAATCTGATATTTTTACTCCAACTATGTAAGTGATAAACTATAGCAAAATTTCTATTTTCTTGCTCCGGGTAATGAACTGCACCCAATAATGTTAAAAAATTAACATCATAATCTGGATGTTTTTTCAGGAAAAGCAGTATTTCTTTGACGGATTCAGGTTGAATTTCAATATTTAATAAATCTGTTGAAAGATGCGATTGAATTACAGCATCTCCGAAATGACTTTTCAAAATGTGGAACAGATCAGGAATTAGGTTGGATGTCATTTAAAGAGATGTTATATTTTTTCAACAGTTCTTGATAATGAGGTTCATGTCTTCGTCTGATGGATTCATTCTGAACTAATTTCTGGATGTTCATAATACCATCAATTATTTGTTCTGGTCTGGGTGGACAACCTGGAACGTAAACATCAACCGGTATCACACGATCAATGCCTTGCAGCACACTGTAAGTATCGAAAATCCCACCTGAGGAAGCGCAAGCTCCCACCGAAAGTACCCATTTGGGCTCGGCCATTTGCTCATAAACCTGTCTGAGAATGGGGCCTAATTTTTTGGAAATAGTACCGGCCACGATGAGTAAATCTGCCTGCCTGGGAGAAAATGACATTCGTTCCATTCCAAATCGCGACAGGTCATAATTTGAACCCATAGTAGCCATAAATTCTATGCCACAGCAAGAAGTGGCAAAGGGTAGGGGCCATAATGAATTGGAACGAGCCAAACCCACTGCTTTATCTAAGGTTGTCAGTTGATAACCTTCACCATTGATTACTTTTTCATTTATTTCTCCCATTCTAATGCTCCTTTTTTATAAACATAATAAAAACCAAATAGGAAAAAGCCGGTAAAAAGGATAACTGCCAAAAGTCCTTCTAGTTTCAGATTGTAGAAATTAACAGCATAGGGATAAAAAAAGATGACCTCAACATCAAAGAGAACGAACAGGATCGCTGTCATGAAATAACGTACAGAAACAGGAAATCGAGCGTCACCTTTCGATTCGATACCGCATTCAAAATTGGCATCTTTTTTTATTGATTTGATTCGAGGAGTAAGTAAGTGAGTGATTATCAGAGTAGTTACAACAAATCCTCCGGCAACAATCAATTGAATGAGTAAGGGTAAATAATTCAGGTTGTTTGATATACTCATATGTAGCTGATAATTCTTAAAACTTATTTAAAAAAGCGGTGAAAAATACTAATAAGTTTAGAATTTGAGGTTGAAGTTTTCAATAATTTTCTTCATAATATGAATTAATTTAAGTGAGGGCAGGGACTTAAGAGAAAAACAAAAAGCCATTCAAGAACTGAATGGCTTTTTGTTTCATTGATAAAAATTTAAAGTTGAGCCAAAAGCTCTGTTTTCTTTTTATCGAATTCTTCTTGGGTGAGAATCCCCATTTCCTTTAATTCTCCCAATTCCTTTAAATTTTTCATAATTTCTTCCCTGCTTAATTTAGGTTCAGGCGTACTATTTTGAAGATTTTGTTGTTGGTTTTGCATGGGATTTTGATTGCCCATCATGTTTTGCATCATTTGATTCATCATCATTTGTTGCATAAACATTTGTTGTTGATTATTTTGGAATTGTTGAGGGTTCATACCATGTTTGCTGGATTCTTTGAGTGCATCCATTTGAGCAAAGCGTTCCATTTTATTTAAATTTTGGTCACTGGTGAGGCCCATTTTATTCATTTCCTTCATATGTTCTTCCACTTCTGGAGGAAGGGAAACGGAAGAAACTTCAAATTTGGTAAGTTCCAAACCAAAAGGAGTCAAATCTTCTTGAAGTAAAGGTTTGATAATTTGACCCAGGCTGGAAGCGCTAGAATACAGTTGGAATGCAGATACGTCCACTTTTAGTAGAGCTGCGGCAAATTTAGGCGCAATCAGATCTCTAAGTGTGTCTTCCAATTCAGAGGTGTACAGTGCTTCTTTGGTTCCGGCATATTCTCTGAAAAATAATTTAGGATCAACAATGCGTAACATATAAACCCCAAAAGCTCTGATTTGAATATTTCCTGCCTCAGGATCTTTGAAGAAAACAGGATTGGGCGTACCCCATTTAAAACCTCTCAATTGCTTGCTATTGACAAAATACACATCACATTTGAATGGGGAATTAAACCCGTATTTCCAAGATTTGAGCGTAGTTAGGATCGGCATGTTTTCGGTATGAAGTGTATGACGACCAGGTAGAAAGACATCAGCTATTTGACCTTCATTTAAAAAAAGAGCCATTTGTGATTCCCTCACTGTGAGTTGAGCGCCGTATTTGATATTGGAATCCTTGTCAGGAAATTTCCAAATAACAAGATCATCATTATCTTCCTTCCATTCAATTACCTCAATTAGTTCATTTTTGAAAAAGCCAAGCATAGCAGAAAAATATTTGTTTGAGTTAAGTTAATAAATTTTTACAAACCCATTGCATGTTTCATATTGCTTATTTGAGTTTGCCAATATGCTTTTTCTTGTTTTACTTCATCATCATCGCAAAATGCAGTGATTTCAAGAATGGTTTGACCTGTAATTTCACCTTTATATATTTTAAACTCAAGGTATTCTGTTGGATAATCTTCCCACTGTAAGCTCAGATATTCTTCTTCTATATCCTCTAAAATGTAGGCGATTTCTTCACTTCCTTCCCAAGAGAAAATATAAGAATCGTCTTTCATATTGCAATCTTCACAAAACCAACGTGTTAGGCAATCGGGGGAGGTTAAGAATTCATATACTATGGTGGGGGAAGTTCTAAAATGAAATTCAAGATTGAATTTAACTCTACTCATAAAAATTTTTTGTTTTCAGTTTTTTACTGAAAGAATGAATGAAAAAAAAATTAGAATGCTTACCAATTTTTCAAGTGCGCCGCAATTTAGTGAAATATTAAACTTATCAAAAAAAGATTTGATTTAAATATTTCTTAAAATCGGTAAACATTATTGAAACGTGAGAAGGGATTAAAAGTTTATTGTTCTAATAATTCCAAAGCATTAGCTAAAGCACTGGCGCTTGGATTTTGTCCACTCAGCATGGTTGCAATTTCATTTGCCCTTTCTTCTTGCTCCAGGAGTTTTAATTTCGTTTGAGTTTTTTCTCCGCTATGGTCCTTGTAAATATAAAAGTGTTTTTTTCCTTTGGCCGCTATTTGAGCAGAGTGTGTGATACAAATAACCTGATGTTTATCTGCCAGGTTTCTCATTATTTTGCCCATTTGATGTGCTACCTCTCCCGAAACGCCCTGATCGATTTCGTCGAACAACAGGGTGGGTAAAACCATTTTATCGGCAACCAGCGATTTTAGGCAGAGTGCAATACGTGATAACTCTCCACCGGAAGCAATGTTTTTTAATTCATCAGGACGGCTGCCTTTATTGGCGGAAAACCAAATTTTAATTTGATCTTTACCATTGAGCTGAAATTCAGAAAGGGGAATCAGTTCTATTCGGATAGAACCATTAGGAATGGAAAGCATTGCAAGCAGGTCTTTCATTCGAGATTCAATCTCAGGAATGATTGAAATTCTTTTTTTGTGAAGAACATCAGAAACTCTCTCTAATTCAGATTGACAATGATCAATCAGATTTTTAGTTTCAATTTCTAAAGATTCTAATTGAGAAAGACGATTTGTTTTTTGTTCCAGGGTTTCTTGTAAGCTGATCAGTTCTTCCTCAGAATTTAATTTGTGTTTTTTTAATAAAGTATAAATCTGGTGTAAGCGGGCATCAACCTTTGATAGTTTTTGAGGGTTGGATTCTAACTGTGACTCAAATTTTGAGATGTTTTGGCTAAAATCCATTAGTTCTTCTTCTATTTTGGAAAGTTGCACTAAAAATTGCTCAATAGAAGGATGCCTCAATTTACTTTTGGATAAATTTTGATTTATGAATCTGATTTGGTTTTCCAGCGAATGGTCTTCCTCATGTATTTTTTGCAATGACAAAAGTATTGACTGTGAAATTTCTTCAGCATAGTACAATGTATTTCTTTGCATTTCCAAGGATTGGATTTCATCTTGCTGAATATTTAGCTGTATCAGTTCTTCCAAAAGAAATTCATTATAATCCTGCTCTTTGGCATATTCTTCTATTTTGACTTTTATCTTATTCCATTTTCTTTGCAATTGCTCCCATTTTTTAAAATGTTGTACATAGATCTCCAATTCTGCATGTGTAGATGCCATTTTATCCACAAAATCGAGTTGAAAGCTAGGATCGAGTATTCCTTGCGTGTCAAATTGTTGATGCAAGTCAAGCAAGTGAGCAGAAATGGATTTAAGGGTATCTAAAGTAACAGGACTGTCATTTACAAAGGCCCTGCTTTTTCCATTGGGCAGGATTTCCCTGCGCAGAATCGTCTCTTCGGAATAATCTAGTTCAAGGGATTCAAAAAGCGCAATCAATTGATATTCTTCTATTTTAAAAACAGCCTCAACCAAACATTTACGATCAGGGTGGTATAAGATTTTACTGTCTGCTCTTTTGCCCATCACTAAACCCAAAGCACCCAGTAAGATTGATTTACCGGCACCTGTTTCACCTGTGATACAGGTAAATCCATCCTGGGGTTGAAATTCCAGGCGGTCAATAATGGCATAGTTTTGAATGAGAAAATTAATTAACACAAAACAAAATGTTTTAATATAATCACAAATATAGTCTATTTGTTTTAAAAATGCAACTTATTTTTCTTCGGAGAGTGAAGCCAATTGCATTATTCCCTTCGTCATAAATTGCCAGGAGTATTTTTTCTTTTCTTCTTGAATATGAGGGAGAAAAAAATCTGGGCTGTAATTTTCAAAATAGTCAATGATGGCATCTGCTATGGAATCAGGCTCTTTTTTTACAACGAATCCTGTTTTTTTATGGTGTACAATTTCAGGAAGCCCACCTACTTCTGTAACAACCATGGGAAGTTCAAAATGATAAGCCATTTGAGATATACCACTTTGGGTAGCGGTTTTGTAGGGTTGTACGAGCAAATCAGCTGCACTAAAATAAAGATTTACCTCATGGTTGGGTATAAACTCTGTCTTTAAAATCAATCGGTCTGATAGTTGCAGGGCATTGATTATATTGTGATATTGAGATTCATTGTTGTAGAATTCTCCTGCAATCAATGCTTTGATACCTGATTTTTTAATTCTTGGATCAGACATTGCCTCCAGTAATAAGTCAAGCCCCTTGTAATCCCTTATAAATCCAAAGAATAGAACAATTTTATCCTGTACAGGTATTTTCAATTGCTTTCTAGCATCTTCCTTGTCTATAATTTCTCCATAACTATCATAAATCGGATGAGGGATGAAAATACTTTTTTGTTTTTTGTTGGTAAATAATTCCAAATCCTTTAAAACAGATTTTGACATGGCGATAAATCCATGAACAGGCCGGGTGAAATATTGTGCGAAAATCCAATCACCTGCTCTTTTTTCATGTGGTATGATATTGTCAATAATTGAAATGATTTTGCTGTGTCGGTTCCACCTGGCTATCCTCAAAATAGTCCCGAAGCAGGGACCCATGAAAGGAAGCCAAAATTTAATGATAATCAGATCCGGTTTTTCGCGAAAGAGTTTCCAACCAACACGAATCCAATTGAGCGGATTAACAGAATTGATCAAAGATAAAATTCTAA
>Ga0169931_10006320_pt1 | contig 17922 bp, 11 predicted proteins | sample Kivu_15m_20L_FD_129675 | JGI IMG/M metagenome (GOLD analysis project Ga0169931, IMG submission 129675) | Freshwater microbial communities from Lake Kivu, Western Province, Rwanda to study Microbial Dark Matter (Phase II) - Kivu_15m_20L... | ecosystem: Environmental > Aquatic > Freshwater > Lake...
ATAACTGGTCTCAGATTCAAAGTTAAGCAAGTATCTGCTAAGCTGAATCTGAGCTTTAGACATAGCTTTAAACACTATAGGAACTTCCTCGCTAGACTACTAACGAGGCTACAGAATGGAAAGAAATTTAGCATATGCTCATATAACACGAAATTTCAACCGTTTAGCCTGATCAAAGACGCCTGCCTAGTCCCAGAATCCAGTAGTTTCTAGACGGCGCTGAACGGTTCCTGACGAACCTTATTTTCAGCTCTAAGTAATTCATTTTTTGATCATTTTCGTGTTTTAGTAAGCAATTAGTGAGTATTAAGGGCAGTGAATAAGATAAAGATCATTTTTTGGCTAAACTGTAAATGTGGTACAGCCAGTTGTTGCGGGTTAAAAAATTATCAATCGGAACACTCAGCTCAATTTTTTCTTTTCCCTGAAACAGTTTTACTATAAGATTTTGTTCGTCGAATTCGAACCGAGTCCACAGCTATTTAACTGAGTTGTAAGGAATCACAAGATGCGGCTTATTCTTGCCGGCCTTGTAGATAGACAGACCTGAAGCGTTGATTACTCCTATGCGTTCTTCCCATCCGGTGAAGAAGGAAGATTTGCGAACCCGACCACTTATGGTGGCGTCTTTGAGCACATCTTCGCTTAAATCTACTTATTATTTCTTTTTGGTTATATTAGTTTTGCCCATCATCTGTATTTTCATAGCCACTACTCTCGCAAATATCTAGTAGTAGCTGTCCAGCAAGAGAGACCCGCCTTTTGCATGATTAATAGCACACATGAATTCCTGTTTGTCCTTGCAAAGTTTGAACTTTAGACTGCCGTTTGGAGTTTTAGTGAAGAAAAGCTTGCACTTGTTAAGCGAATATATCGGAATAGAAGTTTCTCCTAGCTGGATAGAGAGCTACTTAAACTATAGAGTCTTTTATATCCAAACGTCCATGCCCTTCTAAGAAGGCACCTACACTTAAAATCTATAAATTTTAGATGATTTCTATGGGCTTTGAGATTTCAGTCTCACTGCTGGGTATTTTTTGGCAGGCTTGAGCTGGTTGAGGTCAAAAGAACCGAAGGAAGACTAGTTTTGTGGCGATTCAAGGTAGTTGAGCTTAGGCGAGGGATTTTGTTTCAGCTGTGTCTTGAGATGCTTGGTAGGAAAATACTAATCTTAAGAAGAACTTCCAAACTCTTACTTTTTCTGAGCCATCATCTCTTTTCTTCGAGCCACACGTGTCTCCTTGTAAATTTACCGTTCCTTTTGGAATTCGTCCTTAGGACCCGTTTGAGAAACGGCTACTTCTGGTTGTGTAACTTTGATTTGAATCAAACTAGGGGGCTAGACTTAAACTGCCTTGGGTTTCAGTAGTTTGGAGGGTTGATCATCCTAGCTAGAAGAGGTGTCGCCTGCCTGCTAGCGGATTTGCTTGATGGCCTCTAGCTTCCTGGCATTGCGCTAGGCCAAATATGCCTGCCTCTACTTTTTGAATCGAGTGTCAGCAGTTCCACTGGGTGCTTAGGTGAAGTTAAACGCTTCGGTTTATTGCATGCTTGTCTTGAGGTATGATGCGTAATATAATAGATTATTTCACTCACTGAAACATCATTTCCATCTACTTATTACATGTTACACTCACTAACATTCAGCCTAAATATTTTAATATCATTAGCAGATGACATAGTGGCTCATTCTACTCGCTGTCATCATAATCGCAGTGCTTTTCCTAGTCTACCACGCAAATAAAGAGCCTTCTTTCAACCCTCCGCCCCCCAGAGAAGTCATCCAGAAGGACATGACCCTAGAAGAGCTCAGACTCTACGACGGAGTTAAAAAAAGCAATATTTTTTTGGCACTCAAAGGAGTCATCTTTGACGTTTCAGGCTCAGATTTTTACTCCCCAGGAGGCAGCTACCACCTGCTTGCTGGTCATGACGCCTCTATCAGTCTGGGAAAAATGAAACAATAAACTCAATACCTTAACAAATTTGGACAAGTCGAATTGAATGCGGACTAGCAGTCAGCTCTGGACGAGTGGGTGCGATTTTTCTAAATGAAATACCGCAAAGTTGGAGTTGTGGTGGAGAAAGCTGAATAAAAAATTGAATCTTGATTGTAGCTCGTATCATTAGTTATTTAAATCGTTTAAGAATGGGGGTATGAATGCTGGTATTCAGATGCGCTTTATCTTGCTACAAAACAGAAGAGGCAGAACTCGATTGTCAAAGTGGTTCGTGAGCTACGCTTAGAGCGAAAAAGAGCGACTTCAATCGTAGATTCACCGCATGATAGTGGGTCGAGGTTCCAGTCAAACTGACTTTATTGAAGTACTTAAAACGTAAATAAGTTCCACAACTTCAAGATAGTTTACCGTAGGTACCAGGGACTCTACTTCTCCCTCTGCATCGACATCAACGACAACGAATTGCTCTACCTATAAGTAAAAAGTCATCTAAGCAGCTTATTCACATGTTCGTACTAAATCTAAACGAGTACTTCACAAATGTCTGCGAGCTTGACATTCTATTCAATTTTCACAAAGTATACGGAATTCTGGATGAGATAATAGTGGGAGGATAAGTATGTTAAACAGCCAACGATATAATTTGTGGAGCCATAAGGGGACTAGATGTTTAAGATTGATTTGATTAGAGTAAGATTAAAATAATCAGAAATGTATAGTATATCCAATATAGCTTAAATTACATGCCTCTTCTAATAAGTGTGAATAATATAATATAAGTATCGTTCTTATTAAAGAATTAGCATGTCGGACGAGGAAAATCAAATGGAAATTGAAGAGTAGCAACAAGCTTAATAAGGGTAGATAGAATAAGAATATAACTAGGACGACTATGGCTACGATTATGAGCAGTAGTATGGCCTATCTCGAGCCGTATCTCTAGATAAAGGTTTTTTGAGTCTGAGGCCCAACTAACTCATCGATAAAATTAAATAAGAAAACAAAAAAATATCAGTGACTTCAGAACTACCCGAAGGATGGAATCTCATGCTTCATTATTTCTGCTAGTTTAAGTAAAACGTTCTCATCAGTCTATTGGATGAAAAGAAAACTGGTCGAAAAATGATCAGGTATAACGGTTCATACAAGCCCGTGATGAGTTAAGGTCTCTGTGAGGTCTGTCTGTGCACAACTTATTTATATAGCAATTCTTGCGGACATAGTTTCTGTCTATAGTGCTGGGAGTATCATCTTACAGTCAACCATACTGATAGATCTAATTATGAACTGTTCCCTCGGTGCCAGAAAGATTAGTGCTATAGTCTTACTAATTACTACCTGATGGAGATGCTCTGGCAGAAAAGACCTTCGATTAAACTAAATTTTTAGAATTTGTTGTGTAAAAAGTACTGCCAACTAAGTCCCAAAGTGAGACTATGCACCAACGACAAATGCGGTCTGGCATTGCTTTTGACCTAAAGTATTATGAAGTAACCTATTTTAAACTGCGATTGCGGAGCGTAAATATGTCGTTTTTGTGGCTAGCAAGCACATTTTCCGCTTTAGTGTAGCGACTTGCGCAGTTGGAAGATGATGGTAGACTTCAAAGAGAATCAGTGGATTGAGCAACTTGTAGTTCAGAAGTGTCCCATGTGCAAGGAACCTATCAATAAAAATTAGGGCTGTATACATATGACCTGTAGATGTGGACACCAGTTCTGCTGGATCTGTCTCAAAGTCTGGCAGGGACACCAAGATAATCAAAACTGTTCGTCAACAAGCAAAGTAGATTTCTAAAAAAAGCTCAAAGAAGAACAAGAAAAAAGACTAAAGGACATAAAATTCTACGACTAACGATTTGAGCTAGCCAAAAGCTAGATAGAAAGACTTCAACATACTTTTGTTCGACTTAAAAAGTTTGATTTCGCTAAAATGAAGAGCCAGCTCAATATATTTGGAATCTTCGACAAGGATATAATTCTATTATAGAAAATATGGGAATTCATAACGAAAGTTTTTTAACTAGAAAAGCGATGCTATATATTCACATTTTTTGAGACCAAATAACACTTTACTCTTAAAGGTATGGTCAAAAACATGGTGAATGCTGCTAGGCTACTAGATGACTACTTATCTTTCAATTTGCAGAAAAAGATTAATCTTCACTATGAGGAGCTGTAGAAAGCACAAAAGCAAGCAGGGTACCAAGCTCAAACTGAAGACATTATGGTCATGTAGTTCAAGGACATCTTTTTTAAAGAAACAGGCTAGAATCGAGATATAATGAGAACGCAAGAAAGGGTTTTCGAGAGCGTGAAGGCCGGTTAGTTCATGTGATCATTTGTTTAATATTTCAATCCTTTTTCTATTATTTTACAGAATTTTATTACGTATAAGTTTTTTGGACAAATCTGTACCTTTATTAAGCTAAATACCTCAACTTATAGATAATAAGATACTATCATCATGCTGCGAAGATTCTCTTCCTTGCTTCCCTCAACGCTTACTACTTCATCCAGGTACGGAGTTTCTGCAGGAGCTGAATTCCTGCAGATGGTTGAGCAATACTTCGACAAGGCGGGTGTTCACACTGGCATTCGACCCGACCTTCTTAACTACTACAAAAAAGCAGACAACGTCGTCAAGTTTAACCTCGTCCTTACCAGAGGTACTTTGCTTTTTACATAGACAATGGGTCAATCTAAGTGATTCCTGCTTTCAGATGCCAGCATAAAACCCATAAACTTCCCACAAAGGGAGGTACTCGATACGCTTAAAACGTCGATGTAGCTGAAGTTTAGGCCTTGGCATGCCTTATGACCCTCAAATGTACTACAGTTAGTCTACCCTACGGTGGAGCCAAAGGAGGAATTTGCTTTAATCCCAGAAACTACTCAGCCGGAGAAATAGAGAGGCTAACTAAGCAGTATGCGCTAAAACTCGCTAAGAAAAATTCAATCGGAGCATCAGTTGACGTACCGGGACCTGATGTGGGCACCGGCTAAAGAGAAATGAACTGGATGAAGTCAGCCTATCAAAATCACTACGGACAATAAGACATAAACGCTGATGCTGTGACAACAGGCAAAGCCAGAAACCTTGGAGGAATCAGCGGCAGAACAGAATCAACTGGACTAGGAGTATTCTACGCTACTCGCCAGATTCTCAACCATTCTTTTGCTTAGGAAAGGCTTAACGTTGCCAAAGGACTCAAAGGAAAGAGATTCATCGTGCAAGGCTTTGGTAATGTGGGTTATTGGGCCTCTAAGTTTTTCGTGGAAGAAGGTGCAATTCTGGTAGGAGTTTCTGAGTTCGATGGAAGTATCTTGAACTACGATGGAATATGCCCTAACGAGCTGCTCGAATACAAGAAACACTCGAAAACTCACGGAGTCAAAGGATATCCTGGTTGCAAGCAGTTCGAAGACTAAAGAGCAATCTACTAACCTTGGTAATTTTTTTATCATTCAGCGACTTTTTCATTCCAGCTGCCCTAGAAAAAGCCATCAATGTTGACAACGCACACAGATTCCAGGCCAAGCTTATCGTAGAAGCAGCCAACGGGCCCACTACCTTGGCAGGAGAAAAAATTCTTTTGGACAAGGGAGTTCAGTTTTTACCAGATGTGCTATGCAACGCTGGAGGTGTAACTGTAAGCTACTTCGAGTGGCTGAAGAATCTCGACCACGTGAGACCTGGCCGTATGCAAAGGAAATGGTAAGAGAGGACCAAGGATAACTTGCTAGAAGTCATCCAGAAAGCTACAGGTTTACCTTCAGAAAGATTCGACCGTAAGTTACTGCTATAAGGTGCCAAAGAGAAAGACATCGTGTACGCGGGTCTAGAGTAGGTGATGTCATCTGCCACTGACGAGGTCATAAAGACAGCCATGGTCAAAAACCTGGACCTAAGAACTGCTGCCTTCATCAACGCAATTAACAAGATGCATGAATTTTTAGAGATGTCCGGCATCCACTATTGATGATAGAGGATTAACACATATATTATGACTTCTTAATTTAATTTGTTTTTATAAAAATATTAAACTTCTAATTTCTGTAATAATTCGGTTTAAGTTATGGAAACTAAAAGCATAGACAAAAAATAAATCATAGGTTAGCTTAAAAACAGCGATAAATTGGTCCTCGTTAATTAAAATGGAGTTTACACTATCAAAGTAACCGTCATTCAATTTAGACAGGTTCGAAACCAAGGCCCAAAAAGATCAGAAAAAATCTCATCGGAGCAGTCCTCTACTTCAAAGACGCTTTCTTAGTATAACAATAAAAATACATATTTTAAATGCAAATTCTAGACAGCAACTGTTAGATTGCATTTTTTGTGAACGGAGTCGACGATCTAAAGATCCTATTCAGACTGATGAGCAACGAAACAATCTTTGGGATTTAAAACAAAATACAATAATCAATCAAGATAGGCTCAGGCTCAAGCTCAAGCTCTTAAGTTTTCGCCATAACTACTATTTATGGATAAACTTTCGCAGTAAAAGCCTATAAAAAGGAATTATTATTGCGATAATAAAAAAATATGAAAGCCTATAAAAACTAAATGAAAATAATGAAAATTCTCAGTAGTAGCTTTATTGTAGGTTTTTAGAGTATTTTTCAAACTTAAAGTCACTTTTATATAAAGATGGAGATGTTTACAAAAAGTTTGAAAAAAAAATTGTCAGAAAAATTAGTAGTTGCTAAGCAAAAGAAAATGATGAACCAGCTATTGCAAGGACTAATAGAGATGAAAAAACACAACGTGGTGCATAGGGACCTGAAACCTGAGAACATAATGATAAGGAAAACAACAGACTGCTAGTAATGTGTGATTGTTGATTTAGGGTTAGCAGTTAAGGCTAATTAGATGCCTTATTTGTACACTTACTGCGGAACTCCAGGCTATATGGCTCCAGAAACCATCGTTCCAGACAGAAGCTATCAGTAATCAGACTGTATTTCTGATGTTTTCAGTTTGGGCTGCATTTTCTATTAAATGTAAAATATCCTAACACAGAATCACTAGCAAAACTTTGTTTTCAGGAAAAGACGACCAATAAATCCTGATAAGCAACAAAAAATGCCATTTCAAAGGAAGTGCTTTTGCTAATATGACATAACAAGGTACTATTGTGTTTAAGAAGAAGTTGATTTATTGATAAAAATGCTGCAAAGTCGTCCCAGAAACAGGATATCGGCGGAATAGGCTCTGATTCATCCCTATTTTCAGGAAGAAGCCGGAGATAACGATGAAATCCCCGAATAATAGTGTCTGCTTAAAGAAAATGTGGGCAAGCTATCATCTCATGTATACAAAACAATCAGCTCATTTACAAACTTTTCAATAAAATAAACAAAAAATCTCAAAAATAATCTATAAAAAAATTAAAACACCCCTGCTAGAGAGGAAATTTTGTAAACAAAAACTACTAATTAAATTAAAAAAAGGTCAGCGATTCAAAAAAATATGTAAGAAACTTAGTCTTCAAGTCGAAAAAACTAAGATTTTTTTAAAATTTGAATTTAAAAAACAATAAAAGGATAGGAAATTTGATGTTTAAAATGAAGCTTGATTTATATATAGTTTTTTATATCTGATTATGTATTTGATAATAGAATAATTGTTGTGAATGTCTTCTAAGCCGAAAATAATAAACATGGCCCTAACTTCCTCGAGCAATCGCATTGAAACCGTTCATTTTCGCAAAGATTCAAAAGAAAATCAGTTTGATGACTAGGAAATCAGACAAGGAGTCTACCACGCTCTTAAGATTTTATCACAAGTCAAATCTAAATTCTAAAGATAAAATCAATCTACAAGAAAAATAAAATCTAGAGCCGAACTTATCGGTAGAGAACAAAAAGAAGTAGAGTTAAAGCTGCCATCTAGTGTTTTTGACTCTATTTGTGTCGTCCTCAAGATATATCTCAATACTCGTTCGGGAGGCAAATAGTTTAATCGACATAAGACAGGTCAGAACTAAGTTTTTATCAGAAATTAACTCACTTAAACTAATCGAAAAGGTAACAAAAGTGAAATCGAAAACCAAACAGCCATGTTCGATTGGTAAAAAGAAAAACTAATAGTATTAATCAAGGAACTTTCTTTAAAGCTTCAGGTATGTCAATAAAAAATACGACAAAATAACTAAGCTATTGATAATTTTTATATAAAAGAGGCCCAGATCAAGAAAAAACACAAGCAAGAAATAGAAAGTATAATTCGAAGCAAGAATATTTTACAGATCAGTTCACTTTTCGAAAAATAACTATAAGAACTGTAGGGAAAACCCCTGATAGGTATAGACGGCAAAACAGTGCATTCTAGATTGAAGGCAAGTCAGCTCAAACCTTCAACCAGTCATAGCTCAGCCGTGAATACTCCGCTCACAAGTTCAAGCCCTTGGCTGAAAAACAATTCTTATGTACAACAAACTCGACACCTTTCTAGAACGAATCTTCTTTCCTAGCCTTTAAAAAAGAAAACAATCGCAACATTTTCTTAAGCAACTGGCACTTTGAAAAGTTAACAAACTTCTGGCATTCTTAAATAAATACTCAATAAACCTTTGGACTAAAACAAATCTCAGACTGAGTCAAAGAAGATAGATGATTTGAACTTCCAAATGATGTAAATGTAAGGATTTTACGACGATTAAGCTAATCCGAGTCAAGACATATAGTTGTACACAAATGCCCTTTGATTCTGCTAGTTTTGTTTTATATATATTCGTTGTTTCAATCAGTGCAGGGGAGATCCACAGCACTCGCAGTGAGTGTTGGTTATCGGGTTCAAGAAAGTGCAGATCGGACAGTTCATCATGCCATCCATCTGCCCGAATTCGTCATCAGCCGTCTTGTTGTTCTTTTCCTCCTTTTAGTCAACCATTTTGTCAGCCTAAGCCTGCATGGCTTACTGATTCACGACTTGAGGCTCAGCGTTGCCATACAGTCTGAAAAACTGATTGCCGTTCTCTTTGTAGTCTTCAATAGACACATCGTAAAGAGTTTTTCCCCAGTGTTCAGTTGGTATAATCTTATGGTACCAGAAATCTTAACTATTGCTGCCAACTTTGACTTTCAATCTTGAAGGCAAAGTGTTGTTGCTCTCTTTTTACTTGTGTATTGATATGTTGACAAGCTTATTAGCGTCACTTAGACCCACTACTTCGATACATCTCAGATACTCGTTGTCCCATCTAGCATTCTATACGTTGATCTAACTCTATATGATTTCTTAAATCGATTCAAGCTATTTCTTTTTGTCTTTTGGGGCCTACTCAACTTTTTCAGGCTTAGGCTTGACTAGCGAGGGCTATTGAGCCTTCGCTTTGCTCGAATCAAAAGGTTACGTGTCGAAAATGTCAGTTAAAAACTGTTTTTAGTCTTCTTCAAGCTCTTTGGCTGCCTTAATAGCTAGAGGTTTAGTGGAGTGCTTGAAAAATCGAAGGATATTAGAAGTATTTGTGACATGTGCTTACAATCTACCGTTGGTCAAATGCTTGTCGAAAGATGAGTTTCCGATGTGACTCGGAATCGACTCGACCACGAAGACTGGCACATTATAAATATTGACAGTTACTTTGTGAGTTTCATCTTTGAAGCTCTCAACAAGTTATTTTTTCGCAGTTTCTCCTAAGACCAAAACCTTAAAGCTTTTTCGTCGTTTTTACAGATCGTCGAGATAGACTGAGCAAAGTGATAGTTTAGTCACTAGGTCTTCCTGTTTTTTCTTGTCGTTAAAGCTGAGATGATTGGGAATATTTGTGATGTAGAATCGCATCCAGTCGATCTCGAGCTAGTATTGATAAGAAGGTGAAGGCTGGCTTATAAGGTAGTCCATCAGCTGAAGAGATGAAGAGGTTGCTTCGAGGACAGTCTTGAGCATGTTCATGACAATAATCGGAGCCCTATATTAATAGACGATTACCTTAGTCGATTAATGTGAATGTAGGAAAGCATACTTTAAAGTGGGAAAATATTCTAGAGATTCGAAGGATAAGTGTACTTTTAGTCAGTTATCTAGATCAGTAAATTTTTTTCAAAAATGAAAGGCGAAGCAGTGCCTAAGATAGCTTCAGCTCTGTTGAGCCAGTAGTAGTCCTGAATTTTAAGGAATTTGCTGATACATAGCATGACGGTGTTTAGTTCTTCTGAAAAGTCGGTGTTTTAGTTGAAGCACTTCAGCAAAACTCTAGCTAAACTGTCAGAAAATGATATATTGTTGACAGCTAGGTGCTGGATTATACTTGAAAGCGCTTCAGGATTTTGATTTTCTTTAATCATTTTTTAGTAGAAAGCCATGGAGCTCAGACAGGTCACAGCGTTGTCACTCAAGTGGAAAAGTTGCTAGACGGGAGGCGATGGCTAAATAGTGTTTGCACCTAAGAAACCGTAAGACTAAATATTAGCAAAAATACGCGTTGAAGCAGGAACTGGATGATGCTAACTGCTGCTCTGAAGTTCACAGGATTCGATTTAGTTCCCAAAGAATATTTTTTGGGAATTATGGAAAGAGGCGAACTCTTTTCAAGAACAAAGTCGATCAGGTATGTGATGAGGTCGCACTGAAGGAAAAACATATACAGATCATGGAAACGCACTGAAGATTTGACTAGTTTTTAAAACATAGAGAAATATCCATCGATTCTGAGCCAGTTTTTAGCAGCGTCGCCATGTAGCATCAGCCAACAGTCTCTAATAAACCTGAAAATTTCTTACTTTGCGTCAGGAGATGTTTCGAGACAAGTTATCAGCACTCTTTCTATATAATGACTAGCGAATTCTCTGACTTGAGGGTGATTGTGGAATAGCAGACTAAAAGTCTTTTTTGGGTCTGCCAGAACGTATTTTCTGAGAATATCTGAGTTGATCAGATGAAGATTTTTATTGAAAATTTACGCCAATTTTCCTATTTAACCCGAAAGAACTGAAATTTTGAAGAAAATTTCTGAGATAAGCTCAATCGTTGCTGGTGACTCAATTATTTCTAGCATATTGCTAACGAATTCAAGAAAACGTTTGCTGTAGTGCTCTGAAGTCATGTGTTCCTACAGCATCAAAGAATGATTGTCTCTCCATACCTATTTATACCATTAAACTGTATTGAATGTTTTAAACTACTAGTAAGGTACTCTTTTTGTTGATAGAGTATTGTCTTCGAGTTGCTCTTAGACCGCTATCGCGTTCTTGACCACTTTTTAGTACACAAGCACATAGGCATTTTTACTGGAAGCGTTGCCGCCCCACTAATCAGCCACCGAAGTTCCTCCATAGCACTACTAATCGAAAGAATTTGTAGCAAATCCGCTGATTCTCGAGTCATCGAATTTCATCCATCCGTCTCCATTTTTTAGTATAGTGTAGTAGTGACCTACATCGGCTGTTCCTGAATGCACTATAATACCTTTAAGCTTCAGCTTGTAGTAGTCTTTGTCCTTACCGTGAAGAGTTTTCTCCTAGAATCTTTTCTGCTCCTATTAATTGTCCTTGAGCCCTTTCATATATTCAACTCCCAGCTCTTCTCTTAGCTAGATTCCTTACTTAGTATATGGTTCGTAGTTGAGTTCGTTGGGGAAGTAGAGTCTAGTATGCATTTTGGTGTTCATAAAGATGTCGTAGTTAAAAACTATTCTTCTTAGATGGATAAAGAAAACATTAGGGACCATATTGAGTAGACTTCGCTTAGTTGTATCAGATTTGTTGCCGCAGTGCTCACAAAGACAGTCACTTATAAGCTCACCCACATGCGAACCCTCGAAGGCTGAATGTAGATCGTATTTTCCCTATATTTAGACAGAATATGTGAAAAAAGGCTATATTCTTTACCTTTTTCGGCCGCAAGAGTGACAGATCATCTGAGCTACCTGGTTTCCTTTGAACAACTCTTCAAGCAAACTCTTGAAAGGAGATTTCTTGAGAGCTTCCTCGACTTGATCGAACAAAAAATTAAGAAATTCTGTAGTATCTTGTTGTATTCCCGGGTTGATTTGTGGCACAAAAGCCTTTAGAAGCTGAGCGGGCATGTAGTCGACTCGTTAAGAAAAAAATAAGTAAGAGAAAAGAGATTTGAGCTCATGGACGAGAGGACTCTACACGTTAGCCATCATTAGAGCGTTACGGAAAGGTTAGATTGAGTTAAGCACCTGTAACATTGAGTTCATATAGCAAGTGCTGCCCAAATTGTTAAGACCAACGCTCATATACTTGCTACCTGGCTTTTTGGGGTTTTCAGGGAGTTAATTGACGATCGGCAAGATGAATTTTTCAAAAAAATCAGCAGAATTTTACCTATTATGACGGTAAAGATTCAATAAAACCTCCATTAGAAGTTTTCTTGTTTATTAGCTCTTGCATTTTACGTAATCAGCAAAAAGTTCAGGCTGTCCAGACTGCGAAAGAAGCTATGGAGTTACAGCTAGATCAGCTATTCTTTGAGGAGAGTTATAAAAGAAAAGACATTTAGTGATTAGAGGTTCTTTGTAAGATGAAAGTTGCCTTGCTATGTCAGGTTTCTTTTCAAGTATTATAGCTAGATTTCCCAAAAGACCTTAAAGAAGCTTGTTAGATGTGATGGCTCCTCGGGTCTAATTTTTACAGTTTAAAATCGATTAAAGCAGTCTGTGAGCTAATGAAAGGAAAAATGCATCGTTGTTTGCGGTTTGCTAGTTTTATAGTGATTTTTACAGAACATTTTTCATGAGATCAAAGTAAGTGTTGACGATGTACTTGATCTCAGAAGGAGCACCCTATATTATCTTTGTCAAAAGCTAGTTGGAGTTTTCAGGGTGGGCTAAAAAGTAAAGGTAAATGATAGTCTGCCCGCATCTTCTCAAGTTAAGCGATCCGCTGTTGGCCACGTTGAAGATGCTTTCGGGCTGAAAGGAAGGAGCAGAAAGGGCTAAATAGCTGAAAAACTTGATAGTTTCATATGTGGTTTTCATGAGATACTAGTTGTTGAAGTGCGTGCACAAATTATGAAGAATTTGATGTGAAAGCTGGAAAAGATTCTGGTATGGTAGTTGCATGTTAGTCGACAATAATTTTTATCGTTTTGTGGAGTCTTCTTAAGCGTAACTTTCAGGTTCTTTGATCTTTTTGGCTACCTAGTTGACATCAAGCTGGTTGATTCTGTTTTTCTTAGCAAAACGAACATACGGATGATGAGAACACAGGGGGTACACGTAAAGGTTGATGATTTTGAGCAAATTAGGAATCACTATAGTTTTTATGGAGCTATTGAAAGAATATATGGATTTTTATGCATCTATGAAGAAATTGGCGAGTTTATTGGCTACTTATATGTGCCCATTATGCTGATAGAACTAAGTGTATAGCCCGAGATCATGCTCTAGCTCGTTGATGATCGTCTCTAGGCCATATGACAGTCTATAAATGCACTTCTAGTTTTCAAGAAATTCTTTGAGATTTTGCTTTATCTCTTGGAAAAGCTGAGTGTTTGTCTGCAACATGGTAAGTAATCGATAGAAACTTAGATGGACGGGCTGGAACTTATCATTCGCTAGAATTTAGAAGATAGTTTTGTAAAATTGTGGTGTAGAAAGGATCTTTCTGGGTAATGTATCTGAGCTGATCGCTACAACGGCTTAAGGATCATTTGTATGTTTGAGATTATTCAGATATCCAGAAAGGTTGATGGTGCGCCATACCAAAGGACTGCTCTCAAGTGTCTTCTGCACCCAAAATTACTTAAACTACTATATAGTCAGACCTCCTTTGTTATTTTTGTCAAATTTGCTCATGATTTCAACCAATTTGGCTTATTCTTTCATGACTGAGCCTTTCCAGTGGTCAATCGATAGTTGCTGCCATCCGAACACTGTAATGATTCCTTCAGTCTGGTACTGCCCGAACCACCTTTCTACGATCTGATTGAACTTTTAAGAAAGCCCGTCTTTTTAGCTATTCAACAAGTCATGCTTCACGATAGGCTTAGGAGACCTTTTTTGAACTTTAATCGTCTACTAATTGAAAAAGTTCAAATCGCTTATAGATTTTCCGTTCAGTTTATCATCAATAGGATATGTATATTTGATTATTTATATTCTGTTGGGCTACTCAGCAAAAGCTTTAGCCACAGTTTCCTTGAGTTTCCAAAAAGTCATGTTTTCATTCAACTCAAGCAAAAGAGGTTATTTCTTGTAGAGCTAGTTGCCAGTAATGTTGTTTTATATCTTGAGCTTGATCACCTCACCTTCGATGGTGGCAAAATGTGGTTAAATGAGCCAGTTTCCTTCTTTTTCTGTCTAGCCAAATAACTATTGAATAAGATTGACCTGTATCTCCAGCTGCAATTTTACATTTTAACTGTACTAATCTTTTTGAATGATCTAGCTAGTTTTATTGATAAGACTGTGCAAAAACTGTTGCCTGTACTCTAGAGTTCTATGAGCGATGCTTTCATCGAGATTCACGATAAACTCAATGATGAGTTTGATGATGTCGTTGTACACACTGTTTGACTTGATGTGTATGAGCAGTTCGAACAAAAAATCTATGCCGATCAACTCAAATGGAGCTTTCAATACGTACATCACGGTGGTCTCTTATTATTTAGTTAATTGCTCAGGTTTGTCTTTGTTTTGAGGGTCACTTTGAATAGCTTTATCGTTGTAATTGAGTGGTCCTTCATACTTGGGTTGATTGACCGGTCCATAGACTACTTTGCGTATTTTGACTATCTTCAGATGACCCTTGAAGTGATTTACGTCTATAAGTATGTTTTTAATAGATTCAAACTACTGAGCAGTAATATTTTCAAACCTTTTTAGATCCACAGTATTCGAGCACATCTCTACGAAAAATCCAACTGCTCGCCATGTGAAATGTTTGCACCATATCAAGAAAGTATTCGAGGGACCAAGACAGTTATAGATCTGATGTAAAGTGTGACTAATATCGGAAGAATCGCTGTCAAACAGAAACTGATAGAACTCAAGAATGCTTTAAACCTTTTCTTTTTAGCTGGCCTTGACCTGAGTGAGTAACTTGAATAAAATGTCGTAAATTTTTTACTATTTCAAGTAGTTTACGACCTACTTGAGAACCAAAGGTTATTCTTGCTATTTTTAATCTTTCATTTAGCTATTTTCAGCAGTGCCTTCTTGTTCCATTTTAGTTGTCTATATTTTAGTAGGGTATGTCATCAGAAACTCCTTGAAAAGATACAGCTAATGCCTCACTGAATTTATTTTTCTGAGTCTTTCTATGATATTTTTGACAACCTATAGCTTCAGCTTTGGGTCTTTGATAGTGCGTATAAAACTTCTGAAAACTTGCTCGATTTCTTCTTAGATATTCTGCTTGATATATCCGGACTTAAGAGTAATCAACTACCAAAGATGGTTTAACATTTTTACTTTAATCTCAGTCGGAAGTTCTTTATCCTTTAGTGTTTTCAGCAAATTTAGCTTTTCAATAGTCAGATCGGTTTCTTTGATAGATAAAAGTTTGTCGAGCAATTGAGTAGTGTACTCAAGAGGAAAGTCTTTAGAGATGTCTCCTAGCAATTTTTATATTGTTGCTCGACCCCTGAAGTCACTATGAGGTACTACGTTCCAGATATGTTCGATCTCAGGCCATCCCATTATCTGTGCGCTCATCATGTAGCACAACAACTCTACTGAACGAGAAAGAATCTGTTCGTGAATGTCTGCCTGAATGATTTTATAGAAAATTTGATTTTAAATCAAAAAAGCGTGAAGCTATTGTTTTTATAGGTCTGAGCTGTATGGCCTGAAAGGACGGATCAACTAGATAAGGTACCTTAGGGCCACCATTTGTTTTTCAAGATTGAGCTTTAGATACTCTAAAGAAAGGAATTTTCGAAGAGAGTTCATTAGTTGATGCTTCTGAGTAAGCGAATAAAGTCTTTTAGAGAGGGTATCTGAAAAATAAGAAAAAGCATCGAGACTCATGATGTTGAAATTTTTGTAATTTACTTTTAGATAGTCGATTCCAGCTTGGAGTAGAGCAGGCAGGTGACGATTTATGGCCATCCTGGGCACAAGGAAACAAGTGTTGCCGAAGACAATCATCATGTTGATGCAGTTATCGAGGGGTAGATCGTTTCGCTGAAGTGACTAGAGAAAGACTTCATAGCCTCCTTGAGAACATAGATGCTCGAAAAAAGTCAGAAAAGAGAGTGATCGAGTAAAATTTCCTCTCATAACGCCCCAGAAAGGTTACTACTTGTACTCTTTTGCAAACAACAAATCGTAAGTATCATCGATTAGAAGCTCTTAGGCAGTGTGCGAGTAGTAGCATACCTGCTTAGCCATAGACTGAGATTTTTGTATACGACAAGAAGTGACATCTATCCATTCGTCTTAGTTAGTACCAAGTCCATAATACCTATTACCTTAAGCATCAGTTTTCTCTCCGTCTTAGCTGAACCTTCTAAATGTTACCCTGACTCTATGACTTCCATTTTCTATTCCAGTTTCTACAACAGTAGATGCCCACCATACCCTGTTGTAAGCGTCTATATGGCTTCCCGGCTACAGACTCTTCCTCCATTAGTAGTCTACAGTGCGACTGCCTTTTTTATCAAAAAATGGTTGAGAATGCGAGGAAGAGGGCGTTTAGTTGTCCTCAAACTTAACTGTGTACTTTTTGTTATCTTTTGAAAGGAAGACTCCTCGGACCCAACTACAATAACCCGTGGAGGTGATGTAAGGTTTCACCACATCGATTTATTCTCCCTCCTACGGCTAATAATAGTTAAGCTGTCGAGTGGCACCCAAGGGTTGTCTGTTGGTGCTGTCCAGATTGTTCTGCTTGTAGTAGTTGGTGTTGGTGTCAAAGATGAACCTTAGAGCCTGTGTGCCTATTCTGAACTGACTGCGCACAACCACTCCGATTAGGTCCTTGATGCACTGTTCGATCAGGGCGATGGTGTGAGGCGGGTGAGCTGCTTTCTGACCAAGAGTCTGCTCTGCGAGTTTATACATGGCGAAGGACAGCATTTAGGGTTAGGTGATATTGCTGGCAAGTGCGTTGAGCTGGTAGTAGTAGGGCTGGCACTGTTCTGGGGGCATGGCTAGCAAGTTACCCAAATGAGCTAGATAGTCCTGCAACTAGGCCTTCATCCTGTAAGTATAATATATCTTAACAAAGAATTAAAGCCACAAAATCGCGCAACAATCATCAAACTATCATCCCTTATATATGAATCAACTGTTTATATAGCATTCAAAAACAACTTTTAATCTAAGTTTATGTGTTAATACAAAAAAAATGTGTGCTTTGCATCAGTGATAGGGGAAATGTTCCCTATAGTTTTCCTTACAAGTCTCCTCAGAACGAAGCAATTTGTTGTGATTTGACTAAAAATTAGCACACAACTTCCGGAAAGACTGTAGCAATCTGCTTACACTGTCATCTGCTTCTTCTTTGTCTCGACTAGCCTAGCGACCTCTGCTTTCCATAAAACCTTAAGCTGAGTTTGTGAACTTATAGGGCTGTATTTTGCCCTAAGACCTGTCCTTGCTAGTATTGTATAGGCTGCCATTGGCCGAAGCTTTGGCTGCCTCGTTTCTGCCGTAGTTACCGAAATGGTGTTCTTTTTGTACGAAAAAATTTTAAAATTTATGCAGATGCCCTAAATTTTTCTTATCTCCACTGCCTGAATCCTACTTAGGCTTAGCAAGTGGTTCTGGTACTGTCTAGCGATGGCTTAGATAATTTTAAAGATGCCAATAGTTTGTGTGCTCGATGTCCTGAAGCGTTTCAGATAGTTGCTTCCAAAGCTGAAGGCAAGACGGATGCTGGGCTAGCAAAGGCACGAATTTCTGATTGACGAAATCGACGAAGAAAACAGAGAGTTCTTTTAAAGTTATGCTCATTAAATTACTTTATAGAAAAAATATACCAAACAAAGCAATACATATCATTTAATCAGCACAAATGCTCGCGTAAGTACTGCAGAAAAC
>Ga0169931_10006321_pt1 | contig 17920 bp, 15 predicted proteins | sample Kivu_15m_20L_FD_129675 | JGI IMG/M metagenome (GOLD analysis project Ga0169931, IMG submission 129675) | Freshwater microbial communities from Lake Kivu, Western Province, Rwanda to study Microbial Dark Matter (Phase II) - Kivu_15m_20L... | ecosystem: Environmental > Aquatic > Freshwater > Lake...
TACTCCAGTTGGAAGATTCCTTCGACGTTGGTCTATCGATGAATTACCCCAGCTCTGGTGTGTAGTAATTGGCACTATGTCTCTAGTTGGACCGAGACCGATTCTCCATCAAGAACTACCGCAAGTTCTCGGCTCTCATCAATCTCGCTTTATCGCTAAGCCGGGACTAACAGGGCTATGGCAGATATCTGGTAGGAAATTAACTTCATGGGAAGAGCGGATGTCCGGCGATATTGCATATGTTCAAGATTGGAGCCTAGCTAAAGATTTTGCATTGATTTTTCGGACAATCGGCGTTCTTCTTTCAGGCAAGGGATCACTTTAACAATTCAAATATAGTTATCCGATTACTCATTAACTAAGAGTTCTTTACCGAGAGGCGCTGGCTAGAGACTTGGTTGATCAATCCCCAGTAGCTTCAATTAAAGCACCCCGAGTACGAGTACAACCAAAAAAGTTCCTTACATGGGAGGAGGTTCGCGACACAGATTTCGGCAAATATGACAGCCAGATCAGGTTCTTAGCCTTGCATGGACTTCGTTGGGGCGAGGCGCTGGCGCTCACGCAGGAAGATGTTCACGATGATGTTGTTGTGATTAATAAGAGTAAGCATAGATCTACGAAAACAGAGTCGGGGGAAAGAGTAGTTCCCTACTTTGGATACTTCAAAGTATTCCCAAAATCTCGTCAGGCAATTGCAGGTGCTTTGGCTAAGTATGGAGTAACAATTCATTCGCTAAGGAAGACCTACGCATATTTTCTAAAAATAAACCAGGTACATGTAACAACCGCTGCTAAGTTTATGGGACATAGCAACCCCTTGATAACACTGAAGATCTACACGCTAGTTAAGGACTCTGAAGTGAGTGAAGTTGGCGATGTTATTCGAAAAAATCTATCAACAGATTCATTAATAAACCGATCCAGGGGGTAGTAACTAACCAAGATTTACGCAATTGCTACATTATCTGCCAAACCAGCCGATTACGTCTAAATTAAATGTCGATTCCTAGCACATGAAGCAGAATCAGTCTTTTGTCAATCCAATATGAGTGGAATCCTTCGACTTTTGGTACGAGTCACGCCGATCTTAAAGCTACTTCTTGGGTTAGCCTTAGGGAGATTTTTCTAGAAGTTCTCGCTACTTTTAGAAATTTGAGGGGAGGTTAATCATCTGCGGAATACATGGTGTGACTAGATTTCCTGAATTGCTAAAACAGGATATAGATTTCAGTGAGAAGGTATCGCAACTGCTCTTGCATCGAGGTCCAGATTCCCAAAAACAAAGAACAGTCGATAGTTCATGTATTTTGGGAAACACAAGGCTTGCAATCATTGACATTGCTTCTTCTGAACAACCATTGACGTGTAATTGTGGAAATCACCATCTAACTTTTAATGGAGAAATTTTCAATTACAAAGAATTACGAAGAGAATTGAATTATCAGTTTCGCACGAATGGCGATACCGAGACTCTGCTTGCAATGCTCTGTACGCGCGGAGTTGATTCTATTCATCTCCTACGAGGGCAGTTTGCTTTTGCGCTTTGGGATTCCAACTCGCAACAACTGTCTTTGGCTGTTGATCGTTTTGGGGTACTGCCTTTATATTTCTCAGATACCGGAGACAATCTTCGCTTTAGTTCATCTGCTTCATCCATTGCAACACACGACAAATCGCATGATTTGGAAACCTTGACTCGACTATTACATCAACGAGCAATTTTTTCCCCTGAAACTGCCTACCCTGGTGTGCGGAGAGTCCCTCACGGAGAAGTCTGGACTTTTTCCAAAAATTCTGTAGAAATAAAGAAATGGACAAAACAAGTAAGGAAAACTGAGGGAAATAAGCCAGATTTAAATGAACTTGTAAGACGAATCAATCAAGCAGCTGATCGGATAGTGGTCTCTGACGTAGAGATAGGAGTTTTTCTAAGTGGGGGCCTCGATAGCGCACTAGTTGCCAAACTTGTTCAAGATCGAGTTTCCTATCCACTCAAGGCCTATACCGCAGTTTGGTCAACTAAAGAAAGATACAACGAAGATGAGTCTGCTTCTAGAACCGCAAAACTTTTAAAACTAGAGCATCACAAAGTCGAAATCACCGCTGCAGACTGGTGGCGAGCTATGGAAGTTGGCACCGCATTTCGAGATGGCCCTATGTCTGAGCCTGCCGACGCAGCCTTTTTTCTCCTTTCAGAGCGTGCGAGTAAGGACGTCAAGGTTGTCACCACCGGAGAAGGGGCTGATGAACTTTTTTGCGGGTACCCGAAATTTCGTGCAGAACTAGTTTCCGGCATACGGGGCATGCGACCCATTCTGAAAACCACACATGATGTACTCAATCGCCTCTTGAATGAGAGAAATGAAAGACTTCTATTCGCAACTTCACAAAAATCGCAATATTCACGTTTTAGTTCATATTTCTCAACCAGATGGCCGAGTTTTTCAGCGTTGTCATATAGCAAATCGATGAACTTTGATCATCACTCTGATCTAGACGCCCTTCGCGACTGGGACATTTCACACTACTTGCCATCAGTGTTATTAGATCGCGCAGACAAAATGGCGATGGGCAATTCAGTCGAAGTTCGCCCACTGTATCTTGACTCGGATTTGGCAGATTTTGCTCTTTCCATTCAGGCTCGCAAACACATAACATTTTTTTTCACAAAGAATCTACTTAAGGCTGCCGCAAAAGAGATTCTGCCCGAAGGTATGACAGTCGAGAAGAAGATGGGCTTTCTAACTCCTTTTGGCTCGTGGCTAAAATCTGAACTGTTTGAACCAGCTCGCAATCTACTTTTAGAAAGTAAATCCGCAGAACTTCTACCAATCTCAACTAATGAAATGAAGATAATGCTCGAAGAGCATCGTAACGGAAAACGTGATTATAGCCAGCGAATCTTTACGCTAATCTCTGTTGCGCTTTGGATTAGACAATAGGATTTTATATGAGAGTGAAGCTTTTTGACTCAAATTGGCGTTGGTTGCTCTCTCGAGCAAGTAGGATGTCAATCAATGAATTGTTTTTCAGAGTCAGGGAAATTTTAATAAAGACGAAACTCTCCAAATCGCCACTTGGACCATTAATAAAGTTTGATGTACCAACTATCGAATGGAACAAGATCAAGACAGAAGCGAAACTTCTTTCAAACGCAGAATTCAACGACAAATTACTTGATATTCGGATCTATGGCTTCTCTTGGCCTAGAAGCGAGAATGGCTCAATCTTATGGAACTGCTTTCTTGATGGTGCTGATACATCTGAGTTGCCTACATTCACCATTCCGTACCGAAATAGAGAACAACTCAACCAAGATATCCGTTTTTCTTGGGAACTTAATCGATTGACATGGTTATTCAAAATATCGGCCTTTGGGAGTCTAAGCGAACGGGAAAATGCTGCGCGTTTGTTTCAAGATTTTCTACGTAATGACAAAGTGGGCTTTGGAATTCGCTGGAATTCAATGATTGAACTAGCAGTTCAGGCAATTTCAATCCAGATAATTACTACTTTACTCGACGGACTACTGGTTGATGAAGACTTACGACTATCGAATGAAGCCCTCTCTCATCGTTTTTTTTGGATCAAAAGACTCCCTTCTCGATATTCCTCAGCAAATAACCATCGACTTGCAGAGTTGGTCGCGCTGATCTCTCTTGCAGAATCGTCGCGCGATTCCATCATCAGTGAGCGAAGTCAACGAGAACTTATTATGGAACTCTCAAAACAGACCCTTCCAGATGGATTTAATGCAGAATTGTCTGCCGCCTATCATCTCTTTGTTCTAGATTTACTTATCACCTTAAATACTTTGTGTCCGAATCTGCGATATTCAGCGCAGATATCTTCTTATATAGAGCAGATGGTTCTAGCTACCCATGAACTTAGAGTTCTCAATCAAATCTGGCCGGCATTTGGTGATTCAGATGAAGCTGCCCTATTAGCGACACTTGTCCCAAGTCCAAATCGATCCAAATTTCTTGAGAGCGTGAGTGGCTATATTGATGGTTTTCGCGAAGAAGCTAGTGCTGGGAAGTTGAGAATATTCAAAGAATCTGGCTTTTCCGTCGCTTGTAGTAATTCCCAAGAGTCGCGAATCTCGCTTCTTGTGGATCACGGTTTAATTGGATTTGGAAAGATTGCTGCCCATGGCCATGCCGACACCTTGGGGATTTGGTTGGTTTTCAACGAATTTCCAGTTCTTGTAGAAGCGGGAAATTTTTCTTATCATTCATCAGAAAGCACAAGGGACTTGCTCCGTTCAGGATGGATGCACAATACGATTACTGTAGATGGAGAGAGCCTGAGCCAACCTTCAGGACCTTTTTTGTGGCTTCCACGTCGAAGCGCCCGAGGGAAATTGCTCTCTTGCGAAGTTCAAGGGGAAAATATAGAAATTCAAGTCGCAGTTGACTTCCCTCGTACAAGGCAGCACAAATTGGGCACAGTTAATAGAAAAGTGAAGGTTGAAGGAAATGAAGTCCGTGTCTTAGATTCAACTTCGGCTGGCGAGACGATTGAGTCGCACTTCATACTTTCGCCTCACCTCAAGCTTGCTAGAGGAAGTACTTTGCATGAAGTGGTATTCGCCTCTGAGAGTGGTGTTAAAGTAACTTTCATCACGAAACAACCGAACGCTTTTAGGGTTGAACAAGTAGAAATCTCCCCTTCATATGGTTCTTTGATACACACTCATCGCCTTACTGCAATTGGACATCACGCAAACGATGTAACGATGTACCTCGATAGAATGGAATGACTATGAAGATTGCGATATTCGGCCTTGGCTACGTTGGTGCTGTAACCGGCTCATGTCTTGCATCTTCTGGTCATTCGGTTACATTGATTGAAATTAATTCAACCAAAGTTGATACTTTTCTCTCTGGCCGATCTCCGATTTCTGAACCTGGTTTAGAAGATCTCATTAGAGATGGTCTGGCAAAAAGTCGACTAAACGCAACAAGTGATCCACAACTCGGATTACTTGATGCTGAATGTATTCTCGTAAGCGTTGGAACGCCGAGTAACAAGGACACTGGAGCTCCTGATCTGACCGCTCTTAAGTCAGTCGCACATGACATCGCACGACATTTAGCGAAGAGCAATGAGAAAGTCGCTATCGCGCTCTGCTCTACAGTTCCACCACATACCACAGATGGATTGTTCAGAAATCTTCTTCGCGAGCACGGAATCTCTGACGACAAATACTTCTTGTCATTCATTCCTGAGTTCCTCAGGGAAGGAAGCGCAATCAAAGATTTTCAAGAACCTACTAGATTCATTATCGGGGTTACAAACGAGGAAGATGCGGCCATATTTACCCAATTGCGCCCAGATATATTGTTGAAAACCCATGTAGTTGCAACGCCCGTAGCCGAGATGCTCAAAACTGTTGAAAACTCTTGGCATGCGCTAAAGATTGTTTTTGCCAATGAAATTTCTCGAATATCAGAATCGCTGGTGATTGATACACGAGAAGTCATGAGGTTACTTGCACTGGATACAAAGCAGAATATTTCAGCAGCATATCTACGTCCAGGTTTTGCATTTGGAGGTTCCTGCCTGCCTAAAGACCTACGCTCCTTAACTTTCCTTGCTGAATCAAAAAACGTTCAGGTTCCCGTTCTGTCCAACATTCATACAAGCAATAACATTCATATTTCTGAAGCTGCAAAAGGGATTAGGCTCCAAAAGCCCAAGAAGGTTGCCATATTGGGATTAGCCTTCAAAGCTAATACTGACGACTTAAGAGAAAGTCCGATTCTTAAACTCATTCAAGAGTTGTCTGAAGATGAAATACTGATGAGCGTTCATGACTTCAATGTCGCTCCTCAACTTCTTATAGGAGCCAATCGAACGCTGTGGCAAGAGAATGCTCGGCTATCGTCCATGTTTGAGAGTGATTTCGATATTGCCGTAAAAGATGCTGACCTCATTGTCATTGCTCAGTATGAAAAAAGGTATCAAGAGTTACTTCGAAATCTCAAAGAAACATATCGTGTTCTGAATCTTGCAGGTTTGTAATGAGTAAGTCTTCGAATAGAAAGCACGTCCTGATGTTGGTCCAAAACCTGCCGGTCCCTTTTGATCGGAGGGTGTGGCTTGAGGCAAGCACTCTTAGGGACGAGGGATATTTGGTTTCTATTTTTTGCCCGGCCACTTCAGCATATCCAAAACTTCGTGAAACAGTAGAGGGTATTGAGGTTTATCGTTTTCCTCTCCCTTGGGAAGGGCGAGGCAAGGTTGGGATTATCCTCGAATATCTCTGGTCAATATTTTGCCTTTTTTCTATGACAACTTTCCTCTCTCTTCGAAGACGAGTGCATGTAGTACATTTCTGCAACCCTCCTGATTTACTTTTTCTCTGTGCTTTACCTGCGAAGATGATTTGGCGAAGCAAATTGATTTTTGACCAGCATGACTTATGTCCAGAAGTTTGGGAGACTAAAAGTCGAAGTTCAGGCTCAATTATCTTGAATCTACTTAAATCCTTTGAAAAAGCGTCTTACAAGATTTCCGACATTGTCATTTCGACAAATGAGAGTTATAAGAAATTGGCAATTACTCGTGGGGGTAAAGATGAATCCTCTGTCTTCGTAGTACGTTCCGCCCCGAAGAAGAGTTTTATGAACAACATGACTAGCCCCGCTCGGGATTGTCGTGGGACAGTAAGGCTGGTTTACCTGGGCACCATGGGTTCGCAAGAGGGGATTGATCTCCTTCTGGAAGCTCTGCAAATCCTGAAGAATCGAAACAACCAAGTTGAAATTAATCTGGACTTAATTGGGGATGGCCCAGAACGACGTAATCTTGAAAAAAATTCTCAACTTTTAGGCTTGGAGCAAATTGCCCATTTTCATGGGCGCGTCTCAGACTCAGTTTTACGGGAATTGGTCAGTTCAGCGGACATCGCTCTCAATCCAGATCGGCCTAGCCTTTTTAATAGTCTATCTTCGATGAATAAAATCGTTGAATACATGGCTCTTGGCGTCCCCATCGTGCAATTTCATTCAATTGAAGGTGAATACACGGCAAGAGCCGCCTCAATATATGTTCATGAACCAACTCCGCTTGCTTTGGCAGATGCAATAGATAATTTGCGACTTGCTCAGAGAGAGCGGCAGAACATGAAGAATTTCTGTTTACTACGCTTTAAGGAACTCTGCTGGGAAATTCAAGCAGAAACCTTGGGTACTGTTTATGAAAATTTGCTGAATGACAAAGGTTGAAGTGTTTGTTGTTCAGAAATTGCCTCCTTTCTCCTATCCTTGACATATGAGACTTAAGCGTGAGTCTAAAGAGGTTCCACAGCGCCCGCTCCGGGTCTTGGTCTTCTCACCTCCGCTGGACAGAAGTGGTGGTATCGGCGCGCTCTTCACTTACGCCAAACCTCACTTCCCGCAAGATGTCAAAGTAACATTTATCGATACACGCGGATACCACAAAAGTCCTGTTTGGTCGATGTTTCCACTTTCAAAGGCGATCTTAACTTTACTTAAGTATAGGTTTCAAAAAGAAGTTGATGTTGTTCACCTTAACCTTGGCGCAAGAGGGTCAGCATTTCGCAAAATGATTATTGGCACTATTGCCATTAAACTCCTACAGATTCCAACCGTTTTTCAACTTCACGCTGCAACTTTTGAAGACTTCTTTCACGGTCTGACTTTAATTCTAAGGCGATGGATGCTGTTGATCCTGAATGATGCTTCTAAAATTCTGGTTCTCGGTTCAGTTTCGAGATCTATGATGGAAAGAATCGGGTGTAAGTCTCATCTACTTGAGATCTTTCAAATGGGAGTACCCGACTTATCTGATAAAAATCTATCTACGAGTCATCAGAACCGTTACAGCGAGAGACCTAGAGAGAATCCCGTCATCCTTTTCGCGGGAGAACTAGGAGAACGAAAGGGTTTACCTCAAACTCTCGAGAGTCTTGAACCGCTAAAGAATGACCTCCCTTATCTCATAGTCGCCGGAGGTGGAGACATTCAGATATGGCAGCAATATGCGACTTCACTCAAGATTAGTAGCCGCGTTGCCTTTGTTGGCCTCATTCCATATTCGACGATTCACAGTTATTTGGCTGAAATTGACGCGGTAATTCTTCCTTCTCGGGCTGAAGGTCTTCCTGTATCTGTTCTTGAGTGCTTATCCGCCGCAAAGACGCCAATAGTCACACTGTCTGGAAATCTCGGTGACTATCTACGCTCGAATAACTCAATTATCATCTCAAATCCTTCAGAGGGTGAGATTAGGCACGCTTTAATCTCTTTTACGGAACTATTTAGGTTAGGACTGTGTCATGAGTTCGAACGTAATGCAAAGAAGCTTTGGGCAGAATATTTTGATGTTACAAAAACTACGCTGAATTTGGTACGGATTTGGAAATCCTCACTAGCGAAAGAACAAGGTACAGATGTCTAAGAAGTTAGTTGAGATTTTGCGTTTTTATAATCCATTAATAGGAATCTCGCAAATTTGTCTAATGATTGCTGAATTACCTCTATTGGCTTCCTTCATCAGCAAGTATGTCCAGAAGCAGCACTACAGTAATCTCAACGCAACCGTCGAGTATCGTGAGTACCAACTTAATCAAGCAGATATAGAAAATATACGAACTACGAAAGACGACTTAAGGAAATCTTTCTCTCGTTATTATGTGAAGCCAAAATTCTCTTGGAATCCCCTGAGACATATAAGTTTGAAAGCCGCAACCTCAGGTACCTCAGGTATGCCACTTCAGTTTAGACGCAACCTACATGACATCTTCTTAGAAGAGGCGTTTCAACGAAACTGGCGCAGAAAAATAGGTTGGAAAACAAGAGATAAAGTAGCCGTGTTGCGAGGTGATTTACTCAGTGAATTCAGTGATAACAATGTCAGTTACAAGACACCAATGGTTCCCAGGTTGTACCTAAATACTTATTCGCTCACTACCGCTACGCTCGTCGCGTATCACAAAGCTTTGCTTAAATTCCAGCCCAAGGTTCTCTACTGTTATCCGACAATTGCGGTCTCGCTTGCGAAAATGATCAAGGCAAGCAGTTTGGAGAAGATTTCCATACCAATTGTAGTTTTTTCTTCGGAGAGGTTGAACAGCGTAGATCGCCTCATGATTAAAGAGGTTTTTTCTGCAAATATTTATGGCTGGTATGGAAACGGCGAAAGAACTGTTGCTGCAGCTCAATGTGAATTTGGAACATATCATTTTGTCCATAATTATGCGACAGTTGTAATTGCATCATCTGGATTAATTCTATCTACTCCACTACTCTTCAATACATACAAGATTCTAAATCATGTTACTGACGATTATTCTGATGGCACTCCTTTCATCAATTGTGAGTGTCAGAGTAAGTCAATTGGTGTACGTGACATTATTGGAAGAGATGATGAATACTTATACCACTTAGATGGTACTCGGTTCACTTTTCTCAATACCCAGCTCACACGAGACGAGCCAACTGTCATAGAAAGCCAAATTTATCAATTTAAAAACGGTGACGTCGAAATTCGAATCACGCCCGCAAATCAGTCGAGAGATACATTAGAGCGAATTCTTAATAAGTCAATGGAACGCTTACCACACTTAAAAATCTCAATAGTTGCAAGGGAATCTCTTGAAAGAACAGATGCAGGCAAGCTACGCCCAGTCATAAGCGATTTTTTTACAATGTAGGTCGAGCGCAACACCAACTCAACAATCATATCTAACCCAACCGTAGATGATATTTCAAGAATATTGAGAAACTTCTCTTGCTACTTTAGATTGGGGAAGACTGAAAACCTAAACAGAGTTGCGAGAAGTCTTTGGAGAGAGAATTTCGCCATTCATGTTACCACGAATATTTTGGTGGATATTTGAAAGACCACTCTAAAGAAATAATTTAAACGACAAGTTTCTAATACTATTTTTGCTGAGTCTAAAGCTCTACTACTCTTGAGAATTCTAAGAGTTCAGTCTAAGCGAAACTAAATTTCATCAATTGCTTAGGTCCCAATTTTTACATGCATGCGTTAAATTTAAAGGCTACGAATGTATCGTGCAAATTGCCAGAATAATCCTCTAATGCCGCCATTACCAAATTGACGGTTGGATGAATCTAAATTAACTATCGGTTTTTCACATTTCGATTATCTCTTGCGGCGGGCATTTTCTCAATCGAAAAAAATACAAAGTGTTTTGAATTGCTCTGCGTTACAATGTGTGACATCTGAGTAAATACAAAACGAAGGAAGGATACGGTGGTTGTTGGCAAAGGCAAGGCTCCAAGTGGTCATATGATTTCAACCAATCCACAAGATCTATACTCTTTACATGAGATAGTACTATAGGCGCAATGACGAGCATTTTGTATGTGACCATAATGAGGAATGACTACACAGGGCTTCGCAGAACTTTGAAATCGGTGGAGAGTCAAAAGTCAAGTGACGTTTATTGTTTGGTAATAGACGGCTCCGATGAATCCAAGCGCCAGAATGTAAATGAAATGTGTTCTATTCCCTCTGATCAATTCATGGTTCTTCAAGAATTCGATGAAGGAATATATGATGCTATGAACAAATGGAAGAGGACCCAATTTAAGTCCGATTTAGTCTGTTGGCTGAACGCTGGCGATATTCTGCCAAATGAACATGTAGCGAAAAGAGTTTCTGCTGATTTCGAACAACGAAAATGGGATTGGCTATATGGAAACTTGCAAATGATAAACCATGACAATGAAGTACTAATGATTTCTCGGAAGACTCCATTCAATATGTTTCTCTTTTCTATGGGGATTAGATGGATTCCGCATGAAGCCTCATATTTCACCTATTCCTTCTTGAAAACACTGGGACCTTACCGTAAAGATTTGGGAGTAGGTGCAGATCAGGAGTTTCTGATGAGGGCAGCAAAAAAGTGCGCGCCTCACACAATTCCCGACATCTTGGTGAGCATGCGTGCTGGAGGAGCACACACGCAGCTTAAGAGCATCAGAAGGCAATTGTCATGGCAGACATTTCGCGAACATAATGACTGCCTGTTTTTGGGTTCAAAAATCTTGGATAGTTTTCTATTCCCCTTGCTGCTTGTGCTTGACAAAATTCCAACTTCTTCAAGGAAAATAAAATCTTAGAGATGTCCAATTAAGTTTGTAACTTTTGGTCGTAGCCATAAATTTTCACTAATATTCTTCCATCCTGCGGCTTTTAGTTTTTTCGCAAGAAAGATGTCTTCTAAATGGATTATGCCTTTGGTTGTATCCCTCACAGCGCTCCTCAAGTCACTATAAGACTTAGCCTTGACATAGAACAAGTCCCAAGTGCCCGGACCATCAAGCACCTCGTTATCCATTACTTTTAATAGTGTCAAATGGACTCCTGAGCGAGGGCTACGATGACGGTTTCGAAGTACTTGTCTAGCTAAGTCAAGTGGAGCCGCCAGTGGGCTTTGCCGAAGTCTATACATTCTTGAAGCAAAGGAGTTCGGCGACTTAATATGGGTAGATTTCCAGGTGGCAAGAGACTGATGTTGCAAAAATGATCTACGATAGTAAAGTCTCAACCAGAAGGATTTTAAAACAGGAGAGTCTCCAAACCTTATCTTTCTCCATGGCAGTTGCTTTATACTCCGCAACGCGCTGTGCAAACCAAAATCAAATGCATACAAGTAAATGGCTCTTGAGAGGGCGTGGGGGCCGCTAATTCGTGCTAAATCATCAATTTCAGGCCACATTTCCGCAATGCTGTTCGAAATTTCATTTTGCCAGATTTCTAAGAAAGGATGCTCAGATGGTGAAAAGAAGCATCCATTCCAATATCTTCTTCCATCTTCTCTTGAAAGAACCAGTTTACCGAAATCAACCATTTGACCATTTAGGGGAACTGTGTCGGCATCAACATACCAACCGCCATACTTTTGTATCGCCAAAACTCGTAGCAGATCTACTTTCATCGCTGAAGGCCATTCTATTCTGAATTCCTTGTCCCATCCCTCTATTTGTATTGCGGCATCATTCCAAACAACCAATCTCTCAGGATACATTCGCTCCCATTGGCTAATGTTTTGTTGAATATTGTGCGGTGGTAATCCATCTATCCAAAATAAATGAATTAGGGGACTGTCCAAAGTTTTGTGTGACATATCAATTTACATCTCGTCTAGAATAGACACGGATTGCACTTGGGATTATCTGGAATACCAAAATTACTATGGGAATCGATAAAGCTACTCCCGAAGCTCCAAACATTTTGCCGAGCGGATAGCTTATTGTCAAGAACACAACTCCAGCTAATGTGTTGCATATTGCTTGAAATTTGAGATCTATTTCAGATGTCAAGTACATTCCAAATGGATAGAACAGTGAAATAGAAATTACTGCAAATGTCAGATATAAATATAAAGAGGAAGCCCCAACTAGTTCAGCGCTTATGAGATGTTCAATCAAAATGGGAGTCAGCATGTACAAGAATACAGACCCTAAAAGTCCAAAGACCAGAAAAATATAGATTGTACGTTTAAGAAGTGAGTGCGTTTTAACATTTCTCGCTCGCCTCTCTGCAAAATCGATCCACAAACTAGGAGCGACTGATTGCACTATTGAAACTGTAGGCAAGTAGAAAGACATTGCCGCAGCAAGCCTAGCAACCTCAATCGGACTTGATATCCAATTCGTAATAATTGGAGCCCCTCTTAGTGGAAGTGCAGCAAAAAGTGTTATCAAGAAGTAGGAAATGTCTGGTGATGCCGCCCGCGGCAGGTATTCACGAAAATCATACTTTGCCGGTAAATAATTTCGTGCCAAAATCAAGGAAGAAATATTAGATATAGTAATGCTGAGTGAAATAGCTAAAATCAGTATTGCAAAAGATAAGCTGGCACTTGTTGCAAGAAACGTAGCCAATAAAATTAACAGATTTGGAAACAACTGCATAGCTATCACGCTAGTATCCCGTCGCGCTGCGATCAACAGGTAGCTACCTACTCTGAATGGAACTCCTAAAACCATTATCATTAGTGAAACAGACAGAGTCAATTTTGGAACTACATTGACATCTAAATTCAATGCGCGACGGAAGACATCTGCAATTGAGAGTACAGATATAAATAAAAATAGTATAATTGACACATTACATAGCCTTCGAACAATTGCATAAAAAACTGCCGCGAATTTCTCTTCGTCTTCATATCTCTTCGCAGCTGCATTCAAAAGCCTAGATCCAAGACCTACTTCGGCCAATATCATGTAAGTTGAAAGCGCCACAATTACCGCTAAGTTTCCATAGCTTATTGTTCCGTAATGACTTACTATTATCCTGATTGTTGATATGCTGGCAACACCGCTCAATAATAATGCACCTATTTTAATAAATGCTAACTTGCCCATTTTTTGTACTAGGACGAAGATTGAATCTCCAGCTGCACTTGGACGTTCTCTATTTCCCATAGTGCTGTTCTTCTAAGTCAGTCCCCTGACTCTTTTTTGCCTCTATTAAATAGGATGACGCTAAAAATATGACCATCGCTATTTGAAAGCGGCTTAGGAAACCTAAGGGCGAGAACACAATGTTATATGCTAGGGTTAAAAGTACAAATATCAATGCTCCCTGATATTGGTCTGAACCTTTAAGCATTCTGAAAAACAATTTAGTAATAGTTCTGAAGAATGGGATCCAAAATAACAGCACTCCTAATCCGCCATATATGAGAGTAGCCCCAATTTGCGAATGAGCCGCATATCCCACTCTAACTTGGCTGGTTTGTAATAGGTAATTCCTTGAATTGTAGTCCAAGGTCGTGAAATATCTGTTTACAAATTCCAAGGCTCCTTGAACTACTACTCCGTCTGGAATTCCGTATGTTCCATATCCTAGGAGCGGACTTTTGCTTACTAAATATATGGTCTGGAAAACTTCAGGTCTTGATTGAAAAATAAAGTTTGTGTCTAAAGCTTCTGCCTGAAATTGTAACCTAGCAGCTCTTTCGCCAAGTAAACCTGACTTAGCGAAGTCTGCATAAGAGCTAACAAGAACTAGAGGAATGGCAATAATAGTTCCAACTCGTAGTGCCAGCAATGTTTGATTTTTTTTGGGCTTGATTACTAAGATGAGAAGTGTTAACAGGGCTAAGCCGAATCCATGTCTCATATCAAAAAAAATATTTACCCCCATTAGAATTATAAGGGCGAAACTGTCAACATAAGAACTCTTGAAAATTAGCTTCACAAGAAAAATGAAAAGTATTGACGCCGTAAAATTGAAGCCATATTTCCAAGGATTCGTATAATTAATTGTTCCTGATTGAAAAGTTTGAATCAAGAATCCTAGTCCAATTGCAAGGATTATCTTTAGGGGTTCTATGCCCCTTTTTACGTAAAGCCAATTCATTCCGGCTGCGTATGCCAATACCTGAAGACCTAGCAAAGATGCAATACTTAATTGCAAGGTTTGATTCACGAAGTCGCTTACAAATTGAATTGCCAACCACGCAAAACAAGCAAAAACAAATATTCGAAGAACAGGATTTTTCAGAGCTAAGGGTAATGAAGAAAACAATATTAATGTGAAGAAAATATCAAGAAGTGATGCAAAAGAAGATTTCGAACCAATTGAATAGGAACCTAGGAGTGCCAGGAAGCAAAGCAGAAGAGTCCCGTGTGCCTTGGTCTTAGACTTCACTCGTACACTGTATATTGTGTCTGTGATGAAAACTAATCCTTTCGGTTATGTTGTTCATTCTCCAATTTCGATTTTGGCGGTAGAAGTATTATTCGCGCCTTAAGTGCTAAAATGCTGTAATGTCAAATGTCCTCAGTGTAATCCCGGCAGCTGGAAGCGCAACTCGAATGTCGGGGATTCCGAAATTTCTTGTGCCAAATGCCTCTGGAATGTCTTTACTGAGATGGCATGTCTCAAAATCTAATTACTTCGCAGATCATACAATTGTGTTGACTCGACCTGAGTGGTCGTACTTAGCTTTTGAAGTACTACTTGGACTAGATTTTGAGTTGCAAGTTGTCAGAACTGAAACCATGACAGAGACGGTGGCTCTTGCCCTTGGCTCTCGTAACCCGAAAGTTGCCCTGGTTCAAATGCCCGATACGTATATTGGCAATGATTCAACTTTAGAACTCACTGTTAATCTTTCATTACAGAAAGCCAGTGCTGCGGTCTCCCTTTGGCGAACAAGGCCGGAACAACAAGGAAAGTTGGGTCAAGTAGAAGTGAAGGCTGATAGTTCTGGCCAGAATTACGTAACGAAAATCGTTGATAAAGATCCAGAATTTTCTTCCCAATTTCATTGGGGAGCAATCGCATTCTTTGAGCCCAATTGTGATGAATGGAATTTAAGCGATGCTCACGTTGGAATTACCCTGCAGAAGTTGATCTCTTCTCGCGATAATTTCCGCGTCCCGGCTGTGATTTCTGAGGAATTATACTATGACTGCGGAACACCTAAGGAATATAGTTCATTTCTGAGTCGCGTAATTGAGCATTAAAGTTTATTAATCTTCCTCGTTATTAAGACCACTCTAAAGACCACAATAAAACCTAGTACTTTCTTGCACATGGATAAATTAGATTCAACAATGTCCTTGCATGAGAGTTTTACATATCTGTAAACACCATGCTTGCTTCCGATTTTCTTTACCCCAGAATTCACCTTCATCCCCGCACGAAAATCTGTGACACCATTTACCTCTATTGTGACTTTTTCACTTCTCAGCGCTGATTGCAGTAAATAAAGATCTAACCAATCAAAACTTGGCATTGGCCACTTTTTGCGCAAGTATTCTAAGTTCCAAACTCCAAACCAAAGATGAGTAGGCACAACATATCTACCTGTATTAGTTAAAAGTATTGAAGTGACTCTTGCCCAATTAATCTGAAGGCTCTCAAGTGGACGAACTAGGGAAACAGATTTTTGATCATACTCCCAGAATTGATAGCTTGAGGTGGACAAAACCAAACTACTAATTGAACTATGTTGACCGGCATGAAAACTCAGATAATTAGCTGAATGCCTGTCGTCTCCGCAAAACCATACAAATAAATCTCCAGATGCTTCGTCAATTAACCGACGAAAATTTTCATATAGGCTAAGTGCCGCACAACTAAAAATGATTCTAATTCTTGCATCCATGGTAAGTAAAAATGTGAAGTCCGACTTCTCAACCTTAGGATCACTTATCGAAATTAGAATTTCACCCAAGCAACAATAGTCCTGGTTCAACGCGTCCTGCACTGCTGCTTTAGCTTCTGCATGCGAATTCCATATTGGAATACCTACAGTAACTGAGAGTTTACTTTTTGCAAACACGCTTCAATCTTACTTGCACAGCGCGTTTCCTTCAAGGGATTGAATCTACAAATGTGTTATCTCATAGTCTTTAAAATTGAATTTTTCAGTCGTACCAATATTGTTATCTTTAATGCTTTTATCAAGCTGCAACGCCTAATTTTTCTTAGCGATAAAATATATGCTTGGATAAACGTATTTGAACAATCTAACAAACTTCAAGAATTTCAATATGAATCTATACTTATGATATAATTTGAAGTAATAATTATCAGAGACATTGTAAACCTCAGAAAATTTTACATTTAACAAATTCTCTAACTCGGTTAAAGTAAAACCAGCATGTGCACCCTTCTCGTTAGACCAGTTGCCGTTTATTCTCATACGCAAATCATTTAGGTTCCAGTTTATGAACTCTCTCAGAGAGGATCCAGATGAAAAGTACCCTAAGACTCTGCTTTTGTTGGGTGTTCCAATAAATAACCATCTATTGGTGTCTAGCACTCGCCAGATCTCTTCTAATGCTCTTTCGGGAGCCCTCACATGCTCCAGTACGTGGAAACAGTAAGCAAAATCAAAAGAGGAGTCGCCAAAATCAAGTTTTTCAACATCTCCAAATTTCGTTTCATAGTTTGTTCCGATTACTAATTCGCTTAGTTCCAAGTCAATCCCTACGAACTTGAGTTTGGGCCAATTCCTAGATATCGCATGAATCTCCCGTTCGGTGCCACATCCAACAATTAGATTGTTATTTCCAAGAAATGATTGATACAAATCACTAATTAATGTTTCTTTAATAAGTCTTTCCACAATAATTGTAGTTTACCACAAAACTATTAAGAAAATGCTACAGAGATTCACGGTGAAGAAGCATTGTTGTTTCAGTCACTTTCTGAATTGAAAAGTGTATTATTCCGCTATTTGTTCTGTTAGTTTTTGATTTTGCTCTTCAGAAGAAGACGTCTCCCAAGAATGGTGATTGATGAATAGGATTCTAAGTAGGCAATTAAGTTCGAATCGGATACAGATGTTTGTATTCGGGGACTGGCAATGAAAATAGCATCAATCGCTGGCCTTTCTGGTGAAATTCTGTGGTATGCCAGTAAGTCTGACGACACCTCTCGTAAGTTGCTCGATATCTCAAGATGCGCGCATCACTTGGTTGGAGACGCCAAATTTTAATTGATCAAGGCGTAGATTGGGTCTATTCTGAGTACGCCAAAAAGAGTCAAGCATCTTAGTTTAATCACTCAGCGTCCATGAGCATTTATTTCTGCTCATACATTATGGGTAGTAGTTACGCACTTCTATGCTCGGGGTCGCTGAGATGCCAAAGTGATTATTTGTAGAGGACATCACGCCCCCACTCCTTAAATCCAAGTGAGGTGTAGAGATTTATCGCACCAGTGTTATCAGCATCAACATAGAGCATGGCGCTAAATATCCCTCCATAGCGAAGGTGCTTTAACCCTGCAATTGTGATTGCTTTGCCAATTCCACGTCGTTGGAACTTCGGGTTAACTCCTATTATTCAGATCGCACCAATTGGATCATGATCATGCTCGTGAGTAGCAAGTAATCAAGAGCGTTCATCTTGGAGGGCAGCATCTCGACTGGCGTTGAAGCGATAACCGA
>Ga0169931_10006322_pt1 | contig 17920 bp, 9 predicted proteins | sample Kivu_15m_20L_FD_129675 | JGI IMG/M metagenome (GOLD analysis project Ga0169931, IMG submission 129675) | Freshwater microbial communities from Lake Kivu, Western Province, Rwanda to study Microbial Dark Matter (Phase II) - Kivu_15m_20L... | ecosystem: Environmental > Aquatic > Freshwater > Lake ...
AAACGTGGTGGGCGGAGGGCCTGCATTCGCCCAGCCGCAAGATCGCTCCTGCGTTCCTGACAGTGGCGGTGTTGCTGGTGCGTCTGATGGACGGTCAGCACAGTTTGTGGTCGGATGCAGATGTGTGTTTGAGCGACTGCAGCGCTGACAATGTGATCGATATTCCTGGTATCGTGCATGTCGCGGGGTACGTCGGGAAAGCAGCGAAGGTTCTGGTTCGGGGTGAGGCAGCCCAGGACCAGTTCATTCGAGATCACCTGCTGCGGATTCTGAGGGGCAACGGAAACGGTGTTGTGTGCGGCCTGCGTCGCACAGCGACGGTTCAGAATTTGTCCAAAGAGAAACGCGTGGGCGTGGATGCAGCGTGCGGCTATTCCACGGCGCACGCCAATCACATGAAGTGTGACGAATATCTGGCAGCCGGCCTTCCGAATGCAACGGGTGTGATTGAAGGCGCCTGTCGCCATCTTGTCAAAGACCGCCTTGAGCGAACCGGCATGCGCTGGTCCGCCAGCGGCGCTCAGGCGATGCTCAGTCTCAGATGTCTGAAAGCTTCCAACGTCTGGGGCGAATTCCAACGGCAGTTACTCAACCCAACTCACCTCAAGGCGGAACCGCCGCAAGTGCGGTCACACTTGACGCCTAACCAGCTACAGCGAACTAAAATCCAGAGTGGCAAAATAGTCTTCCACAGTTTCCGCACGGCGAATTAATCGAGTCGAACGATCTGGCTGAATCAGGATTTCGGCGCAGCGGAGTTTGCCGTTGTACTGGAAGCCCATGGCGTGTCCGTGTGCGCCGGAGTCGTGGATGACAAGCAGGTCACCACGTTGGACTTTGGGCAGCGGTCGCTGAATGGCGAACTTGTCATTGTTCTCGCAGAGCGAACCGACCACATCGACGATCTGGTCATGCGGTTCGTGTTCGCGTCCCAGTACTGTAATGTGGTGATAGGCACCGTACATGCCTGGCCGCATCAGGTTGGACATGCAGGCATCAACACCGACGTAGTTGCGATAGATGTTCTTGTGGTGCACGGCTGTCGTCACGAGAAATCCGTGGGGGCCGGTGATCATGCGGCCGTTTTCCATGAGGATGCGGAGCGGATGCAGCGGGGTTCCGCCGATCATGGAGTCGTATAATTCGCGGATACTGTGACCAACCGCCGCGAGGTCCACCGGCTGCTGCTCAGGACGGTACGGGATACCAATGCCGCCACCCAGGTTGACGAATTCGATGCGGATTCCAAGTTGGGCGTGCAGGCGGAGTGCGAGGTCGAAGAGCATCCGGGCGGTCTCAGTAAAGAAGCTCCCGTTCAGCTCGTTGGAAGCCACCATGGTGTGCAGACCGAAGCGTTTGACGCCCGCATCACGAAGGAGCTTGTAGCCTTCAAACAGCTGCTGCTCTGTGAACCCGTACTTGGCTTCTTCCGGGCGACCGATGATGACGTTGCCTTCCCGCGCCGAGCCGGGGTTGTAGCGGAAGCAAAGAAGTTCCGGGAGGCCCGTGTTTTCGCGGAGATAGTCGATATGCGACAGGTCGTCGAGGTTGATGATCGCACCCAGTTCAATCGCCTTGCGGTATTCGTGAGCAAGCGTGTTGTTGGATGTGAACATCAGGTCTTCACCCGTCAGACCCACTCGTTCGGACAGGATCAGTTCGGGAAGACTGGAACAATCTGCACCCAGGCCCTCCTGAGCAGCGATCTGTACAATGTACGGGTTCGGCAGGGCCTTCACTGCAAAGTACTCGCGGAACCCTGGATTCCACGCAAACGCCGAATTCAGCTGCCGGCAGGTACTGCGAATGCCAGCCTCGTCGTAGAGATAGAATGGTGTCGGATACTTTGCAGCAACCTGACGAACAAACTCGGCATCAAAGGGAAGAGCTTTGGGCATGGCTGGGAATGGGGAATGGGGAATGGGGAATAGGGAATGGGGAATAGGGAATGGGGAATGGGGAATGGGGAATGGGGAATGGGGAATGGGGAATGGGGAATAGGGAATGGGGAAGCAGACTGAATTCACTCATCAGAAAACTGAAAACCGAAAATCACTGAGTGATTCTCAATCTGGGATCGCCAAGAATCAACCAGTCTCCAATTCCGCTGCCGTCTCCGAAATCGACTTTGATTGTGAGCGTGGAAACACCTTTGAGGGACAGACTGAGCGGTATTGGCTGATCGCGACCAAGTATCTGTTGATCGAAGACGACGGCATCATCTGCTTGAATGGTGAGTTTCAGAGCATTTCCGCCGGCGTTAGCGAGGGCGTAGGTGTCATCGATTGCGGCGAGCGCATCGAGCTGTTCGTATTTCTGTGAGAGCTCCCAGGTGATTTCTGCGGCGGAATGCATGGCGATGCAGCGAGTGACTTCGCGGCCACCGATTCGTGGTCGATACTGACCACTGGTACCGGGAATAGTGCCATCGAGTCGTGGTCCCCAGAGCAGTTTTTCGGCTTCCTGGAGTTCGGGGACTGCTGCGAGGGGACTGTCCGCGGGTTCTGTGCCGAGGAAGCGGATTTCGAGTGGCTGGAGTTCGGCGAGTGATCGCAGTCGTCCGCCGCTGAAGTCGATCTGTCGGAGCACTTCTGTGGGGCCTTCCAGCGAGTTGTCCGGGCTGAGCAGGAATTTGAATTTCGGGCCTGTGACGAGCAGCGATGATCCAGCGATCAGATCACCGCCGGCGAGGGAGGCGCGGACGGCCGGAATGGGGGCTGGTTGCCCGGCTGGCTGCCCAAAGACCAGTCCATAAACGCGATTGGCGGGCACGGGGACCGTTTCACCATCCAGCAGAAACTCAATTTTTTCGGAGCTGGCCGAACTGATGACACCAGCGAGGAAGTCGAGTCCTGAGCCATCGCGTTTGGCGACAACGAGCAGGTCCTGTTCGGTCTGGCGCTGACGGAAGGCATCCCATGCGGGGCGGAAGCCGTCGTTGCCGGGCTGAAGTCTGACAGCACTGACGGCAGTGACTGGGAACAAGACCTGCCCGAGCCGCGGGGATAGCAGCGACACGGTACGTGCGGACTGAGCGACGGAGGAGCCGGAGAGTTGGCCACCGTTTCGGAGCCAGATTTGTTGTGGCGGGGCGTCGTTTGCTGGGGTTTCGGGAGCGGTGGATTCGAGCAGAAGCAGGCTGGAGAGTGGAATTTCGGTGCGTGCACCGTCTGATTCCAGCTGTACGGCGGTTTCCGTGATACCCAGCAGCGAGCCCTGTTTTGTGGTGCCGTCCAGCAGCGTGATACGGACGTCGTCCGCGGGAAGCAGAAGCAGGGCGAGGATCAGCGAGAGGGATGGGAGCATGGGATTGGAGTCATGCGGGAACGAGGGTTGAGGAACGACGACTGATGGACCGGGGGCTTCGGAGGTTGGCGGGACGCGTTATTTTTTTTGTTCGGCGAGTTTCTGAGTATAGCGGCTGATAGCGTCGAGGAAGTTCGGTGGGAACTGTTGACGGATGAGTTCGCGGGCCTGGACTTCCTGTTGTTTATCGAGCATTCCCCAGGCACCGTTTTCGGAGAGTTCTCTGCGGTCGGCGCGGCCATCACCCCGGATACCCTGTGTACCACCCTGCTCGCGGGGCTGTGCATTTTGCATGTTCTGCCCGCCACCTCCCTGTCCATTCTGCTGTTGTTGCTGTTGCTGCTGTTGTTGTTGTTGATCTTCGAGTTCTTTCAGAAGTTTGTCGAGAGCATCGATTACTTCTGTTTCGCGTTTCTGGACGGGTTGATCGGCTTTGCCCAGATCCAGTCTTCGCTGGACGTCGGACATGAGTCTGGCGACTTGCGGAAGTCCATCGCGACTGTTGAGGGCTGTGCGGACTTCGGCCTGCATCATTTCAGCAACGGCGCGAAAGCGGGGCGGGATGTCGGGGGTGTTGTTGAGCAGCAGAGTGAGGTCGTTGCCAGCGGGGCCTGGCTGCAGGAGTTGGAGGCGCGAGGCGGCGCGGTAGAAGAAGAGTGAGGCGGGGTCAGCGAGCTGTTCGGGGTTGAGGGATTCGAGCAGCGGGAGTGCTTCGTCGTGGCAGCGATGCTGGACGAACCAGCGTGCGAGCCAGAGTTGGAGGTGGGAGCGGCAGAAGGGATCGCTGCGTGGGCCGGTGAAGTCCTGTGTGGTGGGAAGCTGGCCGGCCTGGCAGGTTTTCGTGAGCTGTGCGACTGAGTCATCAGCGGCGGCGAAGGCTTCGACGAGTCGATCGAGCGTTTCTTCGGCGGTGAGTTGGGTGATGCTGGGGTTGTCTGGCCAGAGTTGTGCGGCGGCAGCGGCGCGATCGGCGGGGATGTTGTGTTTCTGGATCCAGTCGAGCAGTTGCAGGCGTGCGGTGGCTGGTGGGAGTCGGGTGAAGGCGATTGCGGAAGCGGGTGTCTGGGCCGTTGGGGGGGGAGCCTGGGTAGCAGGATCCTGGTGGAACGGCGATGCCGCGGCCGTGGTTATCGTGATGCCTGCGGCGGAGCAGAGGACGGCTGCGAGAGCAGTCGTGGGGAACCTGGAGCGGTTTGAGCAATGGGCCGGCATAGCGGAGCTTTACTCTTCGGGGTCAGATTCATCAAGACAGGCGATGCCAACAAGATCATAGTCTTCGCGCTGAAGGATTTCGACGGGCACGAGATCTCCGGGCTGGAGTTCGGCGCCGGTAACGATGACGCTGGAGTCGATCTCGGGGGCGTCTGCGAAGCTGCGGCCGACGTAGACGCCGTCTTCCAGTTCCTGATCGATGAGCACATCCAGTTCGTAGCCGATGAAAGCATCCGCGTGCTCGAAGGCGATTTGCTGCTGAAGGCTCATGAGTTCATCACGGCGAGCTTCCTTGACGTCTTCCGGGAGGTGTCCTTCGAGCTTGACGGCGGGGGTTCCGGGTTCGAGCGAGTAGGTGAAGACGCCCATGCGTTCGAAGCGAGTTTCCTGAACGAAGTCTTTGAGTTCTTCAAACTGTTTATCGGTTTCACCGGGGAAGCCGGTGATGAATGTCGTACGGAGCACGACATTGGGGATGCGTTCGCGGAGTTTGTGAACGAGTTCGCGGGTTTGTCTGGAGTCAACGCGGCGCTGCATGCGGCGGAGCATCTGGGAGTTGATGTGCTGCAGGGGCATATCGAGGTAGGGGATGATAACGGGCGAATCAGCGATGGTTTGAATGAGTTCGTCGGTGAAGTTGATGGGATAGAGGTACATCAGGCGAATCCAGTCGATGCCCTGGACCTGTTCGAGTTCGCGGAGGAGTTGTGTGAGGCGGACTTCGCCGTAGAGGTCCATACCGTAGTAGGTGGTGTCCTGGGCCACGAGGATCAGTTCGCGGACGCCGTCATCGACAAGTTCGCGGGCTTCATCGAGAATCATCTCGATGGGTTTGGTGACGTGTTTACCGCGCATGGAAGGGATGGAACAGAAGGTGCATGTGCGGTCACAACCTTCGGAGATTTTCAGATAGGCGTAGTGTGCGGGAGTGATCCGCAGGCGAGCCTGGTCATTGAGAGCTTTGATGGGGGCGGGGCGGAAGAGCGTTCGCTGTTCGCGGTGCCCACCGACGAGTTTATCTGCGACTTTGGCAATTTCGTCGCGGCCGAAGACGCCGACGATGTGATCGATTTCGGGGATTTCTTTCAGCAGGCCGCCGTCCTGTTCCAGCCGTTCGGGGAGGCAGCCAGCGACGATAACGCCGCGGGTTTTACCCTGTCGTTTCAGATCGAGCATTTCGTGGATGACGGTTCGGGATTCGGCGCGTGAGCTTTCGATGAAGCCGCAGGTGTTGACGATGACGAAGTCAGCGCCTTCGGGTTCAGACACGAGTGCGTATCCGTCCTGTGCGAGGGCTCCGAGCATCTTTTCGCTGTCGACGAGGTTTTTGGGGCAGCCAAGACTGACGAACGCGTATGTGCCCTTGACCATGCGCGGGTCAGAGGGGGCGGAGGCAGCCTGAGGAGCGGAAGGGGCCGAGGGATCAATGATGGGAAGCGAAGGCATTGCGGTCGGCAGGTCCGGGCGAAGGGAGGGGAGATGAGACGCAAAAATAATACCAGAACGCGGGAAAAATGGGCAGGAAATCGGTGGAATTCCTGAAAAGTGGGCGGGGTTGCGGGCAGCCGGAAACGACTGCGGCCGCCCGTCGCGTTTCTGTCTGCGAAACGTTCACCCGGATTTTTCCCCGCTGAATGCTCAGCCGCGTTATTCGTGACGCAGGGCTTCGATGGGGTCAAGCTGAGCGGCGGAGCGGGCTGGATAGAGCCCGAAAATCACGCCAATCCCGACTGAAATTCCAAACGCCAGTGGCAGGCTGGAGGGCACAACCTGGGGTTGCAGGTTGGTGAACATATCGCTGAATTCTGACGTACCCCCACCGCCGTCGAAGAAAAATTTCAGGGTCAGCGATTTGAGGTTGTCGAACCAGAAAGGCGTGGAGAGTCCCAGCAGAACGCCGATGATGCCGCCACTGCCTGCGAGCACAATGGTTTCGGTGAGGAATTGCATGGTGATGTCACGGCGTTTGGCACCGAGTGCGCGGCGGATGCCGATTTCACGTGTGCGTTCGGTGACAGTGGCAAGCATGATGTTCATGATGCCGATGCCGCCGACAACCAGGCTGATGGCGGCAATCGATCCGAGCACAACGTTGAAGATGGTGCGAATCTGAGCAGCCTGTTTGAGCAGTTCCTGTGGCACGACAATGGAATAGTCATTGGCAGTGCGGTGATTCTGCTGCAGACTTTCGCTGATGACTTTGGACGTTGGCACGACCTGATCCACATCAGTGATGCGGAGTGTAATCTGATTGAGTTCGACTTCTTCGGCGCTGAATGAGCCCTGTCGGCGATCGATATCGAGGTCACCCATACGAACGCGCATGGTTTCGAGCGGAATGTAGATGTCCTGATTATATTCCTGTCCGGACATGCTGCCGCCGATTGCGGCGGAGGCTTCGCGGCGGCGAGTGACACCGACGACGGAGTAGCGGCGGTCGGCGATCTTGACGGATTGTCCCAGCGGATCGAGGTATTGAAAGAGTTGTTCAGCGGTGCCGGCGCCCAGGACACAGACGTTGGTTTTTTCGCGACGGTCCCGGTCGGAGATGAAGCGACCCTGGGCGAGAGTCAGGTGGTTCATATCGACATAATCGGGAGTGCATCCGACGATGCGGCAATTCATTTCGCGATGCAGGTAACGGCAGGCCTTCATGAGTTCTCGGATGGGGACGGCCTGGAGCACTGTGGGGATGGTTTTGGAGAGCAGATCAAAGTCGGCGCGTTTGAGTCCATAGCGGAGCACAAAGCTGTTTTGGTTTTGTGAGCTGGCATTTTCGCGCGGGGGTTTAACGCTGCGAACGATGATGTTGGTGGCGCCCAGCTGGAGCACTTGCTGCTGGGCCTGCTGGCTGGCGCCTTCGCCGATGGCCAGCATCGCGATGACGGAGAAGACACCGAAGACGATCCCGAGCATGGTGAGGCCGGACCGGAGCTTGTGCAGCATCAGGCTTTTAAGCGCCAGCTGGATGGTGCGAAAGAGGTTCGGCATGGGAATGACCTGGGAAGACTGGTGAAATGGCTTTGATCGAGCAGGGAGCACATCGGGCAGAAATGGTGTATCAGCCGGGGAAGATGCCTTCGCCGGCAACGACGCCGTCCTTCATGTAGATCTGACGTTTGGCAAGCCTTGCCACGCCTGGTTCATGGGTCACCATGATGATCGTGCGGCCTTCGCGATTGAGCGTCAGCAGCATCTCCATGATTTCCTGTTCGGTTTTGGAATCGAGGTTACCCGTGGGTTCGTCGGCAAGGATGATCTCGGGGTCATTCACCAGCGCTCTTGCGATGGCAACTCGCTGTTGCTGACCGCCGGATAACTGGAACGGTCGATGATCCAGACGATCACCCAGACCCACCATCTCGGCCAGCCGAGCGATCCATTTTTCTTCCTTCGGACCGATCCGCGGGTAGCCAGTGCGGTAGTGAACCGGCACCTCGATATTTTCAAGTACCGTGTACTGCGGAATCAGATTGTAGGACTGGAAGATGAAACCGATTTTTTCGTTGCGGACTGTGGAGAGTTCGTCGTCGTCCATACTGGAGACATCGCGCCCGCCAATGATGTAATTGCCGCGAGTGGGGCGGTCGAGAGCACCAAGCAGATTCAGCAGAGTACTCTTGCCGCTGCCCGATGAGCCCATGATCGCGACAAAGTCTCCTCGCGGAAACTGGATCGTAACGCCGCGAAGGGCCTTCACCGGGACGGCCCCCAGCATGTAGTCCTTCTGCAGATTGATGACTTCGGCAGCGAGTGTCATGGGGGCGAAGGGGGGAAGGAGTTGGGCGGAGCAGGGACTGAACACTGAAGTCTGAACGCTGGCGTTTCTAATTCCCGGCGGGGGCTGGCGCACCATCACGTCCACCACCACCGGCACCACCACCGCCGCCACCGGCCTGCATCATACGATTGACGGCTTTCTGCATTTCTTCAAGCGTCATTTTTCCGTCGCTGTTTTCGTCAGAGCGATCAAAGGATTCAGGGCGAGGGTGCTCGTCTTTTGTGACGACGCCGTCCTTGTTCTTGTCCATGCTTTCGAACCATGCTTTGGGATCCATTCGCATGCCACCCCCTGGGCCACCGGCACCTGGAGGACCTCCGGCTGGCGGGCCACCTGCACCTGGGCCACCACCAGGTTCACGTCCTGCACCTGGGCCACCGGGTCCGGCAGCAGCGGTCTTGCGATCGGGGGTGTCGAATTTCTCGCGATTCTTTTCCGCTTCGGCTGATTTTTCGGCTTCGAGTTCAGCGAGTTCCTGTGAGAAGTGGGTTTTGGGGCTCATGATCACCATGTCGCCTTCGGCCACGCCATCGAGGATTTCCATGTATTCGTCGTTGGCGTCGCCCACTTTCAGTTCGCGTCGTTCGGCTTCTTTTCCGGAAGGAGCGACCACGTAGGTGTAGTAGTGGCCGGAGAAGGAGACGACGGACTGTACCGGGATCTGGAGTGTGGGTTCCTTGCGGTCTTCGACAACAACGCGGATTTGGGCGGTCATGCCGGGCTTGAGTTTGCGAATGCGTGCGCTGTCATCACGGATCTCGACGATGGCTTCGTATTCCTTCAGATCGGTATTGGGCCAGCTGCCGGGGATTGGAACGGAGCTGATGCTTTGAAGGCGACCGCGGTAAGGGTCGCCTGGAATGGCGTCGATTTCGATTTCGACGGGTTGTCCGATCATCACTCGGCTAATTTTGGATTCGTGGATGCGTGCATCGATTTTCATATTTTCGAGGTCGGGGAGGTTGATCACGGCCTGTCGTTCGCGAACGGCGGCTCCTTCTTCGATGACGACGGGTTCGCTGCCGCGGCTGCTTTTCTGTGAGGCGTAGACGACTTCGCCGGCCTGCGTGGCGACGAGTCGGCAGGCCTTGATCTGCCGCTGGAACATGATGAGTTTTTCTTCTTCGACGCCGAGAGTGAGGGCAGCGGCGTCGTAGGCGGCCTTCATCTGTGTCATCAGGGCTTCGCCTTCGAGGCGTGCGCGCTGCGTTTCGCGTTTGGAGTCTTCAGCGGTCTGGCTGAGTTCCTTTTCCTTTTTGGGGCGCGTGTATTTTTCGAGGACTTCGAGTTTACCTTTATTAACGCCGAGCAGGATCTGGGACTGAGTGACCTTGAGTCGGGCGCTTTCGAGCTGGTTGACGTTGGCGTAACCGAGTCGAGCCTGGTCACGGATACGCTCGTATTCTTCCTTATTGATCGAGAGTTCTTCTTCTGTTTTTTTGATGTCGCCTTTGACGGTTTCGAGTTCCTGCTGGTATTCGCCGCCGGGCGAGGTGTAGGAGACGAGGCTGAGCTGGGCGAGGTCTTCGGCGAGTCGGGCTTTGGCGACGTTACTTTCGTTGGTGGTTTCCTGGATCTCGATATCCTTGCCGGCCTTTTCCAGATTGGCCCGCGCGGTTGTCACCTTAATCTGCTGTTCCTTGTCTTTTTCGACGAGGGTGGAGGAGTCGAGTTCGCAGCAGACGTCGCCGGCGATGAACTCACCCTTGCGGAGCTTCTGGCGATCTTTGACGAGCAGTTCGGTGTGTTCTCCGAAGACGAGTTCGTAAGTTTTTTCGCGGCCGTCTTCGGCGACGAGTTTGACGGATTTGGCGGATTCGGAGGCAGCGTCGAGGAATTGCACGACGCCATCAAATTCGGCCAGCGTCGGGGCGTTGACCTTGCTGCCTTCGGGGACGAGAGAAATGATGGTGGTGGAGCCTTCGACGCTGTTGCTGAGCGTGGAGTTGCGGAGGCTGTCGACGGTCCCGTTTTCCGTGATGACGATCCGGAAGGGGCCTTTTTCGGCGCGTCGGGAAATCCAGGTGGAAGTAGCGGCGGTGCTGTTACCTGCGCCGAAGAGGCCTTTGACCCGTTCGGGGTAGAGTAACCAGGCTGCACCGAGGACCGGCACGGTCAGCAGTCCGAGGATGATGGGGATGGCGCGGCCGGCGCGTGTGGAGTGTGTTGTGGGGGACATCCGAAGCTGCCTTTAGTTTCAGTTTGGGGGGGCCGGCGCAGTTTCCTGCGAAGCGGGAACAGGAGGGACATCAGCGGGGGAGTTTGCAGGCGGGTTGCTGCCCCCGGCGGCGGGCTTAGCTGATTGTTGCAGGTAAAATCGATCAGTCCAGAGGCCGCGGGCATCAATGTCCATGATACCCATATCCCTGAAGATGTTAAGCCGATTTGACTCATAAGTTACCCAGTCACCGATAAGTGAGTTCTGGGCCTGCAGGACGGCATCGAGGGCATTGACAAGGCTCAGAGCGTTTGTCTGCTGGGTTCCCTGGGCCTGGAGAGACGCACTGTCGTACTGCAGGGCCGCGTTGCGAACGGCCGTGCGATCGATGAGCAGGCGGTATTCCTGCACCTTGATTTGCCGATAGCTTTGGCGAATCGCCAGTTTGACGCGGTCTTCCTGTTCCATGTAGGTACGGCGAGCCCGCTGGAAATTCACGAGTGATTCCCGGTAGGTGTTGCGTTCAAGCACCTGATCGAGAGGTGTGGTGAACTGCAGTCCGGCGCTGTGGCTGGTGGACCGACGGGCATCGGGATTGAGTCCCTGTTTGCCGCGGAAAGTGATGTCGAGGCCTGCTTCGAGGCGATTTGCGGCAATTTCCACATCGCGTCGGGCATCCATCACGGCCGCTCTCGTGTTCATCAGGTCATGGCGGTATTCCAGCCCCAGTGCAACCACTTCCTCAACATCGGGAAATCTCATGGTGCCGTCGAGAGTGAAGGGGATCAGGGCGACTTGTTCGACTCGGAGCGACGCCTGGATGACTTCGAGGCTTTGAGCCATTCGCAGGAGATACTTGTCGCGCAGGTCGCGGGCTCCGCTGGCCGCCTCCGTCAGCAGCTCGGGAACGGCATAAGATTCAGCCGCCTTACGATCGCCGGAGCGGGGGAGTTCCAGCCACTGTTTGGGGAGTTCGGCGAGTTCGATGCGGCCGCTGTTATCGACATCGAGAGCTTTCAGCAGCGCGTCTTCGGATTCGTGGTTCAGGAGTGCTGTCAGCATATCCAGCAGTTCGCTGCCCACGGAAAATTCGCGTTCAGCAAGTCGGAACAGGCGAATGTCCTTGACCAGCCTTGCGGCAAGTTCCTTGCGTTCATCTTCGGATCGGAAGTAACGCAGTCCGAAAACGGCTTCCTGCCAGTTTTCGCGGGTGCGTTCGAGAAGTTCATCGAGGGGCTTGAAGTCTTCGCGTACCTGATCAATGCCAACAACGCGAAGCTGATCGCGAGCTTTACCGAGGGCACTGACGTAGGCTTTGACAGTGGCGAGCGCCGGTCCCACGGGAGCCGCATCGGCGCCGGCCTCAGCCGGCAGCAGGGCTTTGCCAAGTTCCTGCTGCAGAGCGCGAAGGCTCCCTTCAAGATCAATCAGATCCTGAGAGATCAGCTGGAAGGTGGTCAGCAGTGACTGGTCCACTTCCAGCTGAACGTTAGTAGGCAGTCCGAGATTGATCTTGAACGTATCCTGAGAATCCGCCAGCTGACGTCGATTGTTTTCCAGCGTGGCAAGGCTGCGGTTGAGCCGATCGCGCAGCTGCAGGTATGAAAGACTGGTTGTTTGCTGTTTCTTGAAGTCGATCAGTTCAGTAGCGGCCGCGCGATAGTCCGGGTCTGCGGAAAGTGCGAGGATCTGTTCTTCCTGAGCAGCACTGAGCTTTCCGCTCCACTTGAGCCAGTTGCCGTCATAGGCCAGCTGATTTTGAAGCTCCTGTGGAATCTGCAGGCCCTGGAAGCCATCCAATGCCGCGTTCACAACGCCTGGCTCACGCGTATCGCGGGCCTCCTGAGCTGCCAGCTGCTCGTTGAGCTGACGAATGTTGTTCAGCGTGTTCAGAATCGCCTGCTGCTGCTGCATCAACTGCAGAAAGCCAGTTGTGACAGTCACAAAGAGCTGCTGACGGAACCGAGCCAGCGTCCGCACATCGTACAGCACCTGACGTTCGGCCTGGGTCAGGTTTTCCAGAGCGATCTTGCGGCCGGCCTGGAACAGCAATGGCTGCGTCAGGCTGTAGCCGAGACTGGGTGCAGAGCTTTGGCTGCCATCACCGGCGAAGGCCCATGTGACGGAGTTGGCGATATCGACAGCTATCTGGCCGCCCGTTGGCAGCGCCTGGCTCAAGCCAAAGGTTTTGTTCAGACCGAGCGTTCCATTGCCGTCAGCGTCCGTGCGTCCCGTGACGCCGATGCCAGGTTCACTGCGACCGGTGTCGAGGTATCGCACACCGAGACGGAAACGTTCGGCTGTGAGATCGAGCGCACTCAGGTAGAGGTTTTCAACATTATTCTGATACTCGCGGCTGTGAATCGTGGCGAGGTCGAGCGCATCCGGAATGCTGACATCCGGCAGCTGCACCTGTGCGTGGGCAGCCACGGGATCAACCCCCTGCTGCCTGATTCCGTAGGGTGCCAGCCACTGTGGATTTTCGAGAGCGAACGATACACCAAGTTTATGCCAGCTTTTGTAGCCCTTGCGACCACTGGCTGTGTGCATCACTTCGTGCGCCGTGGGATCGTCCGGCGGAAGTGGAATTTTGTCCGGGTCATGGGGATCGTAGAAGCGGCTGCGTGGATCCGGGTCCAGATCGAAACGCGGCACCACCCAGTGTTTGTCGTTGAGCTTTTCGCTGATGGCCGAGTAGGAATCGCGATCGGCCTGCTTCCGCCAGAATTGTCGGGAACAGCCTGAAATGCCAGAGAATCCAGCGAGCCCTGCCAGCAGCAGCGCAAGCCTTCGCTGAATCGATCGTTGGCGAAACTGATTGAGCATCCTGCCCTTCTCCCTCGCTGCGGCGGTAATGCCCCGGCCGCACATCTGTCTGCAACTGCGTCCCGGAAAACCGACTGCAGGCCGCGCGTTTTCCATATACTTCGGCAAGTCCTGCCGCACTGGTAAAATGCAACGGATATTCCGGCTCTATCGATTTCGTCAGTTATGCCGATCGCGCTTCAGGTGAATCCCGGATGCTCAACAATTCAGCTGGAATCGGCGTGGAGTTCTGGGGGATTTGGTTGACTTGCGTTCGCCTTCTGGTTTTTGCGCCTTGCGAAAAATAGAGGAGCTGAATGTTTGAGCAGCTTATGGGGTGATGGGGAATGGAATGGCAACATGGTGATCAGGACACGGGGTGTCGCGTTTTCAGGTTCGCCGCAACCTGAAAGGCGTGCAATGGATGTCAATCCCCCGGTAACGGTGTGTGCCCGCGTTGCCAGCGCCGCACCGGCCGATCGACCCTGGCCGCATCACAATGGAGTTTTTGCTGCAGCGAGGTCGGGCCGAAAAACATCAACGGCAGCCGAACCCGGCTTGCTTCTTAATTTCCGCTGATTAACAGCGATGCACCTTCCACCGGGAAAGCGGCTGAATCGGCAGGTGTGCACGGGCGCTGCGGGACGGTTTTGGTTCGGTTCAGGAACTGGCGGTGGTACTGAGGCGTGGGTCTGTTCACTGCCGTCTGAGATCGAGCGTCCAGGGGGTGAACTGAGAGGTGCGGGGTTCGCGCAGGTCGAGTTGTCCTGGGGAGTGTCCAAAGCGGAAGAATCGGGCGGCGCGGCGGCTTTCGGCGGCAAGTGCGTTGATGGGGAAGGCGGAGGGATTGTTTCCGCCTGGATGATCGACGTGGCAGCGGCATCCGCCCAGAGACCTGCGGGCAGCGCGATCGATGACTTCGATGATCAGGGGTGAATGCACTCCGATACTGGGGTGCAGGCAGCTGGGTGGTCGCCATGCGCGGTAGCGGACACCGCCGATGAATTCACCGGGTGCGATTCCGGGCTGCAGGGGGACGCGAATGCCATTGACCGCGATGCTCAGATGTGTGGAGTGCAGTCCGGTGGCTTTGATCTGCAGTCGTTCGACGGAGGAGTCAACAAAGCGGGTGGTGCCGCCGCCGCCGGGTTCTTCACCGAGGACATACCAGGGTTCGAGTGCCTGGCGGATTTCGACGTGAACGCCAGCGGTTGTGAAGGTGCCAATGAGTGGACAGCGAAATTCGAATTGAGCACCGAACCAGGCGGTTTCGATTGGAATGCCTGCAGCGTTCAGGTGTCGGACAACGTGGTCGAGATCCTGCCAGAGGCAATGTGGGAGGAGGAACTGGTCGTGGATGGCGTGTTTCCAGTGGATCAGGGGTTCGAGGAAGGGGCGTTCCCAGAAGGCGAGAGTGAGAGCGCGAACGAGGAGTTGCTGGACGAGGCTCATACGTTCATGGGGAGGCATTTCGAAGCCACGGAATTCGACGAGCCCAAGTCGTCCTGCGGAGTGATCAGGGGAGTAGAGTTTGTCGATGCAGATTTCTGCGCGGTGAGTGTTGCCGGTCAGATCGACAAGGAGGTTTCGGAAGAGTCGATCGACAAGCCAGGAAGGGATCCAGCCGCAGTCGGGTTGTGGAACCTGGTTGAAGGCGATTTCCAGTTCCGGGAGGGCATCGGTGCGGCCTTCATCGATTCGCGGCGCCTGGCTTGTGGGCCCGATGAACAGGCTGGAGAACAGATATGAGAGAGACGGGTGGTTATTCCAGAACCCGATGATGGATCGAAGCAGATCGGGGCGTCGGAGGAACGGGCTGTCGGTGGGCGTGGCAGCTCCGAGGACGAGGTGATTTCCGCCGCCGGTGCCGGTGTGGCGTCCATCGAGCTGGAATTTTTCGGTACCAAGCCGGCAGTGTCGGGCGTCGTCGTAGAGTCCGCAGGTGATTTGTTTGAGCTGTTCCCAGCTGGAGGCTGGCTGGACGTTGACTTCGATGACTCCTGGGTCGGGGGTAACCTTAAGCACCTGAATGCGGGGATCGTTGGGTGGGAGATAACCTTCGAGAATCACGGGGAGTTGCAGGCGGTCGGCTGTGTCTTCGATGGAGGCGACAAGGTCGAGGTAATCTTCCAACGTGCCGACTGGCGGCATGAACACATGGAGCCGGCCGTTGCGGGGTTCGACGCACAGCGCGGTGCGAATCACGGGGCCGGTGAATGTGGAGCCACCTGGATAATCATCGGAGGATTCGGCTGGGTCATCGATGAGTCCGAGTCTTTGCAGGATTTGTGTTTGTCGGCGTGGGGCGGCGGGGTCTGTCGGGGCGGAGGCGAGGCGTTCCTGAGGCACGCGGCGAATTTCTGCGTAGCCGGGGAGGCTGGGGCGGTTGGCGAAGGGGTCGATTGGCGGGATATCAACAGCGGAGGCTGGGAGTGATTCGAGGGGCAGGCGGAGGCCGATGGGTGAATCACCGGGAATCAGAAACAGGCGATGGGAACGAAACGGCCAGAAGCCACTTTCCCAGCGGGCATTGGCCTGCCACCAGGCGCGGCTGAGGGGGAGGACGAAGCCGGCGGGGCGACGTACGCCGCGTTCGAGTGCGCGGCAGAGTCTGCGGCGGTCTTCGTCGGTATCGGGGTCAAACCTGCGGGGGTCAACATCGACCGGCAGTCGTTGTTCAAGTTCGAGCAGGTGAAACATGTCTTCGAAGGCTGGGCGAATCCAGCGATCATCAACATCGAGTCGGCGTGCGAGCTCCAGCATGAAGTCGGCCGCATGATGTTCATCGACGGCTGGGGTGGTGGCAAATGCAGGCTGGTTGGCGGCATCGGGGAGTGGAGCGAGCAGGTCCGGATTTTTCCAGATGGGCTGTCCATCAGTTCGCCAGAGACAGGTGTAGGCCCAGCGCGGAAGTGACTCGCCCGGATACCACTTGCCCTGCCCGTAGTGCAGGAGAGCACCGGGTGCGAACCGCTGTCGCAGGCGGCGAATGAGCTGATCCGAGAGTCTCTGTTTGGCGGGCCCGACTGCGGCGGTATTCCATTCTGCGCCTTCCATGTCATCTATGGAGACGAACGTGGGTTCGCCGCCCATGGTAAGTCGAACGTCGCCGGCGGCAAGGCGTCTGTCGACTTCGCAGCCGAGCTGGTCGATGCGTTCCCAGTCCGCGTCCGAGAAGGGTTTGGTGACGCGCGGGTCTTCATGAATCCGCGTGACACTCATGCGGAAGTCGAAGCTGACCTCGGAGTGTTCGACGCAGCCGGAGATGGGAGCTGCAGACTGAGGGGCAGGAGTGGCGGCGAGCGGAATGTGACCTTCGCCGGTGAGCAGCCCGGAGGTGGGATCAAGCCCAACCCAGCCAGCGCCGGGCAGAAAGACTTCCGTCCACGCGTGAAGGTCGGTGAAATCGGATGTCGGTCCGGCCGGGCCTTCCAACGGTTGCTGGTCGGCAGTGAGCTGAATCAGGTAGCCGGATACGAAGCGAGCGGCGAGTCCGAAGCTGCGGAGCAGGTGGACGAGCAGCCATGCAGAATCGCGGCAGGAGCCGCTGCGTTTGCACAGCGTTTCCGAGGGTGTCTGGACGCCGGGCTCGAGCCGAATTGTGTAGCTGACGGCCTGCTGCACCAGCTGGTTGAGACTGACCAGAAAGTCAATGGTGCGGCGGGGAGTCAGATCGACGGTTTCGCGAAATTGCAGAAGTTCGGGATCGTCGGACCAGGGGTGCAGAAAGGGTTCAAGATCCTGGGCCAGTTCGTCCGCGTAGCTGAACGGAAAGTCAATGGCTTCGTCTTCAAGAAAGAAATCGAACGGGTTGATGACCGTCATGTCGGCGACGACATCAACCGTAACGATGAACCGGTCTGTTTTCTCGGGGAAGACGAGTCGGGCAAGATAGTTGCCGAAGGGGTCCTGCTGCCAGTTGATGAAGTGACCGGCGGGTTCGACTTTGATGGACCATGCGTCGATGGGAGTGCGGCTGTGGGGTGCGGGTCGAAGCCGGATGACCTGGGGACCGAGGCTGATCAGTCGATCGTAGTGATAGGACGTCTGATGGAACAGGGCGACTTTGATGGGCATGTGAGTTTACGGAACAGCGGGACGTGGGGCGGCGAATTCGCAGGGCGAACGCGTGCGGATGGTCCTTTGGGAGCAGGGGCGGAATGGGGCGAGCCGCGCGGGCACTAATCATTTCGGAATGATGCCACGAGCTGGTGGGTGTCGAGAGCGTGAGGGCGATCCATGCCAGCAAGTCTCTCTCGGGCGCGCTGCAGGATCTTAGCCAGTGCAGGTAATCAGGGCAAACTGTTCAACGAAAAAAGCCCGCGAGCTGCACTCGCGGGCGCGATATATCGATCGTAGTTTCGTCAGAGTACTGTCAGGGCGACGACAGTTGGGCACGCAGGTCATCAGCTTCGTTCTGAGCGTCAACGGCCACCACGACTGATGTCGTGGAAAACGTGCCATGTCGTGGCAAATGTGCCATGCACCCGCACGACCGCAACCCAGTCTTTTTCCAAACCCAGACACCTTTCGATGCAAGCCTCACGACAAAATTTCCACCGGATTTCGCGCTCGTTGTGACGCCGGGGACAGTCCCTGCAGGCGGGGCGGTGGGTGTGCAGGAGCGGTTGCTGGCTGGGCGGTAGAATCGCGGCAAA
>Ga0169931_10006323_pt1 | contig 17918 bp, 15 predicted proteins | sample Kivu_15m_20L_FD_129675 | JGI IMG/M metagenome (GOLD analysis project Ga0169931, IMG submission 129675) | Freshwater microbial communities from Lake Kivu, Western Province, Rwanda to study Microbial Dark Matter (Phase II) - Kivu_15m_20L... | ecosystem: Environmental > Aquatic > Freshwater > Lake...
CAGAACCATCCAGCACCGCCGCTTGATGCATCACCAAAAGGCAGCTTAACCTCAACCAAAGATGGGCCAGACACTCCGTTAGACAACGCGCAAAGCAGTCTCAAATGATTTGACGACGGACAAATGGACGACTGCTACGCGCACGAGTCGTCATTGCGCGGCGCGCTGGAAGAAGCGGTTCTCTGGTATTTCGAGGCCGAGATGGCCCCGCAGGGTTGTCGCCGTGTACTGGCGACGGAACAGGCCGCGGCGCTGTAATTCGGGGACAACCTGGTCCACGAAACTGTCAAAGGCGCCGGGAAACCAAGCCGGTAGGATGTTGAAGCCGTCTGCCGCGCCTGTCTCGAACCATTCCTGGAGGGTGTCCGCAATGTCTGACACGGTGCCCGCGATTACCCAGTGCCCGCGCGCCGCCCCGGTCAGGTTGTGCAAATCTCGCCAAGTCATTCCCTCTCGCTTCGCCTTGGAGAGCATGGCACGGGCGAAGCCGTGCGACGTGTCGGGCAGCGGCAGGTCGGGAACCTGCTCGTCCAGAGGGAAGCCCGAGACATCGATGCCGAGCCGACCCGATAACAGCGAAGCGGCGTTGGTGGAGGTCACAAAGGCTTGCAGCCGGTCGAGAACGTTGCGTGCCTTCTGCCGGGTCCTGCCAAGGATCGGCATGACGCCGGGCAGCACCGCGATCTCCTCCGGGCGGCGGCCATAACGGGGCATTCGCGACTTCAGCGCGACATAGGCCGCCCGTGCCTCATCAAGGTCCTGGACGACGCTGAACACGACATCGGCAGTGCGCGCGGCGAGGTTGAGCCCTGGCTCAGACGATCCTGCCTGCAGGATGATGGGCCTACCTTGCGGGCAGCGCCCAATGTTGAGCGGACCCTTGACGCGGAAGAATTCGCCCTCGTGGTCGAGGGCGCGCACCTTCGAGGCATCGATGTAGCGGCCCGTGTCGCGCTCCGCGACGATCGCGCCGTCGTCCCAACAATCCCAGAGTCCCATGACAACATCGACGAATTCTTCTGCCACGCGGTAGCGCGCATCGTGCGAAGGGTGCTCCCGACCAAAATTGGGCGCCGCGCGAGGGTTGGAGGACGTGACCGCGTTCCACGCCGCCCGCCCGCCGCTCAGGTGGTCGAGCGACGCGTAGAAGCGCGCCACGTTAAACGGCTCCATGTAGGACGTGGACATGGTGGCGCCAAGGCCGAGATGCTTCGACGTCGCGGCTAGCGCGGCCAACATCGTGATCGGCTCGAAGCGCGCTGTGAAAGAGGGATGGTCGTTGACCCCGGCCGCCAACCCATCGCCCAGGAAAAGCAGGTCGAAGCAGCCGCGCTCGGCGATACGGGCGATATGCTCGATCACCGGCAAGGACTGAAAAGAATCGTAGGCGCCAGACATGCGCCATCCAGCGATATGGTTGCCGGTGCCGAGCACGAAGACACCGAGATGCATCTGACGCTGCGCCATCCCGTTCACTCCAATGCGCGGCCTGAGCGTGACCGCGCGGCAGCCACTTGGCAAGGCCCCCCTTGCCATGTCGCAAGCAAACCTGCGAAGCTGACGAGCTTTGCAGCAACAGTCACATGAATATTTGGGATCCCGCCATGCCAAGCTTCCGCACCGCCTTCGCTGCCGCCTTGATCCTCGTCGCATCGGCCCCACCGACCGGCGCGCAGACGCTTCGGATCGCCTTCAAAGCCTCGATGGATGGGACCGATCCACACCAAACCTTTACGCCGAACCGCAACGCGCAGTTGCATGTGTGGGAAACGCTTCTCACGCAGGATGCAACGCTGCGCCCACGTCCTCAGCTTGCGGAATCGTGGCGAGCGGTCGACTCGCTGACCTGGGAATTCAAGCTCCGGCGCGATGTGGTGTTCCATGACGGGTCCCCCTTCACCTCGGCTGACGCGGCCTTCTCCATCCTTCGTGCGCGAGCGGCGACCGGCCCGCGGACTTATGCCGCTGCCGTACGAAACGTGACGGCGGTCGAGACGCCTGATGTCCACACGCTTGTCGTACGGACGAGCGTGCCCACACCGCTGCAGCCCGACTTCCTTGTCGCCATCGCCATCCTGAACGCCCGCGCATCGGAAGGCGCGGTCGATGCTGACTTCAACGGTGGACGCGCGGCGATCGGCACTGGTCCTTATCGCTGGGGGCGTTGGACGCCACAGCAGGACGTGACGTTCGAGCGCAGCGCCAACTGGCGCGGCACGCCCGAGCCCTGGGCGCGCGTGCAAATCCGTTTTGTTCCCAACGACAGCGCGCGCGTCGCCGCGCTTCTGGCTGGGGATGTTGATGTGATTGATACAGTGCCGACCGGTCTGCACCAGCGCGTCCGCGAGGCGCCGAGCCTGCAACTCGTGAGCGGCTATTCAATCTTCACGCACTATCTTTACTTGGACGCCATGAGCGCGCAGGTGCCCAATGTCGTCGGTGCTGACGGGCAGCCGCTGCCACAGAACCCTCTGCGCGACCTGCGTGTACGGCGCGCGATTTCGATGGCGATCAACCGGCGCGCCCTGGCTGAGCGTGTCATGGAAGGCGGCGCAACTGCGACTGGCCAGATCGCCGCGCCCGGCTTCATCGGCCATGTGCCGGACCTGCCACTACCACCCTTCGACCCGCCGCGCGCCCGTGCGCTGCTAACCGAGGCGGGGTACCCGAACGGCTTTACGCTCACCCTGCACTGCACGCAGGACCGTTTCGCCGGCGATGCTCGCACCTGCCAGGCGATTGGACAGATGCTGACCGCGATCGGCATCCGCACCAATGTCGAGGCGTTACCAATGCCGATTTACCTACGACGCAGCGCGACCCTCACGCCGGGCGGTGCGCCGGAACTGAGCGCGCATCTGGCGATGTTTGGTTCCTCCTCTGGCATCGCGAGCGAAGGGCTGACCGCCCTTCTGCGTACGCCCAACGCCGCGCGCGCGCACGGCGGCTGGAACCGCACGCGCTTCTCCAGCCCTGAATTCGATTCCATGCTCGACCGCGTGGACACCGAGTTCGACCCCACGACGCGCGAAGGCCTGACGCATGAGGCGATCCGTTGGGTAGCCGATAACGTGCCCCTTGCGCCAGTTTTCCATATCGGCGCCTCCTGGGGCCTGAAGCGCGGGCTGATCATGTCGCCGCGGGGGGACCAGTATACGATGGCCTCGGAAATTCGGCCCGCGCCATGAAGCACCTCCATCTCGGCGCATTCTTCTTCACACCCGGCAGCCATTCCGCTGGCTGGCGCCATCCGTTAGCCGTCGCCGAAGTGGATATGTCCTTCGAGCATTACGTGCATATGGCACAAGTCGCCGAGCGCGGCTGCCTGGACTGCGTGTTCTTCCAGGATACGGCGGCGGTGAACGGTAGCGCCGGGCTTGATGGCGCATCGCCGTGGCGCCCTGGCATGGGGCGGCAGGTCTTCCCCGAGCCCGCGACACTGATCGCTGCACTTGCACCTGTAACCAAACATATCGGCTTGGTAGCTACCGCAACCACCACCTACAATGATCCCTACACCATCGCGCGCCGCTTCGGATCGGTTGACCATATAAGCGGTGGGCGCGCAGGTTGGAATCTCGTTACCTCGCAGATCGAGGATGAAGCTGGAAATTTCGGCTTCGATCGCCATCCCGACCACGCGCATCGCTACGAGCGCGCTGAGGAATTCGTCAATGTATGTTCTGGGCTTTGGGACTCCTTCGAGGACGGCGCCTTCATCCGTGACAAGGCATCGGGGCGCTACCTGGACCCCTCGAAGGGCCACATCCTTAATCACCAAGGCCGCTTCTTCCGCGTGCGAGGGCCGCTGAACCTTCCGCGCTCACCGCAGGGTCGCCCAGTGATCGCGCAGGCCGGGTCGTCGGATGACGGGCGCAAGCTGGCATCGCGCGTGGCGGACATGATCTTCACGGCGCAATCCGTGCTATCGGAAGGCAAGGCGTTCTACGACAACTTGAAGTCACGCGCCGCCGCGCACGCGCGAAACCCGGATCATGTCAAGATCATGCCGGGCTTCATGACTATCCTGGGCGAGACGCAGGGCGAGGCAGAGGACATCGCCGGACAGCTCGGCGAGATGATGGATGAGGCAAATGCATTGCGCCTTCTCGCTCGGCTCTGCGGCGACCTTGACATTCATGCCTATCCTATCGATGGGCCGCTGCCGGATCTGCCACCCTCCAACGCCGCGCGCGCGCGCCAGGAACATCTAGTCGCGAAGGCCCGCGCCGGAAACATGACCATCCGCCAGGTAGCACGCTACCTCGGCACCTCGCTCGGTCATCAGCTGGTAGTTGGCACGCCTACCTTAGTGGCTGATACGATGCAGGAATGGTTCGAGGCCGAGGCTTGTGACGGTTTCACGCTGCTGTTTCCATTCTACACCAAGCCGCTCGAGGATTTCGTCCATCTCGTCGTACCCGAACTGCAGCGGCGGGGGATTTTTCGCACGACCTATCCAGGCCGGACGCTGCGCGAGAGCCTCGGCATTCCAGCGCCGCCCAACCAATTTGCGTGAGAGGCGCCTAAAGCGAAGAAGCGCAAGAACGCCTATGCGCCAGGTGTGCTGGCAGCGCCCACGCTGCGGTTGAACCTGCTTAGCAATCCCCGATCATTCCGGCACAATCCCTGCGCGTCGCATCAGATCGGCATTCAGCGCCAAGTCCTTCTTGATGCGCTCAACAAAGGCCGCGGGCCCAAGCGGCAGGGGCAACAGGCCGAAATCTTCAATTGGCTTCTGCGCCGCTGGCCTCACGACCGCGCGGCGCACAGCATCATCGAGCGCGGCCGCCAGCGGTGCCGATAACCCGGGTGGCGCGGCGAGGCACCACCACGCGCTGACCAGCAAATCCTGTAGGCCAAGCTCTGCTGTAGTTGGCACATTTGGCACTGCCGCCAAGCGTTCCTCATGCGGCGCGGCAAGCGCCTTGAGCCGCCCATCCAATACATGCCCCCGCGCCGGGGCGAAGGTAGTGAACATCATGTCGACGCGGCCTGCGAGTATCTCGGTCAATGCCGGCGCGGGACCGCCGAAGGGAACATGCAGCATCTCTGTGCCCGTGCGCGCATTCATGTCCAGCATCAGCAGATGGGCCGTACTACCAACCCCCCAGGTGCCATAGCTGATTGACCCTGGCGCCTTCTTCGAGGCCTCAATGATTTGGGCGAAGCTTTGCCACTTTGGGTTCGCAACCAGCAGATAGGCGGAGGAAAAAAGCAGGCTGATATGCGTGAAATCTGTCAGCGGATCATAGCCAAGATTACGATAAGCAAAGGGCGCCTGAGAAAAGGCGCTGTTGCTGCCAACCAAAAGTGTCAGCCCGTCAGGACGCGCACGTGCGACATGCCGGGCACCTACCGTGGTTGTGGCACCTGGCCGGTGTTCCATGACGAAGTTGCCACCAAAGCTCTCAGTAAACCCATCCATCATGACACGGGCAACAACATCGGTGCCGCCGCCTGGCGTAAAGGGTATGACAACCGAAACCGTCCGCCCATGAGGCCAACCATCCGGGCTGCGACCCTGAGCGCGCGCGACCGCTGGAGCTGCCAATGAGACGCCAAGCCCCAATGCATGCCGCCGTCCAAGCATCGCCATCAACTCCGCAAAAAGGCGCAATTGCCTTCAGCCATCGGGCGGAAGGCCTGATCGGCCGGCGTTTGCGCGATTGGTGTCAGGTAATCCCAGGGACCGCGGCTCTCACCCGGCGACTTGGCTTGCAGCAGAATGGTTGGGTGCAGCTTGCGCCCATCGGTGCGCACCATGCCCGGCCCGAAGGCGTCGTCATCCGTAGGAAGGCGCTTCATAGCCTCAATCGTTGCAAGGCCGGAGGCCTTGGCTTGCGCTGCACCGATGGCGGCCGCCGCCTTCAAATAATGTAGTACCACAGAATAGCACTGGAAGGTAACGCTATTGGGGAAGTGGTTATTCACCATTTTTGGCCTGAGCCGCGCTGTCAATGCACGGGTACGGTCATTCAAATCCCAATAGGTACTCTCAGTAAAGGTAAGGCCCTGCGCTGCCGACAAACCGATCGTATGGACATCAACGATAAAGGCGATCATGGCGGCTACCTTGATCTGGCGACGGCCAAGGCCGAATTCCTGACCCTGCTTGACGCAATTGATCATATCCGTCCCCGCGTTGCAGAGTGCTATAACATCCGGCCGTGCAGCAGCTGCGGTAACAAGGAAGGAAGAGAAATCTGTTGTCTGCGGAAAAGGATAGACCGAAGACCCAACCATTTGCCCACCTTGGGCTTCAACAACGCGCGTGACTTCGCGTTGCACGCTATGGCCAAAAGCATAGTCGGCAGTGATGCAATACCAGCGTTTCGTGCCCGCCTTTGCGAGCGCGCCGCCGGTTGATTGCGCATTGGCCCAGGTATCGGTGGTCCAGTGTACGGCATTCGGGCTGCAATGCGGGCCGGTGAAATCCACTGATGCAGCGCCAGAATTGATATGCGCCTTGTTCTTCTCTCGGGCCAGGCCATTCAGCGCGAAGGCGATGCCGCTATTGTTCACATCGGTGATGGCATCAACACCTTCACGGTCGAACCATTGGCGCGCGATATTCAACCCAACATCGGCCTTGTTCTGGTGATCCGCCTGCAGGATTTCCACGTTGAAGCCAGCGGCCGCACCAAAATCCTGCGCGGCCTACCGGGCAGCAGAAACGCAATTCGGCCCGCTTATATCGCGGTATGGGCCAGACATATCGGAAAGAACGCCAATCCTGATCGTGGGCTGCGTCTGAGCGCGCAACGGTCCGCTAAGAGGCGCAGCCGCAGCGGAGCCAAGCAAAAGGCGGCGCGAAAGATCAAGCATGGTTGTTCCTCCCCTAAGATGGCGCTGCTTGTTGAGCGCCTTTTGTGGCAGCGTCAGAGGATGCGCTTCAGAGAATGCCATCCCTTTCGCCTAACTCGAAGCGGACCATACAATGGGCGTACACGCAACCTGAAAATGAACAAGCGGTCCTCGGTGAGCGTCGCCATCAACGCCTTTCGGCCACGCCAGCAGAGGGCATTCAAAGGCCGAAAAATACGCCTCTCCATCGCGGCGCAATCGGGTCAATCCGATGCGCTGTTGCTTCGCTCTACCAAACAGGCTTAGCATTCTGAAACACCCTTGAGACCATGGTCGGATGAGACAGGGTTGCTTACTGCCGATTCCTCACTTGGCCTGATTGGATAGAGATAGTGTCATGAGCACAAGAACTTCTGCCATCTCGCGTGCGGAACAATGCTTCGATGACGGCATTTTCTTTGAGGCCCTGCAGCGCCTGGTCACGGTTCGCACCGAAAGCCAGATGCCCGATAGCTTGCCTGCCTTGCAGCATTATTGTGATACGACGCTGCCGCAATTGGTTGACGGCATGGGCTTCAATACACGGGTTATTGAAAATCCGCGTGCCGGACGCGGCCCAGTCTTTATTGGCGTGAGGATGGAAGATCCGTCCCGACCTACTGTACTTGTCTATGGCCATGGCGATGTTGTGCGCGGGCTACCCGATAAATGGAGCAATGGACTTGAGCCATGGCGTATCACGATCCAGGGCCATAAATGGTATGGTCGTGGAACAGTCGACAATAAGGGCCAACACCTGATTGCAATTGAAGCGCTGCGGGCTGTACTGGCGGAACGGGGCGGCAGACTTGGCTTCAATGTCAAACTCCTGATCGAAACAGGTGAGGAGCAAGGCTCGCCCGGCTTGAGGGCGATTCTACAATCCCATCGGGATTTTCTTGCCGCGGATGTTTTCATTGGATTGGATGGGCCACGGCAGACAACCTTCATGCCTGAATTGAAACTGGGCGCACGTGGCGGCATTGCCTTTGATCTAGTTGTTCATTTGCGTGACCATGCGCATCACTCCGGACATTGGGGTGGGGTCCTCAAAGACCCTGCCTTCCGGCTGGCGCATGCCCTGGCATCTATTGTTTCGCCCAGCGGCCGCATCCTGGTGAAAGACTGGCTACCAAACGCCATGCCAAATTCCGTCCGGCGTGCGATTGGCGATATTGTCTTTGAGGAGATTCCGGGTCTGCCAGAACCTGATGCGGGCTGGGGTGAGCCAGGATTGACAAAGGGCGAGAAAATCTTCGGTTGGACGAGCGTGATTGTCCTTGCTCAGCAGACTGGCCATCCGGATGCGCCGACAAATGCCGTACAGGGGGAGGCGAAAGCCAGGCTACAGGTTCGCCACACAGCAGATATTCCGGGCTCGCGCATCGTGCCCGCATTGCGGGAGCATCTGGATGCGACAGGTTTCACTGATGTCACGATCATTCCCGTATTGGATAGGGATATGTTCGGTGCCGCCAGAACTGATCCAGATAATTCATGGGTGAGCTTCACGGCTTCCTCCTTGAAGAATACCACCGGTCGCGACCCGAATATCATTCCAAACTCTTCCGGCTCGAACCCTTCAGACATGTTCATTGAGGAGTTGAATATCCCGGTCATCTGGATCCCGAATTCATATGCCGGATGTAATCAACACGGCCCCGATGAGCATGCCTTAGCCCCACTGTTTCGGGAGGGCCTGCAAATGATGGCGGGCCTTTGGTGGGATATCGGCGCCGGTGCTGCGCCCGCGATGTCCCTGGCCAAAAAATGATTGAAAGTCATCCAGAACAGATCGAAATATAAGGAAGCGACAATGTCCGAGTTACTACCGAACGTACCGTCAAATGCCGTAAACGGGGCAGAAATGATGGATAACCTTCGGCATATTGCGCACTGGGTCAAGCTTTCGGGTACTGATGAGGAACGTGAAGCCCTGAACTTCATCGAAAAGCGAATGCGTGATTATGGATATACAACAAAGATCCTGTTGCACGATGCCTATATCAGCCTTCCGGGTACAGCTTCCGTGCGGGTGGCTGGAAAGCCAATAAAAGCAATCACACAATCTTTTTCCTGCCCCTCTCCCCCCGGCGGCATTTCGGGCTTACCCGTTTATGTGGGCCATGGCACCGAGGAGGATTTCGCCAGCAAGGACCTGCGCGGACGCATCCTGCTTATGGAGGGCATGGCCACCCCGGCTGCCGCTAGGCGAGCGCGCCTGGCGGGCGCCATCGCTGAATTGCACATCAGCCACCATGAACACATTCATGAAATGTGCATTTCACCGATCTGGGGCAGTCCGGGTGAAGCTTCGCTGGCGGAATTGCCGACTACCGTTGTTTGTTCAATTTCCCACGCTGAAGGAAGCGCACTTCGCGAAGCACTGCAGGCGGGTCGCCAGCCACTGATCACCATGGAAGCCGAAGTTGATACCGGATGGCGCAAGACGCCCATTCTGGTCGCCGAATTGCCGGGGCCTGCGGAGGAGGATAACCCCTTCGTTCTTTTTTCCGGGCATCATGATACCTGGTATCATGGTGTCATGGATAATGGGTCTGCAAATGCCGGTATGATGGAGGTGGCCCGGCTTTGCGCCAAGAACCACAGTGCCTGGCAGCGAGGCCTGCGTATTTGCTTCTGGTCTGGGCATTCACATGGGCGCTATTCCGGATCAGCATGGTATGCTGACGCGCATTGGCAGGAACTTGATCAGTTTTGTGTCGCTCATGTGAATGTGGACAGTCTTGGCGGCATGGGCGCCACCGTGCTTGCCAATGCCGCAGCAATGGCCGAATTGCATGATCTGGCGCATGAGGCTATCAGCCTGCATACCAATGAAACCTATAAGGGCAAGCGCAAAAATCGCAGCAGTGACGATAGCTTTGTTGGTATCGGCATTCCATCAATGTTCGGGACGCTAAGCGAACAACCCCATAAACATCAGGCGGCACGCAACGCCCTTGGCTGGTGGTGGCATACGGCAGACGACCTTATTGATAAGGTTGATGAGACAAATCTGGTGCGTGACACCCGCGTCATGCTGCATGTCGTCTGGCGGTTGCTGACAAGTCCCATCCTACCGCTCAATCACTTGGCCATGCTGCAGTCCTTGCAGTCCGAGATTGACGTTCTGGCGGAGAGACTTGACGACACCATTCCCATCTCTCGATTGCAAACGTCACTCCTTGAAGCCATCGGCCTCGCTGAGCGACTGGGTAAACTCGGCGCCCCAAAGGGCACGCAAGCGGCGAGGAAATGCAATGCAGCTTTGATGAGGGTTTCCCGCGCCCTGGTGCCGGCGGATTACACGGATGGCGATCGGTTCCTGCATCCCCATGCTCTTCCGATGCCGGCCTGGGCAACACTTGAACCCATCAGACGGCTGGCTGAAACCACCGCGGGCACCGACGCGGCGAAATTCGCCGCGGTGGATGCTCTGCGTGCCCAGAACCGCATCGCCTTTGCAGTAAGACAAGCAAAGGAGGCACTGAATGAGGCTATTGTTGCGTTGGGCTAGCACTAATCAATCGGCTGCCCGCGCCTTACGTGCGGCCGTGAAGCGATTTTCCGGCGCCTTGAGCCCAAGATTTTCCCTAAGCGTTGTGCCTTCATAGGCAGTTCGAAAAATGCCGCGCCGCTGCAGTTCCGGAATGACAAGATTGGAAAATTCCTCAAAAGGCTTTGGATAGTAATTGCAGATGACATTGAAGCCATCTGCCGCATCCTTCTCTAGCCATTCCTGCAACTCATCAGCGACATATGCTGGTGTGCCCACCAATACCCGATGCCCCTGCGCGGCTGACACCGACCGCGCGACTTGGCGGAGCGTCATGTTATATTTCCGAGCCATATCCATGATCAGCTTCTGACGCGACTTTGCGGCATTCGTCTCTGGCAGGTCTGGCATGGGACCATCGAGGGGAAAGGAGAAAATATCAATGCCACGGGTGAAGCGAGCAAGCGCTGCGAGCGCAACGTCATCAGGCAATAATGCCTGCAGCCGATCATATTTTTCCTGCGCTTCTTCCATGGTTCTGCCAATGACCGGCGTGATACCCGGCATGATCTTGATGTCATCGGGGGTACGACCATATTTTGCGGTGCGCCCCTTGACGTCGGCAAAGAATTCACGCGCCTCCGCCAATTCGGTCTGGGCAGTGAAGACCACATCCGCCGTGCGTGCGGCCAATTCCCGGCCTGGTTCAGAAGAACCTGCCTGCGCCACAATAGGTCTACCCTGCGGTGTACGTGAGACATTAAGCGGACCACGCACATGAAAATGCTTTCCGTGATGATCAAGGAAATGCATGCGATCATAATCAAACCAGACACCGCGTTCCTTATCCTTCGGGAATGCATCAGCTTCCCACGAATCCCATAAGCCGGAGACCACTTCGTAAAATTCAATGGCGCGTTCATAACGCGCCGCGTGATCAACATGCGTATCCAGATTGAAGTTCCCTGCCTCGTCCTCAATCTGGGAAGTTACCAAATTCCAACCGCAACGCCCATTGCTGATATGGTCAATGGTCGCGAAGCGCCGTGCAATATTATATGGTTCGTTGAAGGTTGTTGTGGCGGTGGCCACCAAGCCGATGTGGCTGGTACCCATGGCCAGCGCGGCTAGGCATGCAGTTGGTTCGAGCTTTACGATACGTGACAGGCTGGTACGCGTCATATCGCCCGCCTTAAGGGCATCGCTACCCCCTACCGCGACCGTATCCTGAAAAAAAATACAATCATACTTTGCCGCCTCCGCCATTTGCGTCAGGCGCATATACCAACCGAAATCCATATCGCATGAGGTATCCGCATCAGGATGCCTCCAACCGGCCAGATGATTGCCAGGGACGCTCAAAAAAGCCCCAAGCTTGAGTTGCTTTTTGCCCAAGGACTTAACCCTCCTGCTTCAGCGTATTTGTCGAATGCCGGTTGCCATGGTGTATTGGTCACCACGCGGCGTCACCGTAAGATTTCGTGTCATGCCCCAGGCTGATCTGACGAAAAATACCGGAATGATGGCTGCTTCCGCCATGACGCGGCGCACGGCTTGTTGCGTGAGCTCCTCACGCTTCGCGTCATCCATCATGGACTCGATCTGGCTGATCAGCCGATCGAGTTCGGCGTCAGAATATCGCCCCCTATTGGAAGCGCCATGCCCCAGTTCGGCATTATATGTTCGAAGAATGGTGCTCATCCCCTCAGGTGCGGCGCCTGTCGTTGTGAAAAACATCGAAGCCGAGACGGAAAATTCCGGTTCTCCATTTACACCACGGTTGGCGCGGCGAAAGAACACCGCGGTTGGTAGCGCTTCAACTTCCGTCCTTATGCCAATGGCGGTGAACATCTGCCCAATAGCTTGGCAACTACGCGCATCACCAGCGAAGCGATCTCCGGTACAGTGAAGCGTGAGGCCAAAACCTTGCGGAAAACCCGCTTCTGCGAGCAAAAAACGGGCACGTGCCGGATCATAGGCAGGCATCGCCAGATCGGCGACATGGCCAATAAACCCCTGGGGCGCGATCTGCCCGGCGGCTTCCGCACCACCTTCCATCGCTCGATCCGCCAAAGCTGAACGGTTCAACGCGTGGGACAGAGCCAATCTGACGCGCCGATCCCGAAGAGGATTACGATCCAGAGCCTGACCATCGGTGGCTGTGATAAAGGGAGATCTCTCGCGCCCGCTATCGACATAAAGATAGAAGTTAAAGCCCGACGTGGCCGTCAAAAGGCGCGATCGCTGATCGGTGCGCACGCGGCCATAGAGCGCCGGCGGCACGGCATCAATCACGTCAACATCGCCAGCAAGCAGAGCGGAAACACGCGCGCTATCATTAGGAATAAAGCGAAAGACAACACGTTGCCATGGCTCAGGTGCCGTCCAATGCTGGGATGCCTTTTCAAGAATGACATCCTGCGCCCGATTAAAGCGAACCCAACGATAGGGTCCGGTGCCAATAGCTGCGCGACCACCGTTGAAGTCGTCTTCGGTTGCATCCGTACCAACCGCGGCCGCAGAGACAATCATGATTGAAGCTAGATTATTCGGCAGTAAGGGCGAAGGACCACGTGTTTTGATACGGATTGTTCGGCTGTCAATTTCTTGTACGTCAAGCACGCTGCGAAGCTGTGCACTGTATGTTCGCAAACCCCTGGCCGCCGCAGCACGCCGTAGCGAAAAGGCAATATCAGTGGCGGTCAGGGGCGTGCCATCATGAAACCTGACGCCTTCTATTAGGCGAAACTCCCAGGTTTCATCATCAATCGCGCGCCAGGCTTCCGCGAGACCCGGGATGGGCCTAAGATTTTGATCTTGGGCAACAAGTGATTCATAGACATGCATCTGGATATTTCTGTTGGGACTGTAGGATTGGTGCGGATCAGACCCATCAGATGCAGCCTTCATGCCGATGCGTAAATTCTGGGCAGCAACATCGATGCTGATCATCGTCAAGATGAGTACAAATAAAACGGCCAAACGGCCCGGAAAAGCGCTCATAGCGCTAACCCTGCGCCGACCGCCATCTTGGCAAGTGCAGCACGACGCGCTGCGGCGGCCGGATGTTCAGGCCAAGCCAAACCGAGATTTTCGCGAAGGGTCTTTCCTTCATAGGCTGTTCGATAAAGACCCCGTCTCTGCATTTCAGGAATGACGAGATCAACCACCTCATCGAGCCCACCTGGAAGCCATGTTGGCAATAGATTGAACCCATCGGCAGCATCGCCTTGGAACCATTCTTCCATCGCATCCACAATGTCATTGGGCGTACCGATAACCAGCCGATGCCCATTACCTCCGGCGATCGAAAGGTAGAGCTGCCTGATGGAAAGATTGCCGCGTCGTGCCATTTCAAGGAAAATTTGTCCCCGGCTATGGTCACGCCTGTTCGGCAATTCAGGAACGGGACCATCAAGATCATAGGGCGAAAGATCACCGAGATAATTCGCAAGCGCCCCAAGGCCAACAATGGGTTGCACCAGTTCTTGCAATACCTCGTATTTATCATGCGCTTCCTGGCGGGTGAGCCCCGGTACCGCCATGATGCCCGGCATGATTTTCAGCGCATCCATGTCTCGTCCATAACGTGGCATGCGCCGTTTGACGTCCTGGTAGTAGCTACGCGAATCTTCAAGCGTTTGGGCCGCTGCATAGACAACATCGGCAGTCGCAGCTGCCAATTCCCTTCCCTGGTCTGAAGCGCCTGCCTGGACGATGATTGGTCGGCCTTGGGGCGTTCGCTGAACATTGAGTGGTCCCTTGACCCTGAAGTGCTCACCTTCGTGGTCCAGTATGTGCATTTTAGCGGGATCATAGTTGAGACCGCTCGCCTGGTTTCTTACAAAAGCGTCATCCTCCCATGAATCCCAAAGACCGCGTACGACTTCGACAAACTCAACCGCGCGATCATAACGCCCTGTCTTTGGGGGCGCGCCTGCCAAACCAAAATTTTGTGCCTCCATATCAGTAGCGCTGGTGACGACGTTCCAGCCGGCACGTCCGCCACTGATATGATCAAGCGACGCGAATTTCCGAGCGACGTGATAAGGCTCATTATAAGTCGTGGACGCAGTCGCCACCAAGCCGACATTGTTTGTGACCATCGCCAAGGCCGAGAGCAGGGTCAGCGGTTCAAACTGCACATTCTTGCAGACATGAGAAAGTGTACCGCTTGGCACATCATTGAACCGAATACCGACGCCATCCGCCAGAAATGCCATGTCAAGCAGTCCGCGTTCTGCGGCCTTAACGACGCTGACGGCATGCTGCAATTCCATGTTTCCGCCGGGGGAAGCATGCGGGTGTCGCCAAGCTGCCAAATGGTAGCCCATGCCTATCATTGAAACGCCGAGATGAATATGACGCGCTTTGGGCATCGCTAGCTCCTTGGTGCGGCCTCAGGGCAGGTGCAACAGAGATCTTAAAAGTGAAGACTAGTATACGCATAACGTCTATGTGTACCGCAATATCCTCAGGAAAAGTTTTGTTTACGTACGATATTACCCTGACAGTGACCGCATTTGAAGCAGGCCTCAGGCGGCTTTGAGTTTGGCAGTTTTTGTCTGGCTGGTCACCTCCGTGTTGCTGGTTTTTGGCATGCCCTCTGTGAATGCGCTGATGGGTGTGCGCCCATTCATGCCGCGCCCCTGATGAGGCCGCTTGGTGTTGTAGCCCTCAAGGTAGTCATCGAGTACGGCCTGCATCTCCTCAATGGTCTCAAACCAGGTGCGCCGCCCCTCGACCCGGAAATGCTCGTCGAGCAGCGTGCGGTGAAAGCGTTCAAGGATGCCGTTGGATTGCGGACGCCTCACGCGGGTAGTGCGATGGGCAATATCCTCAAGTTGCAGGAATAATTCATAAGGATGCTGGTCGGGCCTGCCGCAGAACTCCCGCCCATTGTCGGAGAGTACGGTCTCGATCTTCACCTCGTTCGCCTCGAAGGTTGGCAGGACATCACCATTCATGAGATGCACTGCGGTGACCGGCAGCTTGGATGGGTAGAGCCTGGCCCAAGCGTAGCGGGAATGGCAGTCAATCGCGGTCTGCAGAAAGATCTTGCCGACACCCTTCAAGTATTTTCAAGCCAAGCGGCATCGCTTGGCGGCTCGGAAAATACGCATTTGCCACAGATGCCGACAAAGAAGGTATCAACGGCGACAAGCGCGCCGGTGTAGGGCGCTTCGATGTGGCGCTCGCGGAATTCCGGGCTGAAGCGTTCCAGCACGCGGGTTTGTTCCTCGGTGAGCGTGATCGTGCGCTCAGCGGTTGCCTTTTCCAACCGCAGGAGCCTTTCGTGTTTGGTCAATAGGTTATGGCGCATCCAGACACCGCGCACACCGCCTGAGGAGACCTGCAAGCCCTTCAACCGCAGCTCCTGCTCGACACGCGTGGCGCCGTGGCAGGGATGGGCAAGGGCGTGGTCGAGGATTGCTGCCTCGATCTCGGCCGCAACGCGGTTCGGGTGAGGCCCCTTGGCGCCGGGCAGCCTATCAATCAGGCCGTCCGCCCCATAGGTCTGGAAGTTACGCCTGATTTCGTAGAATTGCTGCCGGGAATAGCCCATCATTTTGCAGGCGCGGCTCACATTCGACAATTCAGCGGCGATTTCGAGCAACGACAGCTTGCGTCGTGCTACCTTGTCTTTCGTGGTCATCTTCGTGGTCTTTCGTGTTTGAGGGTTGTGTCGCAACGCCATCAAACCCGCTTCCACGCGGTCCGGCCACCGCGAACCGGGCGCGCAGACTCTTACGGTCCGCGCCCGGTTCCGTCAGTGGCCTGTGTCAGGTGATTACCGTAGGGGGACAATATAGTTGCGTGTCACAAGCACCAAGGCATGCATCTTCGCGGTAGCCATGAGAAGTGCGTCCACCGACGTCGAGTTTCCTGTACTGGCCATCGTGAACCCGCGCATGGCGGCATTCAACCTGCCGACGCTTTCGACCACCGAGGCATGTAATCAACACCGCGACATGCTGCGCCGCCTTGGCTCGGCGCGGGATGCGCTGTGGATTGCGAAACTCACCGACAGCATGGCCGAGCGGAATCGCCGCGCCATCTGGAGGGCCATGAAAGCGCCAAGGGAGACCGTGGTGGTCTTCACGCCGAGTGCGCTCCGCGACGGCAATCGCGTTCGCCAGGCACCCTATGCGGTTGGACAGAACCGCCGCTTGATGCATCACCAAAAGGCAGCATAACCGAAATCCCGGATGGGCCAGATACCTCGGTACAAAGGCCGCCAATTGGTTACCAATGACTTGAAGACGGACACGCGCAGGTAGCCGCGTCACATAGGCTTCCACCGGCGCGCCATTGGCAGGCACCTCATAATAACCTAGGCGCTCCGCGAGACCCAAGACGGGGTCGAAACCCTCAGCAGCAAGATCAAGATGATCAACCTCATGACCGGCATGCTGTAGCACTGCCATGGCTGCTTGGCGAAGCGCGGCGTTCAACCTTGCTGAGGCGTGAGCCCACCCATTTCCATCCGCCGCCCAATTTGTTCAGCGAATTTCGCTGCCGCTACTGGCAGCGCGCGGCCCCTGAGTTGCCCAATCGCCAGAGGGCTTGCGGGGATATCGCGGGGGTCAAGCGGGCGTGCCACCAGCCCATGGCGTTCACGGATGGAAGCCGGGGCGCCAATCGCGATTTGAAAAGTGATCGCCTTTTCATACCGAACGTAATTGCGCAGAAACTCAAAGGAATTCGATTGCACCACGGGATGCAGCCGGAAGGAACTGCGCGCGGCGGCTTCTTCCAGCAATTGCCGCCCACCATAGCGCTGCGCCGGCATGGCCAGCGGATATTCCGCGCATTCGCGCAGGCGCAGCATGGGCTTCGCCGCCAGCGGATGATCTTCCGCCATAATCGCGACCAGGCGCTGTTCGGCGGCAGCGATAATCTGGAAATCGCGCATCGGTTCCGGGCGAAACACCATCGCCAGATCAACTTCAAATTCCAGCAGCGCCGCCAGCGCTTCGCCGTGATCACGCACCTGCAAATCGAATTCCACCAGCGGGAATTCCGCGCGATAGGCCGCGATCATGGATGGCAGAAAATCATAGGCCAGCGCCTGGCTTGACGCGATGGCAATGGTCCCGCGCCGGAAGCCTGTCAGGTCCTCGATCTGGGAACGCACGCGGCCCATATCGGCGATCTGGTTACGGATATGGCGGATCAGCAATTCCCCGGCGGCATTAAGCCGCACGCCGCGCGGCAGGCGTTCAAAAATCGCGGTGCCGAGCTCTGCCTCCACATCCTGGATGCGGCGATTGAGCGCGGAGGGGGTCAGGTTGAGCTGTTCCGCCGCGCGCCGGATGGACCCGGTGCGGGCGACCTCATTGATGTAGTGCAGCAGCCGCAAATGGCGCATGGGGATCCTAGTGGTGCATTTTTCGCACTGGATATGCACGAAATCAGCAGAAGACGGCAACACTTATCCTGGCCTATCGGCCAAAGCCAGGTTCAACGGCCCTTTGGCCCTGCCTTGAGGAGGTTCCCATGCCCCTTTCCCCCACCCGCCGCGGCCTGCTGCTGGGCGCTGGCGCGCTGCCCTTGCTGGCCAGCCCCACCA
>Ga0169931_10006324_pt1 | contig 17918 bp, 11 predicted proteins | sample Kivu_15m_20L_FD_129675 | JGI IMG/M metagenome (GOLD analysis project Ga0169931, IMG submission 129675) | Freshwater microbial communities from Lake Kivu, Western Province, Rwanda to study Microbial Dark Matter (Phase II) - Kivu_15m_20L... | ecosystem: Environmental > Aquatic > Freshwater > Lake...
AGACAACATCGCCCTCGAGATCGAGCTGATCACGCCGATCGCCATGGAGAAGGGCCTGCGCTTCGCGATCCGGGAAGGCGGCCGCACCGTCGGCGCCGGCACCATCTCCGAGATCATCAAGTAATGTCGGAGGGGAAGCCCCCTCCCGTCTCAACGACGGCGCGCCCCCCGCATCGGTGGCGATCCTTTTCCTGAGCTGCGAGCATCATTATGCGAGACAATATCGTTTTACAGTGCACCGAATGCAAAGAGCGGAACTACTTCACTTCCAAGAACAAGAAGAAGACGACGCAGCGGCTCGAGTTCCGTAAGTTCTGCCGCCGCTGTCGCAAGCACGTCTCCCACAAAGAGACCAAGTAGCGCTCCACCGACCTCCCGGGTCTTCTCGCTGGATCGAGAGCCCCTGGGGGATCTGGAATGAAAATAAGAGCGATCGAGATACAGGGGTATAGTGTTAACGGTTAGCACGTCGGTCTCCAAAACCGAAAGTTCGGGTTCAAATCCTGATACCCCTGCCAGTTGACCAAGCCCAGTGAGTGAAGACCAGTTGACGAGGAACGGAACTATGGCCACATCGGAAGCGAGCGAATCTACCGGAGAGGTGACCCCGGAAAGAGGCGCGGAGAAGAGCAGAAAGGGTGGCTTCAACGTCGCTCGACTGGCGGCGGCTCCGGGCGTTTGGCTGGCCCAGACCCGGCATTTCTGGCATGAGATCGGGTCGGAGATGAAGAAGGTCTCCTGGCCGGCACGCACGGAGGTGGTCAACACCACGATCATCGTCGTCATCGCGGTCTTCTTCTTCGCCGCATACCTCTTCGTCGCCGACATTCTCTTCACCTATCTCATTGAAGGGATCGAGTGGGGAGCCGGCAAGCTCTTCGGCTAACCGCCGGAATCCCGCCATCACTGGCGGCGGGTTTGGAGCTTTCCACGGTCAGCGTCGCGCAGTCTTGTCAGTCTTGGCAGTAAAGATCAGGTCTTTATGGCAAAACAGTGGTTCATCATTCATACGTATTCGGGTTATGAACGGAAGGTCCGGGATAGCCTGAACACGCGCATCCAGGCCTTTGGCATGGAGGATGAAATCACACAAGTCCTCATCCCGACCGAGACCGTCGTCGAGATGCGCGGATCGAAGCGCGTCGAGAGCTCCCGGATGTTCTTCCCCGGGTACGTCCTCGTCGAGATCGAGTGCACCGAGAAGGGAGAGATCGGCGATAAGACGTGGCATCTGATCAAAAGCACGCCGAAGGTGACCAGCTTCGTCGGTGGGCAGAAGCCCACGCCGCTCACCCCGGAAGAGGTCGACCAGATCGTTCACCACGTCGCTGTCGCCGCCGAGAAGCCCAAGCCGAAGTTCACTTTCGAACGCGGTGAGACGGTCCGGATCACGCAGGGCCCCTTCACCAGCTTCATGGGGACGGTCGAAGAGGTCAATCCCGACAAGAATATGCTCAAGGTCAACGTGACGATCTTTGGCCGCGCCACTCCAGTCGAACTTGGGTTTCTGGAAGTGGAGAAGGTCTCCTTCTCCGAAGAGGGATAGTCCGGGGCAGGCCCGCAGGGGCCGGACCACGCGAAGAGCGTCCAGACGGCCTTCTTCTCTACTCTGTTTTGGTCCGTGTCGGGGAGAGCGTCCCTGGCATTTTTGACCAGTTATCGATGATCTGCTATCGATGAATTGACATTATGGCAAAGAAAATTACCAGTTACATCAAGCTCCAGGTCTCTGCTGGAAAAGCCAACCCGGCGCCGCCCATTGGTACGGCGCTCGGTCCGCAGGGCGTCAACATCATGGAGTTCTGCAAGCAGTTCAACGCCAAGACGGCCAACATGGGAGACATCAAGATTCCCGTGGTCATCACCGTCTACGCTGATCGATCCTTCACCTTCATCACCAAGACCCCGCCGGCGGCGGACCTGCTCAAGAAGGCCGCCAAGATCGAGAAGGGCTCTGGGAAGCCGAACACCGAGAAGATCGGAAAGATCAGCCGCGCCCAGATCGAGGAGATCGCGCGGTTGAAGATGCCCGACCTCAACACTTCGAATGTCGAAGCGGCGATTCGCACTGTCGAGGGAACCGCCAAGAGCCTCGGGTTGGAGATCACCTAATCCATCGGGCCGATTGCCCAAGCTGGACGCAACAACCTAGGGAGTGCCGAGCTTTTCGCCGGCACGTTACGACCTGAAAGGACAGAAATGGCTGGAAAGAAGTTCAGAGCCGCCGTGGCTCAGATCGACCTGAATAAGCTGTATCCCCTCGCTGACGCCGTCTCCCTCGCCAAGCAGATCGCCTACGCCAAATTTGACGAGACCGTCGAAGTGACCATGGTCCTCGGGGTCGACCCGCGCAAAGCCGACCAGCTGGTGCGCGGCACGCTCGTCCTGCCCCACGGCCTCGGCAAATCGAAGCGGGTTGCCGTCATCGCCGGCTCTCCGGAGAAGCAGCGCGAAGCGCAAGAGGCTGGCGCCGATGAGGTCGGCGGCGACGATCTCGTTGAGAAGATCAAGGGTGGCTACCTCAATTTCGATGCCCTCATCGCGACACCGGACACGATGCGCTCTGTCGGAACGCTCGGAAAGGTCCTCGGACCGCGTGGTCTTATGCCCAACCCCAAGACGGGGACGGTGACGGTCGATGTCGCCAACGCTGTGCGCGAAACCAAGGCGGGCAAGGTCGAGTATCGTGTCGACAAGACCGGGGTCATCCACGTCCCTGTCGGCAAGGTCTCTTTCGCAGCCGAGAAGGTCAGTGAGAATGCGCGCGCCCTCATCGATGCCGTCGTCCGGGCCAAGCCCGCGACCGCCAAGGGCAAATACGTCAAAAAGATCAACCTGGCAACGACGATGGGTCCGGGAATCCTGATCGACCCGGTCTCGGTCGGAATCTAATCGCCCTGCCCGCCCCCTCGGTCTGACGAGACAGATCAGGGCTTGCGGCACGGCAGATCTCCCCCTCCCAGGAAGGCGACGGAACGGACGGAACGTATGAAGACAAGAGAGCAGAAAGACCAGAACATCGACGCTTTGAAGCAGGCGTTTCAGCATTCGAGCAACGCCCTCATGATCAGTTTTGAAGGCCTGACGGTCGAGAAGGACTGGCAGTTGCGCAAGGCGCTGCGCGAGGCCCAGCTGGAGTACCGGGTCGTCAAGAACACGCTCGGTCGGCGTGCGGTCGAGGGGACCTCGCTCGAACCCCTCAAGGACCACTTCACCGGGATGACCGGGGTCGCCTACAGCGAGAACGACCCGGTCGGGCTGGCCAAGGTCCTGACGGCCTTCGCCAAGGAGAATGCCCAGGTGACCTTCAAGGCCGGCGTCGTCGAGGGCCGTGCCATCGCGGTGCGCGACATCGAGGCCCTCTCGAAGATGCCGTCGAAGGACGAGCTGATCAGTCAGTTGATGTTCCTTCTCAACGCGCCCGCGCAGCGGATGGCGGTGGCCCTCAATGGGGTCGCCCGCAACCTCGCGGTCGTCGTCGGAGAGATCGCCAAGCAGAAAGAGGCTGGGGCCTAAGCCAGGACCTCGCCCCGTCCCCTCCCCTGCTGGGGAGCTGGGGGCGGAAGAAACAAGTTTGTTTTGTCCGCCGCGTTGCACCTGTCAGTGCGCGGTGACCATCCACGGAACGGAAGTCGGAGTGATGCCCGCCAACTGTCACCCGCAGATGGTCTTGGAGAGACTCGATCGGTCGATCCGGTCGCAGTCTCACGGCAGTAGAAACTGTTCGGGCCGCTCCGGAGCGGCTGCCGTCAGGGTCTAAGGTAGATGAAGAGTGCCCGTTGTGCTCTCGATTCCCTTCCCCTGATCGCGATCGTCCCGGTCCCCGAATTCCCTTTTCGTCTTTCGTTGAGGAGAGAAGCAGATCATGGCGGATATTCAGGCAATCGTAGAACAGATCAAGACGTTGACGCTCCTCGAAGCGTCGGAACTGGTCAAGGCGTTGGAAGAGACGTTCGGCGTCTCGGCAGCGGCGGCGTCGGCTCCCGTGGTCGTCGCGGCGGCGGCGGCAGCGGCTCCCGCGGCCGAAGAAAAGGACGCCTTCGATGTCGTCCTCACCGCGGCTGGCGCCAACAAGATCAATGTCATCAAGGTGGTGCGTGAGCTGACCGGCCTTGGGCTCAAGGAGGCCAAGGACCTGGTCGACGGCGCGCCCAAGACCGTCAAGGAAGGCGCTTCCAAGGACGACGCCGAGAAGATGAAGAAGCAGCTGGCCGACGCGGGCGCTTCGGTCGAGCTCAAGTAACGACCCCGTCCCGCCTCGGGACCAACGGTTCCCCCCGACCACCCCACGTCGATGGGAGTGGTCGGGGTCGTTCCTTTGTCAGATCGGTAGTGAATATCACCACCAGGGTTTTGATCGGCAGGCTTTTATCACAAGATGATCGTTCAACTTCCGCGGAGGGAGCGGGCAAACTTTCCTCTGACCGGGAGTTATACGTGTCTCTACCCGACGTTGGCATCTCTTCTGGCATCTCCTCTAAGCATGGCCCGGAGGGGTTCTTCCCGGGCTTTGGCTTTACAGAACCGGGAGGGCCTTTTATACTAGCTAGGATCTTGGTTTAGCGACGATCAGAACAACCGATCCGCCTCCCTGCCCGCCGCGTTGAGTCCGATGAGCGACTTCCGCGACCAGCCGCCCAAGTCGGGCCGGGGAGTCCCGCTCCCGAGGGTTTCATGGGCACGGCCCCCGGGTATTCCGGCAGCCCCGTCCGCTTTTTGATCAGACAGACCGCACCGTACCAGAGGGCGTGATTCGCAATGGCAATTGAAATGAATTCCACGATCGCAAGCACCCCAGACATTCTCACTCCGCGTTCCCGTTACGACTTCTCCCAGATTCAGACCTCCGTCCGGATTCCCAATCTGATCGAGGTGCAGCGGGAGAGTTATGAACGGTTTCTGCAGATGGACCTGCTTCCGCCGGAGCGCGACAACACCGGGCTCGAAGCCGTCTTTCGGTCGACCTTCCCGATTACGGATTTCCGCAACACCTCCTCGCTGGAGTTTGTCGAGTACCGCATTGGGAACTGGCAGTGCAAGTGCGGACAGTTGCAGGGGTTGCACCACCTGCGCTCCAATTGCCGGAGCTGCTCCTCGGTGATCAAGGTCAATCCGCTCTCCTCGGACGATGTCGTCTGTCGGGAGTGCGGCACCTACAACCGAAACGTCGTCAACACCTGTGACAACTGCGGTGAGCCCGTCGGCCTCAAGCACAAGTATGATGTGCAGGAGTGCCAGGAGCGAGGCATGACCTACTCGGTGCCGCTGCACGTCAAGATCCGCTTGACGGTCTGGGACAAGGACGAAGAGACCGACCAGAAATCGATCCGCGACATCAAGGAGGAGGAGGTCTACTTCGGCGACCTGCCCCTCATGACGGAGAACGGGACCTTCATCATCAACGGGACGGAGCGGGTGATCGTTTCACAGCTGCACCGCTCACCCGGGGTCTTCTTCGAGAAGGCGCAGAACAACACCTACTTCCTCGCCAAGCTGATTCCCTACCGCGGCTCCTGGGTCGAGTTCGAGTACGATTCCAAGAATTTGCTCTACGTGCGGATCGACCGCAAGCGAAAGTTCCTGGCGACGATCTTCCTGCGCGCCCTCGGGATGAAGAGCGACGAGGAGATCCTCCGCCATTTCTACTCGATCGACCGGCTGCGGATCGAGCAGAACCAGATCTTCTGGCGACTGAGCCCGACCGTCGTCGGGATGCGCACCTCTTCCGACATCGTCAACGCCAAGGGCGAGGTGATCGTCAAGAGCGGGAAGAAGGTCGCCCAGAGCGCCTATGATCAGCTCAAGGAGAGCGGCGTCCGGGAGATTCCGGTGCAGATTGGGGACCTCGTCGGCGCCTACACGCTGGGCGACCTGGTCAACACCATCGATGGCGAGGTGGTCGCCGAGAGCAACACCGAGCTGACGCCGGAGGCGATCGCGCGGATCGCCGAGGCGGGCATCGAAGAGGTCGACATCTTCTTCCCGGAGAAGGATGAGGCCGGAACGGTGATGAGCCAGACGGTCCGCAAGGATGCGATCAAGACGACGCAGGAGGCCCTCATCGAGATCTACCGCAAGATGCGGCCCGGGGATCCGCCGACGCTCGACACCTCGACGGCGCTCTTCCACTCGATGTTCTTCGATCCACGGAAGTTCGACTTCTCGCGGGTGGGCCGTCTCAAGTTCAACATCAAGATGGGCCGGGCGGAGCGGGATCGTCTCGATGACCCGCTCGTCTCCCCGCAGGACTTCCTCGATGTCATCGAGTACGTCCTCAAGTTGAAGCGGGTCATGGGCGAGCAGACGACGCGGGACGGACGCGTCGTCATCTACAGCGACGACGACATCGATCACCTCGGCAACCGACGGGTCCGCGCCGTCGGAGAGTTGCTGGAGAACCAGTTCCGGCTGGGCCTGGTCCGGATGGAGCGGGCGATCAAAGAGAAGATGTCGATCCACAACGAGATGCAGACGGCGATGCCGCGCGACCTGATCAACGCCAAGCCGGTGACGGCGGCGGTGCGTGAGTTCTTCGGCTCCTCGCAGCTCTCGCAGTTCATGGATCAGACCAATCCGCTCTCGGAGATCACGCACAAGCGGCGACTCTCGGCGCTTGGACCGGGCGGACTCTCCCGCGAGCGGGCCGGCTTCGAGGTCCGCGACGTTCACACGACCCACTACGGGCGGATCTGCCCGATCGAGACGCCGGAAGGTCCGAACATCGGACTGATCTCCTCGCTCTCCTGCTTCGCGCGGATCAACGAATTTGGCTTCATCGAGTCGCCGTACCGCAAGATCGAGGATGGCCGGGTCGTCGAGTATGTCCTCATCCACAACCCTGGCGATACCGGGTTCAAGCCGGGAGACCACCTCGAGCAGAGCAAGGTGCTCACTGCCAACGCGAAGTTGACGGAGGGGCAGAAACCGGCCCTCTACGAGCCCTACCCGTTCTACCTGACCGCCTGGGAAGAGGATAAGTACGTCATTGGCCAGGCCAATATCGAGCTGGACGAGAAGGGATACATCGTTCACGAGCGCGTCAACGCGCGGAAGACAGGGGAGTTCATCCTGGCGATGCGCGAGACGGTCGAGTTCCTCGATGTCTCGCCGAAGCAGCTCGTCTCGGTGGCTGCCTCGTTGATCCCCTTCCTCGAGAATGACGACGCCAACCGCGCCCTGATGGGATCGAACATGCAGCGGCAAGCGGTGCCGCTCCTGCGGGCGGAGTCGCCGCTGATCGGTACGGGGATGGAGCGGGTCACCGCCCAGGACTCCGGAGCGGTCGTCGTCGCGCGCCGCGACGGAATCGTCGACGTCGTCGACTCGGAGCGGATCATCATCCGCGTCGACCACAATGTCGACGGGACGCTCTCCCGCGAAGTGACGGCGGACATCTACCCGCTGATCAAGTTCAAGCGGTCGAACCAGAACACCTGCATCAACCAGAAGCCGATCGTGCGCAAGGGGCAGCGGATCCGCAAAGGCGATGTCATCGCCGACGGTCCCTGCACCGACGGAGGCGAGTTGGCGCTGGGCCGCAACGTGCTCGTCGCCTTCATGCCCTGGCGCGGCTACAACTTTGAGGACGCCATCCTCATCTCCGAGAAGATGGTCAAGAACGACTACTACACCTCGATCCACATCGAGGAGTTGGAGATCGAGGCGCGCGACACGAAGCTCGGACCGGAAGAGATCACGCGCGACATCCCCAACGTCGGCGAGGCCGCCCTGCGCGACCTCGATGACAGCGGGATCATCCGGATTGGCGCCTACGTCAAGCCGGGATCGATCCTCGTCGGCAAGGTCACCCCGAAGGGCGAGACCCAGCTGACCGCCGAGGAGAAGCTGCTCCGCGCCATCTTCGGCGAGAAGGCCGGCGACGTCCGCGATGCCTCCCTCAACTGCCCGCCGGGCATCGAGGGCACGGTCGTCGACGTCAAGGTCTTCACCCGCAAGGGGCAGGAGAAGGAGGCTCGCAGCCTGGCCATCGAGGAGGCGGAAGAGGCCAAGCTTCGCAAGAACCTCGGCGACGAGATCCGTATCCTCGAAGAGGAGCGCAACAAACGGATCTACGAGCTGATCGAGGGTCGGAAACTGGAGCAGGACCTCGTCTTCCGCGGCCGCACCATCGCCGCCAAGGGCACCAAGCTGACCCGCGAGATGCTGGCCGGGCTCGACATCGGCGCCCTCAAGAAGATTGAAGTCAGCGGAGCCCGCGATGTCGCCGCCGAGATCAAGGACCTCGAACAGCGGACCGAACGGCAGATCGCCATTCTCGACCACCTCTACCAGGAGAAGATCGAGAAGATCAAGAAGGGCGATGAACTCGCCCCCGGCGTCATCAAGATGGTCAAGGTCTTCATCGCGATGAAGCGCAAGCTCTCCGTCGGGGACAAGATGGCCGGACGCCACGGCAACAAGGGAGTCATCGCCCGGATCCTGCCGGAAGAGGACATGCCCTACTTGCCGGATGGAACCCCGGTCGAGATCGTGCTCAACCCCCTCGGGGTGCCCTCGCGCATGAACGTCGGGCAGATCCTCGAGACCCACCTCGGGTGGGCGGCTCACGTCCTCGGACTCCACTTCGCCACTCCGGTCTTCGACGGCGCGCCGGAGGAGGCGATCAAGAAGTTCCTCCGCCAGGCCGATCAGAAACTGGTCGATGACGGGAACCCCTCGATGATCAACGAGTCGGGCAAGACGATCCTCTACGACGGCATGACCGGAGAGGTCTTCGAGCAGAAGGTGACCGTCGGGTACATCTACATGCTCAAACTCTCCCACCTGGTCGACGATAAGATCCACGCCCGCTCGATTGGCCCGTACTCCCTGATCACCCAGCAGCCCCTCGGCGGCAAGGCCCAGTTTGGCGGCCAGCGCTTCGGGGAGATGGAGGTCTGGGCCCTCGAGGCCTACGGTGCAGCCCATATCCTGCAGGAGCTGCTGACCGCGAAATCGGATGACGTCGCCGGACGCTCGAAGATCTACGAATCGATCGTCAAGGGAGAGTCGGACTTCGAACCGGGCCTTCCCGAGTCGTTCAATGTCCTGATCCGGGAGCTGCAGTCGCTCTGTCTGGATGTCGAACTCAAGCGGCGCGAAGAGCAGGAAGTCTGATGGTTCGTCGACGGTTGCCCGATCACCGGGCAGAGCTCACCCGAGTCGCCGTGGCCTCCCCTTCGCTGAAGGGCGCACACTGGGACGCACACTGGGACGCACACTGGGACGCACACTGGGACGCACACTGGGAGGATTGTCGTGTATAGATTTGCTGGCGAGAAGACGTTGACCCCTGACTTCGAGACAATCCGGATCAGTCTGGCCTCTCCGGACAAGATCCGTTCGTGGTCGCACGGGCACGTTACCAAACCCGAGACGATCAACTACCGGACCTTCAAACCGGAGCGGGACGGGCTCTTCTGCGCCCGGATCTTCGGCCCGGTCACCGACTGGGAGTGTCTCTGCGGCAAGTACAAGCGGATGAAGCACCGCGGCGTCGTCTGCGACAAGTGCGGCGTCGAGGTGACCCAGGCGAAGGTGCGCCGGGAACGGCTCGGCCACATCGAGCTGGCCAGCCCCTGCTCCCACGTCTGGTTCTTCAAGGGCCTGCCCTCGCGGATCGGTCACCTCCTCGACATCCCCCTGCGGGAGTTGGAGAAGGTGCTCTACTTCGAGAGCTACATCGTCATCGCCGACAAAGAGGAGATCGACGCGCTCGGGCTCCCACTCAAGGAGCGCGAGCTGCTGACCGATGAGCGGTACCGGCAGCTCAAGCAGGAGTTCCCCGGGAAGTTCAACGAGGAGGTCGCCCGGATGGGCGCCGAGGCGGTCAAGTTCCTCCTGCACAAGATCGATGTCGACAGCCTCTCCGAAGAGATGCGCCAGAAGATGCGCACCGAGACCAGCCAGCAGAAGAAGCTGAAGTACTCGAAGCGGCTGAAGGTGGTCGACTCCTTCCGCAAGTCCGGCAACAAGCCGGAGTGGATGATCCTCGACGTCATTCCGGTGATTCCGCCGGAGCTGCGCCCGCTGGTCCCCCTCGACGGCGGCCGCTTCGCGACCTCGGACCTCAACGACCTCTACCGGCGGGTGATCAACCGCAACAACCGCCTCTCGAAGCTGATCGAGTTGAAGGCGCCCGAGGTGATCGTCCGCAACGAGAAGCGGATGTTGCAGGAGGCGGTCGACGCGCTCTTCGACAACGGACGGCGTGGCCGCGTGCTGCGCGGGGTCAACAACCGCCCCCTCAAGTCGCTCTCCGACACCCTCAAAGGGAAGCAGGGACGGTTCCGACAGAACCTCCTCGGGAAGCGGGTCGACTACTCGGGCCGTTCGGTGATCGTCGTCGGGCCGGAGTTGAAGCTGCATCAGTGCGGGCTGCCGAAGAAGATGGCGCTCGAACTCTTCAAGCCTTTTATTTACAACCGGTTGGAGGCCGAAGGCCACGCCGCGACGATCAAGCAGGCCAAGGAGAAGGTCGAGCAGCAGGACGACCACGTCTGGGATATCCTCGAGAAGGTGATCAAAGATCATCCGGTACTGCTCAACCGCGCGCCGACGCTCCACCGGCTGGGAATCCAAGCCTTTGAGCCGGTCCTGGTCGAGGGCAAGGCGATCAAGATCCATCCCCTCGTCTGCACGGCCTTCAACGCCGACTTCGACGGGGATCAGATGGCAGTCCACATCCCGCTCTCCCCGGAGGCCCAGATCGAGGCCCAGGTCCTCATGCTGGCCTCGAACAACATCCTCTCGCCGGCCTCTGGACAGCCGATCGCGGTTCCCTCGCAGGACATCGTGCTTGGGTGCTACTACCTGACACGAGCGATCGACGGGGCCCGCGGAGAGGGCCGCGCCTTCGCCAACCTCGAGGAGGTCCTGCTCGCGCTCGACGCCCGGGAAGTGACCACCCAGACCAAGATCCGCCTGCGCTTCGAGGGCCGGCTGATCGACCTCGAGACCGAGCGGGATACGCAGGACATCATTCGCGCCACCGCGCAGCACGTCAAACGGACGATCAACACGACCGTCGGCCGGGTCATCCTCAACGATGCCCTGCCCGCCGAGATGCCCTACATCAATGGAATGCTGAAGAAGAAGGGGCTGCAGAGCCTCGTCAACTACTGCTTCCTCCGCCTGGGCCACAAGACCACCGTGGTGATGCTCGACCGGGTCAAGGAACTCGGGTTCCTCTACGCGACCAAGGCGGGCCTCTCGATCGGCATCGACGATATGGTCACGCCGCCCAGCAAGCCGCTCCTCGTCAGCGAAGCCGAGGAGAAGGTGATCAAGGTCGAAGAGCAGTACAACGACGGAACGATCACCAACGGTGAGCGGTACAACAAGGTCGTGGCGATCTGGTCGGAGGTGACCGAGAAGGTCGCCGACGAGATGTTCAAGGAGATGCAGAAGCGCGAGAAGCAGGGTCGCGAGCTCAACCCGATTCTCGTCATGGCCGACTCCGGCGCGCGCGGAAATCAGCAGCAGATCCGCCAGCTGGCGGGGATGCGCGGACTGATGGCCAAGCCCTCTGGAGAGATCATTGAGACGCCGATCCGCGCCAACTTCCGCGAGGGGCTCAACGTCCTCCAGTACTTCATCTCGACCCACGGAGCACGCAAAGGCCTCGCCGACACCGCCCTCAAGACGGCCGATTCCGGCTACCTCACCCGGCGCCTCGTCGACGTCGCCCAGGATGTCATCATCAGCGAAGACGACTGCGGTACGGTCAAGGGAATCTGGGCCGAGCCGATCACCGAGGGCTCCGACATCATCGAGGGTCTGCGCGAGCGGATCATCGGCCGGGTGGCGCTCGAAGATGTCCGGGATCCGATCACCGGGCAAGTCCTCGCGAAGATCAACGAGGAGGTCACCGAAGATCTTGCGACAGAGATTCAGAACGCCGGGATTCAGCGGGTCCGCATCCGCTCGGTGCTGACGTGCGAGTCGCGCCGCGGGGTTTGCATCAAGTGCTACGGCCGTAACCTGGCCAACGGGATGCTCGTCGACATCGGCGAGGCGGTCGGCGTCATCGCCGCGCAGTCGATCGGCGAACCGGGCACGCAGCTGACGATGCGTACCTTCCACATCGGAGGAGCCGCGACCAAGGTCGCCGAACAGTCGTCGCACGAAGCGCGAGTCACCGGCACCCTCAAGTACGAGGGGCTCAACACCGTCATCAACCGCAAGGGCGAGATCATCGCCATGAACCGCAACGGCGCGGCCTTGATCGTCGATGATCGTGGGCGAGAGGTCGAACGCTACCCCATCGGCTACGGCGCCCGTCTGCTCATTTCCGATGGCTCGCGGGTCGAAGAGGGCCAGCAGATTGCCACGTGGGATCCCTACACCTTCGCGATCCTCACAGAGGTAGGCGGAACGGTCGCCTGGCGCGACCTGCTCGAGGGCGTGACCTTCCAGGAAGAGTTCGACGAAGTGACCATGCTCAGCCGTCCCATCGTCATGGACTCCCCAGACGAGAAGCGGCAACCCCGGATCGAGATCAAGAGCGAAGGCGGCAAGGTCCTCAAGTCCTACTCGATGCCGATCCGGGCCAACCTGATGGTCTCCAACGCCGATGAGGTCGCCCCCGGAGACGTCATCGCCAAGATCCCGCGCGAGATCTCCCGCACCAAGGACATCGTCGGCGGTCTCCCCCGCGTCGTCGAACTCTTCGAGGCGCGCAAGCCGCGTGAGACGGCGGTGATGAGCGAGGTCGATGGCGTCGTCAAGTTCGGCAACATCACCAAGGGCTCGCAGAAGATCATCGTCGCTGGCGAGCACGGCGAGGAGCGCGAGTACTCCATCCCCCGCGGAACCCACATCAACGTCCAGGAAGGGGACCACGTCCGCGCCGGCGAGCCGCTCATGGACGGCCCGCTCAACCCGCACGACATCCTCTCGGTCCGCGGAACCGAGGAGCTGCAACGCTACCTCGTCAACGCGATCCAGGAGGTCTACCGCCTGCAGGGTGTGCATATCAACGACAAGCACATTGAGGTGATCGTTCGTCAGATGCTGCGCTGGGTGCGCATTCGCGATGTCGGAGACACCGAGTTCCTGCTCGAAGAGCAGGTCGACCGGTTCCGGTTCGCCGATGAGAACGCCCGCGTGCTCGAGGCGGAGGGACAGCCCGCTACCGCCGAGCCGCTCCTGCTCGGGATCACCAAGGCCTCCCTCTCGACCGAGTCCTTCATCTCCGCCGCCTCGTTCCAGGAGACGACCCGTGTGCTGACCGAGGCGGCCATCTCCGGCCGGGTCGACCAGCTGCGTGGCCTCAAGGAGAATGTCATCATGGGTCGGCTAATTCCAGCCGGCACCGGAATGGAGTTCTACCGCAATGTCCGGATCGCCCCCGACAGCACCGTCCAGGAGGTCAGGGCCGAAGAGATCGACGACTCCCAGCTCTACCTCGAAGCGGCGATCGCCGCCTCGACGGCCAGACCGCCCCAGGATCTGATCGAGGAGGAGCCGGAGCTCGACGAGATGCTCGACGCTGACCTCGACGAGACGATCGTCGACGACAGTGAACTCGAAGCCTTCGCCGGCGACGAACTTACCTTCGACGAGGAGATCGACTAGGCGAAGACTCAGGTCCCCTGACGACAACTGAATCCGTCAACTGAAGCCGTGGGAGGAAGCCCCTTCCGCGGCTTCTTTCTTGCCGGGGAAGCATCCCGGGTCGCGGTCAGAGCGGTCCAAAGGAAGCCGAGACTAAAAGATAGCAACTTATTCTTGACGTGTTTCATGAGCCTCTGGTAGGATGCGCAATGTCTCGTGTCCCGATCAAGAGAGGCCCGATCCAGAAGAGAGCCGCGACCGACGCCAGACGTTCCACCAGAAGAACGGGCGTGAGGTTCGCCTGATCGTGCCAGGAAGTCGACAACCATCAGCAGCAGAGACGCCAGCCGCCCCCGCGCTTCAGGTGGGAATCCGGCTGTGCGGGGAGAGCGGCGCGCATGAGGTGTGAGAAGTGCGGGAGTGAGCTCTTTCGGGGAGCCTTGGTCTGCCGTCATTGCCGATTTGACAATGGGCAACGCGGGAGGAGTATCGCGGCAAAGGGAGGACACGCCCTCGCCGTCGAGGGGCCGGCCGCGAGAGCAGTGACCAGTTCAGCGGGCAACGCCGGAGTCAGGACAGCGACAAGAGAGGTCGTCGCGCGGGTCTCCGCGTCCGAGTCAGAGGGCAACCTGATTCCCTTCCCGGTCGGCACCCCATTCGGCGGAGCCAGCCAGACGATCCAGATCCCGCCGGTGCGCACCCGGGAGACGGAGGGCCCTCTTCCCCCCTCCTGGCGCGAGCAGGTGCGGGAGAAGGTCAAGGCCTCGCGGGAGCGAAAGGGCGAGACCTCCGTCTCGCCTGCCTCCGCTACGCCTGCCAGCCCGGCCCCCCCCGCAACCCCTTCCACCCCTTCCACCCCTTCCACCCCTCCACCCCTTCCTCAGGCGAAGGAGACCGCCGGCTCGGCCGACTCGCGCCGGCACAACGAACTTGTCGAGTCGGCACTCAATCGGATTCGGCGCACCACGGCTGACCTGACCGCCTCCGCGCCAGCCCCCCGCGCCATCCCCGCGCCGCCGCCCGTCGCCCGGCCCGTCGCCCGACAAGAAGCGCCTCGCCCCGTCCCTCCCATCCGAGCGGAAGAGCGCCCAGCGAGTGCCCCAGCACCAGCCCCTCCGGCGGCAAGCCCGCGGGAAGCGCTCCCTCCGACCCCGAGCGTCGCCCGGGAACGGAGCGAGGCGAGGCAGGTGGTGACGGTCCCCCCGACCGCCCCGCCGACGCGCGCGAGGACGACAGACGAACTGGTGCAGGATGCGCGCCGCCTCGCGCAGCAGACGGCTCCGCCCGTCGAAGCCCCCCCACAGCCGGAACCGGTGAGCCAACCGACCGCTCGCCCACACGTCAAGACGGAGGTCATTCCGCTCTCCGCGCTCCTCCGTTCGCTGGGGATGCAGGAAGATCGCCCCGCCTCCATCTGGATCCGCAGCATGGCCGGGGGATGGGACCTCGAAGTCCTCGCGGTCGCCTACCTGCCGATCTTTGCCAGCTATGCCACGGTCAACACCGTCCTCGCCCGCGAGACCCTCGTCGTCCTCGCCGCGCTGCTGGTCGTGCTCGTCTTTGTCTACCAGGCGGTGACGCTCCTCCTGGCGGGACGAACCTTTGGGATGGCGATGCAGCAGGTGCGCCTTGCGCCGCTCACCGCTGGCGAGACCCGCATCTACTGGCACCAGCACCTGCGACGCGCCGCCGGCGCGACCCTGGCCTTCTGCTGTCCCCCGCTCAACCTGCTGGCGCGTGCGCTCCATCGCCGGGGGCTCTCCCTTCCAGACCAGTTCTCCGGAACGATCCCGGTCGAGATTCCGCGATCCCCCCGTCCCCGGTAAGGGGGAGGTCGTCGTGCACGAGAGAGGCCCCCCCGCCCCAGATGCTCTGTGGAGGGGGCCTCTCCCAATCTCTGCCTCCCCCTTCCCTGCCCCTCTTTCGCGAGACCAGCGCCCCCCGCACCGTAGGCCAACAATGGACATCTTCCTTCTGCAAGCCCTGATCGACGAGATGTCTCCGTGGATCGTGGGGCGCTCGGTCGGGCGGATCGACCAGATCGGAGCGACCGACCTGCTGCTCGACCTGCACTTGCGGGACGGTCGCCGGCTCCACCTCTCGACAGACCCGCACCGCCTGGCCTGTAGCCTGACCGATCGGACCCACCGCCAATTTTCCGCCGGCTCCCGCAGCGATACCCCGATGGTCGCGCTGCTCAGGAAACATCTCGAAGGGTGGCGACTCCGCGAGGTGACCCCCCTCGGCTACGACCGCGTCGTCCATTTCGTCTTCGCCAAAGAGGATGAAGAGGGTGAAGAGGCTGGAGATCGCACGTTGGTCCTCTGGCTGACCGGGCGCTCGGCCAATGTCTGGCTGCTGGCCGATGGTGAGGTGCTCGCGCGGCTGCGCGAGCGGGAAGGACGGGGAGAGGGCTCGGGCTATGCGGATCCGCCCCCGCCAGGCGATCGGCTCGACCCGACGACCTGCGCCGCGGAACAGCTCCGCGAGCGGCTGGCACGGGAAGCGCATGATGCCGCCGATGAGCCGACCCTCGCGGCAGCCATCGAGCGAGCGCTGATCGGGTTCACCCCGCGGCTCTCGCGGGAACTGGCCTACCGGCTGACCCCGCCTGCCCGCCTCGAGACCGTCTGGCCGTCGATGCAGGCGCAGCTCCTCCAGACGGCCCCCGGCGCCATCCTCTACGCCAGCCCCTCCTGGGAGCAGTTGCAGCGGGAACCCGGCCGGGCCGAAATGCAGCTGGCGCTGAGCGTGATCCCACTGACGCACCTTTCCGACCACTCCGCCACCAGCTTCGCCTCCGCCAACGAGGCCATGTCATGCTTCCAGGCCTTTCTCGACGAACGGGCGGCGGTGCGCGCCCTCCAACAGCGCATCCAGACCCATCTGACGACCCGCCGCCGCAAACTCGAAGCCCTCCTCGCCAACCTCGACCGGGAGACGGCCCGGTACGCCGAGACAGAGCACTGGCAACGCCTGGGCGAACTGCTCCTCACCAATGCCCATCAAGCGATCGCAACCGAGAATGGAACCTTCCTGGTGGTCGACTTCTTCGATGAGGTACAGTCGCTGATCGAGATCGACACCGCCGGGAAGAAGGAGCCCCAGGAGGCGGCCGAGCACTACTTCCGCCTGGCCCGCAAGGGACGCCACGCCCGCTCATCGATCGAGGCCCGCCGCCCCGCCATCCTCACCGAGCTGCAGGGCCTCCACAACGCCCGCGATCTCGCCAGCGAGGCCTCCTCGCGTGCCCCCCTCGAGGCCCTCGCCCTCTCGCTCGGGCTCGCCGCTCCCCCTGCCCCCTCCCCCGGCAAGCCCTCCGCTGCCGGACGACCGCCGGAGAAGCGCGAGGCCATCCCCGGCGTCCGGCGCTATCGCTCGAGCGATGGCTTCGAGATCCTCGTCGGCAGAACCGACCGCGACAACGACCACCTCACCAACCGGATCGCCCGCTCTCACGACCTCTGGCTGCACGCCGCCGACTACCCCGGCTCCCACGTCATCCTCCGCAACCCACGCCGGCTTCCCATTCCCTTCCGCTCCCTCCAGGAGGCTGCCCAACTCGCCGCCAAGTTCAGCCAGGCCCGCGAAGCCCCCAAGGTCGCCGTCCATTACTGCGAGAAGAAGTTTGTCACCAAGCCGAAGGGCTTCCCCCCCGGCCAGGTCCGACTCGCCTCCTTCAAGACGATCCTCGTCGAACCAGGCGAGCCCGCCGAGCGAATCCTCCCCAACTAAAAAGATCGATCCGCAGACCCCGCAGATCTTTGCAAGCGGGAACAGGATTGCTCCTTCCTCTCCCCTGCGTCAATCTGCGGAACCTGCGGATCTGGTTCCCTCTCTTACCCCTGGCGTCACCAGACTCTCGAAGCGGCTGGAAGCCGCTTCTCGTGAGCCAGAAAAGGTACCCACTCACGGCATCGAGGAACTTCTAGAGATCCTGTCTCCTTCTCGGTGATCTCTGTGTCTCGGTGGCTCCTTGAGAGAATCTGTCCAACGCGCCGCCCTGTTCGCTCTATTTTGCTTCTCACAGAGACGCAGAGTCGGGACTCATCGTTGACCATTCCGCCCCTCAGTGATCCAGTCACGTCTTCTATTCTGGCGTTGGCCGTTCCGATTCACGGACTGGTTGCGATCATCCCACCCTGGCAAGTTGTGGCGGTGATGCAAGGTACTCCCGAACCTCCAATTGCATTCGGTCAAGTTCAGCGATAAATCCGCTGGATGATAGACGATAGTTCGTGGGATTTGTCTCTGCCTTGCGCAACGCCGAAAGTTGGTTCTGTATTCGACGAATGCGTTCCATCATTACCTGCAGTTCATTGTCATTTTGAATCATCATCGCTCTCCACAATCTCGACGAT
>Ga0169931_10006331_pt1 | contig 17905 bp, 14 predicted proteins | sample Kivu_15m_20L_FD_129675 | JGI IMG/M metagenome (GOLD analysis project Ga0169931, IMG submission 129675) | Freshwater microbial communities from Lake Kivu, Western Province, Rwanda to study Microbial Dark Matter (Phase II) - Kivu_15m_20L... | ecosystem: Environmental > Aquatic > Freshwater > Lake...
ACGAGCATCACCCGACTTGTCGATGCGCTTCGTTCCGTACACGTAGCCGTCGCAGTAGTACAACACCTTCGGTGCGATCTGTCCGAAGCGACTCGTCACGGCAGCGGCACCGAACTCGGGCGGACACGATGAAAACACTGCACCAAGTGACGCAGTGGCGATGAGCAGCGCCACTGCTTCGGGCACGTTCGGTAGATACACCGCGACGCGGTCCCCCGCGGTGACACCGTGGCGCACCATCTCGCTGCGGTACCCGGCGGCGAGAGCGAGTAACTGTGACCAGGGGAGCTCGATCCGTGCCCGGGTGTTGGAGTGCGCAATGACGGCGACGTCGTCGCCGTGCCCGCGTGCCATCTCGACGATGCGTTCGGCCCAGTTCAACGTGCCGTGCGGCCACCACACGTGCCCGGGCATCGTGGTCGTCACCGGTTCGACGACGGCGCGGGGACGGGCGTGCCACGTGACGCCGAACCACGCCGACACTTCGCCCCAGAACTCGTCGAAGTGTTCGACGCTCCAGCGGTGAAGGGTGGCGTAATCGTGGACGCCGGGCACACGCGATGCGATGTGGGCGAGGAACCGGTGCGCCTCCGTACCTCGCGCAACGGCCGGGGTGAGGATCTCTCCGCGTACACCGGGCGTGTCGGTGCTCACGACGGAACCTCGAGCCCGGCGCGCACGTATCGCAGGAACAGAAATCCGCTGTCGGCTTCGCACACCCGCGCGAGCTGCCACGGTTCGCGCGCAGCCGGGGGACCCGACGCGGCGCGATCGGACACCGATCCGACGAAGCGCGGAGCGATCGTGAGACTCACCTCGTCGACGAGTCCTGCGGCGAGCATCTGTGCGTTGAGTTGTGATCCGCCTTCGAGTGCGCACACGTTGCCGTCGATGCGACGCACGATATCGGTGACGTCGCCGGAGACGACGTGGGTGTTCGATGCGGCACGCAGTTCGTCGGCATGCGGGCCGAGGTTGCCGGTGCGCGACACGATGTAGAGATTCCGACCCTGCGGCAGTGGGTGGTATCCGTCGGCGCGCACGGTGGCCGCGCCGACGAGAACCGCATCGGCCGTGCGGTGCAGGTGGAGGAACAGTTCCTTGTCGATCGGACCACCGAGTGCAGCAGCCGATCCGTCGAGATGAATCGCCCCGTCGGCCGACGAGATCATGCACATGACTATCCAGGGACGATCGGCGTGGCGGCGACGCGTGGAGAGGTCCCACATGCCGGCCACCGATACCTCACCGCGGTCGGGAAACAGCGACTGCATCGCCGAAGTGTCTAGCGCATCGTGCGCCGTTTGCGGCAAATCGTTACGAGTCGCTGCGGTGGTAGTTCGGCGACTCGTGGGTGATCGTGACGTCGTGCGGGTGGCTCTCTTCGCGTCCCGCGGTCGTCACGCGCATGAATCGCGCCTTGGCGTGCAACTCGTCGATCGTTGCCGCACCGACGTACCCCATGCCCGACCGCACTCCGCCGACGAGTTGGTAGAGCACGTCACCGAGCGGCCCGACGTAGGCAACACGTCCCTCGATACCTTCCGGTACGAGTTTCTTGCTCCCTGACTCGTCACCCTGGGCCGAGCCGTACCGGTCGGCACCGAGCCCCTGCATCGCTCCCAGAGAACCCATGCCGCGGTAACTCTTATAACGACGCCCCTCGAACAACTCGACGTCACCGGGCGCCTCGTCGGTGCCGGCGAGCAGACCGCCGAGCATCACCGTGTTCGCACCGGCGGCGAGCGCTTTCACGAGATCACCTGAGTACGACACTCCCCCGTCGGCGATGACCGGGATGCCGAGTTCGGTGGCGCGACGCGAAGCGAACCAGATTGCCGACAACTGCGGCATGCCGGCACCGGCGATGATCCGCGTCGTGCAGATCGATCCTGCACCGACGCCCACCTTCACGGCGTCGGCACCAGCAGAGTGCAGCACCTCCACACCGTCTTCGGTGACGACGTTGCCCGCGACGATGGGCAGTTGCGGCCAATGACCCTTGATTCGTTCGACCGCTTTCACGACACCCTGTGAATTGCCGTGTGCCGTGTCAACGACGACGGCATCGACACCCTGCGCAACGAGCGCAGCGCAGCGCTCCTCGAGATCGGCACCGACTCCGACCGCCGCAGCGACGCGCAGGCGTCCCGCGGAGTCGCGAGTGGCGTGCGGGAACTCCTGGCGCTTCATGATGTCCTTCACCGTGATGAGACCGCGCAGATGCCCTTGCGTATCGACGAGGGGCAGCTTCTCGATGCGGTGCTTCTGGAGGATCGCCCGTGCCTGGTCGAGGGTCGTTCCTTCCGGCGCGGTGACCAGACCATCCTTCGTCATGAACTCGCTCACGGGGCGGCGATAGTCGGCGTCACTACAGAACCGGATGTCGCGGTTCGTGAGGATGCCGACGAGTCGGCCGGATGCATCGGTGATCGGCACTCCGGAGAACTTGAAGCGATTCATCAGTTGCTCGGCATCGTCGAGCGTCGCGGTGGGTGGCAACGTGACGGGGTCGCTGATCATGCCCGATTGCGAGCGCTTCACGCGCTGCACCTCCTCGGCCTGTTTCTCGACGGTGAGGTTGCGATGGATCACCCCAATGCCGCCAGAACGGGCCATCGCGATGGCGAGCCGCGCCTCGGTGACGCGATCCATCGCCGCCGACACGATCGGCACGTTGAGCCGTACATCGCCGGCGAACACGGCGCCGGTATCGGCCATGTCGGGCAGTACGTCGCTGTACCCCGGAACAAGCACGACGTCATCGAATGTGAGACCCTCGAAGCGAGAAAAGAATTCTGCATTGTGACTGCGGTACGTGTCGTTCATGATGATGCTCCTGTGTCGAGGGGATGGTCAACGTTGCTGTCAGGGTTGTAGTCAGGGTTGTAGTCAGGGTTGTGTCGGACACTCGGGTCGAGTGTCGAATCGGCGCGATTCAATGTTGCAAGCACGGCGAGGTGCATCCCGACGGCATCGACGATGAGGGCGTGCTCCACTGCATGAATTGTCGCACGGAACGAATCGAGTGACTGCGACGTGTCAATCGGCACCCGTGCGACGGCAACGACCGGACCGTCGTCGACTCCTTCGTCTGGGACGAGATGGACCATTACCCCGGTGCGCGTTCGCGAACCGGTGAGCGCCTCGTCCCAGGCGCGTTCGATGGCGTGCAGGCCGGGAAGTTCTCCGGGGAGCGCGGGATGGAGGTTGAGTACCCGCCCGGCGAATGCGTCGAGAAACGGCTGTGTGAGCAACCGCATGAAGCCGGCGAGCACGACGAGATCCGGGCGGAACTCCCCGACTGCATCCCGCAGCCGCAGGTCGTAATCGCCACGACTCTCGTGTTCCCGTTTGGCCACCACCCGCGCATCAACCCCGGCATCGGTGGCACGAACGAGTGCGCGCACCGCCGGACGATCGGTGACCACTCCGACAATGCGCGCGGCAAGTCGACCGTTCCCACATGCGTCGATGAGCGCCTGCAGGTTGCCACCGTTCCCCGATGCGAGAACAACGACACGTGCCGTCATACGAAGCGCACCCCCGTATGCGCGTCGACGATTCGTCCGATTTCCCAGACGGTGTCGGGAATCGCCGCGCGCACGGCGTCGACCGTGTCGCGGCCGGTCACTACCACCATGCCGATTCCCATGTTCAACGTGCGGTGCAGTTCCATCTCGTCGAATGCCGAGATGTCCCGCACGAACCGGAACAACGGCGGCACCGGCCAGGAACCACGCACCACGTCGACCCCGAGTCCGTCGGGCAGCACTCGGGGAAGATTTTCCGGCAAGCCCCCGCCGGTGACATGCACGAGTGCCTTCACGTCGTCACCCTCGACCACGGCATCGAGTACGGACAAGTAACTGCGATGCGGCTCGAGCAGAGCGTCGAGCAACGAACGATCCCACCCCTCGGGAACGACATCGAGCGGCAGCCATTCGAGAACGGCGCGCAAATAGGAGTAGCCATTGGTGTGCGGACCGCTCGATGCCAGCCCGAGCAACACATCACCCGCCACGATGTCGGTACGCGGCAGCAATCGGGCCCGTTCGGCAACACCGACGAGGGTTCCGGCAATATCGAATGCACCATCGCGGTACACACCGGGCATCTCGGCAGTCTCCCCACCGATGAGCACGCACCCTGCGGCAACGCAGGCATCCGCCATTCCGGCGACCACTTCGGCGGTGTCCGGCGCGGACAACTTCGATGATGCGACGTAGTCGAGGAAGAAGAGCGGTTTGGCTCGCTGCACGAGCACATCATTGATGCAGTGGTTGACGATGTCGATGCCGACACCACGCAACCGACGCGTGCGCGCCGCCAGCTCCACCTTCGTGCCGACCCCGTCGGTCGATGCGACGAGCACCGGCGCATCGAACGATTTGAGATGCGACACGTCGATCGATCCGCCGAATGCCCCGACTCCGCGCAGCACCGCCGGGGTCATCGTCGACTCGACACTGCGGCGCATGAGTGCAACGGCCTCGCTCCCCTCGTCAATGGACACACCTGCCTGCGAATAGCTGCGCAACTCCGCCGCCCGCGCCCGCCAACCGATGTCCCGGCGGTAGCCGGAACCGTCGATGCGCACGTCGCCAACCGCCGCGTACGCCGCCGTGCGTGCGTCGGCCAACGTTGCGCCGCTTCCAACGATCGTGAGAACACGTCCCCCGGCAGTGACGACTTTTCCGGCAACACGTTCGGTGCCGGCATGGAACACGGCGACGTTTGCAGCGTCGCTCGGCAATGCGGCAACGATGTCGCCCCGGCGCACGTCGTCGGGATATCCGTGTGCAGCGACGACGACACCGAGACTGTGCCGTGCGGCGATGCGCAGGGGCCGCTCGAGGCGACCCGAGACGCAATTGACGATGACTTCGAGCACATCGTCATCGAGCAACTGGAGCAGCACCTGGGTTTCGGGGTCACCGAATCGACAGTTGAACTCGAGCAGTCGCGGACCCCTTTCGGTGAGCATGATTCCGGCGAACATCGCCCCGACGTACGGAGTCGATTGCCGTGCGAAGTACTCGACGACCGGGCGCACGAACTGCGCATCGAGTTCGGCCGCAGTGATCCCCGGGTCGACGGGGCCGTAAGCGCCCATTCCACCGGTATTCGGACCGAGGTCACCTTCGTGGCGTCGCTTGTGATCCTGCACCAGCGGAAACGGCTGTGACCGCGTGCCGTCGCACAAGCTGATGAGTGACACTTCTGCACCGAACAACCGCTCCTCGATGACGACGTCGTCTTCGCCGATGAACGTGCGCACCGCGGCAAGTGCTTGATGAAGATTTTCCGGAACGACCACACCTTTTCCGGCTGCCAAACCCGAGCGCTTCACGACAATGGGGTGTTCGGCACTCGTGCACCACCGCACGGCGGACTCCACTTCGCCCTTGGCGAACGAAGCACTACGCGGTGACGCCAGACCGAGGGATGTGGCGAGCTCGCGGGTGAAGGCCTTCGAGGATTCGAGACGAGCGAGATTGCGCGTCGGACCGAACACGTCGACACCTTCGCGCTGCAGCGCATCGACCACCCCGACGGCCAGGGGGGCCTCGGGGCCGACGACGACGAGCGTGATGTCGTGTTGACGACATGCGGCGACGACCGCCGCGGTGTCGCACGGATCGAGCTGGATCCGCTCTCCCGGGGTTCCGGCGTTGCCGGGGGCGACGAACAGAGCCGCACACAGCGGTGAGCGAGCGATGGCAGCTGCGAGTGCGTGCTCACGGCCGCCCCCACCGAGAACGAGAACTCGCCGTGACGTCACGCCAGCGCCTTGTCGAAATCCGACTTCGAATGACGACGTGTGATTTCGACGGGATACGAACCGGTGAAACAGGCATTGCAATATCCGCTCGTACGATCGAGCGCCACCATCATGTCGTCCACGGAGAGGAAGGCCAACGAGTCAGCTCCGATGTGTCGTCGCAACTCTTCGATATCTATGCGAGCAGCGATGAGATCATCGTCATGGCCCATGTCGACTCCGAAATGACATGCGTCGATGATCGGTGGACACGTGATCCGAACGTGCACTTCGGTGGCACCGGCTTCACGAATGAGTGCCACCAACGGTCCTGCGGTCGTGCCACGCACGAGCGAATCATCGATGAGTACGACCCGCTTCCCGCTGAGGTTGTCGGCGAGGCTGTTGAACTTCATAGCCACCCGGCGTTGGCGCATCGCCGGTGTGGGCTCGATGAAAGTTCGCCCGATGTAACGATTCTTGATCAAGCCGTCGTTGTAGGGAATTCCGCTCACCGCCGAGTAACCGATGGCGGCAGGAATCGACGAGTCGGGCACCGGAACGACGACGTCTGCTACGACGTGGTGCTCTCGCGCCAAACGTTCGCCGAGCCGTTGCCGCACCTGGTGGACGCTCATGTTGTCCCAGTGCGAGTCGGGACGCGAAAAGTAGATGAACTCGAACGTGCACCGTGACGGGGTGGCAGACGGCTGCAACGCGCGAATGCGCCGCACGTCATTGCGTTGCAGCATGACGATCTCTCCGGGCTCAACCTCGGTGATCTCGTCGCATCCGAGCGTGCGCAACGCACATGTCTCCGACGCAACCGCATGCCCGCCGTCGGGCAAACGACCGAGCGACAGAGGGCGAAAACCCCACGGATCACGGGCAGCAAGTACTCCATCCGCGGTGAGCACGACGAGGCTGTACGCCCCGACCCAAGCGGGCATGACCTCGGCGAGCCGCTCCTCCCATGTCACCGACTTCGCAGCGGCCAGCATGAGCGTCATCACCTCGGTGTCCGAAGTGGCGGTCAAACCGAAGCCTCTCGTGAGCAACTCCGAGCGCAGATAGGCGGCATTGACGAGGTTGCCGTTGTGGGCAACGCCGAGCGGACCGTGCATGGTCTCGACGACGAATGGTTGCGCATTGCGCGCTCCAGACGCACCCGTCGTCGAATAACGCGTGTGTCCGATCGCATGCGCGCCGACGAGCGGCGCGAGGGTCTCGGGGGTGAATACCTGCCCGACGAGCCCGACATCCTTGTGCAAGCGCACCATTGCCCCGTCCGACACGGCAATGCCCGCTGCCTCCTGACCACGGTGTTGCAGGGCGAAGAGTCCGAAGAACGCCTGCTGAGCAACGTCGTCGTCGTTCGTACTCAGTGCAATGACGCCGCACTCCTCGTGCGGAACGTCGTCGTCCCAAGCGCGTGACTCGTTCATGCGGTGGCCCCTTCCACGAGGTTCATCAGTGCGATCGGGTCGACGTCCGCAGCCGGAACGAACGATTCGCCGGTGAGCGTTTCGTACGCCTGCACGTACCGCTGCGACGTTGCCGCAATGACGTCAGCACCCAGATCCGGAACAGCGCCGGTGCCCCGCCAACCCGAAGCGGCAAGCGCGAGGCGCACCGGTTCCTTGTCGAGGCTCTCCGGCTCACGTCCTGCGGCGATCCGTCCGTCGTACGTGCTTCCCACCCACAACCGCGACGAGTCGGGGGTGTGCATTTCGTCGATGAGGATGACTTCACCCCGCGCATCGAGCCCGAACTCGTATTTGGTGTCGGCAAGGATGAGACCGGCCGCACGTGCGCACTCGCATCCCCTGTCGAACAAACGCAACGCTGCATCGACGATGACAGCCCATTGCTCGCGCGTCACCAGCCCGCGTTCGACGACCTCATCGGGTGCGATCGGTTCGTCGTGTTCGCCGGCGCCGGCCTTTGTCGTCGGGGTAATGATCGCACGGGCGAGCAATTCGTGCGGTTGCAGACCGTCGGCGAATCGATGCCCGTACATCAAGCGATCCCCGGCGAGATATCGCGTGAGCACCGACGTGTTCGTCGATCCCGTGAGTGCACCTCGCACGACGACTTCGACGGGCAACGGCTGGGCATCGACGACGATCATCGAATGCGGCTCCGGCACCGCGAGGAGATGATTGTCGATGATGTCGCGCGTATTGGCGAACCACCAAGCCGACAACTGCGTGAGAACCTGCCCCTTGTGCGGCACCACCGCAACGATGCGATCGAACGCCGACAATCTGTCGGTGGCAACCATCAAACGACGGCCTCCCGGCAGTGCCCACGAGATTCGCACCTTGCCCTCGCGACGATCCGGGAGATCGATCGCCACGTCACGCAGCGACATGCGCCCTCACATTGCGGAACAGTCGCAGGCCCAACCTTGATTCCGTCGCGTCATCTCCGAGACGGCGGTGCAACGGATGCTGGCGCACCACCAAGGAGTTCTCGGGATGCGGCATCATGCCGAGTACGAGGCCGCTCGCATCGCAGATACCGGCCACGTTGCCGCGCGAACCGTTCGGATTGTCGCCGACGTACCGCAACGCAACGTGTCCACCCGACACGAGAGACTCCCACGTTGCGTCATCGCACACGAAGCGTCCCTCACCGTGCGCGATCGGACAATCGATGGGTCCATCGAGGTCGCGAGTCCACACGCAGCGCGACGGCGGGGCCTCGAGCGTCACCCATCGGCACTCGAATCGTCCCGATGCGTTGTGACCGAGTGCCGCCCGCATCCCCGATCCCGGCAAGACACCCAGTCGCACGAGGGTTTGGAAGCCGTTGCAGATGCCCAGCACCGGCCGGCCACCGGCGACGTGATGGGCGACAACGTCACCGAGTCGGTGCTCGATATCGAGGGCAAACAACCGCCCGGCACCGAGTGCATCGGCGTGCGAGAAACCACCGGCGATGACGATGAGTTCGGCGCCGGTGAGCGCCGCATCCGATCGCTCGAGATGTCGCACGTCATGAAGCTGGACGGTGAAGCCCGCTGCATCGAGTGCATCTGCGACATCACCGTCACGATTCGTTCCCGGCGCTCGCAAGACGACGGCGGATGGTTGCATCATCGCGGGGACCTCGCGGTGCGCAAGTCGTCGAGCGACACCGATGCACCATCGGAAAACGCGAGGTCTCGCTGCGTCGTGAGGGTTGCCACTACATGAACATCAACGAATGCATCGCGCACGCGATCGAGATCGACGGGGTCGATTTCAAGGAGGAAGCGTCCCGGTCCCTCCGAGAACCACCACACCCGCTCGTCGATTCCCGTCGGCGCGGCGTTGCAGCGCGCGCCGAGGTCTCCACCGAGCAACATCTCTGCGAGCGCCATCGCCATCCCGCCGTCGCTGATGTCGTGACATGCAACGATCGTCCCTGCGCCGATGAGTGCGTGGATGAGTGCGTAACGCCGTGCCACGGCCGCGTCGGGTGCAGGTACGACGCGTGCAGACGCACCCGTCACGGTGACGGCATGCGTTCCGGCCCAGCATGCACTGACGTCACCAACGGTGACGACGATGTGTCCCGCATCTTGCACGTCGGATCCCACGACGCGTCGTACGTCGGCGACATCGGCGATTGCCGTGATGACGAGGGTTGGAGGAACCGCACGCCGTACTCCGTCGCGATCGAGCCATTCGTTGTTCAACGAGTCCTTGCCTGAAACGAACGGTGCCGCATGCAAATCGGCCGCTTCGATACAACCTTGCACTGCGGCGACGAGCGCTCCGAGTGACTCGGGGCGCCGCGGATCGCCCCAGGAGAAGTTGTCCATGAGCGCCACTCGATCGGGGTCGCCCCCCACGGCAACGACGTTGCGGATCGCCTCGTCAACGGCCAACCGGGCCATGCGCTGCGGATCGGACACCCCTGCAAGGGGCGCCATTCCGATGCCGACGGCGATGCCCCGGTCGGCTCCCTGCTCGCACAGGACGACGCCGTCACCGGGTGCGTCACCGTGCACGCCGACGAGAGGGCGCTGGAGGGTGGCGCCGCGAATCTCGTGATCGAAGCGGCGCACGATGTCGGCGCGTGAGGTTCCGTTGGGATGCTCGAACATTGCAACGAGCAATTCGATGACTCCCATACGGGCGATCGCCACCGGAACGTCCTCGCGGTCGTTGCGATCGGGTCGCGGCGACACGGCACTCATCTCGCGCTGCGGCCGCCCGTCATGCAGGAATCCCGTATCGATCTCCGCGACGACCATGCCCCCCGAACGCACCCGCAACACTCCGTCACCCATGAAAGTGCCGATGTCTGTTGCATCGATTCCGTGTCGGACACATCGCTCGATGAATTCGGCGACGACATCTGGATCACAAGCCACGACCATGCGCTCCTGTGCCTCCGACAACCACACTTCCCACGGTGCGAGCCCCGGGTACTTCGTCGGTACGAGATCGAGCTCGACATCGGCACCGACGCCGTCGGCCATCTCGCCGATCGCCGACGACAATCCGCCGGCTCCGCAATCGGTGATGCTGCGATAGAGGTGACGGGCATCGTCGAGCGCGTCGAGCACGAGTTTCTCGACGATCGGATCGCCGATCTGCACGCTCGCCCCGGCAACGTCACCCGTCGATGCATCCATTGCCATCGACGAAAACGTCGCTCCACGAATTCCGTCGCGACCAGTCCGGCCACCGATGACGATGCAGCGATCGCCGGGGTGCGGCGCATCGAGCGGATTCCATGCATCGGCGATTCCGATGCATCCGGCGAACACCAGTGGGTTGGCAAGATAACCGTCGTCGTAGAGAACCGCACCCACAACGGTGGGCAAACCGATCTTGTTGCCGTAGTCCGCGACCCCTGCCACGACTCCGTCGCGAATTCGCCGCGGATGAAGCGCACCGTCGGGCAGACGATCGAACTCGGTGTCGGGGTATCCGAAGCACAACACGTCGGTGACGGCAATCGGTCGGTGAGCCATGCCGATGACGTCGCGGATGACTCCTCCGACTCCCGTATTCGCTCCCCCGAACGGCTCGATGGCACTGGGATGGTTGTGTGTCTCACACTTGACGGCATACGACGTGCGGCCGTCGAAGCTGACGACCCCGGCGTTGCCGTCGAACGCACTGAGCACGAAATCTCGTCCGATCTTCGTCGTCGACTCGCGCAAAGCTCCGAGCAGCGTCGTCGGCAACCGTTCACCGTCGAGGGTGATCCGCGCACGGAACGTTTTGTGTGCGCAGTGTTCACTCCACGTTTGGGCGATCGTCTCGACTTCGACATCCGTCGGCAGACGACCGAGCGCGGCAAAATGATCGCGCACTGCCTCGAGCTCGCGGGGGTCGAGTGCGAGTCCACGCTCCCGATTGATCTCCTTCAATTCATCGAGAGTCGAGGCGGAATGAAAAGCGGCCATCTCTCGCGGCGCACTTCGCACGTGTGCATCGGTTTCGATGAATGTCGGCAACAGCGGTTCGTTGATCGACCAGCGCTCGATCACCGGATTGGCAAGTAGTGACTCGGTGATCCGCCGTACGTCCTCGGCGCCGAGATCGCCCTCGAGAACGAAGCGGTGCCCCGTTGCAACTGCGGCAAGGGAGATCTGCGCACGCTCGGCCACCCGCATGATCTCTGCAGCGACTGCATCGGTGACCCCGGGAAGTAATGCAGTTTCGACGACGTGGCGCGTCGTCGAACCGTCCTCCCCGGCCTCGCCCCCCCACTCGCCAATGTCGAGGAGCGGGTCGACGAGTAGTTCATCGAGAGTGCGGCGTTCGTCGGCACCCAACTCCCCCGAGAAGTACACGACGTCACTGATTGTCACGCCGACGCGCGTGGCGATGCCAAGGTTGCGCACGTCGGATTCGAGTGCAGCTGCCCGGGGATCTGCCTCCCGACGTCGCACGGTGATTCGGTCGTACGAGGTCATCGTTGACCTTGCCGTCATGGGCAAACCGTAGTTTTCGACGCCGATTTGCTCGCCTGAATTTGACGGAAAGTCAACGCTCGCCACCGATGAAACCTGCATCGTGTGCCGTGCGTACGCTGGCAACGTGACCAACCCCGCTGCACGCCGAATTGCGGTCGTCATGGGTTCGAGCAGTGACTGGCCGATCATGGCAAAAGCAATCGACATTCTCGAAAGCTTCGGCGTGGCGCATGACACGCAGGTTCTCTCCGCACACCGCATGCCCGACGAGTTGTTCGACTTTGCCGAGTCGGCACGTAGTCGTGGCTTTGCCGCAATCATCGCCGGTGCAGGCGGGGCCGCCCACTTGCCCGGGATGCTCGCCGCAAAGACGACCGTGCCGGTACTCGGCGTGCCGGTACCGACGACACATCTCGGCGGGCACGATTCGCTGTATTCCATCGTGCAAATGCCCGCCGGCGTACCTGTGGCGACGTTCGCCATCGGGGAGGCCGGGGCGACGAATGCAGCACTCTTTGCAGTGGCGCTGCTCGCCGCCGAAGACCCGCAACTGGCCATCGCACTCGACGAATACCGCGCGGCGCGCCACGATGCCGCCGTTTCAAGCGAGGTTCCACCGCGTCCATGACGCCCGTCGTCGGAGTGCTCGGTGGCGGGCAGCTCGGGATGTATTTCGTGCGTGCGGCGCGCGAACTCGGCGCACGCACGATCGTTCTCGAACCCGATGCTGGGTGCCCGGCAGGTGCCGACGCCGACGAGCTCATCGTTGCCGACTACGACGACGAGGCCGCCCTCGCACGGCTCGCCACGGCGTGCACCGCAGTGACGATCGAATTCGAGAATCCACCGGTGGAGAGCCTTCGCTTTCTTGAACGGCGCACCACGGTGCATCCGGGTGCGCATGCCGTTGCGATTGCACAGGACCGTCGTGCCGAAAAGGAGTTCTGTCGACACCATGGTTGGAGTACTGCGCCGTTTTACTTCATCGATTCGCCGGAGTCGCTCGCCAGAACAATGAGCGACCGCGGCATCGACGAGTTCCTTGCCGGTGGTGCGATCCTCAAGACGGCACGACTCGGTTACGACGGGAAAGGCCAATACCGCGCTGCCGCCCGAGCCGAGCTCGCCGGTGCCTGGCAGGAACTCGGTGCAGTGCCGTGCGTTCTCGAGCAGCGACTCATCCTCGACAGCGAAATCTCGGTCATCGTCGTGCGTCACGTTGACGGAGCGGTTGTCACCTACCCCGCAACTCGTAACGTGCACGCCAACGGGATACTTTCCGTCAGCACCGCTCCCGTGACCGGCACGCACGCCGAACGCGCCACACGGATCGCCACCGACATTGCCCGCACTCTCGACTACGTCGGCGTCCTCGCCGTCGAGTTCTTCATCGTGGGCGACGAGGTCCTCGTCAACGAACTGGCCCCTCGCCCGCACAATAGTGGTCACTGGACGCTCGATTGCGCCGCAACGAGTCAGTTCGAGCAACAGGCGCGCATGCTGCTCGGTATGACACCACGGCCGACGACGCTGACGTCACCGGCCGTGGCGATGGCGAACCTGCTCGGTGATCTGTGGGCGAATGGCGAGCCACACTGGGATCACATCACGAGTGATCCCGCGGCTCATCTCCACCTGTACGGAAAGCGTGATCCACGACCCGGGCGCAAGATGGGGCACCTCACGGTGTGCGGCAGTGATGCCGGGATCGTCGAGCATCGAGCCTTGGAATTGCGTGATGCTGCGATCGCAGCGAACAACGATCTCAGTGACGGAAGTGGCGGCGACCGGTAAAGAGCATGGCGATGCCGTGTTCGTTCGCCGCGGCGATCGATTCATCATCACGCTGACTGCCCCCGGGCTGCACGATGACCGCAACTCCTGCGGCAGCGAGCGCGTCGGGGCCGTCACGGAACGGAAAGAATGCATCACTGGCCGCCACGGATCCGTTCGCCCGGTCCCCCGCCCGCGTGCATGCAATCCGTGCCGCATCGACGCGATTTTGTTGTCCGGCACCGATTCCCACTGCTGCGAGATCCTTGGCAATGACGATGGCATTCGACGACACCGCCGCACATGTCTGCCATGCGACGACCGCGTCGCGCAGTTGCGCTGCTGTCGGTTGTACCTCGGTGACGGCACGCCAAGTCGACGTGTCGGCGTCGACCACGTCGGGTGTCTGTACGAGCATCGCCCCGTCGATACTGCGCATCGTCACTGCGCCACCATGGGGTGCTGCGGCGCGCAAAATGCGCAGATTCTTCTTCTCTCGCAAGGCGATGAGTGCATCATCGGTGTAGTCGAGGGCGATGACCACTTCGGTGAACGTCTCCGTCAACGCCCGGGCGCACTCTTGCGTCATCGGACGGTTGACGGCGACGATGCCACCAAAGGCGCTCAGCGGGTCGCACGCGTGGGCGCGACGGTATGCCGTCGTGACGTCGTCGGCGACGGCCACACCGCACGGATTGGCGTGCTTGATGAGGACCGCCGCCGGATCGGTGAAACGATGGACGAGGCTCCACGCAGCGTCGGCGTCGTACACGTTGAGATACGACATTTCCTTGCCGCCGATTTGCTCGGCATCATCCCACCAACTGCGCTCGCCGACAATGCGGTAACGCGCACCGCGTTGATGGGGGTTCTCGCCGTAGCGCAGGACGTCGGCACGCTCGAGGCGGAGTGTCAACGATGCGGGTAGCTCGTCGCTCGGCGCGCCGGCACTACCGCCGGCCGGAGACCCGTCGTTCGCCATCCATGCCGCGACTGCTGCGTCGTAACTTGCGGTGAGTGCAAAAGCCCGGGCTGCCCACTCGCGCCGTGTCGCTGCACGCACCTCGCCATGTTCGCGCAACTCGTGCAACAGGCCCGCATACTCGCCCGGATCGGTGACGACGGCGACGTGACGGTGGTTCTTCGCCGCCGCCCGTACGAGTGCCGGACCACCGATGTCGATGAGGTCGATACCCGGCTCGCTCGCGAACGGGTACAGATTGACGACGACGAGCGAAATCGGCACGATGCCGTGCGCACCGAGATCGGCGCGGTGCTCGGCGAGGTCGGGGTCGGCGAGGATGCCGCCGTGCACCTTCGGGTGCAGGGTGACGACACGGTGGCCGAGGATCGCCGGGTACCCGGTTTCGCTCGCCACATCGACGACGGGGATACCTGCATCCGCAAGAGCACGTGCGGTCCCCCCGCTCGACAGCAGTTCCCAGCCGAGTTCTTGCAAACCGCGTGCCAGTTCGACGATTCCCGTCTTGTCGTACGCACTGAGCAACGCGCGGGGCACGCTCGCACTGTAGACGCTCACTTGCCGCCAACGACTCGTCGTGACTCCACCGTGAACGAGAAGTTCATTCGGGGCTAGGTTCGCGTCATGAAAATCGGTGTACAAATCCAACCGCAAGCCACGTCCGTCACCGAGATGCGCGACGCATGGAAAGCCGCCGATGCACTCGGCGTCGACAGCCTGTGGACCTGGGACCACTTCTACCCTCTTTACGGCGACGAGAATGCAACGCACTTCGAGTGCTACTCGCTGCTCGCCGCCATGGCCGTCGACACGTGTCATGCCACCATCGGCGCACTCGTCACGTGCTACTCGTACCGCAACCCGCACCTGCTCGCCGACATGGCCCGCACCATCGATCATCTCAGTCGCGGCCGATTCGTGCTCGGTCTCGGATCGGGGTGGTTCGAACGCGATTACCTCGAGTACGACTACGAGTTCGGCACTGCCCCCGGTCGATTGAAGATCTTGGAGGCGGGCTTGCCCGTCGTGAAGCAGCGTCTCGGCCAGCTCAACCCCGGCCCGGTGAACGGCAAGATTCCCCTGATGATCGGCGGATCGGGAGAAAAGGTGACGCTGCGTCTGGTTGCACAGCACGCCGACATGCTGAACACCTTCGGTCCGGTGGACAATTTCCGGCGCAAGAACGACGTGCTCAACGCATGGTGCGAGAAAGTGGGTCGTGATCCACGTGCCATCGAACGCACCGTGGCGATCGAGGCGAAGGATCTCGTCGATGCCGACGGCTACGCCGCCGCCGGTGCCGACCACCTCATCGTCATGCTCGGTGCGCCGTTCGATTTCGACCCCGTCGCCCGGTTCATCGCCGAACGCCGCTGACCGGCTGCCCGGCACCGAACACCGCACAAAAAGGAACCGCCGGCCCGCGCCACTTTCGTGGCGCGAACCGGCGGTCTCGGGTGATTCGACTCGTTGCTTAGAGCTTCGAGACGTCGACCGACGGCGGCAGGATGACCGCGTCGATGACGTGGATGACGCCGTTCGAGGCCTCGACGTCCGCGAGGACGACGTTGGCGCCGTTGACGGTGACACCGGCGTCGGTGGCCAGGGTGACGTTCGAACCCTCGACCGTGGCGACGTCGCCGGCGACGACATCAGTCGACATGACCTTTCCGGCCACGACGTGGTAGGTGAGGATCGACTTCAGGACCTCGACGTTCTCCGGGAGGAGAAGCTTCTCGAGGAGTCCGGCCGGCAGTGCGGCGAACGCGTCGTCATTCGGTGCGAACACCGTGAAGGGGCCTTCGCCCTGGAGCGTCTCGACGAGACCGGCGGCCTCGAGAGCGGCGACGAGGGTGCTGAAGCCCTCGGTCGTGCTGGCAACGGCGACGATGTCACCGGCGGCGACCTCTTCGGTGACCGTGTCCTCGGTGGCGGCCTCGTCGGCGCTGTCACCATCGGAGCCGCACGCGGCCAGTGCGAGTGCCGCGACAACGGCAACTGCAGTGATCTTCTTCATGGATGTGTCCTTTTCTGTGAGGGGTAATCGCCCCATGAGGGGCTTGATCAGTGTGTGCCATCCAGCAGAGCCGCGTATGACGGAAATGTGCGCTCTTTGTCACACTCCCGTCACATCGGGGGATATCCCCCGCCGTATGACTGTCCCTCCGGTGCGGACCGATTTCGGCCCCGGAAGTAGGTTCCTGGGGGTGAAATTCCTGCCCCGCACCATTTACGAGGCCGAGCACGAGGAATTCCGCCGGACCTTCCGACACTGGCTCGACACGGCCATTGCCCCGTTTCACGAGGAGTGGGAGCGCGACGGCATCGGCCCCCGCTCGGTGTGGCTCGACGCAGGCAAGCAGGGTTTCCTCGGTCTCACCGTGCCCGAGCAGTACGGCGGCGGCGGCACCGACGATTACCGCTTCGCTGCGGTGATGTCGGAGGAGATGGGTGCCACCGGACTCATCGGCGTGCCGCACGGATTCACGCTGCACAACGACATCGCGCTGCCGTACTTCCTCGAGCTGTGCAACGACGAGCAGAAGCAGCGCTGGCTGCCGAAGATGGTCACCGGCGAGTGCATCACCGCGCTTGCGATCACCGAGCCGAACACCGGCAGCGACGTCGCAGGCATCAAGACCACGGCGATCCGTGACGGCAACGAATACGTCGTCAACGGCTCGAAGACGTTCATCTCCAACGGCATCAACAGCGACGCCATCGTCACCGCCGTGCGCACCGATCCAGCCGCCGGACGCAAGGGCATTTCGCTCATCGTCATCGAACGCGGAATGGCCGGCTTCGAGCGCGGTCGCAACCTCGAGAAGGTGGGCCAGCACTCGCAGGACACCGCCGAGTTGTTCTTCAACGACGTTCGCGTGCCGGTGGCCAACTTGCTGGGCGAAGAAGGGCAGGGCATGAGGTACCTCATGCACAATCTCGCCCAGGAGCGCCTCGGAATCGCCGTCGAGGCAATCGCCGTCGCGAAGGCCGCCATCGAGTGGACGCTCGACTACGTGCAGAATCGCACCGCATTCGGCCAGAAGATCTCGCAATTCCAGAACACGAAGTTCGTGCTCGCCGAGTTGTTCTCCGAGGTCCAGATCGGCCAGACGTACGTCGACCGCTGCATCGAACTGCACTGCAGCCGGCAGCTCGACGCCACGCAGGCGGCCGTCGCCAAGTACTGGGCCACAGAGATGCAGAATCGCGTCGTCGACCGCTGCGTCCAACTGCACGGCGGATACGGCTACATGCGCGAATACCCGATCGCCCGCGCCTGGGTCGACAGCCGAATCCAGTCGATCTACGGCGGAACGTCGGAGATCATGAAGGAAATCATCAGCCGCTCGTTCGGCGACTGAAGGTCTTCAGGTCACGAAAAAAGTGACTTGGCGATGACCATCCGCTGAATCTGGTTGGTTCCCTCGTAGATCTGGGTGATCTTCGCGTCGCGCATCAT
>Ga0169931_10006332_pt1 | contig 17902 bp, 4 predicted proteins | sample Kivu_15m_20L_FD_129675 | JGI IMG/M metagenome (GOLD analysis project Ga0169931, IMG submission 129675) | Freshwater microbial communities from Lake Kivu, Western Province, Rwanda to study Microbial Dark Matter (Phase II) - Kivu_15m_20L... | ecosystem: Environmental > Aquatic > Freshwater > Lake ...
CACCGGAGAACGCTGGTCAAAGCGAGCTGGGGATTGCGCTTCCGCGCTTCACCGCCTATGCCGACGTCGTGCGTGTGGACGGCCACGACCTGCAGGATGCCCTCGAATCGGCATACGCGCGCCACGGCGACGATGAGGTGTGCGTGATCTGCCGGAGCAACAAGCGGGCGTACCAGTACAATCAGCAGGTGCGTGTGCGCATCCACGGGTACGAGGAGGAACTATCGCCCGGCGACCGCCTGATGGTGGTGAAGAACAACTACCTCTGGGCGGGGCGCAACGGCAAGCCGGAGCTCATCGCCAACGGAGAGCCCATGACCGTGAGCCGCGTGCATCGCGTGGAGGATCGTTACGGCCTGCGCTTCGCTGACATCACCGCGATCTGGTGGAACGGCATCGAGGAGCGTGAGCTGGAAGTGAAGGTGATGCTCGACACGCTGGCCGTTGAGAGCCCGGCCCTGCCCGGCCCTCGCATGAAGCTACTGGTCCAATCCGTGCGAGCCGCGAATTTGGTCGCCACGAAGAAGGCGCTCTTCCAGCTCATGCGGGAGGATCCGCATGCCAACGCGTTGCAGGTCAAGTACGCGTACGCCGTCACCTGCCACAAGGCACAGGGCGGGCAATGGCGAGAGGTCTTCGTGGATCAGGGCTATGTCACGGAGGAGATGATCGATCGCGAGTACGTGCGCTGGCTCTACACTGCCGTCACTCGCGCAACCGAGCGGCTGAACCTGCTCAACTTCCACGGGCGTTTCTGGGGCGATACGGATTAGCGCTGCCAATCCACCTCCAAGGCCTTCGGGGTTGCCAGGCTCACGAGGTGCGCATCACCGATCCGCCAGGTGCGCACGTGGTATTGCGGTGGCGACATCCGCACGAAGTCCGGGTGCGACACCTGCATCGTGTTCGTCCCATCGAGCACGCGCAATTCCTTCAGGTCGTCCATGATGCCGACTCCGCTGGCCTTGAGCACGGCCTCCTTGCGGGTCCACAGTTCCAGAAAGCGGCGCTTGCGCTCATCGCCAGTCAGACCGGACAAGTGCTGCGTTTCATCGGGCGTGAAGTAGTGCCCCGCGACGGCCTCATGATCCACGCGGCGGTGCATGGTCTCCAGGTCGATGCCGATGTCGATTCCATTCGCCACGCCCAGGAGCACAGCGTCCTTGGTGTCGCTGAAGTTGAAGCGCAGGTCGTGGCCTTCGAGCTGCGGTTTCCCGAAGGGGCCGCGTACGAATCGGAGGTCGGCAGCCGGCGCGCCCAGCAACTTGCCAAGCAATCCACGCATCCAGCCATGGCCTAGGATGAAGCGTTCGCGGTCAGGCTCGAATCGGAATCGCGCTGCACGGTCACGCTCCGACGCGTCGAGCATGCTCGCATGCAATTCGGCCATAGGGCGCAATTCATCCAGCGTTGCGATGAAGAGCGTGACGGCATGCGACGAGGCGGTCGCGGCAGATGCAGCGGGCCAGTCCATCGGCAAGGTCGCAGCGCTGTGCAGTGCGATGATGCGGCCGGGCATGCTGCGAAGGAAAGGCGAAGCTCAACAAACCGTCATCGGCCAGGCATCACGGACGCGCTGACTTCTTGCTCGGTGCACCGAGCCCGGCCTCATCCTCCAGCGCTTGCGCGAGCTGCTGCACATGCGGCTCCTGGATGGTGCTGTAGTGGTCACCGGGCACCACCTTCACGCGGAGCCCGCCTTGGGCCAAGTTCTCCCAGCCCATCGATTGCGGCCCCCAAGAATCCTTCGCCTTCAGGACTGTGAGCGTGCCTTTCCAAGGCTTCGGCTTGTAGGCCAGCACGGCGCGGTCGTAGGTATCGATGATGTGGAAGTTGCGGAAGCGCGCGGGCACGGTGCCATCGTTGCGTAAGGCGCGCTGCACGATCCAGCGGTAGATCATGCTCTTCAACGGCGTGAAGACGCGCTTGTCGGCTTCGATGGCCTTGGCATGCAAGGTGGGCGCATAGGTGTCGATCACGGAGAGCATCGGCACATCGTCGCCGGCCTGCGCGAGTTGTTGCGCCATCTCGAAGGCCACCACGCCGCCGAACGAATAGCCCGTGAGCAGGTAGGGGCCTTTCGGCCTCGCCTGCTTCATCTCCCTGATGAAGTGCGCCGCGATTGCCTCCACGCTGGTGTGCTCGATTCGCTTGCCATCCTCGCCTTGGTGGAAGAAGGCGTAGAAGGGCCGCGTATTGCCGAGGTGTTTCGGGATGAAGTGGCTGGCCTCATCGCCATGCACGCAGAAGAGCGGAAGACCGTCGCCTTCGGGCTGGATGAGCGAGAGGTTCTTCCAGTCGTGCGCGGCGCCTTCGCCTTTGAGCAGCTCCGCGAATTGCGCGATGGTCGGAGCCTCGAAGAGCGACTTCAGCGGCAGCGTCTTATTGAACTGCTGCTCCACCTGCCCGAGCAGCTGGATGCCGATGAGCGAGTGGCCGCCAAGGTCGAAGAAGTCGTCGTGTATGCCGATGTCCGATGCGTTGATCACCTTGCTCCAGATGGCAGCAAGGGTGCGTTCGATGTTGTTGCGGGGCGCGACGTGCTCGGCTTTCAGCGCGCTCGTGTGCGCGGTGGGCGCGGGCAGCGCGCGGCGATCGATCTTGCCGTTCGCGGTAAGCGGCAACTCGTTCATCACCACGAAGCCTGTGGGCACCATGTAGGTGGGCAGCTTCGCGCGCAGATGCTCGCGCACGGTGCTGAGCAGTTCATCCTGCGAGCCCTTGTGCGCTTCAGATGGGACCACGTAACAGGCGAGCTGTTTCTCGCCAGGGCCATCCTGGCGCGCCACCACCACTTTGTCCTTCACGCCGGTCAGGTCGTTCAGCGCGTTCTCGATTTCGCCCAACTCGATGCGGAAGCCGCGGATCTTCACTTGTCCATCGGCCCGGCCGATGAAGGCGATGCTGCCATCGGCCTGCCACTTCACGATATCGCCAGTGCGGTAGAGCTTGGCGCCGCTCTTCCCGCTGAAGGGATCATCGATGAACTTCTCCGCGCTGAGGTCGTTTCGCTTCCAATAGCCGAGCGCCACGCCATCGCCGCCGGTGTAGAGCTCGCCCTTCCGGCCCACCGGAACAGGATTGCGCTGCTCGTCGAGCACGTGCACGGTGGTGCTGTTCAGCGGGAAGCCGATGGGCACGCTGTCCGTGATGCTCGCTTCGCTGTTGATGGGGAAGCAGCAGGTGAACGTAGTGTTCTCCGTAGGACCGTAGCCATTGATGAGCACGTTGGGGCCGAGGGCCTTCAACGCTTTCTTCACGTGCGGTACGCTCAGCACATCGCCGCCGGTGAGGATGTGCTTCAAGCCGCGCAGCCGGTCGAGCTGCTCATCCACCAGCATATTGAAGAGGCCCACCGTGAACCACACACTGGTGACCTTGTGCTTCGCGATGGCGTCGCAGATCTCAGGCAGCGTGGGCTTCTGCTGCGCCTGCAGCACGAGGCGGCCGCCGTTGAGCAGCGCGCCCCAGATCTCCAGTGTGCTCGCATCGAAGCTGATGTTCGAGAGCTGCAGCCAGCAGAGGTCGGGACCGAAAGCCACGAAATTCTGCTCGCGCACCAAGCGCACGATGGCTCGATGCGGCACCACCACGCCCTTTGGAGTGCCCGTGCTGCCGCTGGTGTACATGATGTACGCCGGAGCATCGGGCGACACCTTGGGCGCGGCTGCATCGCCGTTTGCCTTCACTTCATCCAGGAAGATGTTCTTGGCGTTGTGCTTCGGCAACGCGCTGGCGAGATGGCGCTGCGTCAGCATCACCTTCACGTCGGTGTCGCTGAACATGAAGGCGAGGCGATCGGCGGGGTACGCGGGATCGAAGGGCACGAAGCAGCCGCCGGCGCGAAGGGTGGCGAGCATGGCCACCACCATGTCGAAGCTGCGGTCCATGCACAGGCCCACGGGCTCGCCGGGCTTCACGCCCATGGCGTTGAGCGCATTGCTCAAAGCGTGGACGCGCTGTTGCAGTTCGCGGTAGTTGAGCTTCTGGTCGAGCAATTCAACGGCAACGCGGTCTGCGTGCTTCGCTGCCACTTCATCGAAGAGGCTGCCGATATCCGACTTCGGATAAGCCGTTGCGCGGCCGCGCCACTCGGGCTTCGGCATCTGCAGTTCGCCCGCGAGTGCCGCATCGCTGATCAGGTCGGCGATGGTGGACGAAGGTGCTTCGCTCACGCGCTTGATCAAGGCCACGAGCTGGTCCATCCAGCTGCGCACGGTGGCCTCGTCGAAGAGGTCGGTGTTGTAGCTCCACTCGAGCGTGAGGTGCCCCTCATTGCCGGTGGCGTTGAGGAAGAGCTCGAAGTTCTCGAAGGCGCGCGGGTTGCTGATGAAACGATGCTGCAGGCCATCGAAGCCCACGCCATCGTCCATGTGCCTGTAGATGTTGAACACCACGGGGCAGAGCGGGATGCGGCCCGGCTCACGCGGGCCGTTCAGCTTCCGCAGCAGTGTGCCGAAGGTGTACTTCTGGTTGTCGAAGGCGTCGAGCACGCCGGTGCGACGCGCCTTCAGATGCTCGATGAAGCCTTGCTCCTCGTCGATCCGGCTGCGCAATGCGAGCAGGTTCACGCAATGGCCAACCAGATGCTTCATGCCCAGGTCGCTCTGGCCGGCGGCGGGCAGGCCCACCACGATGTCGCTGTCGTCGGTGAGCTTGTGTAGCAGCACCTCGAAGGTGGTCATGAGCGTGGTGACGAAACTGGCGCCGCTGCGCGTGGCCACTTCCTTCAGGCCGCGCACCAGGTCCTGCGTGAGCAGCAGATCGAGGCGATTGCCCTTGTAGGTCTTCTGCTTCGGACGCGCACGATCGCTGGGCAGGTCGAGGCGGGGGATGGGCCCTTTGTAGAGGTCGAGCCAGAAGCGCTCAACGCTCGCGTGGTCGGGGCTCTTCGCGAAGTCGATGGTGGCGAGGCTGTACTCGCTGAAGGTGCTCGCTTCGGGCAACTTGGGTGCGCTACCGCTCTTCGCGGCATTGTACAGAGCGCTGATCTCCGCCATCATGATGCCGAGGCTCCAGCCGTCGCACACCACGTGGTGACCGCAGAGCCGAAGCAGATGCGCATCGCCCGCGACCTTGATCAGTTGCGCGCGGAAGAGCGGGCCGTTGCGCAGGTCGAAGGGCGTGGTCATGTCCTTCTGCGCGATCGCGCCGAGCTGCTTGGCGCGCTCCGCTTCGTTCAATGAGGAGAGGTCGGCGAAGGGCAGTTCGAAGCGCACCTCATCCGTCACCAGCATCCGCGTGCCGCTGGCATTGAGCGTGGCGCGCAGCGATTCGTGGCGCTTCACCAGCTCGTGCATGGCGCGTTCCAGTGCCGACTGGTCGAGCGTTCCCTTCAGCTCGAGCGAGACGCTTTCGTTGTAGGCGCAGCTGGCATCAACGCCCATCTCGGATGCGGTGAGCACTTCGCGCTGCGCTTCCGTGGTGGGAATGGTGCGCTCGATCGCCGGCCCTGCGAAGGGGTCGAAGTCAACGGCGACGAATCGGGGTTCTTGGATGAACTGCTCCATGATGCTCGCTCAGTTCTCTTCCATTTCCACCATCAAGTACTTCCCTTGCCGTTTCGGATCCGGCACGAACCACGCAGGCTCGCCCTTCGGCGTACGACCCAGGCGCGCGCCAGCAATGGGTGGCTGCATCGCGCTGATCACGCGCTCGCTGAGCCTGCGCACATGGCCGCCCAGCACGCTGTTCACCGTGGGGATGGGGTAGGTGCGCTCCGGCATGAAGCCGCTCTCACGCAGCTCCTTGCAGGTCTTCTCCACCGCGCTGATGATGTGCTCGATGTCCGCCGTGGTGTGCGCCGTGGTGATGAAGTGCGGGAAGTCCAGCACGTGCACGCCGTGGTAGCGCATCAGCATGAAGAAGAGCTCGGTGTAGTTGACGCTCTCGTCGTACTTCGTCTTGAAGGCGCTGCCGAAATTCACCCAGCGGTAGGGGAGCTGGTACTGGTCGAAGAGTCCGTTCACGCGGGCCACCATGTCCTCGGTGATGGTGTTCAATCGCTCCTGGAGCGCCGGCCCTTCGTTCTTCATGAACACCAAGGCGGCCTTCATCGCGGCAAGCGTGAGCGGGTGGCGCACGAAGGTGCCGGCGAAGTAGGTGACGCCCGCGGGCGGCACGCTGTCGTCGCCGTACTGCCAGTGTCCGCCGTCGAGGGCGTCCATCCATTCGCTCTTGCCGATCATGGCGCCTACGGGCATGCCGCCGCCGATCACCTTGCCGTAGGTGCCGATGTCGGCCTGGATGCCGAAGAGCGCCTGCGTTCCGTTCGGGTGCGTGCGGAAGCCGGTGATCACCTCATCGAAGATCAGCGCGGTGCCGTTCTCCTGCGTGATGCGGCGCACCTCGCGGAGGAAGTCCACCGGGCGGAACTCCATGCGGCGGCTCTGTACCGGTTCAACGAGCACGGCCGCTGCTTCGTGGCAACGCTGCTTGATGATCTCGAGGCTCTCCGGCGTGCCGTAGTCGAGCACCAGCATGTTCTGCACGCTTTCGGGCATGATGCCGGGCGCGCCGGGATAGCTCTTCTTGCTCTTGCTCCCGCGGATGATCACCTCGTCGTTGATGCCGTGGTAGCTGCCGCTGAAGGAGATGATCAAGCTGCGACCGGTCACTGTGCGTGCCATGCGCATGGCGCCGAGCACCGCTTCAGATCCGGTGTTGCAAACGGCGGCACGTTCGGCACCAGTGAGTTCGCACAACAGCTTCGAGACTTCCGCCGCGAGCGGATGCATGGGGCCGATCTCGATGCCGGTATCCAGTTGTTTGTGGCAGGCTTCCTTGATGAATTCGGGCATGTAGCCGAACATCGAGGAGCCGAAGCCGCTCAGGATGTCCACGTACTCGTTGCCGTCGATGTCCCACAGGTGACAGCCTGTGCTCTTGTCCACGACCACTTGGTAGATGAGCTCCTTGGTCTGCGGCTTGAAACCGGTGACCACACGCGGGTCGGCCATCGGCTTGCGGTTCTCCTGCGTGAAGGCCTTGCTCTTCGCGGTCCTCGCGATGTAGCGCTTGCTGAAGGCGTCGAACCACGCGCGCTGCTGCGGCGTCATATCGTCCACCTTCTCCTTGCTGATGCGCGCTTGCGCACCGAAGACCTTCTTCAGTTCGGGGGCGTCTTCCAACGCGTTAGGAGCGGGGGCGGCAGCAGGGGCAATGCCCGTGCTCGTTGCACCTGCCCCTGCGCCTGCTCCTTTCCAATGTGGCAGGATATGATCCGCCAGCTTGTCCAGGTTCGGCAGCTCCTCGTTCAATTGACGGAACGAGATCTTCACCCCGAACTTCTTGCTCAGTGAAGTCGCGACCTGAGTGAGGAAGAGCGAATCGAGGCCCATCTCGAGGAAGGTCTCCTCGTTGCTCGCTTCAGCGAGTTCAAGTCCGGAGCTTTCTTCCAGCAAGTGCTTGATCTGTGCGATCAGCGCATCCTTTGGTGAGAGGCTGGCATCAGCGGCGCCGTCGCGCACCTCCGTCTCCTCCCTCACCTCCTTCACCTCCCTTACCACATTCACCGGATCCACCCAGTGACGGATGCGCTCGAAGGCGTAGGTCGGCATGCTGATCCTGCGTCGCTCTTCACGCTCGTAGAACTTGCTCCAATCGATGAGTACGCCGCTCTGCCACAGGCCGCCAACGGCCTTCAAGAGTTGTGTCAGTTCGTTGCCATTCCCCGCGGCATCGCCCAATGAAGGCACGGCCGCCTGCTTCTTGTTGTCGGTGCTTTGCTGGCGCGCGAGCGTGGTGGCCGTGGTGCGCGGACCCACTTCGAGCATTACGCGATCGGCATCCTGCCACGCGAACTTCACGGCCTGCGCGAAACGCACCGTGGCGCGCAGGTGGTCGCTCCAGTACTTCGATGAGGTGGCCTCGTCGTCCTTCAGCCATTCGGCAGTTACGGTGCTCACGATCGGGATGCGCGGCGCGCTGAGCTTCACGCTCTCCACCACCTTGCGGTAGGGCTCCACGATCGCATCCATCATCGGGCTATGGAAGGCGTGGCTGGTCACCAGCAATTTGCAAGTGATGCCGTCCTTCTCGAGTTCGGCTTGCAGCTTCGCGATCGCCTGGTGCGGACCGCTGACCACGCACAATTGCGGTCCGTTGTTCGCGGCGATGCTGCATCCCGCGGGGAGCTTCTTCACCACATCCTCTTCCGCTGCGCGCACGCTGAGCATGCTGCCGCCGGGCAGTTCCTGCATCATGCGGCCGCGGTTGGCGACGAGCTTCACGGCGTCCTCCAGTGAGAACACACCGGCAAGACACGCAGCGGCGAACTCGCCGATGCTGTGGCCCATCATCGCGTCGGGCGTGATGCCCCAGTGCATCCACAGCTTCGCGAGGCTGTAGTGCATGGTGAACAGCGAGGCCTGCGTGTAGATGGTCTGCTTCAGCTGTTCGGCGGCCGTGTCCTCTTCGCCGGCATTCGGGAAGATGGTGGCCTTGAGATCAGTTCCGAATTCCTTGCTGAACAGTTCGCAGCACTGATCGAAGTGTTGTTTGAAGACAGGCTCGCTCTCGCAGAGGTCGCGGCCCATGTTCACGTATTGCGAGCCCTGGCCGGGGAACATGAAGACCACGCCGGGCGCGGCCTCGTGCAGTTCGCGCGTGCCGATGAGCTGAGCGTCCTTATTGGCGATGGCCTCGATCACTTCACCGTGGCTTCCGCCAACGATCATGCGGCGGTGCTTGAAATGGCGACGGCCCAATTGCAGCGTGTAGGCCGCATCGGCGAGCGGTGCGTTCGGATGTGCTTCAAGCCATGCGCGGAGGTTGTCCGTCATGGCATCGAGGCTGGCCTTGCTCTTCGCGCTGAGCAGGAAGAGCTGCTTGCTGCGCGATGCGCTGGAAGCCTTGGCCACTGGCGGCTCCGCGAGGATCACGTGCGCGTTCGTTCCGCCCACGCCGAAGCTGCTCACGCCCGCGATACGAGGTGTCGCTGTGCGCGGCCAGGCGATGTTGTCCTGCGCCACGCGGAACGGCGAGCTCGCGAAGTCGATCGCGGGGTTCGGCTTCTCGAAGCCGATGCTTGCTGGGATCTTCTCCTGTTGCAGTGCGAGCGCGGTCTTGATCACACCGGCCGCTCCAGCGGCAGCGGTCAAGTGACCGATGTTCGATTTGATCGAGCCGATGCCGCAATGCTGGCCGTTCTTCTGACCACCGAACGCGAGCGTAAGTGCTTCCACCTCGATGGGGTCGCCAAGCGGGGTTGCGGTACCGTGTGCCTCGACGTAGGTGATCTGTTCCGGCGTCACGCCCGCATCGGCCTGCGCCAGCGCGATCACTTCGGCCTGTCCGCGCACGCTGGGCGCGGTGAAGCTGGCCTTGTCGCTGCCGTCGTTGTTCAGCGCGGCGCCCTTGATCACCGCGTAGATGTGGTCCTTGTCGCGCTCGGCGTCGGCGAGGCGCTTCAGCACGATGATGCCGCATCCATCGCTGAAGCTGGTGCCCTTGCCGTTGGCGTCGAAAGTGCGCGTGCTGCCGTCGGGGCTGTACATGCCGCCCTCGTTGTACACGATGCCGCTGTTGATGGGCGCGGTGATCGCGATGCCGCCCGCAAGCGCCATGTCGCACTCACCATCGCGCAGCGCCTTGAACGCCTGCGCGATCGCCACGAGCGAGGTACTGCACGCGGTGTGGATGCTCAACGCCGGGCCGCGCAGATCGAACTCGAACGCGAGGCGCGTGGCGATGTAGTCCTTCTCGTTGGCTGTCATCACCGCGAAGTCGCCGACCTGCTCGATGAGTTCGGGGTGGCCGATGACGTTGCGCGTGAAGTAGGTGTTGTTACCCATGCCGGCGTAAACGCCGGTAAGGCCAGCGAACTGCGCGGGATCGTAGGCGGCATCTTCCAGCGCGGCCCAGGCCGTTTCGAGGAACACGCGTTGCTGCGGATCCATCAGCGCGGCCACCTTCGGGTTCACACCGAAGAAGCCCGCGTCGAACTTGTCGGCATCGGTGATCACACCGCGTGCCTTCACGTAGTACTCGTCGTTGCGCAGTTCAGCGGGAACGCTCGGATCGATCTCGTCCGCGGTCCACGTGCTGATGCTGTTCTTCTTCGCGAGCAGGTTCTTCCAGAGCTGCTCCACGTTCTCCGCGCCAGGGAAACGGCCGCTCATGCCGATGATGGCTACATCCGTTGAAGGTTGAGAGGTTGAGGGTTGGCCCTTGGTTGAGGGTTGGAATGCCTGCTTCCGTTGCCGTGCGAGTTCAACGGGTGAAGTTGTTGATGCGGCGCCTTCCAGGAACGCAGCGCATGCCCTGATCGTGGGATGCTGGTAGAGCTTCACGATCGGCAGCTTCAGGCCATGGCCTTCGAGCTGTGCCACGCACTGGACGCTCAGCAGCGAGTTGCCGCCGAGGTCGAAGAAGTTGTCGTCGATGCCCAAGCGGTCGATGCCGAGGAGATCGGCCCAGACGTTCGCGAGCGTCATCTGCACGGCGGACTGCGGTGCTGCGAAAGCAACATCCAGTTCAGGACGCTTCACGTCGGGTGCGGGCAGCGCCTTACGATCGATCTTGCCGCTCGGGGTGCGTGGCAATTCCTTCACGGCGACGAACGCAGAAGGGACCATGTAATCGGGGAGGAGGGAAGCGAGGTGCTTGCGCAGGTCGTTCACGCTCACTTCATGCTTGGCGACGTAGTACCCGACCAGGCGCTTCAGGCCCGGACGATCCTCGCGCACGTTCGCAACGGCCTGTTCGATGGAGGCGTGCTTTTCAAGCGCCACCTCCACTTCGCCGAGCTCGATGCGATAGCCGCGCACCTTCACCTGGCCGTCGATCCGGCCTTTGTAGTCGATCTCGCCGTTGGGCAGTTCAGCCGCGCGATCGCCGGTCTTGTACAGTCGGCCGCCGGCTTCGGAAGGATCCGCGAGGAAACGCTCAGCAGTAAGGTCGTCGCGACCGATGTATCCGGTGGCAACGCAAGCGCCGCCGAGGTAGAGCTCAGCTTCCTCCCCCTTCTTCACGGGCTTCATCTGCTCATCGAGCACGAGGAGCTTCACGTTGTCGATGGCCTTGCCGATGTTCGGCAGCGCAGGCCAGGTGGAGGGATCACCCTTCAGCTCCAACTCGCTCACGACGTGGCCTTCGGTGGGGCCGTACTGGTTGCAGAATCGGCAGCCGGGCAGCTGCTTGAATAGGTTGGCGATGGCGGGCGTGATCTTCAGTTGCTCGCCGCTGGTGAAGACCTCCTTCAGGGATGAAGGCACTTCACCGGTGCGTTCCACGGCCTCAGCCAGGTACTGCAGCGCCACGAAAGGCACGATGATGCGGTTGATCTTCTGCGCGATGATCTTCCGCAGGAGCTGTGTGCTGTTCAGTCGATCCTCATCGGTGATGAGCACCAGTGTGCCGCCTTGCGCGAACGTGGTGAAGATCTCCTGGAAGCTGACGTCGAAGCTGATCGGCGCGAATTGCAGGGTGCGATCCCCCGACTTGCACACGCTGGTGCGCAACTGCCATTGGATCAGGTTGGTGAGCGGCGCGTGGTGCATGGCCACGCCCTTGGGCCGGCCGGTGCTTCCGCTGGTGAAGAGGACGTAAGCCAGGTTCTCCGGCTTGGCAGGACATTCACCCTCGAAGCGAGCGCCATGCTCCAGGTCGATCTCCTCGGTCAGCAGGACTTTCGCCTTGGTGCCTTTGAAGAGGTGCTGGTGCGCGCGGTCGGTGATGACCACCGGCGGCTTGGCATCCTCAAGCATGCCCGCGATGCGCTCTGCGGGATACGCGGGGTCGATGGGCACATAGGCGGCACCGGCCTTTACAATGCCGAGTACGCTGATGACGAGCTCCGGGGAGCGCTCGAGGCAGAGGCCCACTGTGCTGCCCAGGAACACGCCTTCGCTGCGGAGCCGTTCGGCCACCCGACAGAGGCTAGCAGAAAGCTCACCGTAGCTCAGCGTGCGGTTGTCCGCGACGAGCGCGCTCTGGGATGATTGATCCTGGAAGGATCCGTGAAGGAGGTCGAATAAGTTGCGTTGGATTGATGCGCCGGAAGGCATGCTCATCGTGGGCGTTGGTGTATTGTGCAGGAGCGAGACCCAGCAGGGCTCTTTTCGCAAGACTCCTTGGAACGTGCTGAGCACGAGCCAGGTTGCTCCCTTTCCGCAGCGGGCCGAAGTTAGCAGGGCGCCTAGGGGTCCCCGGCTCATGCGCTTGGAGTTATCGAGGCTCGTTGGTGCGTGAATCGATGCCCCGAACAGCGCCAGGTCCGGGCTACAGCTCACGGCTTGGGAATGCCATCCCTCTATCTTCGGCGGCCTTTTTCGGTAGCATGCTCCAGCGCGGCCTGTCCCTTCTCATTCTATCGCTGCTGCTCCCCCTTTCTTCGGTAGGCCAGACCGTGGGTCACGACCGATCCGTGCGCCTCTGGGCTACGGTTCAGGCCTCGCCGCCGCGCATCACCCTTGATTGGCTCGGCCACTCCAACGTCACCGGTTACACCATTTTCCGCATACTGAAGGGTGGCACCTCGTGGGGAACGGCCGTGTCCACGCTCGGCAACACTGCGCTGCAGTACGTGGACAACACCGTGGCGGTGAACACCAGCTACGAGTACAAGATCACCCGCACCACCGCGAACCTGGGCAATGGCTACGGGTACGTGAACGCGGGCATCGAGTTGGCGATGGTGGAAGGGCGCGGCAAGCTGGTGCTTCTGGTGGACAACACCTTCACGACCCCCCTCGCGGCGCAGATCACCCAGCTGATCCAGGACTTCGAGGGCGACGGCTACACGGTGATCCGCCACGATGTGAGCCGCACCGCGCCGGTGACCACCATCAAGGCGCTGGTGACCGCTGCCTACAATGCAGACCCGACGAACGTGAAGGCGGTGTTCTGCCTGGGGCACGTGCCGATCCCCATGAGCGGGAACCTGGCGCCCGACGGGCACGGCGAGCATTATGGCGCGTGGGTGGCCGACGCTTACTACGGCGAGATGAACGGCACGTGGACGGACAATACGGTGAACAGCACCTCCGCCTCGTGGGCGCGCAACCACAACGTGCCGGGCGACGGCAAGTTCGATCAGACCATCATCCCCACCGCCGTGGAGCTGCAGGTTGGCCGCATTGATTTCTACGACCTGCCCGCCTTCTCGCAGAACGAGACGCAGCTCACCACGAACTACCTCAACCGGCTCCACCAATGGAAGGTGAAGCAGCTCACCTCGGTGGAGCGCGCCGTGATCGATGACAATTTCACCGGCTACGGCGATGCCTTCTCGCAGAACGGCTGGCGCGGTTTCGCGCCGCTGGTGCATCCGAACAACGTGGTGGCCGGCGATTACCATACGCAGCTGGCCAGCGGCAGCCACCTGTGGAGCTATGGCTGCGGCGGCGGATGGTGGACCAATGCCAACGGCGTGAGCAGCACCGCGCAGTTCGCAAGCAGCAGCCCCCAGGCCATCTTCACCATCCTCTTCGGCAGCTACTTCGGCGATTGGGACTTCACCAACAACCTGATGCGCGCATCGCTCGCCTCGGGCACCACGCTCACCAATTTCTGGGCGGGCTATCCCAATTGGTACTTCCACCACATGGGCATGGGCGAGACCATCGGCTACGCCGCGGTGACCACGCAGAACAACGGCAACGGCCACTATGAGCCCGCCAATCCGCAGCCCGGCCGCGTCCACATCAGCCTGCTTGGCGACCCATCCTTGCGCATGCACGTCGTTGCCCCGCCGGGCAGCGTGGTGGCCAGTTCCGCCAACGGCATCAGCACCACGGTGAGTTGGACCGCTTCGTCGGAAGCAGGCCTCGCAGGCTACCACGTCTACCGCTTCAACAACGCCACGCAACAGTGGGAGCGGCGGACCACCACGGCAGTGAACGGGACCAGCTTCGTGGACAACACGACCGGGCTCAACGGCACGGTTCGGTACATGGTGCGCGCGCTCAAGCTGCAGGTATCGCCCAGCGGCAGCTACTGGAACCTGAGCCTGGGCGTATTCGGGCAGGTCACGCTGAACCAGGTGGTGACCGATTGCCTCGGCGTGACCGGGGGAACCGCGTTGCCCGGATCGCCGTGCAACGACGGCAACGCGTGCACCACCAGCGACACGTGGAGCCCGAGCTGCCAGTGCGCAGGAACGAACAGCGGCGACAGCGACAGCGATGGAACCTGCAATGCGCTGGATGGCTGCCCCTTCGACGCCAACAAGACCGCGCCGGGCCAATGCGGCTGCGGCAATCCGGAGCCTGGCGCTGCGTGCAACGACGGGAACAGCGCGACCATCAATGATGTGATCGGCACGAACTGCCAATGCGCAGGTCAACTGGTGGATTGTCTCGGCGTGGCCGGCGGAAGCGCGCTTCCGGGTACAGCGTGCAACGACAACAACGCGGCCACGGGCAACGATGCGTGGAGCGCCCAGTGCCAGTGCATCGGCCAGCTGATCGATTGCCTCGGCGTGGCGGGCGGGGGCGCATTGCCGGGTTCGCCCTGCAACGACAATAATGCGCTCACCGTGAACGATGCGTGGAGCGCACAATGCCAGTGCGTTGGCCAGACAGTTGATTGCCTGGGGGTGCCCAACGGAACGGCCGTGCCTGGATCGCCGTGCAGCGATGGGAATCCGCTCACGGGCAACGACACGTGGAGCGCCAACTGCCAATGCGCGGGCCTGCTGATCGATTGCAACGGAGTGCCGGGCGGCGGTGCCGTGATCGACAACTGCGGCGTATGCGGCGGCAACAACGACTGCATCGATGTGAGCACGTGCTTCACGCTCACCGGCTCACCGAACCCCGATGGCGAAGAGGCCAACAACGGCAACATCTACAACAACACCGGCGCCATCGACCTGGTCTTCGACGGCGAGCCGAATCCGTGGAGGGGCAACCAGTTCGTAGCGCTGCGATTCACCGGCGTGAGCGTGCCGCCCGGTGCCACCATCGTGAATGCTTACGTGCAGTTCACCTCGCGCGGCACCAGCGGCCTGAATCCATGTTCGCTGCAGGTCTCCTTGCAGGACGCGGATGATGCCCCGTCGCTTGGCTGGACGCCGTTCAATTTCTCGCAGCGTCCACAAACGGCCACCGTGCCTTGGGCGCCGCCCTTGTGGCCCACCGCCAATCAGAGCGGCATCGCGCAGCGCACGCCGAACCTCGCTGGCATCGTGCAAGCGGTGATCGATCGTCCGGGTTGGTCGGCAGGGAACAGCATGGTGGCCTTCGTAGAGGGAGTAGGACGGCGATCGAGTTGGAGCTGGGACCAGGATCCTACACGCGCAGCGCGATTATGTGTGGCCTATGCACTGCCGCCGCTCGATTGCGAAGGCATAGCTGGAGGACCAGCGGTGCCCGGCTCGCCCTGCGATGACGGAAACGCAGCTACAGGAAACGATACCTGGCAGAGCGACTGCACCTGCGTTGGCCTGCCGTTCGATTGCACAGGCGTGCCCGGGGGAAGCGCGCTGCCCGGCGCACCGTGCGATGACGGCAGCGCATCCACCGGCAACGATACCTGGCAGGGCGACTGCACATGCGTGGGTCTGCTGATCGATTGCCTCGGCGAAGCCGGAGGAAGCGCCCTGCCCGGGACTCCTTGCGACGATGGCTTGGCCCTCACCATTAACGACGCGTACGGCACCGATTGTCTCTGCGCCGGCGAACCCGTGAGCCTGGATTGCGAAGGCGTGGTTGATGGCCCCGCGTTGCCCGGCACACCATGCGACGACAACAACGCTTCAACCGGGAACGATGCGTGGAACGCGCAGTGCCAGTGCGTGGGCCTGCCGCTCGATTGCGCAGGAGTGCCCGGTGGATCGGCTCTTCCGGGATCGGCGTGCGACGATGGCGATCCAACAACGGGCAACGACTTGTGGCAGAACGACTGCACCTGCGCGGGCCTTCCGCTCGATTGCGCGGGAAGCCCCGGAGGCGACGCGCTGCCCGGTACGCCCTGCGACGACGGCGACCCGCAGACCGGCGATGACCTTTGGCAGAGCGACTGCACGTGCGAAGGGCAGATCATCGATTGCGCCGGCATTCCTGGTGGAGCCGCAATTCCCGGCACACCCTGCGACGACGGCAATGCCGGCACCGGCAACGATGCATGGAGCACCGATTGCACCTGCGCGGGCGAGGTGATCGATTGCCTGGGCGTGATCGGCGGGCCAGCGCTGCCCGGCTCGCCCTGCGACGATGATGACGCAAGCACTGGCAATGATGCGTGGACCGCCACGTGCGAGTGCGCGGGCCTGCCCATCGATTGCCTTGGCGAACCCGGCGGAACGGCCACGCCCGGCGCGCCGTGCGACGACGCTGACCCGCTCACGGGCAACGACACCTGGGGCGCCGATTGCGCATGCGCGGGCCTATTGATCGATTGCGAAGGCGTTGCTGGCGGATCCGCGCTGCCCGGTGCGCCCTGTGATGATGGCGACCCCTCCACCGGCAACGACACCTGGCAAGGCGACTGCACATGCTCGGGCATCGTGATCGATTGCGAAGGAATGCTTGGTGGGAACGCGCTCCCTGGAACGCCGTGCAACGACGGCAACGTCTTCACCGGCGATGACACCTGGCAGAGCGACTGCACCTGCGCCGGCCTCTACTACGATTGCGAAGGAACTCCCGGCGGGTCTGCGCTGCCCGGAACCCCCTGCGACGATGGCGATCCGCTCTCCGTGCAGGACACTTGGAGCGATGGATGCGATTGCATGGGCCTCACTCCCGACTGCCTCGGCATCCTGGCAGGGCCGAATCTGCCGGGCACGCCCTGCGACGATGGCAACGCGGCCACCGCGAACGACTTCTTCACCGCCAATTGCGATTGCGTGGGCATGCTGCTGGATTGCGAAGGCGAGCCCGGAGGGCCTGAGCTGCCGGGCACGCCCTGCGACGATGGCAATGCGGCCACCGGCAACGATGCATGGACGAGTGCCTGCCTATGCATCGGCGAGGCGTACGACTGCCTGGGCGTGGCGGGCGGACTGGCGCTGCCCGGCACGCCTTGCGATGACGGCAATGCGGGCACCGTGAACGATGCCTGGACCTTGGGCTGCGATTGCATCGGGTTGGTGGTCGATTGCGCCGGGGTGATCAACGGCACCGCTTTCATCGATGCCTGCGGGCAATGCGCGGGCGGCACCACGGGCATCACGCCGAACCCCGATGCCGACGGCGACCTGATCGCCGATTGCATCGATAACTGCCCGTCCATCGCGAACGCGCCGCAAGGCGATTTCGATCAGGATGAGGTCGGCGATGTCTGCGACAACTGCCCTTGGGTGCCGAACCCGGATCAGGTCGACTCGAACAGCAACGGCCTCGGCGATGCCTGCGACGACATCGGCATCACGGAGCACGGCGCGTTGCCCGCGCTGCGCGTGCATCCCAATCCGACCATGGGCCTCGTGCGCATCTCCTCCGTTCCTGGTGCCAAGAGCATGGTGCTGCTCGACGCGCCCGGCGCCGTGGTGCGCGTGCTGCCTTTCGCCACGGAGGTGGACCTGAGCGGGCTGGCCCAGGGCAGCTACGCGATCGTGGTGCTCGATGGGGAGCGCCGGCCCCTGGCGCGTGCGCGCGTCGTGCGCTACTGAGCTTCCATCTGCCGCCGCTGTGGATTGGTGCGGTGCGCCAGCGCGTTCATGCGCGGTTCCGAGGCACGCAGCGACACGTGAAACCGTGCGTCGCTGATTCGGGTAAAAGGCCGCGGTTCAGCATCACCCCTCCGGGGATCGATCGCGCTGCCTCGCGACGCTCCCGGCCCTAGGCAACGGATGGATGAGGCTGCGCCGATCCAACATCAGCGTGCCATGAAGCGACTCCTGCTTGCTCCTTCTTTCGTGCTCATCGCCGCGCTCGCGCTGGCCCAGACCAGCTCGCAGCGCGCCGCCGTGCAGCTCAGCGCCACCGTGCAGGCCTCGCCGCCGCGCATCACGCTG